>Ga0181601_10000018_pt1 | contig 124062 bp, 120 predicted proteins | sample 041ome_8_FD_133020 | JGI IMG/M metagenome (GOLD analysis project Ga0181601, IMG submission 133020) | Coastal salt marsh microbial communities from the Groves Creek Marsh, Skidaway Island, Georgia - 041407BS metaG (megahit assembly) | ecosystem: Environmental > Aquatic > Marine > Intertidal... | reverse complement strand
TGGCGTAGTCAGCCCGGTGAACTCCACGGTTGAATTATGGGATGGCACAGAAGCTACCGGCCCCGCTGGCCTGCGTAATCAACTGCTGAAGTACTCTCCGCAGTTTGTCCGCTTTGCCGTTGAGAAGCTGATGACCTATGGCGTAGGCAGAGGTACACAATACACTGATATGCCTGTGATCCGGGAAATTGTAAGAGACGCAGAAAGAGAGGATTACAGTTTCTCCTCTCTGGTAATAGGCGTTGTGAACAGCCCGCAGTTCCAGATGCGCATTAAAAACAGCGAGAATGCGGACGAACTGGCAGCCAGATAAACCAAGTCTGAAAAAAAGGGCACCAATTGGTGCCCTTTTTTTACCTTTAACAAAATCTAATTTGATCACAACTATTTACAAGACAGCCAAACCTTCATTCTCTGCATATTTTGCCAGAGGCAGCGGTTTTGAAATGATATAGCCCTGCGCAAAATCTATTTTAATTTCCTGAAGTTTGGACTTCACTGCTTCGCTTTCAACAAATTCTGCAATGGTTTGCTTGTTCATACTGATGGCAATATCCCTGATCGCTTTTACCAGAGACAAATCAATGTCGTCCTGCAAAATATTTTTAATAAAAAGACCATCGATCTTGATGTAATCAACAGGCAAATTCTTTAAATAGGCAAATGAAGACAGGCCACTGCCAAAATCGTCCAGCGCCACTTTGCCGCCCTTGCTATGTATTGCATCGATAAATTTCACAGCATTATCAATATTATTGATCGCCGCGGTTTCAGTGATTTCAAAATAGACTTTGGCATGATGGATGTCTTTACGCTCAAATTGTTCGAGCACCAGATCTAGAAAGTCATCATTCGCCAGTGATTGACCAGACAGATTTATTCCCCAGCTCATATCATTTGAGATCAAGTCGGAATAGGCATCCATCCATGTGAAAGCAGTTTTTACAACCCAACTATCAATTTTTACGCCAAGCTCATACTTCTCTGCTGCCGCCATGAATAGACCTGGAGGAATTAACTTACCGTCCTGATCTATCATTCTGATCAGAAACTCATAATGTTTTTCCTTTAGCGCCGGATTCAAACTCTCAATGGGCTGATAATACAACTGGAAATGGTCATCTTCGAATGCGCGATATATTTTTGATACCCACTTTGCTTCCACCCGTTGTTCCTTGATGATATTTAACAACTCCGAACCCGCCAATGCTTCCACACCATCGCCACCTTTTAACTTAACCGATTTGCAGGCTTCTTCTGCAAGCAACAAGGTGCTCTCTGCATCAACCAATATGTACTCATCCAGTTGTACTACCCCAAAACTAACGGAAATCGCGAGCCTGTCTTTTTTCCATTTAAAGCGAAACTCTTTTAGTTCCGCCTGGATTTGAGCAATAATTTTTTTTGCCTTGTTAATGCCGCAACTATCAAAATAGATTACGAAACAATCACCATAAAACCAGGCCAGTTTATTTTCCGAACCAATAACGCCAGCTAACAATTCGGAGACTTCTTTCAACAGCATATCTCCGGCCAACAAGCCCTGGCCGTGGTTAACCACACGAAAATTATCTATATCCAGGTGACATAAACAGTGAGTCTTGCCGCGGTATTCATCCGCAACCAATTGGGTAACAAGCAGATACAGTTCTTCCCGGCTTAAAATTGACGTTGTAAATCCTTGCTTATCCATTGTTCAACTGATATCCGGGCTGCAAAAGGAAATGATTTACACAAATGTGCGCTCACATCTGGATTCAAATTTCTGTATTTAGAAAATGAAGTTAACTATTTTATTACTAATGATTTTATGTAAGATGCTGCCTGCAAGGTCTTAGCGAGATAGCCAATCTCGGGGAGAAGTGCTTCTATTTTTACAAGGAGCCTTTTGAAATCCATTGGTTTGGTATCAAAATCATCACAACCTGCATTCAGGGCATTTTCACGATCTGAATTAAGCGCATGCGCAGTAAGTATGATAATAGGGATATAACGGGTTGAAGGATTGCTTTTTAGTCGCCTGGTTGCTCCCAGGCCATCAATAATTGGCAAGGTTAAATCCATCAATATGAGATCAGGCTGATCTTCCCTCACATATAAAAGCGCATCCAGCCCATTTATTGCTGTTGTCACTTCATATCCATTGCGAACCAATTGACGCTCCAACATATCCCTGTTCATTTCATTGTCTTCAACAAGCAAAATCTTGGGCATAACCTTTAAATCCTTAATCTCCAATCCTTATCTCTGAGAAAAACACTCTCAACTAAAAACCAACATGCACACTAATTTGAACTCGGTCAATATTTATGAAAAATATTAACAACAAATGATATTTACATCACAAAAATAGAACAGTAGTGTCAAAGAAAAATATAAGCGCGATATCACCATGGCATTCCCTTAATCTTAAACCGCATACCAAGGGGGAGAGGAAAGAGGAAAGAGGAAAGAGGAAAGATTTTAAATTCAGCTTCTATTCTTGAAGCAAATATTAAACAAGCCCCTGGATTTTAAGTACCAGGAAAATCCAGAAGCGATAAAACTGTTCGGCAAAAATCCGTTTGATCATATCGAATAGACCAGAAAAGGGTTTGGGTTTGTTTTCTTCCAACCCATGCCCAACACCCTGCAAGGCAAAGGCCATTGTCGCGATAACAACACTGGCCATAACTCCACTCCAGTCGCCGGAAAGCAGTTTCAATATACCAATCAAAACACTGGCCATGAAAAATGGTACTGAAAGCACATGAAGCAGGATATTGCCCCAATGGGAATGGACCCTGGCATACTCTTTAATACTCATTATCTTATACAGTCTTTAATGTGCTTGTTGCTGAAGGTCTTATTACACTTACCCGGTGACGAAGCAACCATAGCAAGCACCTGCCAGCTTTTACAAGCATTGGGGATGCCAGCCTGGCTAACAGGTTTTATACTCACTATCATTTACCAAACATCTATTCAGGAATGTAACTATGACCAGGTTTCCGGATATTACGCTGCATTACTTTGACATACGCGGTCGTGGACAATTCTTGCGCGCACTCTTGCACCATCGCAACATACCTTTCCAGGATGAACGCATTGTTCTGAAAGCAGATAACTCCAATTGGCCTGAAATAAGAAAAGACAGAAATACCAGCGGCCAATTTCAGAAATTGCCCGCATTACAATGGGACAAGCTGATGCTTAACGAAACCCTGGTGATTCTGGATTTTCTGCAGGAACAAATGGGCGACAATGCACACCTGAGTGAGCAGGAAAGACCAAGACATAGCATGTTAACGTCCAGCGCCTATCTGGACCTCATGAGGCCCTGCATAGACCTGATCTGGTCGGATATTTTTTATCCGGGCACGAATGTACCGGCCACCACGGCCTTCATGAAATGGCGCATTGAAATGCATCTGGCTACAGTCAACCAGACGCTGGAAGAATGGGATTGGCTTAACGGTTTACCAGAGCGCCCTGTAATGGCGTCGGATGCGGTGCTATGGGAAGCGCTGGATATGCTGAGGCTGACCTTTGATGACCATATCAGTTTTGAAGAACTGGATGCACTAGCGGGTTTTTATGATGATTGCCCGGGAGCAGCAACCTTCAAACAACTACTGGCAGAAAAGCACCTGAATATCACGGGACGACCCGGTGAAGCCGAAGCCCTGATCATTATTCATAACAGCCTGGCGGAATCCTGATTTATTAAAACAAGCCGATTAGCTCAGGGGACTATTCGTGCGGCATTAATCATGACAGGTTTTGTCGCCAGGGAATCAAGATAGACACCACCATCGCTCCATAGACGCTCCTGATCCAGCCCACCATTTGGGTCACCTACTGGTACAAAATTATCTGCCACATCCATGCCGCCCACTACCACTGCAAAAACGGTAAAGTTTAAATTTGGCGCCGCCAACCGGTTATTCTCGGTATAGTTAATAAAGACCTGGGTGGAATTGGTATTAGGCCCGGCCTTGGCAAAAGCCAGTGTGCCGCGTTCATGGGAAAAAAGCACCGGGTCATCGTTGAAATTATTATCCTGCCAGGAGGGAAAGTCGTCACGCCAGTTAATGCCGAATTGGGCCACAAAACCGCTTACCACTCTAAAAACGGCAGTATTATCATAAAAGCCAGCCTCAACCAGTTCCAGAAAACGCGCCGCTGCATTGGGTGCCGCTTGTGGATAGACCTCAATTGTAAGGTCACCAATATCGGTTTGCATGAGCACTGTGGTTTTTTCTGTGATCTCGGGAACACTGTCCTCATAGCCAGGCAAGGCAACCAGTGATGAAACAAACGGCTCCTGCACCTCACTCTCTGTCGGGATTACTTCTACTGCTGTTTCATTTGTTGCGCCACCACAGGCGGTCAGCAACGAAAGTAAAAAAACTGTTATCGCAAAAGCGCATTGAGAAGATGTTATTGAAATTTTCATTTTTATTATTTACCTCTTGGTTGGTGCATATCGCCCATCAAACCAGGGCGCCCAGCTTTCGTTTTCAGGATCAAACTGTTCAAAAAAGTGCCTGACACTGCCATCGCTTGCCGGCCTCCAACTCCCTCTGAATTCATACACTGTGTCATTAAAATAGGCGATAGTGCCCACCAGCACCATAGCTTCATTTTCAAGACCTCCGCTGATATCGATGACATAGCCCGGTGCCACCCAGAGCTGCCGCCAGCTGTTATCAAGGGGATTAAAATAATTGATGCTTTTAGCGACCGAACCACTGGCACCCGCCCAGTTTTCCATAACCAGGCAGTTATTGAGCTCTTTGGTAATTGAATTACTCCCTGCCAGGTTTCCGGTGGAATTATCAGTAACTTCCCACTCACCCACCCAGAAATCAAAATCGTTGAAGTGCGCATTGGCGTTACAGCCACTCTGGGCTATAGCCAACTGGCTAGCTATCACCAGTAAAAGCGTAAAAATACTTTTTCTCACCTGAGTACTCTTTTTATTTTTTATTTTTTATCTTTTATCTTTTAGCCGGGTGGACTGAGTCCACCCTGTCGGATGACGGCACTGTGTGCCTCTTCCGACCTACCTTGTTATATCCCTTTATCCCTGTACCTTGTACCTTGTACCTAAATTCTGAAGTGGACTGCGTCCACCCTGCCGGATGACGGCACTGCGTGCCTCTTCCGGCCTACATTACTTTATCCTTTTATCCCTTTTCCCATTTATCACTGTATCCCTGTATCCTTTCCTCTTTCCTCTTTCCTCTTTCCTATTTCCTCTTTCCTCTGTCTTCTATTGCAGGTACACCCAGGTCAACAAAGCATCCAGCAATTCCACACCCGGTCCGCGATCGGCCAGTTCGTGATTGACGATGCCGGTGACTGTGTAAACCTTGTTATTCTGCGAATACACAAAACCGGCAACAGCCACAGCTTCGTCCAGAGAGCCCGTTTTGACGTGCATGCGGCCTGACATACGAGAGCCGCGCAGGCGATTGCGCATCGTGCCGTCCATGCCATTCACGGGCAGTGATGCGACAAATTCCGGCATGTAAGGACTTCCCCATGCACCTTGCAAAACCTGATTTAATAAAGCAGTTGTAACCCGGGTATCACGAGACAATCCAGCACCGTTTGTCATTATTAGCTGTGATGAATCCAGACCTGAAGACTCCAGATAGTTAATCACTGCTTCAATGCCCTTTTCCACTGTCGCTGGCGGCCCAAAGGCTTCCGCACCCAGGGTGAGCAAGACATGCCGGGTCATGACATTGTTGCTGAATTTGTTGATGGATTTGATAACGTCAGACAAGGGCAAGGAATTCCAGAGCACAATTGACTCAATTTCATCTGGAACACTGCCAAGATGAACATCGCCACTGAATTGTCCACCCAGTTCTGACCACAATGACGAAAACAAGCCATGGGTATAATCCGGTGCACTGAGTACTTCCCTCACCAACTGGTAACGGTTACAACGGGAAGGGAAATTCCCTTCGAAAATCACTTCCGAAGAATCGCTCGGATTTACATTGAAACTGACACCACGTTGGTAACCCCCACAGGAGCGATTAACTTGCCTGAGGCGATTGGTAATTTTTACATTAGGCAGGCGCGGATCTGAATGAACTATGACATCGCTGCCATTCGGATGCGGATAAAAATAAAATGTCATCGCCTGGAAATTGGCAATGATGGCATTTGGCCTGGTGTTGTAGGCTCTACCCCCCTGGTTATCGATTAGCTCCCCTTCTTCAACAGAAGCATCAAAGTAGGAACCATCCAGTACCAGGTTGCCTTCAATATTTTCCACTCCAGCACGTTGCAAGGACTTCAGCATATTGCGCAGCTGATCTTCCACCAGGAAGGGATCGCCACCCCCTTTCATTAACAGGTCGCCATGCAAGATGCCGCCATCGATGGGGCCAAGCGGATAGAGTTCTGTTTGCCAGGTAAAGGCAGGGCCCAGGGTGTCCAATGCGGCCAGGGTAGTGAGGGTTTTAATGGCAGATGCCGGGTTCATCGGTGCCCGGGGATTATGTTCAAGCAAGGGCTGATTGGTGCCGACTTCCTGCACCACAAAACTGAAACTGGACACCGGAAGGTTGTGACCATCAATGATGCGCTGGATGCGATCAGGAATGGCAGCATTTTGCGCAAGCACACATTGGCTGGCCAACAGCAGGGAGAGACTAATCAGGGAATAAATTTTCAACATGCTTTTATTCTGGCAGAGCAAAAGTGAAAAGAGCCGACCCGGCTGCAATGGCAATATATTGTTTGCCATTCACCGCATAAGTCATAGGCGCCGCATTCACCTGTCCGCCTAGCGAGGCGCGCCACTTCAGCGCACCGGAATTGGCATCAAGAGCAACAAAATAGCCATCTTTACCGCCACCGAACACCAGATCACCATCCGTGGACAGCACCCCGCCCCAGGTAATATTGCCCAGCGAAAATTCCCAGACCGGATCCAGGGTATCAGGGTTGTAGGCACGAATAACGCCCCAGGCTTCCTCATCATTATTCAGGAAAGGTTCCAGCGCCACATTGCCCATAGTGGTCTGGCGACGATTGATGCCCAGGCTCTGGGGAAACTGCCCTTCGATGGCCATGATGCCGGAATCTTCCCAATGGGCGACAAAATAGAGATCGTGTTTCTGGCTGTACGCCGTAGGTGCCCAGTTGATAGCACCATGGACATGAGGCCGAACCACAGTTCCTTCAGGGCTTGGCAAGATATCGGGGTCACGAATGGGACGACCGGTCTCATCAAAACCCGTCATCCAGTTCACATTAACAAAGGGTTTGCCCGACAGAAATTCTCCAGTCACCCGATCCAGCACATACATCAGGCCGTTACGATTGGCCCAGTACATCAGCTTGCGTTCCCGACCCTGCCACTGGCGATCAACCAGTACTGGCACCTGAGTGGAGTCATAATCCATTTCATCATGAGGGGTGAATTGATAATGCCATTTGATTTCACCGGTGTCGGCGTCAAAAGCCACCACACTGTCGCTATACAAGTTGTCACCAAGACGCTCACGGCCATCCCAGTCCGGGGCCGGATTGCCGGTACCCCAATAGACAAGATTGGCATCACGATCATAGGCGCCGGCATTCCAGATGGCGGCGCCACCCGTAACCCAGGAATCCCCCGACCAGGTGTCATTTCCAAACTCTCCGGGAGCAGGAATGGTAAAGGTCTTCCAGATTTCTTCTCCGCTTTGAACATCATAGGCAGCCACGTAAGCCCGAATACCCAGATCACCTCCTGCTGTACCTATATAAACTTTATCTTCAACTACCATTGGCGGCATGGTGATCGAATAGAGCGCATCCGGATCGGCTACTTCGGTGTTCCAGATCAGGTTGCCGCTGCGCGCATCAATAGCCAGAAGCCGTCCATCCACCGTGCCCATGAACAGGGTATTACCCAGAATTGCCAGGCCCCGGTTTACGCGACCGCAACAGGTGCGCGAGGGGGCGGGTTCATGATGGTAGGTCCAGAAAATACGCCCGGTTGCCGCATCCAGGGCAATGACATCATTGGGTGCCTGTACGGTGTACAGCACCCCATCGACAACCAGCGGTGTGGCTTCAAATTTTTCCAGGGAACGGGCTTGCCACACCCACTGCAATTCCAGTGCGCTGACATTGTTTGTGTTGATCTGCTCCAGAGCGCTGTGACGTTGATTATCCAGGGAGCGGGAATAGCTGAGCCAATTATCCTCATTGGTAGCACTGAGAATGTCGTCAAAACTTACTTGTGAAAGAGCGCCTTCACTAATTAGTAATATAAGCAGTAATAAGCCTATTCGATTCTTCATTGGGCCGCCCCCCTTCTCAGTGTTGCCAGGTAAGCAACCAGGTCTGCGATTTCCTGATCGCTGAATTCTCCAACCAGGGATGGCATGCCGGGATCAGTAAAGCCAAAGGCGCTCAGTGTGGTTTTGTCAAAAGAGCGTAAGCGTTCTTCGCTATCCAGCAGTTGAATGGTGAAAGCATCATGATTCAACAGGCGCCCGGTAACCTCACTGCCGTTATTGGTTCGTACGGTAAAAAAGCGGTTATTGGGCTGCACTTCAGCAGAAGGATTCAGTAACGAGGTTTGCAGTTCAGCTGAGGAGCGCACCAGAGCAACACCGCTAAGATCAGGGCCGAGCACGGAGCCCTGCCCATTGACCATGTGACAGTCCATGCAATTCCCTTTACCGGCAAAAAGTTCACGACCCAGCTCGGGGTTTCCAGCCAAATTGTCAGTACGCTCACCCAGGCTACGTAGCCAGGCCACTACCATCCCAGCCTGTTCTTCCGTGACCCGCGGTGTTGCCGGCATGGGCGTATCGGCAATGCCATTGAGTATGATGTTCACCAGGTCAGCATCCGTGTAGGGTTGACGGAAGTTGTTATGACCCAGGTCTACTTCAGCGATCAGGTCGCCATCGGGGCCGTGGCAGTTGGCACAGTATTGCCGGAAGGCATTTTCACCACTGATGAGGTCGGCGCCCGTTTCATGCTGGGCTTGCAAGATATGACTGCAAAGCGGTATCAGCAGTGCCAGAAGCGTTATTACTGTATTTTTAATTTTCATAGTGATTGATTCTACCCCATGAAAACAGGAAGGGGACAAGCGAATTTGGCTCTGAGGGACAAAAATCAGCCTGAACGACTAATCGATTGAATCCGGCGCAAAACCAATGCCTTCCCAGCCATCAGAGGGCCGAACCAGAGTCAGCATCTGCATACGGTTAGCACCATTCTTTGCCTGACGCCCCGTAAGCACCACTTCATCCCCCGCCTTCAGATCGTCATGATTCCAGCCCCGGCGCACAAGGATGTTACGCGGGTAGGTTTCCGACTCCCAAAGCACCTTGGAGCCGTCTGCATTTGTTGCTTCTATATATACCCTGCTGTGAGGATTCTCAAACCAGACTTCCGTAACCACACCCTCAACCGTCAGGACTGATTCCTGATCGTAAATCGATAGAAAGGAGTGATGAGCCAGAACCGGAACACTGATAAATGCCAGGATTAAACTGAAAAGTTTTATTTTCATCATTCTTTACCCTTCATTAAAGTCACCAGTATAAAATCTTTCAGCTTTCAGCTTTTAGCTTGTATCTTGCTACTCGTCTTCTATGTGCGGCCTCGGTACACAGTCATAATCCATTATCTCAAAATCCGACCTTTTCCATTGCGTTGTCACACTCCACGGCCTGGTGAAGTAAACCGGATCATCAATAATTGTTTCCAGGGTCAGGGTATTGCCGTCTTCCAGCATGTTGCGGTTTTCAACAACGCGTAGCTGGTCGGAATGCGGAACCCCCTGGGGCCTGAGATACCCCTCTTGAAGACCCACCGCTTCGATGACCAGAGTGTCGCCCTCCCACATTGCATTGGAGTAACCCATAAATGTCGGGTAGGGATTTGCGGGATGGGGGCGATCAATATAGGCACGACGAACCTGGTGCTCGTATTCATACAATAATAAAACGCGGTCTTCTTCCTGGATGACTTCGTGGAGCATGGGTGCAGTAGTAATCCGCACCAGGGAAAACATACATTGATGAGCGGGATCACCCAGGGGATCTGCTTCCCAGGCTTGAAAGGCGGCCAGACCTGCAGGTGTATAGGGAGGTTCTACATCCCATTCCTCAGCAGACCAGCCTTCCATTTCCCAGGTGCCGGAAAAATCCGGTTTCCCCTGGGCAGTACTTTCCTGAGCAATAAGGCCAAAGGAGGCCAGCAAAGCCCCTGTAAACAGCAATGTCAAAAAAGCGGCTTGAATTAGTTCACCGGGACCCTGGCTTGATATTGCTGGATATGAGTTTTTCATTTATCCCCCTGGAAGCTGATATTTCCACTACCTTTTCCTGATCATGAATATACCCTATGGCTGCAGCGCATAAAACGGATTTATCGGTTCACTCACAGGCCAAGCTCAATGCGGTGGGTAGGCGACTTAACGAACGACCAAGAAAAACCTTGGAATTTGAAACACCGGCGAGTAGATTTAGTGCATTTGTTGCAACGACCGGTTGAGATCACAGCCGAAAGCAGTCATTCAAACCTGATCGTGACCAAGTTCCAAGAAAAAAAGTGCTGGTTAGACAAAGCCAATCACGATTAACGCAAAATAGTACCCATAGCCTCACCTTCTGACGTGAGGACACCAAGCCTGCCCTGGCGTGGCTGGCTATCAGTATTGATAGCCAGCAACTCAGTAGCAATGCCGGCACCATTTCTATACAGCGGGAAGACGAAACGGATTTTTCCTTCCAGAGGTGTTGTCTGTAAGGGCACATCCACAATGACTTTTTCTCCCAATGGCGTGCGCGTGGTTTCAAGCAAAGTGGCACTGATGCCCTTATCCACAGAAAGTCTTAATGTCCCGCTCAGTGAATTTTCACCAAACACTTCTTTCATGTTGAGAATGGCGCTTTCACTGGCTGCGAAAGAACGCTCAACGGTACTCACTACATTCCCGCTTTCATCAATCAATTCCAGAATAATAGAAGCAGGAAGATCAAAGTCATTGACCACATGCAGCCTTGTATCAATGTTGCCGCTATGCAGGACGTTCGGCCGTGTATCCAGCGGTGCCCAAAACAAAGCCCCTTCCTGGTGCGATGACACCGTGTGGAGACTGCTCATGGAGTTATCCCTGTTCAGGGTGGCGATCAAGGCAAAGGTTTCTGGTGCCGGACCGCTGCTTGACCTGGCAACCGCCCTTCCTTCGAGCAAAGGGCGCGCATCAGGCGGGATGTTATGCACAAAGGCCTGGCCCGCTTCAATGACATAGGGCACATCATCCTCGCCTGTTATCTCCAGCGAGCCTGTTAGCACTTCTTCACCGGGGTTAATAAGCACAATCCTGGCATAACTGCCTGCTCCGGTGGTAATAGCTGGCAGGGTACGCCGCTTCTGCAACAACTCATTGCCCTGGACTTCACCCTGGAAGCCGGGAACTGGCGCCAGCAGAGATTGGCCCTGACCATCATCGACCTCAAACAGTGCAGAGATAAAAACCGGCTGACTGCTCGTAAGGGTCAGAACACCCGACAACTCTTCCAGACCAAACAGCTCGGAGACTTTCAGGGACAGTTGATTGGTAGAAAGAATGGTCCTGCTGGCATCCTCTACCTGACCATCCTGGGTCAGGAGGCTGAATTCAACAGAAGCCGGAACAAAATTATCATTTACAAAGGACAGCAGCACATCATAGTCGCTACTTGCTTCTACATAGTAAGTTGCCGAGCTTACCGCATTGCCCGCCGGTAACATGGCCACGGATTCCAGCTCACGGTTCAGCCTGCGACTGCCTTCCTGGCGAATAGCGCTGGTAAGGTAATGGGTATTAAGCATAACAAGACCAGCTGCCTGGGGCGTGGTAACCACGGCATAGCCTTCAGTAACGGAGCCGCTCGAGGAAAAACTGTAGGCATCCAGTGAGGTATAAAGCACGCGTGACTGTTCCGGCAGATCCAGCACAAAATTTTCCCGCGGCAAGGAGAATACATTTATCCTGCTGTTGCTCCCTTCACTCTGAATCAGACGACTGCCACCCGCATCAAATACATTACCCCGCGGATCAAACAACACCTTCTGATGATCCTGATATATTTCCGGGTCCAGGGAGACCAACTCAAAATCCTGTTCCTCGATCACCTTAATGGCTGAGGGCATATTACTCATACGATCCGGATGCACATCAAAGGTCAGGATATGATTATTGAACTTTTCCGTAACATACAGATGACTTTGCAGAGGATCATAGGAAATTCCATCTGGCTGCCTGGTAGCTGAACGGGACGAGCTCGGGGTAATGGCAGTAAAGCGCGGCTGACCTATCACATAGGAAGCGGCCAGCCCGTTTGCAAAATTTGCTGGCGCCACATTAAAAACAAGAATGCGGGACTGGGAAGGTAATTCCACGAACAGGCGCTGATTTTGTTCATCCATGACCATATCGCCGGGCAAGGCGAATTTCGATGAGGTCAGTCCAGGCGCATTGGAAATTGAATCATTCTGCCCGATGACACCTATGGCATCGGCACCGTTTTGTATGCGCCGGGGATGAATATCAAAAACCAGTACACGATTGTTTTCACTGTCTGCTACAAACAGGCGCTGGTTAATCTTGTCGAGCGCCATCCCCCCTTTACGTGAACCAGAAGGATTAAAGCCTGACGCATTACGCAAACCAAAATTGATGCGGTCTGCATTGCTGCCCGCTGCAAAAGCGGCAAAATTTTCCTGCCCCAGGACATGCGTGGCCGCCATCCCGCTTTCCACCTGACCCGGTGTCATATCAAAGACAAGTACGCGATTGTTCCAGGAATCAGCTACAAACAGGCGTTTGTAGGAGGTGTCATATTCAACCACCATGGGTTGCCGCAACGCCGAAGCATCAGGATTTTGTAACAGCGCCTGAGCTTCCGAATCTGTCTGCCCAATCACCCAACTGGCTTCCTGTTCCTGCAAGCGGTTCATGCGGTCCAGCTGGAACACCAACACGCGGTTTCCGAATGAGTCATTCAAAAACAAACGATGATCCACGGAGTCCACAGCAATATGGCCGTAAAACTCTTCGCCCCCCTGTGTGCCACTAGCTGGAATGCCCTGAACCTGGGCAGTTGCTGTGGCCGCAAATGCAGACAACAGAATTGAGATTAATATTCTCATTAAGACCTATTTTCCGGATAATTTACTGGCTTGTTCAAGGCATCAGCCCTGAGCGTAAAAAGGTAGCATAGCTGTTTATTTATGCAACGATAGTTAATTATGCACAGCAATTAGTACAGGTGTTTTGTTATGAAAAACCATGGTTATAAATTGTTATGAAAAGTCGACTTGTGTTGAAAAAGACCGCCTCGACAGTAATACTATAAACCTCTTATTACCAGCAACAACAGCTCTATCTTATGAAATTCAACACCTTCCTGTTTGCCATCGCCTGCTGCGCCTTCCACCTGCCCCAGGTGTTAGCCAGCGATCTGGCCGATATCATTGCCAATGGCAATCGCGACCAGGCACTGGCCCTGATTAGAGAGGGAGCCGATGTCACCGCCTTGCAGTCAGATGGCACCAGCGCCTTGATGTATGCCGCCTACCTGGGCGATGCGGAACTGGCTGCTGCTCTGCTGGAGGCAGGCGCTGACCCCAATATCGCTAACGATTATGGGACCTCGGCCATTCTTGAAGCTTCTATTGTTGGTGCCACCGAAGTCCTGGCATTGCTGCTGGAACACGGCGCCGATGCCAACTGGAGCAATCCTGAGGGGGAAACTCCCCTGATGAATGCCGCCCGTGGCGGGCTGCTTGAGGCAGCCCAGCTGCTGCTCGACCATGGCGCCGATATTCAGGCCGTCGAGCATTGGGGTGGACAGTCTGCCTTACATTGGGCTGCCGCCCAGAGCCATCCTGAATTAATCCAATTGCTGATAAACCATGGCGCTGACATAAACAGGCACAGCATTGTCAGGCATTGGGATCGTACATTGCTGAATGAACCCCGCCCCAAGCACATGAGCAAAGGCGGAATGACGGCCCTGCATTACGCCGCCCGGGAAGGCTGTACGGACTGTATCGAGGTTCTGGCAAAGGCAGGCGCGAATCTGGATGCCCATGACCCTGAACGGGTGACTCCCCTGAATACCGCACTGATTAACATGCATTTCGCCACCGCCGCTGCGCTCATTGACGCAGGCGCGGATGTCAATAAATGGGATCTTTATGGCCGCGCCCCCTTATTTAATGCCATTGATTTGCACACCATGCCTATTGGCGGCCGGGCGGATATTCCATCACTGGATATCATTACCGGTTACGACATCGCGGTTATGTTGCTGGATCGCGGTGCCAATCCCAATATGCAATTGAAGTTATTACCGCCATTGCGTGAAGCGATTTATGACCGCGGTTCCGACAAGGTAATCACCACGGGTGCAACACCCCTCATGCGCGCCGTTAAAGGCGGTGATATCGCCAGTACAAAACTGCTGCTGGAACATGGCGCCTTGCCCGACCTGCCCAACCTGGAAGGCCAGACCCCCATGATGATCGTGGCAGGTATTGGCCATACCAGTTCCCCCACGCGAGGCACCTATCGCACCCAGGACGAAAGCATTGAGGCCATTGCCCTGCTGCTGGAATTCGGCGCTGATATCAATGCGCTTTCTGGCGACCCTGCTCTGGCATCCGGCGTTAATCCTGTGGATTACCAGCGCGATAAAAACATACACCCGGCCAATGAAGGCGAAGTGGTCATCCATGGCCAGACGGCCTTACATGGTGCCGGCAAACAAGGCTGGACTGAAGTGGCACGCTTTTTAATTGAAAACGGTGCACGTCAACAGGTTGTCGATGAAGCAGGCACCACACCCTTCGACCTGGCCATGGCACGCTACGCTCCCGCCTATAACGACTCCGCACCACAACCCTTCTTTGAAACGGCGCAATACCTGCAGGAAGAATGCGCACAGGTGGATGGGTGTCGTATTCCTGATCCGCTGGATGCGGATTAAAGAATTAGAGGCGAGTGGCGAGTGGCGAGTGGCGAGTGGCGAGTGGCGAACAGAATGATGTTTTTTGATTTTTCGCGTCAAGGCTTTCCTTTCAGTAAAGTTTGAATAATTACTTCTGATATTCTCCTTATCTTAAATCTCCTCGTCACTCGCCACTCGTATCTGGTCACTATTTGTTAATCCCCCAAAACCTCATGATAAAACCGAATCATCGCATCAGTGATGGTGGTGTCATCGGAATCAATACTCATCACATGGGAGACATGGTTGTAGCCTTGCCATTGGGTGTACATCGGGCAATCAGAATACTTGGCGCAGAGTTTTGCGTACATTTGTGCAACACTGGTTTCGATGTTGGACGGATCATATTCTGCACTCCAGAGATACACCGGAATCTGCTCGCCTGCATAGGAATCTACCAGGCCAACAGGTGAGCGCTGTGCACGTAAGGCAGCATCATCACCATAGTAGGCTGGCGAGCCAGCACCAAGACCACCGGAACTGAGAAGTGCAGCCATCACACCAGGCCCTTCAGGTAATTGTGACTCTTCATGAAACATGTACGTGGCAATATGCGTCGCCCCGGCCGAATTGCCCATGATCATAATGCTATCCGGATCACCGCCATACTCGGCAATGTTCTCCTTCACCCATTCAATAATCATGCGCAGGTCTGTTGCGCCATCCGGCCATTTTGCTTCCGGCGCCAGGCGGTAATTGGCATTGATACCGATACCGCCCATCCGCGCCATCCATTTGCCAATATTGCTGTAAATCAGATTATCTGTTGCGGCGCTGACCTTATCTCCACCAGTGAGTCCTCCACCGTGAAAATAAATCAGCACGGGACCGCCCTCGCTGAATGGCTCTTCACTGACCCAGAGATCAAAATTCTGGAGCTGATGTGGGCCATAGGAAATATCGCCATGCAGGATCAGGCCTTCGGAATCCACCGCCTTGTGCAGGGGTGTGTAAAGTGCCTGGGTGGCAGCATTAACCTGCCCATTCCACTGCTTACCGATTTCAGCGACACCAGCATAAGCTGCACTAACCAGATCATCCTGGGCTGACGCGAACCCGGCCTGGCATAAGGACAAAACAAGAAAAAGGGCTTTCAGAGGCAAATATTTATTCATGGCATGATCTCTTTGTTATTCGGGACACCAGAAGAGTGATTATGTGCTGCAGTTTCAAGCGCATAAATTTCCGCACTGGCTCCGGATGTTTTGAGAAAAGCATACCACATACCCATTCAGAAACTGCCAGATTTCAGGCCTCTAAAAGCAACACAATCACTCCAGGTACCCCTGTTGCGCAGTAGCAATCAGGGGTACGAAAATACCTGCTGAACAGAACAGCAATGGAGACTAGAAACTGAGGGTAGCGGCCCCGCGCCTGGTGCGCTCAAACACCACAGTGGCACCGGCTATTTCAACGCCGTCAATAAGACTATCGGCGTTATAGCCACGAGCATTGGTGCAGGGCGGGCAAGCCCATACCTTACCGCCGCGAGCCATAAAATCATCCAGCAGACCTTTCAGCGTTTCCATGGGATGAACCTGCGTATGATCTACTCCTCTTTTTCGTACCAGGTCGATGGCGTTACTGGTAAGGAACAAACCTACATCCAGTTCGTTGGTCAGGGCTCCATTTGCCAAGGTAAGACCAACTGATGACAACTCATCATTAATGCCCTTGGTCATGACTATTACAAGCTCGTTATTGTTCATTTTAAATCCCTCAGGTTAATTGTTATCGCTAGTAGTTGCGTTTACGTTTCCAAAAACGTGGCTTCATATTAAAAAAAAGCATGGGCGATGCTATAGTGCAAAACCTGTAGTAAACCGATACAAAATTTGTACTCTTCTGAAAGGTAACCGCCATGTATGACTTCGAGGAAGCTTGCCCCGTCTCGAAAGCAGCTACGGTTCTATGCGAACGCTGGACCTTGCAGATCTTGCGTGAAATAATGCTTGGTGCCAGCCGCTTCTCCGAATTTCGTCAGTATCTGCCTAAACTTTCACCCACTCTTCTTAATTCGAGATTAAAGTCACTTGAGACCCAGGGACTGGTTGTGAAAAAAAAGATTCGTGATAAAAGCGGCCACGAATACCAATTATCGGCTTCAGGTCGAGCGCTGGAACCCATTATCAGTGAATTTGGCAAATGGGGCATGCAGTATGCTTTTGATATGATGAGCGAGGATCAGCTCAATGTTTCCGCCATCATCCGTGATTTCGCCTTTGCCTTGCAATCAGACCAGTTGCCATCGGGCAGCATAATTATCCAGTTCAATGTGCTGATCGAGGATGATTGTGTCATCAAGTATCTGATGGTTCGCAACGGCAGTACTGAAGTCTGCGATGAGAATATGGGCTATGACGTCGATGTCACCTTGACAGCCAGTTTGAAAACTTTCGGTCAAATTTGGTTCAACGCCATCGGGGTTACCCCACTGATCAAGGCAGGACAATTAAAAGTGTCGGGCCCTCCTGCCTACACCCGCAATATTTCCCGCTGGCTGGGCACTTCACAGTTTCTGGCAGGAAAACCGTTACAGCAGCAAGCAAGTTCAACCTGTAAATGATAATGCAGTATCATTGCCACCTGCTTCGCTCTTTATTACGGAAATCACCATGACCAAATCCGGCATACTTGTTTTGATTGTGTCTGCGTTTCTTCCTCTTGCTGCATTTTCTCACCACAGTTTTTTCGGTCGTTTTGACAACTCATCAGCGATGGAACTGGAAGGAGTAATAACTCGGCTGCATTGGGAAAACCCCCATATCCATATTTTTCTGGAAACAGCAGACGGCACTCAGTGGGATCTGGAAAGCGGCTCCCCTACCCTGATGCAGCGCGCCGGCATTCCCCGTGATGCATTACAGGAAGGTATGACTATCCGGGTCTCCGCCTGGCCACCACTGACAGACAAGGTCGAAGCCTTCGCCACCAATGTATTGCTCCCCGACGGTCAGGAACTTGTTATGCAAACTGGCCAGGGGGCAAAATTCAAGGATCAGTTTATTGGCGATTTTTCCTACCGCTTTCGTACCGAAGGTGATCGCAGTCAACCCGAACTGGGCTTGTTTCGCATGTGGACCTTCACCGGTGCGGACGGTTTTCTGTTTCCGGAGTCCATCAACCGCGATTACGACCTGAACAATTACCCGCTCACCAATGCGGCCAGTGAAGTGCTGGCAAACTTTGATCTGGCCAGGGACAACCCCACCAATAACTGCAACCCGAAAGGCATGCCACTGATCATGGAACAACCCCTGCCGATGGAAATACTTCAGGAGGATGATGACGTGGTGTTGCGCATCGAGGAATACGATCTCAGGCGTACCATTCATATCGGAGAAGAAGCGGCACCCGCCGACACCCCCTTTTCACTTTTGGGGTATTCGGTCGGTTGGTGGGAAAACAACACTTTAGTTGTACGCACCACCCACATCGGCTTTCCCTGGTTTAACCAGCGCGGCATTCCCCTGAGCCACGCCGCAGGCATCACAGAACGCTTCACTCCCATCGAAGACGGCAGCATGATGGATTACTCCATGGTGGTAACCGATGCGGTTAATTTCAACTTCCCTGTGACATTGACCAAAAAGTGGATTCACGTACCCGGTGTGGAAATTTTACCTTTTGCCTGCGAGGAATATACTGGCGATTAGCCAGACAAACCTATGGATACTCTTTTCCAGATTAGCAGTATTTCCGAAGTCATCCAGCTTGCGGTCGCACCGGTATTTTTACTGGCAGGAATCAGCGGCACCCTGATGGTCATGTCCAGTCGTCTCGGCCGCATCATCGACCGTGGCCGTTATCTCAAGGAAAAAAGACCAGAGGCTGAAGGGGATTATTTGCAGGAGATTCGCGAAGAATTGAAATGTCTTAACACGCGCGCGAGCTACACCAACTGGGCTATATCAATGGCGACTTTCTGCGCCCTGTTGGTTTGCCTGGTGATTGTGTTTCTTTTTATTGGCGCTGTGCATGATATTGATATGACCACCGTCGTCGCCATCCTCTTTGTTCTTGCCATGCTGTGTTTAAGCTCAGCCTTTATTCTTTTCCTTAAGGAAATTACCTTGAGTACCTCAGCTTTTAAATTTAGCGAAGACTAAATAAGAAAAGGGACGGAGTGATTATTTTTTAATCTTTCCGCCCCCTTGTTATGAGGGATCAAGAACTCTGACCCCTTGATTACCCTGACACCAAATAGCCAGAATCCATACTCAACCACGCATCTGCAATTATATCGCTCCACTGTCGGACACCGGCCTGATCAAGAACCCTGTCCTGGCGGATTTCCAGCATGATACTGGGTATGGAGCGATTCTCACCCTGCACTACCAGGGTGTAATCGATGTCTTCTTCAATCTCATAGGGTTCATTGTCCCCTACCAGTTCATCATGGCTTTTTCCTTTGACTCTGGCTTGCAAGGCATCAATCCAGTTTCTGCCCAGCTCAACATCCCTGCGATAACAAACACCTATCGGCCAGGGCCTGTCGGCCCCAAACAGTGATGGCGTGAAGCTGTGTATGCTGAGCAAAAACTTCGGTTGCGTGGCTGACTTTTCCAATAGCGCATTGATCTGAGCCTGGTAAGGATCGAACAAATATTGCCGCCGGCTCAGGATAGCGTCTTTGCTGAGAACACTGTTACCAGGAATAGAGATGCCGCCGCTATGCTCGGGAATCGATTGGGGGTCGTGAGGCCAGCGATTACAATCAATGACCAAACGGGAGTACGCGCTCAGAACCAATGGTGCATCCAGGCGGGCTGACAGCAAGCGTGCCACTTCTGCGGCACCAATATCCCAACCGATGTGACTCGCCAGATGATCTTCAGTCAGGCCAAGTTGATTTAAACCTTTGGGGATACGATTGGAGGCATGATCACACACCAGTACAAGGTTGCCCTGCCCACTTTCATTCACGACTTCAAAGGGAGCCGGCTCATTACTACCCAGCAAGCCCGGTGCTGTGCTCATGCAGGTACGGGCACTTCATCTGCACGTACTTTGAAACTCTTCAGAACAGTTTCACCAAAACTGTTGCTCAAGGAAACATCGGCAGCATCCCGACCCCGTGCAATCAGGATGCGGCCTATCAAGCGTTTGTTATTGCGCGGATCAAAGATATGCCATTCGCCATCAATGTAGGCCTCAAACCACGCCGCAAAATCCATCTCCCCATAGGGTGGCGGCTCACCAATATCGCTCAGGTAGCCCATGCAATACCGTGCGGGAATGTTCAACGCACGGCAAAAGGTCACTGCCAGATGGGTATAGTCGCGGCACACACCGATACCGGACTGATAAACCTGCGCCGCAGTCAAGGTGTTGTTCGCATGTTTATAGCTAAATTCAATATGGTTATGCACGAAATCACAGATGGCCTGTACCCGATGCCAACCTGTAGGGCCATTACCAAAGAGTCGCCAGGCTTCATTTGACAATAAATCAGTTTCGCAATACCGACTGCCAAGTTGATACAGCAGGGTTTCGGGTGGGAGGGTTTGTACCGGGAACTCTTGCGCGTCCGGACTCATCTTGTCGCGCTCACCACTGTCTTCAATGATGGCATCGTTGGAAATCAGGGTATCACCCGGCGGCAGTAACAGTCGGCTCACCCAGTTGCCATACAAATCATGATAGGCGCTGATGGGCAGAGGCGGATTGGTCTTGATTTGATCGGGGGTAACCATATCCTGCGCCCGTGAGGAGTGCACACTCAAGGTCAGAATCATGGGGGTTACCTGGGTACAGCTGTAAACGATTTCATACCCGATGCGAATTTGCACGATGGCTCTCCTGGGCTTGCAACCGTTTGTGAGACCGGGAATCGGTAGTCACCAGAAAAGCGCGATTGGGTAGCCGCAGAATAACACCTAATGCGGAAAAATGATTAAGAATTAAGAGAGGTTCAGCCTACTTATCCTAGAAGATCATGAATCAAGGAATCAAGGGGTCAGAGTTCTTGATTTCTTACTTATTCTCCAAGGGGGGTAGCATCACCATCAACAAGCCCCATTGACCAGCGAATTGCATCAAAGAACATCCGTTGAACTAATGGGTTGTCCCATGACTGGTCTGAGTGTCCTAAAGTAGAATAGAAAGCTCTTCCCTTCCCATAAGTTTTCGCCCAGGCAATCGGGACATCATTATCATCTGGATCGCGTGCCAAATTATGATCAATATTATCTAAATCAAGACGCGCCAGAACTCTGACATTATCCCTGGAATAGGGTGGCAAGTGGACGGCTGCTTCATCATACACAGTGAAAGCAGGAGGCAGAGAACTCATAGCAGGAAAATTGGGATCTTCTACAATTATTGGTAAATTTACTTCCAAATTTTCACTTTTAGTCCAGGGGTGATTCCACAGACCACCAATCATTTCCCTATACTCAGGAAATTGTTGAAACGCATTGTCACCAGTGTGGGCAGCAACAAAGCCTTTGCCATCATCACGTACAAATGAAAGTAAATCTTCCATCTGCTCCACACTCAGGTTGCCTGGTCCAGCACCGAAAAAGAATATGGCATCAAAAAAATCCAGATTTTTAGCATTTAGTGCCGGGCGGTCTCCAGCCATAACTGCCCCTTTGGTAATTAACTGAGAATCAGTTCTGACAATTGTCACATACACCCCGCTTTCTCTTCCCAGCCTTTCTATTGTAGCCAGAGCATGAGAAACAGAATCGTGTTGATACGTCGTACTGCTATCACCAATCGCTAATAGTTTTTTTTGCCCTGGCCAGGGGTCGGGAAACTGTTGAGCCACGCTTAATCCGGAATAAAGGCAAATTACTAGACCCAGCAAAGCAAAAACAGGATTTCTAAAATTGAGCATAACGTTCTCTATAAATTATCAGTAACAAATTAATTCTTGTGTAAGTGTCAGAATCAAGAAAATCAATAACTCTGACCCCTTGATTTCTTGGTTTCAACTATTCAGATTCAAGCTGTTCTCTGAGTCTTTCCAGCTCTTCCAGTTCCTGGTTGTTGGTGCAATAGAACTCGTTGATGGGAGTTTGGGTCAGGGTCCAGCGTCGTGGTGCGGAGCGCCAGGGTTCGGCCAGTACCTGGGGATCATCAACGATGATTTCTACCACCAGGTAATTTTCTGAGGGGCGACTGTAGCGCTCAGTGACTTTCAACTGGTCACTGTGATACCAGCCGTTTGGGAGAATAAAGGTGCGGTCATCAAAGGTGGTGGATTCAACCACCAGGGTATCGCCTTCCCAGTGCGCGGTTGAGTTACCGTGAAACAGGGGTTCGGGATATTCCGGGGCGGGACGGCCATCGGTATAGATGACGCGGAAATTGTTCAGTACTTCATAGAGCTGCACAAAGCGGTCGTCCTTGTGGACCAGCATGGTGCCGTAGGGGTTTTGCAGCCAGATGGCGGGCACACCGCGTGGCATACAATTGACCGAGGACTTGGAGAGTTCCAGTTCTATTTCTGACATGTTGGCGATACGTGCGGCAGCTTCCGGCAAAAATTGCGGGCGTGCTTCCGGGGTAAGTTCCGGATCAAACTGCCGGCGCGCGGCGGGGTCGACGCCGAATCTGCCACTGACTCCCTGGCCGGCACTGTTGGGAAGCCACATGCCGGTGAAATCCGGTTTGCCGCTGGGTAAACGCGGGGTTGGGTTGCCGGGGGGCATGACGCCGATCAAAAATTCTTCGTCTTGCGCGAAACCAACTCCTGAAAATATCCAGGAAATTACTATAACTAAAAGAGCTGTTTTGGTTTTCATATTCTTTCTCTTTATTTAGCTACAAGCTTCAAGCCACAAGAGGCGAACTGCGTTCGCCATGTCGGATGACGGCCTGTGGCCTTTTATGCCCTTTAGGGTACTTCCGACCTACACCTCTGACGGCTTGTGGCTTGCGGCTTGTGGCTAATTCTGTATCTGCCCCATCTGCCGGAGCTCACCGTCTTCGGCTTTCATGAAACCGGCGGCTGCGTAATTTTCCCGGCCGTTTCTGGCCAGACAGCCACGTACCCAGACTTCCTTGCCGACATTGCGCTTGAAGAAATCAAGACCAGTGCCAGCGCGTTTAAGGGTAATCAGGGCGTAAGTCTGAAATGACCAGCTTTCTACCTCACCATTATCATTGGTGACATCCATATAAAAGAAAGCATGAGGATTCTGCCAGTCAATATCCGTGAGAATACCTGTGAAATCACGGCAATTATTTTCATCGAATTCAGCAGCAAAAGCATGATGGGCTGAAGCAGTAAACGAAAGGCCGGACAAGGAGCCAACCAACAGGAAAACAGTGAGTAACTTGAAATGATTCATCTGACACCCTCAGGATCATTAACTGGATGTCCTGATTTTGCCCTGCCTGCAGTTGAGCTGCAACCAGTGAGGTACATCATTAATACTTCTCCATAAAATTATGTTCGCTTTTTGCCTCGAATAATTGAATTCTGATACCCCTCTTATTCTGCCAAACGCCTGGCATAGGCTTCCACCTGGTCCCAGTCGGTATATTCATGGTCGCGGCTGGTGTCGGTATTGCCTCCTTCCTTGCGTACCAGTCTCTTCATCATCCATTTCACAAACCAGTTGTACCTGGTGTACATCAGGGCCCCGGCAATCATTTCTATATCAGAAAATGGCAGTTTTACCTGTCTGGCCAGGTTGCGACGAATTTCTGCAAAGGAATTTTCGCGCCGCTCGGCATCCCTGGTTGCTGCAGCCATCAAGACAATAAACAGGCCCAGTACAACGATTTGTTCAACAAGGGCCATCTGAGCGAAGGCGCCCTGCGCAGTTTGCTGGGCATTCTTGTTCAACAAATAGAATCAGTTAAAGCGCAGGAAGAATACAAATCCATACAGCACAACAGCCTGCCAGTGCGACGCATGCAAAAAGCCTTTCTGCATTTCATTGACAAATACCTGGGCAGATTGAATTTCGTTGAGCAAATGCGCCTTGAATATATCGTGCTGAGTTATGAAGAATCCTGGGGGCATTATCACGCCTGCCGGGAGGTACTTAAGGATCTGGAAAAACTTGAATCATTAACCGGGATTGAGGATTCCGTGGTTAACAGTGTGCGGGCGCAATACCAACACTGGCAGCTCCTGGCGGAAGAATCCATCAACCAGATGTCGGAGCAATATCCTGAATTTGTCAGTGCCATGCAGGAAAGACTTGGAATGCGCCTGATCCTGTTGGCCGAAGTCCAGGCCATTCGGGACGAAGCCAGTCACGGCAATCTCCCCCATGCCATGGCTGAGCAGATGGAGGACGACCTTTACCTGCGCTTGTGGAGCTTGCGCGGCCAGGAGATTACCCGACTACGCGTAGACCCTGGAGAATTACTGAAGAAGGTGCCCTTCTTTGCCGAGACCAGTGAAGAAGATTTCCTCGCACTGAGCAAAAAAATGAAGCGTCACAGTATCGCTGGTGGCGAAACCGTTATCAGTCAGGGCGAGCGTGGTGACAGGCTGTATTTGATTGCTCGCGGCGTAGTCAGGGTGTCAAGAGTTCAAGACGGTGAGAGCCGGGATCTGACCTCACTGTTTGCCGGCGACTTTTTCGGCGAAATGGACCTGCTCCACGATGAAGTGAGATCGGCAACTGTAGTCAGCGTCACGCCCTGCACCTTTTATGTGCTGGAAAGAAAGGATGTGCAGGAAGTGATGGCAATACATCCTTCAATCAAAATAGCTCTGGAAAGAGCTGACCAGAGACGGCGCATGGAACAACTTAGCATGGGATCAAAACAGGACTCAGACTGACCGCGGTGCCTGTCCTTCAAAGGCAACTTGCAACAGCGCCCTTACCCGGTCGCGGGTTACCGGTTCAGGATTATTAATCGGGTTTTCAGTGGCCACAGCCGCCGCCTTATCCAGATCAGATTCCTTGATACCAATCTCACTCAGAGCCAGAGGTGCACCCAGTTCACGGGCCAACTCATAAATACCGACGGCTGCATCTTTCACTCCCAGCACCTCAGCAATTCGATCAGTTCCTGCTTTGGCGGCCTTCGCGTTGTACGCCACACTGTGCGGCAGCAAGATGGCATGCGTTTGGGCATGCGGGGTATTGAAGGTGCCGCCAAAGACGTGACAAAGTTTGTGGTGCAAACCGGTTGTCCCTGTACCCAGGGCAGCACCTGCCATGCTGGCCCCATAGAGTGCTTCAGCGCGGGCATCCATGTCATCCGGATCGGCTTTAATTCGGGGCAGCGCAGAAACCAGGGCTCTGACACCATCCAGCGCCAGGCTGCTTACCATGGGATTGACCTTGTCGGTGGCCACATTTACCACTGCCTGGGCCAGGGCATTGAGTCCGCTGACAACGGCAAAGTCTGCCGGCAGATCACGGGTCAGTTCAGGATCATAGAGGGTCAAGGTGGGCACTACACGGTCGTCTCTCTGGGTCACCTTGCGACCGGCTTCTGTCACCGCCCAGATATTGGTCATTTCTGATCCGGCATACGTCGTTGGTAGCGCAATGTTGGGCAGCTCGCTATGGATCACCAGCGCTTTACCCAGGCCGGTAGTGGAACCGCCGCCGAGAGAAACCGTGCAATCGGCATTTAATTCAGCAGCCCGGGCTTTGGCAGCTTCCAGGGTTTCCACCGGGACATGCATTTGCGCCTGGTCAAACAGCCCCGCGCCCCTGCCACCCAGCAACTGCAATATCTCTTCACCACTGTCTTTTTGCTCAGGCGTGGTCAGTACCATGGCCCGCTTGAATCCCAGCTTATCTATTTCATCTGGCAAGCGCGCCAAGGCCCCGGTGCCAAAGACGATGTTCCAGGGCAGTGCGTTATAGGTAAATTCAAGCATATTGGAAAGCCTTACTATTTAAAGCTGGCAAGTACACCATAGTCCTCAATAACATGTTAAGAGGATTCTTGGCCCAATTCTGTATTATGCTCATTCATGGGTAAAATCATTGCAAACAGATAACAGGGAAAATGACATGGGACTTATATCGCGGAAAGGATCACGGGTAGGGTCACAGGAAGGATTACAGGCTGGATTACTGACAGTCCTGCTTACTATATTCCTTTCTCTCGCTGCCCATGGCCAGGCACAGTCAGAAGGTCGCCCCAATTTTCTCCTTATTGTGACTGATGATATGGGTTATACAGACCTCGGCGCTTTTGGTGGTTCTGACATTCCTACCCCCAACCTGGACGGCCTGGCCCGGGCCGGAATTCGCCTGACCAATTTCCATGCCGCACCCAGTTGTGCACCTACGAGAGCCATGTTGATGAGTGGTACCGGCAACCATGAAGCCGGTATGGGCTCGCAATTGTTTAACCAGGTTTTTGAAGGTGAATACGGTTACGAAGGCTTTCTTCAGTCCCGGGTCGCCACCATGCCGGAAGTGCTGCAGGCAAACGGTTATCACACCATGATGTCCGGGAAGTGGCATATTGGCGAGCGCGACCCCTCAGGAGAAACCCTGCCCAGAAAATATGGCTTTGACAGGGACTACACCTTGCTGCGAGGAGCCGATAACCACTATGGCAGTATTCCGCAAGCCACCTATAGCCTGGATGGCAATGTGCATCGCTTAACGGATCCAACCTACTCCACCATTCGCTATACAGACAAGCTCCTGGGTTTTCTTGAAGATCGCGCAGACAGTGAAGAACCATTTTTTGCCGTTTATGCTCCCACTGCCCCGCACTGGCCCCTGCAATATCCCCCGGGCTGGGAAAACCGTTTTACTGGCGCTTATGATGACGGCTTTGATGTCTTATGCCGTGCGCGCATGACAGGTGCCCGCAATGAAAATGTATTACCTGTCAACGCCAATACCCAGGCCTGCAATAAAGAGACTGGTGCCTGGAGCGAGCTTAGCTCCGGTGAGCAGCAATCCTTCACCAGGGTTATGGAAATCTATGCAGCGATGTCTGCTCATCTTGATGAAGAAATCGGCCGCATTCTCGCTTATATGGAAGCGCAAGGATGGCTTGAAAATACCTGGGTTATCTACATGAATGACAACGGACCCCAGGGGGGTGAGCTGGCAGCCAGAATGATTGGAGGTGTTCAGGAAGAAGATTTTGACAACAGTTTGAATAATCTCGGCGCGGCGAGTTCATGGGCCAGCGTCGGCCAGGGCTGGGCAGATGCCTCCTCTTCTCCTTACCGCAATACCAAATCCTCTCCTTTCGAAGGTGGCATTCGGGTCCCTGCTTTTTTCTGGCATTCTGAGGTTGTGAATTCGGGAAGCATTGATAATCAGTTTCTGACCGTTATGGACATTTTGCCCACGGTGCTGGATCTGGCCAACGTGGCAACTCCTGCAGGTTCATTTAATGGCCGCGATGTACTTCCTGTCAGGGGTAGATCCATGGTTCCGCTGTTAACGTCGTTACAGGAACCGGTACATGTGAATGATGAAGCCATTGCCTATGCCCATTCAGGCAACCGCATGATGATAAAAGGTGATTGGAAAATTGTGCAGCGACCACGCGAGAACTGGATGTTGTTCAACATGATTAACGATCCCGATGAAAGCAGCGACCAGGCTGGAAACATGCCCGAGCTGTTGAATAGCATGGTAATGGAGTTCAACGGTTTTGCTGAAGAGCGCAACTACATCGAAGTTACTTCAAATATTAATCAACCATGAAAGTAGTTCCTACATAAATGTAGTTCCTATATAAATGTAGTTCCTAAATGAGAGCTCCTACATAAAAGTATTTGTTATATGAAAGAAGTCCCTGTCATTTCAGCAGCACTAGCAGCGGAAAAAATTACATCAGGTGATGTGCTTATCGTCGGCGGTTTCGGCATGACCGGCAATCCTGTTCACCTGTTGCACGCACTGGCCGAAACCAATGTCAAAGATCTCACCTATATTGGCAATAACGTGGGTGAAGCCGGTCTTGGTGGCGGACGCCTCTTGCGCAATGGCCAAATCAGAAAAGCCATCGGTTCCTTTTTTACCAGCAATCCCGAAGCAGTCGCTGCCGCCCAGGATGGCAGTATGGAGGTTGAGCTATTGCCCCAGGGCACACTGGGAGAAGCTATTCGTGCCGGTGGTGCCGGCCTTGGCGGCTTCTTTACTCCGACTTCTGCAGGGACTCCGCTGGCTGAAGGATGCGAAGCCCGGAGCATAGATGGTCAGGAGATGATTCTTATTAAACCTATCAAGGGCGATGTTAGCCTGATCCGCGCATGGAAAGCTGACACTGCCGGCAACCTGCAATACCGCATGACGGAAAATAATTTTAATCAAGCCGCAGCCACTGCCTCCAAACTGGTGATAGCGGAGGTGGAAGAAATTGTTCCCGTGGGCGAGTTGGATCCCAATGCTATTCATACCCCGGGCTGTTTCGTCGATTTTCTGGTCCAGGCACATACCAGTATTGAAGACCTGGGTTCATCGGCCTCAGTTTCTGCCAGCGCCAAAAATGTCGATGCAACGCGCATGGCCATGGCCAAGGCAGTACTGGATGAATTACAGCGTGGTGACATCGTCAACCTGGGCATTGGTATTCCAACCCTCGTGGCCGATTTGATTGGTGTGGATGATGGCATCATCATGCATACGGAAAATGGCATGCTGGGTGTGGGCCCTGCACCGGAAAGCGGTGGCGCCATGGACTACCCGGTCAACGCCGGCAAGATCCCGGTCACTGCCCTGCCCGGTTCCAGTTATTTTGACAGCAGCACCTCCTTTGGCATGATTCGCGGCGGCCATGTGGATGTAGCCGTGATGGGCGGCCTGGAAGTGGATGAAGAGGGTAACCTGGCCAACTGGGCCGTACCCGGCAAACCCTTGCTCGGTGTCGGCGGCGCCATGGATCTGGCTTCAGGCGCCAGGCGTTTGATAGTGACCATGTTGCATTGTGACCGTGAAGGTAATTCCAAAGTGAAAAAGCAATGTACCTTGCCGCTGACCGCGAAAGGCGTGGTTGATGTGCTGATTACCGACCGCGCGGTTTTTCACTTTACGGATAAGGGCATGGTGCTAAAAAAAGTCATGGACGGATTCAGCAAGAATGATGTTGCTACTGCCACCGAAGCTAAATATATAGAAGATTTGTAAATTATGAGTAACGCTTATATCTGCGATTACATGCGCACCCCCTTCGGCCGCTACGGCGGCGCCCTGTCGTCCGTGCGTACCGACGACCTGGCCGCTGAACCCATCAAGGCCCTGATGGCCTGCTACGAGCAGCTGGACTGGGGCGCACTGGACGACGTCATTCTCGGCAACACCAACCAGGCTGGTGAAGATAACCGCAATGTGGCGCGCATGGCCCTGCTATTGGCAGGATTGCCACAGGAAGTACCAGGTATCACTGTTAACAGGTTATGTGCATCCGGTATGGATGCCGTCATTATGGCAGCGCGGCAAATCAAGGCCGGTGAAGGTAACCTGTTTATTGTCGGCGGCGTGGAAAGCATGTCCCGCGCACCACTGGTGATACCCAAAGCCGACAAGGCCTTTAGTCAAAAAGCAGAGATTTATGAAACCTCCCTGGGCTGGCGTTTCATTAATCCGAAAATGGAAGCCATGTATGGCACCGATTCCATGGGAGAAACCGCAGAAAATGTCGCGGCAGAATTCAACATCAATCGCGAAGACCAGGACGCCTTTGCCTGCCGCTCACAACAACGTGCGACTGCAGCCATCGAAAGCGGGCGTCTCGAAATTGAGATCTGTCCGGTCTCCATTCCACAACGCAAGGGTGAGGATTTAATTGTAAAAACTGACGAGCATCCCCGCGCTGACACCAGCATGGAAGCCTTAGCCAAACTGGGCACACCCTTCCGTGACGGCGGTACCGTGACAGCGGGAAACTGCTCCGGCATCAATGATGGTGCAGCAGCCTTGCTCATCGCCTCTGAAGAAGCCGTCAACAAACATGGCCTGACACCCCTGGTCAAAATCATTGGCGGCGCCAGCGCAGGATTGGCTCCACGCATTATGGGTTACGGTCCCGCCCCGGCTACGCAAAAACTCTGCGCGCAATTCAATCTGGAACTCAACAACATCGACCTGTTTGAATTCAATGAAGCCTTTGCCTGCCAGGTGCTGGCCTCAACACGCGCATTAGGCCTGCCTGATGATGCCGACTTCATCAATCCCAACGGCGGCGCCATTGCCCTGGGTCATCCGCTGGGCGCTTCCGGTGCCCGAATCACTGGAACCCTCGCCTTACAGATGAATACCGCAGGCGCACAAAAAGGTATTGCAGCCATGTGTGTGGGAGTTGGTCAGGGTGTCGCCATAGGATTGGAAACCGTTTCATAGTTTTCCGCAGTACCAGCTGCATTTTCAAAATTCTGTACTATTCTAAATAGAGATTCACGGCGCAAACCCTGAACACATCAGGTATTTCCCTTATCTTGACTGGAAACCATTTTGGAACCAAAATGAAACCCTATTTAAGCGCTCGGGGAAGACTCATGCCCGCCATTACACTAAAAAATATTCCGGATGAGCTCTATGACATCCTGAAAAATTCCGCTAAAAACCACCACCGCAGCATCAACAGTGAAATTCTTTTTTGCCTGGAACAAAACCTGAAGCCGAAAATAATCTCTCCAGAAGAACGCCTGGAAAAAATACGCTCATTACGTTCAGGCATCAACAAAAAAGGATTGTCCCCGGCAGAAATCAACAAATTGATACATTCCGGCAGACCATGATTGTTGTCGATACAAACATCATCAGTTATTTGTTCCTGCCGACCAACTTCACTACCAGGGCAGAAGCACTGTACCTGGCGAATCCACAGTGGCTGGCACCGGTGTTATGGCGCAGTGAGTTTCGCAATGTGCTCGCACAATACCTGAGAAAAAAAATACTCACTTTTGAACAGGCACTGTTAATACAAGCCGAAGCTGAAGCACTTATGAAAGAAGGGGAATATGAAATGCCTTCCCTGCAAGTACTCAACCTGGTCAATGAAAGCAGTTGCTCGGCCTATGATTGTGAATTTGCAGCCCTGGCGCTTGCCCTGGATTTACATCTGGTTACTGAAGATAAAACACTGTTGAAATGCTTTCCGGGAGTTGCGGTCAGCCTTACTGAATCAATCGAGAGGGGGCAGAAACTGTAATAAAACAAATTACAAAGTGTCCAGGTGGTCGAGTATGGCCTGTTCCAAAAGGTCCAGACTATCTTTTCCCATATTCGCCATCATCAGCAATTGACTGCTGGAACGCACAACAGGGATCAAGTACCCAGGCGAACTGTGTTCGCCATGTCGGATGACGGCCTGCGGCCTCTTCCGACCTACACAGGATCGCCGAATCTTTCCATGTCGGCAAACGCCCTGCGGGCTTTTATGCCCTTTAGGGTAATGCCGACCTACAAGAGATCTCGACCTTTATCCTTTATCCTTTACCCTTTATCCCTTTATCCCTTTATCTCGATTCCTTCCTCTTGACTTTACTCAGGCAAAAAAAGACATTCGCCCCCTCTCCAGTTTTCCCTAGCCGCATAGTCTATACAATTGATCGGGAAAAAGCCCTATGTGTCTGATTTAGTGACCAAATTAAGTGCTTAGCCCGCTTTTCAAAAATCCCGGCGAAGAGATAATTGAACGTTGTTCAAATTTTGCTATTCTAGCCCTGCTTTTCGTTTTGCCTTGTCGTTTGCGGCCTGGCAAAAAATATAACAACAGCTATAAGGTGCACTTTTGTCCCAGACTATTCTTAATACACGCCGCGGCCGTTTACTGACTTTCGGCACGCTTTATGTTGCGGAAGGTATTCCGCTTGGATTTACCGCGACTGTCATGGCCGCTTACATGCGCCGGGAAGGACTTGATCTAACCCAGATCGGCGCCTTTGTCGGCATGCTTTATCTACCCTGGGCCTTCAAGTGGGCCTGGGCACCGCTGATCGATATGTTCCCCCTGGCTCGCTTTGGGGGTCGCAAGACCTGGATCTCTGGCTGCCTGCTAATGATGATTCTGACCCTGGTCGTTGTTGCCCTGATAGATTTCAACACGCAGTTTCAATTGCTGTTGGTCCTGGTTTTTATCCACAATATTTTTGCTGCTACCCAGGACGTCGCTATTGATGCGCTGGCTGTTAATACCCTGAAGGATGATGAACGTGGAACCGGCAACGGCTTCATGTTTGGCGGCGCTTACCTTGGCCAAGGTCTTGGTGGCGGTGGCGCCTTGTTTGTTTCCGGCCTGTTCGGCTTTGAAGCAGCGCTTGCCTATGCCTGCCTCCTGCTGGTTTGCATTCTTGTGTTCACCCAGTTCTTCGTGCGCGACCCGGCCATCAGCGCCACCCCTGCGCCTGCTTCATTAAACCCGGTGAAGGAAGCCATTGCTGCCATGAAACATACCGGGGCTGAATTGCTCAACGGCATGCTGCGTTCCGGCAAGGGGCCCATGGTCGGCGTCCTGTTTGCATTGACCCCCATTGGCGCCATGTCATTGACCAATGCCTTGGGCACAACCCTGCAGGTGGATTTCGGTCTGGTGGATTCGGATATCGCCCAGATCAGTCTCTATACAACAGTACTGGCAGCATTTGGCTGTGTCATCGGCGGCATCCTGGGAGACCGTTTGGGTCTGAGGAAAATGATCGCCTTCTTTTACGCCCTTTCGGCAGTACCGGTTTTGTATCTTGCCATTCGCTGGGGTGCTGACCCTGCGCTTCCTGCTGTATCACGAGTAGAATTTTTCGCCGTGTTCATGGCGGCAGGACTGACCACCGGTTTTCATTATGGCATTACCGCTGGTGTCTACATGGGCCTGACCAACCCGGCAGTCGCAGCAACGCAATTCACTGGCTTTATGGCACTGTCCAACCTGACTATTGCCTACACCAATAACTGGCAGGGCTATGTGGCAGAAAACTTCACCTACACCACAGTGCTGTGGATCGATATCTTTCTGGTACTGATTCCTATTCTGGTGCTGCCTTTTATGACGCCGCGGGAAGCACGCACAATACAAACACCAACTTCGACCGGGGCGCCATTGCCTGAAGCAAGCTGAGGTTAAAACGTGGTCTGCCCCCCTTTTCTGGCAAGCGGTTTACCATTGATTTTACGATACAGGGAACGGACACTTATCCCGAGAATATCAGCCACTTTCTCCTTGTCGCCCTGGTAGTGCTGCAACAAATTTTCAATGTACCTGTTTTCATGGGTTTTAAGATCCACTTCCTGAATACTGACTTTCGCACGGGAAGGACTTTCTTCAATATCCGGTTGCCGATGTCGATCAAAAAAACAATCCAGAATTGTTTCCCCATCTATTTCATCGGTATCACTGAGTACCATGGCCCGACTCAGGATATTACGCAGCTCCCTGATATTGCCTTTGTAGTGACGCTGTTTTAATGCCTCAAGGGCATCCGGGGAAAGGCTGAATTTTTTTCCGGAGGCAAGCCTTTTCAGCAAGGCATTTGCCAACAAGGGAATGTCTTCCACTCGTTCACTCAGGGATGGCAAATGAACGGGAAATACATTGATACGGTAGAACAGGTCATCGCGAAATTCTCCCTGCGCCACCATCTTGTCCAGATTACGATGAGTCGCACAGATCAGTCGAAAATCTGAACGCCGCACTTCAGCACTGCCCACGGCACGGAAAGTACCGGTTTCCAGCAAACGCAATAATTTCACCTGGGTTTGTAATGGCACATCCCCGATTTCATCGAGAAAGAGCGTGCCGCCATCAGCCAGTTCGGCCAGGCCTTTCTTGTTTGACATAGCACCCGTGAAGGCCCCTTTCACATGACCAAACAATTCACTTTCAAACAGGGAGTCGGTCAGGCCGGTACATTCCAGAGTGACCAGTGCATTTTCTTTGCGCTCACTGGCTTCATGAATGGCACGGGCAGCCAACTCCTTGCCGGTGCCTGATTCTCCCAATAGCAACACAGAGATATCGGATTTGCCTACGCGGGATATTTTTTCCAGCATGTCATTGAAGGCTTTGCTTTCTCCGACCAGTTGCTTGTCATGAACTTCACCACTGGCCAACGGCACGGGATTGAGCAGTTCCACGAAATAGATCAACTGCCCCTCGGCGTCATGGATAGGCAGCATTTCCACATCCACATGTTCCTTACCCCGAGGGGTCTGGTGAATATGCAGTACCCGTTCCTTGTGGCCGGATTTTTTTGCTGCCCCCAAAGGACAGTCTTCACCAGCCTGGTCGCAGGGCACATCATAACCATGGGAAATATTGAAGCAGCGGTTTGAGCGGGAAAAATCAATGCTGCCGAAACTATCCTGATACTTCCTGTTAGTGGCAAGAATCTCGTAATCCGCAGAAACAAGGATGGCCGGGCAGTCATAGCCTTCCAGCATGGCAGCCATAGGCGATGATTGGTCAGAAGTGATGATTTCCATTTTGTCAATATTGGCAGTATTTATTGCCATAATTGACATTAATGACGCTTTTGTCAAGTCTTTGGAAACGGTGTATCTTCCCCTGAAAACAATTTAACTTATATATATCAGAGGCTTAGTATTAACTCATCTTCTTGGCACGGTATCTGCAATGTTATAGGTAACTAGGAATTAACAGTGTCTGCAAGAGCAGAATTATTGACCGTTACCAAAGATATCCAGAGGAGAAGACGATATGAGTAAAGTAAAAAACATGATGCTTTTAATGCTGTTGCCAATAGCGATTGCTGCAATGTGCCTGATGTGGGTGGCTTATTTTCCAAACCCGATGGGAACAATGTAAGGCAGTTGCACAGAATTGCTGAGCCAACCGATTCAAGGTTTTATTTCAGTTTGTTAATAGACTGACTAAAGGGGCAGGAGCCCTTCACACCCCCTCCATTTCCTGCCCCTTATTTTTTTATCTCCTGATTACCGCCCATCTATTTACCACCCACATTTTCCTATAAGCAGTTTTATTACTGACCTGATAAGGTAGCTCTGCACCACCATCTTGAAATGGGGCTGTACAAGCGACAAGGGTGTCTGGATAATTAAAAACCAAATAAGAAAGAAGCGCTTGTACTAATAACAATAAAGAACCTGGAGACGCCTTTTGTCGAAAGCGCCGCAAAAAGAACGAGTCCTCTTTTACTGCCTGGCGGCAGCGCTTCCCCTGTTTCTGGTGGCCTCCCTGTTTAATTACAGCCTGCTGCGCGGTGATGGCTATTACCTGCCTGGTGCCAACCTGGAAATTCTGGGCTACATTATCCAGGCCGAATTCCTGGCCGTAGCCAGCGGCATCCTCATTCTGATTCCCTTACTGGTCCAGACCAATAACAAATACCTGCGCTGGGCGCTCTATTTTATATTTACCTGCCTGGCCGGCGGCTTTGCCTGGCTAGCCCATGAATTGGCCGGCACAACCGGCATGCTGTTTTTTGCCCTGCTGGTTTTTTGTTTCCTATGGAGGCGGCACGCTGTTTGTTTTTGACTGGTATGCAGGAGCGACCCGCACCTTCCTTTCCATGTTGCGCTGGTCCATGGGGATATTCCTTTATGTCACCTTGCAGTTATCTTTCAACCTGGAAAGCGACATCAATGCCTGGAGAAGCACACGAGAAGTTGTTCCTTTTGGCGCATCCTTTTTCTATATCCTGAGCGTGCTTGAACTGATTGTGTATACACCGCTGACTTACTACCTGGAGAAAAAACATAACCTTGACCGGGTTCTGTCCAGAGGCGTGAACAAAATGCTTGATGAAGAAATTGCTAAAAGATCCTGATTTATTCAGGCAATAATATTTGGCGGTATCTGTTTTAAAATTGTGGTGAAATAATCACGTCATACCTACCCTACTGGTAGCTGATGACTGGTGGCTTACAAAAAAAATAGCAGCATCCAATCGGCATCTCTTGAAAGAGAAATAAACACATGAATCGCAACATCATAAACCCCTGGTCATGGCAGGAAGCACTCGGCTTTGTTCACGGGAACAAAGTAGATAATCCGGAATCAGTTTTTTTCCTGGCAGGACAAACCGCCAGTGATGAGAACGGTCATTGTTTATTTACTGGCGACATGGAAAAACAGATTGACCAGGTACTGGATAATATTGGTACTATCCTGGAACAGGGCGGTATGGATTTTTCCAATGTCATGCGCCTGAATATTTTTACTATCGACATGGATCTCATACTCAAAGCCCATGACCACATGGTCAGCAGCCTCAAGCAGCGGGGTTGCCAGCACACGGGCTGCCTTCTGGGCGTCACCGCCCTGGCCTCTCCGGGCGCGCTTGTCGAAATGGAAGTAACTGCTGCCAGGTAAGCCAATAGACAGGGCCACAGCACTCGGTGCGCCCCATCAACAATAGTAGTTTTATGCCATATTCCGTTTTTTATTGTTACCTGAGCGCAAGGGTGCTGGTCTCAATCGCCAGCTCCATGCTTACCGTTGCCATTGGCTGGCACCTGTATTTGTACAGTAACAATCCCTTTGACCTGGCCCTGGTCGGCCTGATGCAAATTATCCCCATGTTGCTGCTATTTATAGTTACCGGTTGGGTGGTGGATCATTTCCCGCGCAAGCTGATCCTGGTGGTATGCAGTTTTCTTGAAGCCTTTATCTACATCGGTCTTGTCTACAGCATGAACGCGGGCGAGCTCAACAAAGTCATGATATTTTCACTGTTGTTTTTGCATGGCACCGTGCGGGCTTTTTACGCTCCCGCTTCATCGGCGATTTTGCCGAACATTGTCAGTGCCGACTTTTTATCCCGCGCCATCGCCATCACCAGTTCCACCTGGACCACCGCACAAACCCTTGGCCCGCTCGGTGCCGGGTTTCTGCTGGCCTGGCTGGATTACCAGACCTACTGGGTCCTGACCGGCTTTTCAGTCACAGGAGCCTGTTTATTTCTGTTGCTGCCAACCTTGAAAGTGACCAAACCGACCGGCAGGGGATTACGGCAATTGCTTGGTGGTATCCGCTACGTGTTCAGGGACCCGATTTTATTACCCAGTATCAGCCTGGATATGGTGATCGTGCTGTGCGGCAGTGTCATGGCATTGTTACCAGTGTTTGCCATTGATGTATTACACGTTGATGAGAAAACCCTGGGGCTGATGCGCGCCATGCCGGCACTGGGGGGCGTCATGATGGGTCTGTTGATTGCCAAGATGCCGCCGTTGCGGCACTCGGGGAAATTGTTATTTATTGCGCTGGGTATATTCGCTGCATCTATTTTGATATTTGCCATGTCCAGCATCCTCTGGCTTAGCCTGGCAGCACTCTGGGTCTATGGCGCTTCGGACATGGTCAGTGTCAATATTCGTTCCACCTTGATTCAACTGGCCACACCGGATGAATTGCGCGGCAGGGTTAACGCGGTCAACATGCTCTTCATTGGAGTCTCCAATGAAATGGGCGACTTCAGGGCTGGCTCTGTTGCCGCTCTGCTTGGTCCGGTGCTGACCGTTATAACCGGCGCCGGTATGGCCTTCGCCGTGGCCATGGGCGGTTACAAATTATTTCCCACCTTGCGCAAACTGGACAGATTGACTGATGCCGAGATTGATACATCCACGTGAGAAAATACTAGCTCATGAAGCATCTTGATATTACGGTCACAGGACTTGTTCAGGGCGTCTGGTTTCGTGCCTCAACAAAAGAACAGGCAGAGCTGATCGGTATTACCGGTTTTGTCAGGAATCAGGCAGACGGTAGTGTCTATCTTGAAGCGGAAGGCAGTGAAGAGGGTTTGGAAGTTTTAGTGAAGTGGTTAAGACAAGGACCATCAGCTGCACGGGTGGATAACCTGGAAATTAAAGAAAGCGAATTACAGAACTTCCCTGATTTTGAAATAAGCATTTAGAGAATTAAATGGCTCCGACATGTCGGCAAACGCCCTGCGGGCTTTTATGCCCTTTAGGGTAATGCCGACCTACATTCCTTGTATCTTGTACCTTGCTCCTTGTACCTTGCTCCTTGCTCCTTGTACCTCGCCACTCGCCACTCGCCACTTCAGTACGTGGAGACCTCTCCCAGGTACCAATCAACACAAGGATCTCTTTGCAGCACCCTGAATTTGCGTATCATGTAATTAAGTTGGGGAGTGCCAGATAGCAGGTTTGAAAAGGCTGCATTGGGAAACTTCATTAGCCGGGTATCTGAACTGGCTTTTACTGTACCTGAAACCACATCCGAAAAAGGTTTGAGTCCGAGCTCATCACCGATGGCCAATTCTTCATCACCCAGAGTTGCCGATCCTTCATAGAACAGGTACCAGGATGTGTCATCTATTTCCAATGCTTGCCCGGCGTCTATCCTGACATCCTCGGCTATGCCTGAAACTTTTTCCAGCACAGTAGAGATGAGTTCATTAAACTGGGGAAGCTTCTTCAATACCGTGCGCATTTCCCACCGACTAAGCAGCCTGTCTCGATACCCCTCCTTGACCACAAATTCATTGAAATCCTCTTCCGGCAAAACCATCACAGTCACCGGTGAAGCTGCCACGACACTGGCATTGCGTTTTAGTGTTCCAGTCACAATAGCCATTTCACCAATAATTTCGCCTGCCTGCAGGCTGGCAATAGTCTGGAAGTCTTCGCCATCATAGACCACCACATCACAATAGCCGGTGAGTATCAGATAAACATAACCGCGCGACTTTTCTTCCTGCACCATGATTACATCGCCCCGGTTATACCGACGCATTTCTTCATGGGCCAGGATGGTGCGCGCCCAGCGATCTGAAAAAGGTTCGCCCAGGTAGTTGGACATGTATTGATTCATCAGTGAGGTGTAAATGCTTTTATCGCCGTCTTCAACAATATAGCGCTTCCCGGAACTGGCCAGGGAAAAGGTCGTGGTGAATTGATGGGCCAGATGTTCTACGTGAACAAAAACCACACGGTCAGAATCTGAAGTCAGGGCATCAGCAGGATTGCCATGGATAGCACCCGCCCCTCCATCTGCAACCAGAAGGTCAAAACGTTCAGTATAAATTTCGCAAAGGTTTTCATAGGTATCCGGACTGGCAACACCCACTTTAGTCATTTCCTTGATGGCACTCATACCGGTGTTGTCACCAATAATACAGATACGCCGCTCCCCTTCCTTGTTTGGCACTGTGAATGTACCGCCAATAGTGGGGATGCTGTGAACTGTAATGTGAGGTTTGATATCCATGCCAAAATATTTAAGCGATTCACCTGGCACGACCTCGACCAATTCAAAATATTCCCTGATCACATCCTGTTTCCAGTTCAGATGGCAGCTCAGTTTTTCTATGGCCATCTCATAAATTTCCCTGGTGGTGATGACCTCCACTTTATGCGGCATCAGTATCAACGGAAACATTGCGCAATGGTCATCATGCAAATGCGTCAGAAACACAGAGGAAACAGAATTTTTTGAAATGCCCCTGGCAAACAAATGTTTGTCCATGTAAGGAATTGAATCGATCAGCATATAGGTGCCGTTGTAACAAAGCGCCAGCCCTGTACACGGTTCGTTTGCGGTAAAACCTGAAGCACTGCCGAGAATTTCCAGGCCTAATTTGACCAGGTCCCTGGGAATATAATCCATTTGCATCTGGTAAGGCGGAAAGATGCTGCCTTCATCATTCAGGTCAACAGTCACTGCCTGATCATTAACATGAACAATATAGTGATCGTAGCCCTCATGGCTGATGGTGTACGAATCGACCTCAGCCTTGTCATCAACAAAGGGAATCACATTAAAAAACTTTCTACCACCCGGATCTGATTATTCTCATCCTTTAAGGCCAGATATCTGGATGCATTCAGCCATTCTCTTTTCAGGAAGCCGGAGGTTCCCCAACCATCGAGCTCTGCTTCAGTAGGCCCGAGAAGCGTCAGCCTGAGCAAGCGGAAAATTCGGCTGATATCATCGGATCTGCCAACAAGATTCAAAAGCCTGCCTTCAGCCAGACCATTGCTCATAAAAAGAAAGAAATATAAGGGAAACTCGACATTGTTTAGCAGAGAACCATCTTTCTCTTTAATGTCGGTAAGCACCAGGGTATTGAACGAAGGGATATCGTTTAAGAGCAGTCCCTTTAATACTTCAGGAGGCTGACCAAACAGCACAGTCTCATTGTCAAATTGAATGAGACGACTGCCATCTGCAGGTTTGGAGACTTTTATTGATGCCATGAAATGTACCGACTTTCCTGATTATTGTTTTTGGCTATATTCCCTTAACCCTCGGGCAGAAAGTGTTAACCAGCGCACTGCCCGCTTGCATGAGGCAGTATATAAGGGATTGATATCAAAATGCCACAACCCTTATATTTAGAGGGCTGTAGAGCATATTGAAGTTGGCGGCACGAAAATACAGGAGTTTTTCCTGTAGTAACCGGAGATGTGATACAGCCCAAATATTTTATGAATTATCAGAGTAGATAAATGCAAGAAACCGCTTTCAGGAGTTAGAGAGCGGTTTTAGTATGAAAAATCTGCCAGGGTTTTTATAACCCGGCTAAAGATAATGAGTTGCCGGAATTCAACTTGAGGTGAGCAAATATTTTACGACCACCGTATGGAAGCGTGACAAGCTTTCCATTAGCACCAACAGCAGCAGGTAAAATTTTCTTTCTGACCGAGCCCCGCACATTACCGCCAATTACATGAATCTGTTTATTTGCTTCATCCAGCTCTATCACGATGTCGCAATGTGACCTGGCTCCCTGCCCCATATGTGCTCTGCGTTGTTCCAGGTTGAGGTACTCAGGACGAGAACCACGACACAACATATCCCCAGGCTGAATGTTAGCTTCACCCACATCGTAAGCGATGAAGGCAGCTTCTGGCTCCAGACCATCCCGCGCCCGAATAGCCTGATCAATATAGGTGTGGTGGGCAATGGCACGCTGGAACTGTTCAGGTTTACCAAGCCCACCTTCACACATAACCCAGGATATAAAGGCAGCTGACCAGAAGTCTCGCCAGCGGGCAGTTATCCCTAATTCCTGCCAACGCTGGTTTTGCTTGTTTACAATCCAGCTACTATCAGGCGCCGCAGCCCAGTAACCGGCAACATCATCGGCCAGGCGACTTGCTTCTGCCTCACTCATCCAGTCACCGCGCCAAAAACGCGGGCGAAGTCCATTATTTCTTTCCAGCTCTTCCTGGCTGGTCATATTGATGACACTGGCACCAAACCATTGCCATTCCTGCAAAGAGATATCGATAATGCGTTGTCGTACTTCTTCTACAGGATACTGTCGGCAACTACGATCCCGAATCTGCATTTCACCAGGGATGCCAATGACGCGTTCGGAGGGAGGGGAAACATCAAGTACATCTCTGGGCAGGCGTTCTTTGTAGGTTACCGTATCCTCTACCGCACCGACTTGGGCAGACACCCAACAGGGAAATAACAGCAAAGTGATCAGAGTTACTTTTTTGAAACTTTCAGGCTTCATGAGTTTCCTTTTCATTAACAGAATCAGGGATATCAGATCTTTCTTCTATACATGTACGTATATATCTATATGAACCTATTTATAGCTTATAGCCATGTTTTTCAGCTTTCTACCATGATCAGGTATTACAGCTTACTATTTTGAAACTATTGTGAATATTTGTGCATTTTACCAGGCTTCATGAATGGAGAGCCCTGTTCCCAACACAGTAATTTCGTGGCTGGCAGGGATTGTAACCGAAAAACAGGAGGATTCATGATGCCCGGCCAGATGGTCGATTTCCCTGAATCTCTACCCATTCTTCCTATATAATGCTCAATCCCATAAAGTGGCAAACCGGCTTTCGAGTCAGGAACTGAGCCAGGAACAAAGTGTGAAACAGAGCCAGAACAGGCTCAAGAAAAAATTAATAGTTAAATTAACGAGAAGTACATGATCATACGGCCCCTTTTAGCCAATATTTTTGCCAATATTCCACGGAAGTTAGCAGCAACAAACCTGCTATCAGTAATCCTGCTTTGTCACGCCCAAAGCGCCTTCACTCAGGAAAGCACCAGCGACCTGATAGAAAGCTATTGCGAGGGTTGCCATAACCTGGAAGATTTTTCCGGTGGCATCGCCTTCGACCTGATGGACCTGGAGCATATTACCCAGGATCAGGAAGTCTGGGAAAAAGCCATCGTCAAACTGCGCGGTCGCCTGATGCCGCCAACCGGTGCTGACCAGCCGACCCAGGACGAAGTGGATGCTCTGGTAAGCACGCTTGAAACAACCATAGATACCAGCATCGAAGAAACTCATATTGGCAATGTTCCCATACAACGCCTGAACCGTACCGAATTCGCCATTATTGTGGATGATCTCATCGGTGTGTATGTCGATCCGACCCAGATACTGCCCAGTGAAATCGAAGTGGAAGGCTTTGACAATATTGCCAATGCCCTGGGTTCATCGCCTTCTTTCCTTGAACAATATATTTCCGCAACGCGTCAGGTTGCCACTCAGGCAATAGGCCAGCCCGTACCAAAATTTGCCAACGTTTTTCATGAATTGCCCGACCGCAACATTGGTTTCGGTGGTGGTGCCAGCTTCTCCCGCAACCACATTGACGGTTTCCCCCTGGGAACTCGCGGCGGCATGAAATTTACCCATTTCTTTCCGGCTGATGGTGAGTACCGTTTCAGTATTCTGGATATTGATGCGGGTCTGTATCCGCGCGGGATGGAGACATCAGCCACCATGGTTATTCTTGTTGATGGTGTGGAAGTGAACCGCCTGGAAATAGGCGGACCAGAAGATCTGGCTATCGCTACCCGTGATGGCGTGGTGGGCGGCGATGTTATTCTGGCAAAAATTGCTGACATTCCAGCCAACGTCAAGGTGGGCACCCATGAGGTCATTGTTACCTTTATCGAACGCTCCTGGGGTGCCAGCAACAATGCGACCGGCAATGGCAGAGTATCAGGCATGCCAAGAATCGGCCTGGGCGTTGAAGTCGAAGGGCCATTTAATCCCAGTGGTTTATCTCTTAGCGAAAGCCGGGAAAAAATTCTGGTTTGCCAACCCTCAGAATTGTCTGATGAACGTCCCTGCGCTGAAAGCATTGCGCGCAACCTGGCCACCAAAGCGTTTCGCCGCCCTGTAACCGATGAAGACCTGGAATGGCTGATGCCCTTTTATGAAGTAGGTCGTGCTGAAGCAGGTGGTTTCGATTCCGGTGTCATTGAACTGGTCACAGCAATTCTTTCCAGCCCGGACTTTCTCTTCAGATCATTCAAGACAACAGATGAGCCTCGTGCACTGAACGACCTGGAACTGGCTTCGCGATTATCCTTTTTCCTGTGGAGCCAGGGCCCTGATGAAGAACTGATTGCCCTGGCAACTGAGGGAAAACTTTCTGATCCCGCCACCATGGCAGCGGAAGTTGAGCGCATGCTCGACGATCCGCGCGCCGAGTCACTGATTGAAAATTTTGCGCTTGCCTGGTTAAACCTGGATGAACTCGATGCCGTTCAACCCACCCAGGGTTTCAGCAATACCATGCGAACTAATTACGAAATAGAAATACGGCTATTCCTTGCCAGTGTCCTGCTGGAAGACAGAAGCGTTCATGAACTGCTGACAGCTGACTGGACTTACCTGAATGACCAACTGGCCAGTCAATATGACATTGATGGCGTGCTCGGACAGCAATTTCGCCGCGTAACCCTGGAAGACCAGAACCGCTGGGGTCTGCTGGGTAAGGGAGCCACCTTGCTGAGAACTTCGTATGGCGATCGTACCTCACCGGTTTTACGTGGTGCCTGGGTACTCGACCGGATTTTGGGCACACCACCGGCTCCACCGCCGCCAAACGTGGAAGTGGATCTGTCAGTTCGTGAAGGCGAGGTCCCAACAACGGTACGTGCCAGGCTGGAAGTACATAGAGAAAACCCGACTTGCCAGGCATGCCACGGCGCTATCGACCCACCCGGACTGGCCCTGGAAAATTTTGATCTGACAGGACGCTGGCGCGATGTCGACCAGCAGGCCAATGCAGTAATTGATCCGTCGACGGTATTGTCCAGCGGTGTAGAAATTAGCGGCCCGCTTGAGTTGCGCGAGCATTTGTTAAGCCGGGCAGACCAGCTTCCCTCTACTATTACCAAACGCCTGATGATGTATGCCTTGAATCGGGAAATAGAATATTTCGACATGCCGCAGGTACGTGAAATTGTTCGCGAAGCAGCCGAAGATGATTACACCTTTGCTGCAATCGTGACCGGAATTGTTAATAGCCCCGCTTTTCGCATGCAGGGTCCCGAAGAACACGACACCCAGTCCTCACAAGGACTGGCATCTAACGAAACAGGGAGATAAGCAATGGCTCATTTTATAACCAGGAAACATCTGTCACGACGTGCACTCTTGCGCAGTGGTGCTGTAGGTTTGGCACTGCCGTTTCTGGATGCCATGGTGCCTGCCAGTACAGCTCTGGCGCAGGTTGAAGCCATGCCGAAGAAGCGTGCGGGCTTTTTCTATTTACCCCATGGCACGATCATGAACAACACGCCGTTTGGCAAGGAAGTCGATGCCTGGACCAGCAGCGGCTCGGGCGACAGCTTCCAGCTCGGCAAAATTCTTGAGCCAATGGAACCACTCAAACGCTACCTCACTACCTTCGAGAATATAGAAAATACCGCCGCGGGTGGTTCAGTACATACATTAAACCCGGCTACCTGGTTATCGTGCGTACGCCCGGGCACAGGGTCAACGCCTGAACTTGCCACAACTCTGGACCAGATCATTGCCCAGCAACTGGGGCAGGAAACCGCCCTGCCTTCCATGGAACTGGCTACTGAAACCACGATTCAGGTTGCTGCAGGTAACGGGGGCTTTTATGCCGTCACCACATCATTTTCCGCGCCCAACAAACCCCTGCCGATGGAATTTAATCCGCGCAAGGTGTTTATCCAGCTCATGGGCCCCTATGACACCCAGGAAGAAAGACAATTAATCCTCAGTAAAAACAGGAGCATCCTCGACATGATTGCTGATCGCACCAGGGCCCTGCAAAATGATCTGGGTCCCGGCGACAGAGCCTTGTTATCGGATTACCTGGATACTGTTCGGGAAATTGAGCGCCGTGTGCAGTTGGCCAGCGAGCAGGACATGAGCGGAGTAGATGTCCCTGCTGCACCAGTGGGTGAATTCGAGGATTTCGACGAGCAGATTAAAATCATGTTTGACCTGATCGCCCTGGCATATCAGGCAGACCTGACCCGTGTCTCCACCCTGGTCATGGCGGCAGAAGGGACTGACCGTACTTACCCACAGGTCAATGTCTCAGGTGGCTTCCATCCGACCAGCCATCACACCAATAATCCTGAACGTATTGCAGACCTGACCCGAATTCAGCATTACCACATGGAACATTTTGCCCGCTTTGTCCAGAAACTTGCTGATACCCCCGATGGTGATGGCAGCATCCTTGACCATTCACTGTTCCTGTATGGATCCAACATGGGCAACAGTAACCAGCATGATAATTATCCACTGCCTGAAATTTTAGTCGGTGGTGCCAGCGGCGCCCATGTGGGTGGTAAAAACGTAATCCCTGCTGAGCGAACTCCACTGGCCAATATTCATATGACCATGCTGGACAAACTTGGCATCCCGCAGGAAAGCTTTGGCAACAGCACCGGCATCATCTCTGAAGTGTAATTTGAAGCGTTTTATAGGCAGTTTATGAAGAAGCAGGACCGTAGAACACTATTAAAAGCAGGCGTTGGCCTGGCCTCGGCCCCACTATTGGCCAGCCTGTCTGGTTGTTCGAGTGAAGAACAAACAATGGAAGAGCCACAGGTGGTCCAGCTACCACCTACTGTGCTACCAACCGAGGCACTCAACGACAGAGTCACTCTGATCAGTGGTGCCCCCGGCAATGTCCTGGCGCTGAGAACTGACGACGGCCTGGTGATGATCGACAGCGGTTCGGCAGCACTTGCACCTTCAGTTCAGCTCACTATTAGTGAACAGCTGAACGGCAGCCCCGTTATTGCTCTGATCAATACGCATTATCATGCTGACCAGTCAGGCGGCAATGCACTGTTTGGTGAAGCTGGTGCAGCGATTCACGCCCACGAAATTACCCGCCAGTGGCTCTCATCGGATTATTACATCCCGGCAGAAGATCGCTGGGTATCCGCTCTCCCTGACATTGGTCGCCCAACGCATACTTTCCGCGAGACGGACGAATTGAAAGTCGGATCAGATACCATCGACTTTGGCTACCTGCTGGAAGCGCATACACGAGGCGATGCTTATGTATTCCTGCGTGAGGCCAATATTCTTGCCGTTGGTGATGTCGCTTCTCCCTTGAAAGATCCTTCACTGGATTGGTATGCCGGCGGCTGGCTCGGCGGACGTGTCGACGCCATGGATGACCTGTTGGAAGTAGCCAATGCCGACACACTCATCGTTCCTTCGTACGGACCGGTGATGACCCTTGCCGATTACCAGGCAGAGCGCGACATGATGTGGCACTTATGGGAGCGTTGCTCAACGCTGGTGAATAGTGGTCGCAGTGCACAGGACATACTCGATGCCGGTGTAATGGATGAGATTGATCGCAAATTTGATGATCCCTACAAGTTTTTATACGACGCGGCAAAAGGCCTTTGGGCGCATTACACCAATTTCGGAGGCAATGTTGTTTAACGCTATGAAGAACTTTTTGAAGAAATTGTCTTTTTGTCCACAGGCATCGTTGGAGTCGCACCTGCGAACAAAAATCCTAATTTCCCGGGTAATTTAACAATGGAAAAACTTTCAAAAATAAATCTAATCAAAATCTTTGCGGTATTTTTGATTTCAACTTTACCTATTTTGGCTTCTGCTCAAGATTCGTTGCTTGATCTGATCAAGGACGGTCGCAGTGATGATGCGGTGGCTGCGATTTCTGCACCTGGTGTTGACGTCAATAGTGTAGAGCCTGATGGCTCCACTGCTATTCATTGGGCAGCTTACAATAACAATATTGAACTTGTCCGCGAATTACTTGCTGCCGGCGCCCATGCTGATGTCACCAATCGCTTTGGTTCTTCACCATTAACTGAAGCAGTGAAACTGGGCAATGTTGAACTTGTCAGAGCTCTGCTTGATGCCGGTGCCGACCCTGATTCACCCAACCAGGACAATCAGACCGCCTTGATGCTGGCCTCCAACATCGGTTCTCTGGAGATAGCCGAAATGTTGATCGACAAGGGTGCCGATGTGAACGCCATGGAAAACTTCCGCGGTCAGACTGCTCTTATGTGGGCTGCAGCCGAGAATCATCCTGACGTTGCAGAACTCCTGCTTGCCCATGGTGCAGATGTAACAGTAAAGGCAGTACATGATGACTGGCCACGCCAGATGACATCAGAGCCGCGCGCGCAGTTTCGTCCCACTGGTGGTCTCACTGCCCTGCTTTATGCCACTCGCTCCGGTTGCTATCGCTGCGCCGTAGGGATCGTTGAAGCCGGCGCCAATGTTGATCAACCCAATCCAGATGGTGTCACCCCATTGATCAATGCCCTCGATAATCAGAATTTTGACATTGCCATGTACCTGATCGATCAGGGTGCCAGGGTGGATGTGTGGGATATGACAGGCCGCACACCCCTTTATCTCGCCATTGATATGAACTCCTTCACTCCGAGAGGCTTCGGCGGTTTCGGGGACTCATTTAACCCACTGGCTAACACCGAAAAAAAATATACCGCTATGGATGTGGCCAGACGGCTGCTGGATATGGGAGTTGATCCCAATCACCAGTTGACCCGCATGCGTCCCAACGGCCCCGGCCGCGGCCGCTTTGCTGACTACGACATGCGCGGAGGCGCCAGCGCCTTGATGATTGCCACTATTGCCCATGATCATGAGGCTATTGAAACCTTGCTTGCCTATGGTGCCGAAGTGGACCTGCGTAATGTCTTCAGGCTCACACCGCTAATGTATGCAGCAGGCATGAGTGGAAATGGCCGCGGACCTGGCGGTCGTGAATCGGACGACATTCAACAACAAACGATCGAAACCATAGACCTGCTATTGGATGCCGGCGCTGACATTAATGCCCGCGTAAATGATAGCCATACCTTTACTGCCAAGCTCGATACCTATATCCAGGGCAAGGACAACGAAGGTCGCACTGCCCTGTTTGGTGCCGCCGAGATAGGCTGGGATAAAGTCGTTGCACATCTGATCGAGCGCGGAGCTGATCCGCACATTCTTGATGCTACCGGCATGAGTGCTCTTGACGCTGCTATGGCGCCACCACGCACCGGGCCGGGCGCAAGAAGAGAAGATGTAACTGACCGTCAAGCCACAGCCGCAATACTTAATGCAGCCATGCTTGAGTCTGAATAGTTTTATAAATTTTATAGAAAAGCAGGATTATTCAGCAGGAAGTTCCCCAGGTTGATTCAGGAGCAATTTATTCCAGATAAGGAATCAGGCGCCCTAGCAAAATCACTGCAATCCACAGCAACAGGGAGAGCAAGGCAATCAGTTTTGCCGAAAATTCTGCCTGTTCTCCGTCTGCCAGCTGGACCAGTTTGGCGTGTTCACCAAACCAGAACCATAAGGCATTAATGCCGGCAATTGCGATCAGGCCCATCTTCCATTGAAAAGCCAGGTTGAAGAGATAATTGTAGGGGCTGGCCGCTACAAAGGCGAAGCCGGTAAGCAGGTTCACAGCGAAGGCTATGAATACCAGCGGAATAAGTTTCATGGCACCACTCATGGGAATATTCGGCGCAATGCCAAGTACACGCAGGTCAATCGCCAACAAGGCACCAAACATAACGGAGAGACCAAGAAAATGGAGGTTTTCCATGAAGGGCCACAGCCAGAATACGTTTTGCATAAGCTGAGCAATGAAAGTGTTGCCTAACCAGTCCAGGATTGCGTTCATAGTTTACTCCGACTTACGCGTAAGCCATCAGGCGGCCAGTGATTACTGCACCAACCCAGCTGGCAAGACAAATAGCAGACATGATCTTGACTTTGCCTTCATCTGCATTGGCTCTTATTTGGTTCATCATCACTTTCATCAGGACACCGCCCAGTAATAACAAGCCCATCTTTAACATGAAAACTACCTGGAAGGTATATTCAGTGGCATTGGATGTGTACAACATCAGGCCGGAGATCAGGTTGATGATGAAACCGAACCAGGCAGCAGCAAATAAACCACTGTAACTCAACACGGGGATTTCGCGGACATAGCCCAGAACCCGTAGATTGGTAACCACAACCACGCCCAGGACCATGGCCATACCCACGGCGTGCATGCAAAGAGCTATAGCAAAACCCCAGAGATCTTCACGTACATAGATCCCAAGGGCACTTTCTTCAATCCAGATCAGGAAGCCCATTATTCAATTCATCCGGTAGTTATAGGAGCGGCTTGTAGCCACAAGGACAAGGTATCAAGTTTAGCAGGAGCCAGACATTCTGTGTCAAAATATTTATCGTACCAGACACAATTCTCATTTATTTCACCATTTCAAAAAGCTACAAATGTGAGCCAGAAAATTTAATCAGCAACTTCTTATCATTGATTCCAAACACTATGATTCCAGCTATACTGAGCCAGACTTCTATTACCAACGCTTTTTTTATGCAGACACAAGACTCTTTTCTCGACTTGCTTAAATCTCTTATCCGGCAACCCAGTGTAACGGGTGCAGAACATTCATTTTTCAGAGTATTACAAAGGGAGCTGGAAGAACGAGGTGCCACCGTTCACTGGTATCACGGGCTCCTGGTTGCACAGGGTAACAATCCGGAAAGCGCCTATTTTTCCGCTCATATTGATCGCCACGGTTTGATTTGCACAGGCCCGAATGAATTTCAGTATGCTGCGTTTGTCACTGGCAACCGTTCAGACCTACTGGGTAATTCAGTTTCAGAAAAGCTGATGAAAAAGGTCACTGACCGCTTCCAGTCAGTGCCGGTCATGGCTTATGAACCCTGGTCCGGGGCTTATCGGGGTAAAGGCATTATAGACAATGCCTATATCTGTGAATATCGTAACAATCTGATTTTCAACGTCAGGGGCCTGGAACATGTGGTAGCTGGCACGCCGATAGCATTTATTGATTCTCTCACCATGCAGGATGGCTTGATCAGCGGACAACTTGATAATGTCCTGGGAGCTGCCCATCTGGTGCATTTATTCAGCCTTGGCTTCCAGGGCACGGCCTTTTTCACGGCCCAGGAAGAAGCTGGTAGCAGCTGGCGCTTCCTGCTGGAGTGGTTTCGCCGCTTCGACGGGAAAACCAATGATCTGATCGTGGTAGACACCAGTCCTTTCCCTGATCGCAACAGCGCCGACAACCAGCAACTGGTATTGAGAAATAAGGATGCCAATGCTGAATTTGATCCTGCCACTACTGACCGGATTGAATCCCTGTGTCAGGAGCTGGGTGTAAGTTATCTGTTCAAGGATGAATATATTGATGCACTCAACACTTCTGCCCAGGCAACAGGTGGCGATATTCAGTCTCTCGGCAGTACTGAATTGGGTCGCATCGTTGCCGCCTCTGGCGGCTTTGTTCAGGGCACTACGCTGCAGATTCCAACAACTGGTTATCACACCATGCAGGAATCCTGCTCGCTTTCCTCGAATTCTGCCTTTAACCAGATTTGCATGGCATTTTCAAAATTGAATTGACCATTAGTGAAAGGTAACGAGTCAGTGTATCCTCACCATTACCATATGACCCTTACGACTTTCAGCCACGTGAGCATACGACCATGAATTGCCCAAAGTGCGACGCCATTCTTGAAGTAATTTCCTTCCGCGGCATTGAGTTCGAGCGATGCACTAATTGCAAAGGCTTGTGGTTCGATATGCTTGAGAAAGAAGACCTGATCAAAATGAAAGGGTCAGAAGCTATTGATATTGGTGACGAACAAGTTGGTAAAGAATATCGGGACATGCAAAAAATCAATTGCCCGAAATGCAACTCTGCCATGGTGCCCATGGTTGATAAGGACCAGTTTCATATCAAATACGAATCATGCGCGGATTGTTTTGGCTCTTTTTTTGATGCCGGCGAGTTTCGCGACCTGAAAGAGCACACTGTGCTGGAAAGGTTTTTCCAGATGATCGAGACTTTACGAAGTAATATTTGAGCACCTGGAATAGGGGACAGTGACTTTAATTAGTTTGAAAAGTACTTTTCAAACTAATTAAAGTCACTGTCCCCCGAATTACGACAATATTATTGCCACGTCTTTCAGTTTCAGGCCCTGGATATCTTTTAGTAAAACAATATCCCTGTTCAAGGGGTTAAGCTTTTCCAGAGCACTATATAACAGTGATACGGACTGTCCCTGGTGAAGCTGGTTCTCAGGGTTGGAAGCGACATCTTCTTTTGGTGCGCTATGTTCAAATTCTTCCTCATAGCGGCTCCGGGTATTGGTTTTGCGAATTCTGTCGATAGCGCAATTTCGAGTGATGGCAAGCAGCCAGGGTAAAAAGAGTCACCGTCCCCGTCGAATGAATCCAGCTGGCCATAGACTTTGATAAAACTGTCCTGGGCAACATCCACCGCGTCCTCACGGTTCTTCAGGTAATAATATGACACAGCAAAAACACGCCCCTGGTAGAACCTGACCAGGGCTTCCCAGGCCTGGGCATTGCCTTCACGGCAATCTTCTAGTGTGGTCTCAAAATTATGCACGGCTTACCTGAGCTCATTCAGTCACTGTATTCTAAACGGCTGCAAGCGAAAAAGGGTCCGTGAAAGCCACCCCTGGCTAGAAAATCATTCATAAGCCATTGAAAATAATATATAAATAAATGGAAGCGTCGGACAAGAATACAGTGAATATAGAGTCGGAATTCCGGAATATGAAAAATCGAAGAACTTTTCGAATCTTCTCTGGAAACTTCCCCCATACCATTTATACTTCCTGCCTCAATGACATCTCAGGGCTTTTACTATGCATATAACAAATACAGTGCTGCGTTCAATTGTAGCCACAGCAGCAATTGTCTGCCTTGCCATACCGGCACAGGCCCACCACGGTTTTGGTCTGTTCCAGCTTGAAATCAAACGGGAATGGGAAGGCACACTCACCAAAATGAATCTGGTCAATCCACACTCCTATATGGAACTTGATGTGGTTGGTGAAGACGGCGAGATCATGCACATGCGCTGTGAAATGCGCGCCGCCACGCTGATCAGACGTGCCGGCTGGTCTACTGACATGTTTACAGTGGGCTCTCATATAAAAATCGAAGGCAATCCGCATCGCGATGATCCCGAGGCCTGCTATATCGAAACCTTCACCATTGATGATGAAATCACCATGAACCGCAACGACCAGTTGTTTTCAGGTGAACCGGTGGATATATCCGATCGCCCCGTGCGTCTGGCGGATGGACAAATTAATCTCAACGGCGACTGGGCCGTGGAACAGCTGGTGCTGACCGTACCGCCAAGCGGTGGCAGGGGCTCCATGATTCCAAAAAGCCTGTCCCCTGATTTTGCTGCTGGCAGGATTACCCAGGAAGATGTCCGGGCTACCCAACCACCCAGACCCCAGATTGTTTATACAGAACGTGGGCAGGCTGCCGCTGATGCGTTTGACAGACGCTCACCCCAGGATAACCCCTGGTTTGACTGTAAACCCACCAGTTTCATCCGCGACTGGACAGCCGACTGGCCAATCAACCGGTTTGAACAGAAAACCCTGGCAAATGGCGAAAAGGTTATCGATATTATTTACGGCCTCTACAATTTTGACCGCCGTATTCATATCGGCATGACTGAGCACCCCGCCAACATCCGACCCAGCTATGCCGGGCATTCCATTGGCAACTGGGAGGGTGACACACTCGTGGTGGATACCATCGGTTTCTCCGAAGGTGTTCTGACTCCTCCAACCCGCAGCAGTGTGCAGATGCACATCGTGGAACGCTTTTCCCTGGATACTGAAAACATGGCACTCAGACGTGACTACTCAGTAACTGACCCCGTCTACCTGGCGGCTCCATATGCCAGCTACGATGTCATGTACCTGTCTTCCGTGCCTTTTGAAGCACAGGAATGCAAGGAAATGACCCCGGAATTTATCCAGTAACAATCCCTTTCTCAGGGGACAGTGACTTTATTTAAATTAAAGTCACTGTCCCCTTTTTACCCTTTTTAGAAAAAAGGAAGGGTGCAGAACAATACCGGGGGAAGTAATTGAACTGCACCCTGAGGGGTGGGAGGGGTTTGATGGGGGTCAGGGGATAAAATCTGCTTTCACATGTCTCCTGGGTTTCCGTTGTGAATATCTACTCATAGTGTGCTTGAGTCTGGAGGCGCAATGCTTGATAGCAAGGTACATGTCTGTCTGGGTAGAACGAATTACCACTGACGGTGCGTTGGGTAAAGTCAGAACAACCTGACAGCGTTTGTCGATTCCTCCATGCTGGTTACTATTAATATCTTCCAGCCTGACATCCAGAAGCATCACTTCCCGATAGCGTTCAAGGATATCCAGCAAATTTGTTCGAACTGAGTTTTCCAGGGCTCTGGTGAGAGGAAAACCTCTTGCCTGTATATGTAAGCTCATACTATTTGCTCCTGATGTCTAAAAAACAGTTGCATCATAAGCCAGATATATACATCGTAATAATCGTATTTTATATATTTTTGATTCGGTTTTATCGATCTATTATACTGACGGCCATGAACTACAAACATCTTCATTATTTCTGGGTTGTTGCAAAAACCGGCAGCATCATCAAGGCCAGCGAAGCCCTGCACATCACGCCACAAACCATAAGTGGTCAGATCACACTGCTGGAAGAAACCATCGAGGACAAACTGTTTGAACGCAAAGGCAGAAGGCTGGTCATTACCAGCAAAGGCAAAACCGTCTTCAAGTATGCAGACAAGATTTTCAACCTTGGCGAAGAGCTAAGTGAAATTCTTAGAGGTTCTGCTGTTGCCGACCATGGCGTGTTCCATGTAGGCATAATGGATGGCATTCCGAAAACTATAGCCTACAAAATTCTTTCTCCTGTTTTGGATGACGATAAGCTGGATATCATTTGTAATGAAGGTAACTTTGAACAACTTATTTCCCGGCTGGCCATCAGGGAACTTGATATGGTTCTCAGCGATATGCCTGTAAGCACAGCTTATGGTGTTAAGGCATACAATCATAAGCTCGGCGAAAGCCCAATGACCTGTTTCGCCACCAAACCAATCATCAAAGCATATGGTAACAATTTCCCCGACTGTCTTGATCAGTCGCCCATGTTACTTCCAACCAATAACAGCACCATACGCCCGGCTATTGACCAGTGGTTGATGGCAGAAAATATCATGCCGAACGTGGTAGGAGAATTTGATGATAGTGCACTACTAAAAGCCTTCGCCCAGGTAGGGGCTGGCTATTTTTTCATGCCCAGTATTATCGAAGCAGAAGTTTGCTCTCATTATTCCGTGGAGGTCGTAGGCAGAACAAACAAGATTCGGGAACAGTTCTATGCCCTATCACTGGAACGGCAACTGAGCCATGGGCTGCCTATTCAGTCAGAGATTTACAATAAGGCCCGTACTACAATCTTCCAGGATAACTAATACCTGCTGTTTTATGCTTCCCCTCTTCACAGGAGAGCCCCTCCTACATCCGCAAAAATTATGCTAGTGTATGCGCCCCGGCAAACAGGTTGAACCATGACACAAACTGCACAGACAGACAGGCCAAAACTCGAGCTGCCCGACGGCGCTGACAAGCTGCTGTTGCATTCCTGTTGCGCCCCCTGTTCAGGCGAAGTCATGGAAGCGATCCAGGCATCGGGCATCAACTACAGCATCTTTTTCTACAATCCCAACATTCACCCGAAACGGGAATATATTCTGCGCAAGGAAGAGAACATCAGCTTTGCAGAAAAACACGGCATTGAGTTCATTGATGCCGATTACGACACGGACAACTGGTTCGAACGGGTCAAAGGGCTGGAGTGGGAACCCGAACGCGGCGAGCGCTGCACCAAGTGCTTCGACATGCGTTTTGAACGCACCGCCCTGTACGCCCAGGAACATGGCTTTCCGGCCATCTCTTCTTCGCTTGGTATCTCGCGCTGGAAAAACATGGAACAGATAAACGACTGTGGCAAACGCGCCGCAGCCCGGTATGACGGTATGCTTTACTGGGACTACAACTGGCGCAAAGGTGGCGGCTCCCAGCGCATGATTGAAATCAGCAAGCAGGAAAATTTTTACCAGCAAGAGTATTGCGGTTGCATCTATTCCCTGCGCGACACCAACCAGCATCGAATCGACCAGGGCCGCGAACGTATTAAAATCGGCGTCCAGTATTATGGCGCGGATGACAAGTCCTAACCCACTCTCCGAAAAACTGATCCACTTTTTTTCCGCGACCCAACCGGAAGCACGGCGTATTTTTCATGGCCGTGGTCACTGTTATCCGGGATTCGAACACTTGTGTATTGACTGGTTCAATCCGGTGGTACTGGTGTCGGCCTGGCAGCCGGTAGCTGACCTTGATGAAATAAGGGAACTGATACTGGCAGCGGATAATAACAACCAGGTCGAAACCATCGTCTTTCAGCAACGCTATATCAATCAGTCACCGGCACAAGCCCTGCATGGTCAAATCCCGGAACGGGTTATTGTCAAAGCCCAGAATTTGCGCTTCGAAGTACGACCCGGCAAACAGCAAAATGCCGGCTTGTTTCTGGATACAGGACCACTGCGGGAATGGCTGAAAAGCCACAGTGAAGGATGTAACGTGCTGAACCTGTTTGCCTATACATGCGCCTTGTCTGTGGCGGTATTGGCCGGTGACGCTTCCGGTGTCACCAACGTCGACATGAGCAAACCCAGTATCGAATGGGGCAACCAGAATCACATGCTCAATGGACAAGGTCCCATGCCCATCAAGCGCATACCCCACAATCTGTTCAAATCCTGGGGCAGAATTCAGCAGTTCGGTCGTTACGACCTCGTCATCATTGACCCACCGACCAACCAACGCGGCAGCTTCAATTCGGAGAAAAATTACAAGACCGTGGTGAAGCGCTTACCTAAACTGTGCAATTCGGGAGCAACCATCATTGCTGTGCTGAACAGCCCCTTTCTGGGACGGGAATTTCTGGAAACACTTTTTGCTGAAGAATTACCCAATGCCACATTTGATGAGTGGCTGCCGGTGGCAGAGGAGTTTGAGGAAAGTAATCCGGACAAGGGCTTGAAGATTGCCCGGTATACCCTGGTCTGACTGCAGACTAGTTTAGCCTACCCCCTTCCCGATCGATAATTCTGTTGCGGTATGACACAAGCCAGTTTATTTCTTTATTAAAAGGATAGTCAGTTCCCTTTTTTATTTACTGAAATTCACGAAAGAAACGCTCTGCTGATTCGATATCGCATTCCATGCCGCTCAGTTCCAGGTCGGGCCGATAGCTAAAGGTAAAGGATCCGGATACTGGCTCTGCCATGAATTCCGGATCTTCCAGCATCCAGCTGTAGTTGATGCTCTTTCCATCCCCGGCTAACGCAAAGCGTTCCACCGTATGTTTGCCACCTCCTGTAGCCATTTCACCAAATACCTGGTCGCTATAGTTTGTGGTATCCACAATGAGCACCCCGTTTTCAAAGCGTCCAACGGAATGTCCCTGCTGGAATCTCTCAACACCAGGCGGATGGCTGCGACCATCCAGGTATATGGTGCGCCGGGCATTCATCCAGTCTGACTTCACGGCTATCCGGTCGCCTAGGTTTTCAAAGTTGATGGCCACCATGTATGCCATCAACCAGGGGGCGCTGCCCGGAATGCACCGGGCTTGTGGTGTCATCACGGGACTGTAGTTGTCATAGCGTTCCTGACCTTTCTCCGTGAGCGCCCACGAGTGGCGCGTTCGCACCAAAGGCCCAAAGGCATTGTCGGCAACCCAGGTGCCATATATTTCAGGTGCACTTTCAGTAATGCGTTGCGCACGAGCCCTTGCCGAGATCAGGGGCACAATGCTGCCATCTGCCTTGATAATCTCGTAACCATAGGCAGTCTCTTTGGGAAAACGCCTGCTTGGACTGACGATCGCCACCACCTGATCTCCCGGCATGATGGCATCAGCGGTAACACCGGACGTGCGCATAACCGTGGGCGCGCCACCTTCGATCTCAAGCGTTATGGCTTCGCCCGCTTCGGTTTGCGTCTGAATGGTGACAAAACTGTGGGGGTTACGCCAACTGACCTCAAGCACAACACCCTCGTATCTGACTTCTTCGCTGAGATTAAATTCTGCATTGCCGTGGTGGCTCATAACGAGAGTTGTATTGGCCAGCAGTAAAAGTCCTAAACCAATTTGAGTAATTTCCATCATATTCATCCACACTGATTATTTGCATTAAACCAAAACAAGACCTTCATCTATTACAGGCAAATGGAATGGGTTCATAGGTAATAGAAACCCCTTCCCGCGCCATGACGTCCTGTAAATTGGGATATTGCGTGATATCGAAATTGGGGTAGGTCATGAATGAGGCCAGGGGATACAAGGTGTTTTCCAGATCCAGTGGTCGCAACAGGTCTGCGGCCTCTTCGACATGGCCCATTATATTCATGGCAAGCCAGCGCCGGGGAATATTTAGATTGTCATCAGACATTAGGTCGCCATATACACGGTTTGCATTATCCAGGTCCTGATCGGCGCAATACTGACGCAGTTGCATTAAACGGGGATCACCTCCTGAATCATCCGTACCATTGTGATTAGCCATTAGCTGGCGTGCTTCATCATAATAACCTCCCCACAATAACAACCGATGACCCTGATATATCAATTTATTGTCAAAAGGAAATCTGTCTATAGCCTGCCGCACATAACTGTGGCCGCGCTCAAATTGGTGAATACCCCAATAGTTAGTCATTATAAACATCGCATGCGTTGGCGTGTTAACCATACCCAAAATTTTGTCCAGATAGGCCAGAGCATTTTCAGTGTCGCCCAGGTAATACGCCAGCCTGACGATGAATATATCGTCGATATCAGCAGTAATAATATTGGGGCGTTCTTCAAAATATTGCCGGGCAAAATCGTAGGCCGAGCGATAGTTCAGGTTTACGTAGGCTTCCAGAGCCCGGTGACGAAACTGTTCCGGCCCCGTTGAGTTGCTGATGGCCAGTCGTATGCGTTCATTGAAAAAACTCCGACTTTCATCGAATGATCTATCCTCCTGAATGTAATCTGGCCTGACCAGAGCTGGTTGCAATTCTAATGTCCAAAACAGAGACGCCCTCACATGGGCTGCGGCGAAACCGGGATCCTCCGCCCTGGCCTCTTCAAAGAGTTCATACACCTCACGCGGAAAACCCTCAGTTTCAGCTAAGAGGGCCAGCCCTTGCAAATACGTATTGTACGCTGTGATCGAACGGGTTCCCGTCTACACCATCTGGCGCAGGGCCTCCGGGTCCATGGCGGTTTGCAGGGTTGTCGCAATTCGGAAGGCGATGTCTTCCTGTACCTCAATAATATCTTCCGGCTGGCGGTCATAGGTTTCAGACCAGAGAGGAAAGCCATCAGCCGCGCGGATCAATTGCACGGTAACTCGCAAACGGGTGGAAGAGCGGCGCACGGAGCCTTCCAGCACATAAGACACGCCGAGTTCTTCAGCAACCTCCTGGATATCCACCAATTGGCCCTTGTACTGAAACGAAGAAGTGCGCGAGGCAACCAGCAGGTCAGGCGTACGGGTCAGGGCATTGAGAATTTCTTCGGTCAGGCCATCGGCGAAGTAAGCGTCCTCCCCGCCAGCACCGAAATCATCCAGGGGCAGTACGGCTATGGATTTGTTTTCTGCAGGGATAATTGCCTGCTCGGCAGAGTTGGTTACTTCTGGCTCATCTGTTATTTCTGATTCCTCAGCAATAGTGCTTTCGAGCGACTCTTGTTCCTCGAGGATATATTGATCCACCGATACAAAGATCAATAAAACGAGCAAGCCAACGGAGATCAGGTTATTGAGTTTCTGGCCGGTCTGGCCGGTAACACTTTCATTGGGATCGACTGCATGGGTCGGTTTGATCCCTTCGGGTGTCATTTCAAAGGCCCAGGCCAGGATCAGGGCAAGAGGCAGCCCCAGAATGACGAGAGATGAAAAGACCGGCATAACCCATTCCGGCGCGCCAAAAGTGGGTAGCAAGGTATCGGCAATCTGAATGAGCAGCCAGGCAACGATGGCATAGGCTGCGCCAACCCTGAAGACGTTCCTGCGCTTGAGCTCAGATAAGAAGGACATTTGCTACTCTCCAGACTTCCATGACGGACAATACTAGCTAAAAACTTGAGAAATTGCGCTATATCACCGAACTGTCGCTGCGGGTTGTTAGCTGACGTTGGTAAATAAAAGGCAATAATTATTTTACAAGGTGTTCATAACGCTTATCGGTCAGCATTTTCATAAATGCTACCAGCGCATTGATACGCCGCTCATCCAGGGCATCGCCGGATTCCAGTTCTTCAAGCGCAATATTTTCAGCCACTTCCGGCTCGCCCCAGCGCTCACCCGTTTCAGGGTTGATGTCAGCCGCCGGGCCGCGCACGTTGTACTTGTTGTAGAACTGCACGACGGTCTTTAGATCTTGAAAGACACCGTTGTGCATATAGGGCGCTGTGAGGGCTACATTGCGTAGCGTTGGGGTTTTGAATTTACCGGCCTGGGCGGGGTCATCCACAGCCGGGTTTTCCAAAAGGCCAGGATCAACATGGTTAATACCCAGTCCGTTTAATTCTCTAACTGCTTTGTTTATCGGTGTGCCGATATTGAAGTACTTGTAACTGGAAAAGGGTTCGCGTTCTGCAACAGGAGAAGTATGTAACTGGTGGCACTGGTTGCAGTTGGTGAACTGCTCGGAAAAAAACAGGCTAATGCCCAGCTCTTCTTCGTCCGTGGGTTCATAGTCGCCTTGCAGGTAGCGATCGTATTTGGAATCAAAGGGGGAAAAGAATTCTGTACGCTCAAAGGCTACGATAGCCTGGGTCATGCGCAGGTAGGCGGTATCGACATCCTCAAAAACAGTTTCGCCGAAAAGTGATTTAAAGGCATAGGGAAACAAGGTGTGTTCCTGCAGCCTTGCCACGACACTGGCTTTATCGAGCATTTGCATTTCCAGTGGGTTCAGAAAAGGTCCGCCGGCCTGGCTTTCCAGATCAGGTTCCCGACCATCCCAGAACATGCCGCCCACATAGTCGCCCTCAGCGTTACGATGAAAATCCGGTATCACTGCAGCATAGGAAGCCGTGGGTGCGTTGCGGTCACCGAGAGATGTGAAATCACCGCCCATTGAAACTGCACGGTTAACACCATTATCACGCCAGTCGATAAAGGCCTGGGCCGGATCATGGCAAGTGGCACAGCCCTGGGTTTTATCGCGGGACAGGCTGACATCGAAAAACAGGGCGCGCCCCAAATCTTCCAGTTTGGTCTGGTCAATACTTTCTCCGTTCTCTGCAGCAAACACAGAAAAGCTCAAAGAAGAAAATATGAGAAATATCAGACGTGACATGATTATCCGAAAGCCAGGCTCAGGTGGTTGTCCCAAAAGACCTTGCCTGCCTCACTATCAAGCGTAGTCATTTGATCAGTTGCCAGATCGTACCGTGTAATGCGTCCGGTGCCTGCCGTGAAAATAAAACCTTTATCAATGGCGCAGACACCACAGCCATCACGTGAGCGAATGGCCTGCACCATCTCACCACTTGCAGCTTCCCAGAAGGTAATCATGTTGCCCCGCGGACAGGATGCAGCGATGTAATCACCACTATTATCGTATCTGACCGAGCCTACATATTGGGACATTTGCCCCTGCTGGGGTTCGGGCGCCCAGAGCGCTTTCAGATCTTCCCCTTCGTTATGTGTTGCCAGTAAAGGTACCCTGTCAAAAGGCTCACCCTCGTATTGCATCCCCATCACTATCTGGCCACTGGCATTCTGGTCCAGGTGGCGGATACTGGCCTTGTGATACTGCGCATCCAGGAAACGCTGCTCCATTAATTGCCCGCTTTTAGTTTCTATATAGACAAGCGAAGGCTCCATGCAATTGATATTGAGTTTTTCGCGACCACTATCCGGATGGGTGCGAATCCCTCCGTTAGCCACTATTAATGTGTTCTGATCCGGCTTCAACAGTAATTCATGGGGGCCGGTGCCGTAACTGGGAAACTCCATCTGCCGGGTCATGGAGAATTGATCATCCTCCCGGCTTACCAACCAGGAAGAAATTCTGCCGCTATCGCCATTAATTAACTGAAAGGCACTCTCGGTAGTGTAGAAAACACTGCCATCTGTGGAAAACACGCCATGGCCATAAAGATGACGATCACCAGGGACTGAAAATTCGGCCAGTTTTTTGCCACTGTCCAGATCCCCAACCCATAAATACGTACCGGGGCGGCGGGCGATAACGATATACACACCCAGGTCTTCATGCACAGCAATATGATGTGCCCGGGATGGTAGCTGGTGTCTGAATGCTTCACGTGCAGCTTCCCTATCCTGTCGGAAACCAATGACCCAATGTTTGTCATCGCCATCGGAGGCTGCGCTGAGAAATAGTGCCTGCCCTTGATCGGATTCGCGCGCAACGGCAAACAGCGGACTGCTTAGCAACCCTGATGTCATTGCGATAAATTGGCGGCGGTCAAGTTTCATAAAATTATTCTAATTTCTTTAATTACCTGCAATTTTTGCCGGATGACGCTACGCTTTTCCGGCCTACAAGAGTTCGGTGTAGGCCGGAAAAGCGTAGCGTCATCCGGCATGAACAAGGTGTTGTTAATCCCCATCCAGCGAATTAAAACCCAGATACAGGTCGGTATTTTTCAGCCCTGCTTCCAGGGCTTCAAACAGCGCATCGAGTTTTTCCGCAACCGCTAACAGTTGGCCACGGCCTTCTGCCTGCTCAAGTACAGCGGCAAAGCCATCAGGTAGCGGGGTCAGTACTGCATCGAGTTCTTCGAATATGGCATTGATAATTGCAACATCTTCACCATAAAAGACATTGTTCAACTGAATTGCGGCGGAGCCGTTAAACAATTGCTCCAGCGCCAGCACGTTAAGTTTGATATTTCTGATGGAACGATCGGAGCGCCAGGACTCGGCACGACGAACCCGTTGCCTGGCTTCATTGTCACCCAACACAGCTTCAACTTTTTGCTGCTGAATTCTGCGAACGGGTTCAACCTGGGCTTTCAGAAAATCGATGGTGGCATCTTCCGCACTTTCAAAAAAACCGCGTTCATCGGCATTGGCAATGGTGTTTCTGAATTCCTCGACCCAACGGGTATGTACACCACTGGCAATCTCACTAATATTTCTGGCGATTGTCTGTGCTACCTGGCACCGAAACGGGTTGATTTGAAGTTGCTGTAAGCTGTCCTCAGCAAAGAGCAAACTTTCCAGAGCAGGAAAGCCCTGCACACCCACACTCTCTCTGGAGAAATTTTCACTGTCTAATCCTTCTGCATTATTCCCGGCGATCAAGGCATCAAGTTGGCGCGCACCAGTACCATTTTCATCAGGCCAGTACTGCAGGCGGAAATTCCAGTTGAAGTAAGTGACTGGTCCAAACTGGATATGCTGAATCTGTTGCCAGGCATCCATACTGGCATGAAAGGCAGTACGAAAAGCTTCCAGTGTTTGTGTGGTCGGCGCCTGGCAAAACAGTGCGCCCTGGGCTGAAAGCTCAACTGAACTGGTGCTAAATGCTGAATAAGGGGGAATGACCTGGGCATCAGTGACGGCCAGATTCACTTCGATCCAGTTTTCAGTGGGCTCTGTACCCTCCTGGGCATAGAGCAGATTCGCCGTGACTGTGGCAAGGAGCAAAAGGGCTGGAGTTTTCATAGTCAGTCATTCTAATTGAGAATGGTTCTCATTATAGACCAATAAGGAAAGCGAATAAATGATTGCGTTCATCGGATGTGAGTATTTCATAATTCTTCCTTGCTCCGGAGGCTTCTCCGTCATGCCACCGGATTGCTTCATCCAGGGTTTGCGCCCGGCCATCATGCAGGTATTCTGCGGTTTTTCGTCCCAGGCCCCACAAGGGCGCCGTGCGCCATTCATGGCCCAGAGCGCCGCCTTCAACCAAAGAATCCGCCAGACCCGGGCCCATATCATGCAGCAACAAATCCGTATAAGGATGCAAGGTTGCTTTCCCGGCCTGCAAGGCCGGGACATGACAGGCAGCACATCCCACACTATTGAACAGCTCACTGCCCGGGCTCGATTGTTCCGTTGGCAACGACTCCCCAGGAGCTGGCAATCCACGGACGTAGGTCAATAATAAATCCAGCACTGTCGTATTGGTTTCCAGATTGTCATGGTGTAAAGAATTGCCATGAGGCTTTGCCAGGCAATCCGGCTGATGCGATGTGCAGTCGCCATAGGCTGAAGGGTGCAAAGGATTGCCCAAACCAAGATCCAGACTAAGGGCCCTGGCTACCTGTGCATCCAGAGAAGACTGGGAGGCCTTCCAGCCAAAACGTCCGACTGTTCCGTTAACACGGTTTATACGCCCGGAGATGCCATCGCTATTAGCATCATGTTCATCAGCCAAAACCGCAAGCTCGGATTCAGGAACCGCTTCCAGCAATCCAAGCCCATGTAATGAAGAAGCCAGCCGAGGCGACACCGCCGATGTTTGCATTGGTCCTGACTGCAAGGACTTGATGCTATAGTCTGATGTATTCTCGCCGTGGGTAAATTCAACTACTGCTTCAACAGCCAAACCTGGCACCGCATATTTTTGCAGTTGTTGGCCATAGACCGGGTCACTGAGGTGTAACACTAAAGACTGCTCGCGACTGCCACTGCCACCATCCGGATGACATTGATTGCAGGAACGCGCATTGTAATAGGGACCTAAGCCATCACTGGCTTGAGTAGAGGCAGGAGCAGGAACCCAGTTTTTTTCAAACAGGGCTTTACCGGTAATAAAGTCTAGCGAAGGTTGAGCAATAGTCAGGCAGGAAAAAGCAGTCAGTGCTGCCAGTAACAACCAATTAAAGAATCGATTGAGGATCATCGAGGCTGGTTGACCCTTCAATGCTGACGTTCACTAATCCCAGTGCATTGATAATGTTTTCAATGGTACGGGTTTCTTCCATCAGCGCTTCAACAATTCGGGTGATGATTTCCTCACCCTCTGCATTATCGCGCCCGATAAGCACATCAAAGGGTTTGCCCTGCTCTGCTGCAGAAACCAGTGCCTGCATTGCAGACTCGGTTTCTTCCAGTCGCGCCATCATCTCGGCCGACACACCTGGCGCTTCCTGCAGCATCAATGCGGAAAGAGAGGGACCGGAGATCAGGTCACCATTGATACGCCTATACTCACCCAGATAAACATTTTGGATTCCCAGGGCATCGTAGTAATGGGAATTATGCGTATTGTCAGAAAAACAATCGTGCTCTTCTTCGGGATCATTAAGCAAGAGCCCCAGACGAATTCGCTCACCGGCCAACTCGCCGTAGGCAAGACTGCCCATGCCGGTAAGCATGGTCGCCATGCCGCCCTGCAAACCTTTGGCCTTCAGGTCGCTGTAGGCTTCGCCACCTGGCTGCCAGTTCTGAACCATTTCTTCCAGGTCGCTGACCAGTAACAGCGAGGCAGATTTCAGGTAATCGCGGCGCCTGTCACAATTGTCATTGGTGCAGTTGTCCAGGGAATAATCGCTCCAGGGCCTGTTGCCTGCGCCCGGATTAGTGCCGTTGAGATCCTGCCCCCACAAAAGAAACTCAATAGCGTGATAGCCCGTGGCAACATTGGCTTCCACACCATCCAGCTCATGCAGGTCTTCCGCCAGGAATTGAGGACTGATGAAAGCGGCATCCACCATGACGCCGCCAGAATCAAGTATTTCATTGGCAATGACATTCGCCGAGTAGAAGTAATTGAAATCCGACTCTTCTCCATAGGAAGCCGCCGTGTAATCAATCAGCCCTTCATCCAGCGGCCAGGAATTGACCCGACCTTCCCATTCATCAACCACATCATTGCCAAAGCGAAAGGCTTCGGTTTGCTGATAAGGAATACGTGCGTCAAGCCACGCCTGTCTGGCCCGGCTGAGCATCTCCTCCGAAGGAGAACTGAGGAAGTTATCGATTGCCAGGTCGAGATCCCGGGCAGTCAACAGTGAGTCTTCGTAGGAAGCCTGGGCAATCAAGATATAGGTGTTAATAATATCTTCAGGAAGGACCGGGCTTTCTCCTTCCGGCAACGAACCGCATGCTGCCAACAAGCCGGAAAGAATGAGCATTAGAGAGGAACGCATAAGTTTCAAAATTTTTGGATGGAAAAATTAATCTGAATGCCTGATAACCTTACCTTCAATCATGAAGATAACATCTTCGGCTATATTAGTACTCAAATCCGCTATCCGCTCCATATACCTGGATGTTGACAGCATATTGATCGCAATATCAGTCTTTTCAGGACTTTCGGCTACTATGCGTTTGGTTTCCACATACATATTCCGATTTATTTCATCCACGCGATCGTCCATATCGATCACCTGCTGGGCCATTTCACCGTCCTGCTTTACCAGGGCATCCAGCGAATTTCTGACCATGGTACGCACTTGCACCGGCAGTTCATTAACGAACTCTGGCAAAGTAGGCAGCGGCTCTTCCTGCATCAGCTTCCTGGCACGCTTGGCAATATTCTTGGCAAAATCTCCCATTCGCTCCAGGTCATTGTTCACCTTGAGTACTACCACGATAAAACGCAGATCGCCGGCTACGGGTTGATGCAAGGCCAGTATCTTGAGGCAATCTTCCTCAATTTTAACTTCCATATCGTTAATTTTTTCTTCCTGCTTGATGACCTCATCAACATAGGATTCTTCGCGGTTGTTCAACGCAAGAATAGAATTATTTATTGAGGTTTCCACCAGATTGCCAAGCTTGAGAATTTCTTTCTTCAGCTTTTCCAGATCACGTTGTAAATGTAATGACATTTTTGCTCTCTTGGTTACTTACTCTTGGTTATATAACTCTTGGTTACATAATTACTAGTTACATACCCGGGTGAAACAATTAGCCAAACCGGCCTGTTACATATTCTTCTGTACGCTTCATTGCCGGCCTGGTGAAGATCTTTTTGGTGACGTTAAATTCGATCAGGTCGCCCATTTCAAGAAACGCCGTGTAATCTGAAATTCGGGCTGCCTGCTGCATATTATGCGTCACAATAACGATAGTGTATTTGGACTTAAGTTCAAACATCAGATCTTCAATGTGCGATGTTGAAATGGGATCCAGCGCCGAACAGGGTTCATCCATCAACAGGACTTCCGGCTCCATGGCCAGGGCCCTGGCAATACAAAGTCGTTGTTGTTGTCCCCCAGATAAATTAAGAGCGGATTCGTGCAGTCTATCTTTCACCTCATCCCAAAGTGCAGCTTGTTTGAGGGATCTTTCCACTAACTCATCAGTGGAATCATTATAACCGTTGACCAGTGGCCCCCAGGAAATATTATTGTAAATGGATTTGGGAAAGGGGTTGGGCTTCTGAAAAACCATGCCGATGCGCCTTCTGACTTCAACCGCATCAACTTCACTGCCATAGAGGTTTTCATTGGAAAAAATCAGCTCGCCTTCGACACGGGCCCCTTCGACGAAATCATTCATGCGATTCAGTGAGCGCAGCAAGGTACTTTTACCACACCCTGAAGGCCCTATGATTGCCGTGATCTTGTTGCGGCGAATGTTGAAAGACACATCATTGACCGCCTTGTTGTCAGAATAGAAGATACTGACATTGCGCAGTTCCAGGGCGGATTTCTTGTGCATTGACGTTTCAACAGATTCTATTGAATTAGTCTCGACCGACGGATCAGGAAACTGGCTCATTACTTCAATCTCCGTTCAGTTTTATTGCGTATGAATATTGCTGTGGCATTCATAATCAACAACACCGCCAGCAGGACAATAATCCCGGCAGCAGCCAATTCATGAAATTCCTGCTGGGGCCGGGAAACATAATTGTATATTTGAATCGGCAATGCAGTAAAAGAGTCCATTGGCCCTTCTGGCAGAAAAGCTACATAGGTCAAGGCACCAATCATGACCAAGGGCGCTGTTTCGCCTATGGCCCTGCTTAATGCCAGGATAACACCGGTCATGATGCCGGGAAATGACGCAGGTAGCACATGGGACCAGGTGGTTTGCCATTTGGTTGCACCCAGCGAATAAGCAGCATTCCTGATACCCATTGGCACGGTCTTGATGGCCTCCCGGCTGGCAATGATGATCACCGGTAAAATCAGCAGACTCATGGTCAAGGCACCGGAAACCAGGCTTCGCTCGAGAGACATAAAACGCACAAAAATAGCCAGACCAAGGATGCCGTAGACGATCGAAGGTACTCCGGCCAGATTGGCAATATTGACTTCAATAAACTTCGCAATTCTGCCTTTGCCAGCAAATTCTTCCAGGTACAGCGCTGTGGAAACGCCCACTGGGATGGAAATAACTGCGACCATGGAGATCAACCAAATGGTGCCCACCAGTGCGGATTTGATGCCTGATCGCTCAGGAAAGCGTGAAGGGAAACTGGTAATAAAATGCCAATCCAGCCACCTGAAGCCGTCAATGGACACCTGGTATAACAGGACCGCCAACAGGAGTACCCCTGACCAGGTGACCACGCCACAAAAGGCAGAAAAAAGTTTTGCCTTGCGGTGCCGTCCTGCCAGATGAAGCTTTTCTTGTTCAGACGTTAATGCCACGATTTTTCTCTATAGTTAAATGATTCATATATTAGTCATACACTTCCCTGAATCTGTTCAGGATCAATTGGGAAATGATGTTGATAACCAGGGTGATCACAAACAACACAGTAGCTACAGCAAACAGGGTCTGATACGCGACACCACCTGAGGGTGTATCACCGAGACTAACCTGGACGATATAGGCAGTCATGGTTTGAATGCTCTCAAACATACTCAAGCTTAAATTCGGTGTTTGACCCGCCGCCAGGGTTACTGCCATGGTCTCACCAATGGCTCGGGAGATGGCCAGGAGAAAGGAAGCCATAACACCTGAAAGTCCCGCCGGGACAACCACCCTGGTGGTGACTTCATAGGAGGTTGCACCCAGTGCATAGGCACCCTGCCGCAAACTGATGGGCACGGCGCGCAAGGCATTGTCACTTAATGTTGCAATCATCGGCAGGATCATGATGCCCACCACGATAGCCGCACTGAGGGCATTGAATACCTGAAGGTCGGGGATAAAATTTCTCAGGGTGGGCGTGACAAAGGTCAGGGCAAAATACCCGTAAACTACTGTCGGGATACCGGCCAGAAGTTCCAGCACCGGCTTGATAATACTGCGCACTCTGTCCGAGGCATATTCACTCAGGTAGATGGCGCTGGCCAGTCCGGTTGGGATGGCAATAATGGCTGCCCCAATGGTGACAAGCATGGTGCCCCAGACCAGCGGCAGAATGCCAAAGGAACTGGGCTGAAACAGAGGGGTCCATGTCGTGCCCGTGAAAAACTCAAACGGTGACACCGTTTCAAAAAACTTGAATGACTCTGACAGCAGCAAAACAACGATGGCAGCGGTGGTGACTACCGAAACCAGTGCACAAGCACTCAGCCAGCCCTTGATAAAAAACTCACCCCAGCGAATACGGGAATTTTTTATGGAACCCGGGTTCGCCGGCGCACTAGCCTGCCTGGCTGCTACTGCATCCCTATGCTGTTCTTGGGTCATGGATAATCTTTTGCCAGTGCCTATTTATGCAGGTTTGCATTGTAGACCATTAAAAAACCAAACTTTATTAAAGCATTAAAAAGCAGCGATTTTTTCCCGTGATTCTTGATATTGATCAGCTCGTAATTCGATATAACCAACTTCATTGGCCAAAGCACCGGCATTATCGATGTAAAAATCAACAAAAGTACGCACTTCTGGTCGCGCCAGGCTGTCCGTATTCAGATAGATGAATATTGGCCGTGACAGTGGGCTGTAGGTCCCGTCATTAATAGTGACTGCTGAAGGTGCAACAGGGCCATTGCCACCGTCCACTGGAAGCACCTTCAACTTGTCCTGGTTTTCTATGTAATAGGCATAGCCAAAGAACCCCAGGGCATATTCATCCCCACTGATGCCCTGCACCAGAACATTATCGTCTTCACTGGCAGTGTAGTCCGGGCGTGACGCACCGGATTCACCATTGATGGCTTCGGTAAAGTAATCGAAAGTCCCTGAATCTGTTCCGGGACCGTAAAGACGGATTGGCGCATCTGGCCAGTTCGGCCTGATGTCATTCCAGGTGTCGACAACACTCCCTGGCTGCCAGATTAGTTGCAGCTCTTCCACGGTGATGGAATCTACCCAGTCATTTTGAGGATTCACGACAATGGACAAGCCATCATAGGCAACCGGAATTTCCAGGTAGTTAATGCCATTGGCCATAGCTTCCTGCGCTTCAGAATCCTTGATAGTTCTGGAGGCGTCATTGATATCAATTTCTTTGGCAAGAAACTTCTTAAAACCGCCGCCAGTTCCGGAGACACCAACTGTCACCCGTACCCTGGGGGCAATGGCACCAAATTCTTCAGCCACTGCTTCGCTAATTGGATAAACCGTACTGGATCCATCCAGACTGACAGTCCCGCTGAGTCCGGCTGTGCCCTGTTCTGCACCAGTGTTTCCTTCATCCTGAGAGCATGCACCGATGAAAATACCAATACCGAAGAGGGTTAATATTTTAAGTGTTTTGGTCATTCGCAAAGCTTTAGTATTCATGAGTAAGGGGTTCCCCAAAGGCAGACAATGGCAAGTAATAATTGGCCGCATTGTCACATTACTCTGTTAAGATTTCATAAAGATAAATGCTAATTTCTATAAACTTCTTAATCTAAAACGTGGCTAATACGACCATAAAATCGCTCTTAATAGAGTCTCGAGTTAAATTCCTGCAAAACGGCATAAAGAGTATTTACACAATGTTTATCCAGAATTAACAGAAAATTTAAAACTTAACACTCCCTTCATATAATCTTAATAATTCTCTGAAAGAATGCGCCCGTTGAACCACTGGCCCCCAAAGTTGGCACGGAGTCTCTCAGATGAATCTAAAAAACACACCCTTCGCAGTTTTAAAACAGACAGTATTTGCTGCTGTATTGCTCAACACTACAGCTGCTACATATGCAGCGGACGAGGAATTACTGGATATTCTTCTCCAAAATGGCGCTATAACCCAGGAGCAATACGATGGCCTGATCACTAGAGACACGATTACCAGTGAAGACATCATCCAACCCGCTGCTCTACCTGTTGTGCAGTTGGAAGCTATTCAGGAACGTGTAGCATCGCAAGTCAGCGAACAGATCGAGACCGAATTTCCCGTCACCACAAGCCAGACCAGCAGCGGCTTCCGCTTCGCAACACGGGATGATAATTGGCGTATGGACGTGCAATGGCGCACTCAGACGCGATTTACAACGCCCTACCGCTCCGATCCAAGGCAGTTATCCAGTTTTAATGCAGAAACCCAGAATAATTTCGAAGCACGCCGATTACGTATGAAAGTAGGTGGTGTAGGGTTTCAACCCTGGCTTAGCTATTATTTGGAGGTCGATCTGCAACCATCCCGCGATACCGATGACAGCAGCTCCGCTTCCAGCGCCAGGGTGATTGACTGGCGTCTCGATATCGCGAAATGGGACTGGGGTGGCATTCGCCTGGGCCAATGGAAGGTCGATCTTAACCGCGAACGGGTAGATTCATCAGGGCGCCAGCAATTTGTAGAGCGTTCAATCGCAAACCGAGTCTTCACTATGGACAGGCAGGTTGGGGTCCAGGTTAAAGGCCACATCTTCAAGGAAACTCCTGCAGATTTGCGTTTCTGGGCCGGTGTCTTCAATGGTGAAGGCCGCAGTGTTAACAATACTGATAATGACATGCTGTATATGGGCAGATTGCAATGGAACTTCCTGGGCAGAGACCTGGCATGGCGACAAACTGATGTTGAGTACACAGACCGACCTACGGGAAGCCTTGCTATTGCCGGGTTTACCACGACCGGCACCTGTACGCGCTGGTCTTCATCAGGCTGTGGAAATCTGGATGGCTTTGAAAAACCAGCTGACGCAGCAATTGACCAATATGATATTGATCAAACAGTTCAGGAGTTCGCATTTAAGTACCGGGGCTTCTCGGCGCAGCAGGAATATCACCGTAAAGTTATCAAAGACAATGCCGATGGCAGCAGGCATGAGCTGACCGGTGGTTACATTCAGGCCGGCTACTTCTTCCATAATGTCTTCCCGGAGTTGCCGGAAGAACTTGAGCTGGCTGTACGCTATGCCTTTGTCGATGAACCGAATTCAACAGACCGACTCTTTGAAAACGAGCGCAGGGAAGCGACCATAGGCGCCAACTGGTTCTTCAATGGCCACAACAACAAGTTGACGCTTGATTATTCCCGCCTGAGCCTGGATGACGCCTTCTTTAGCCAGGACGAGACTGATAACCGCCTGCGGTTTCAGTGGGATGTTTCGTTTTAGTTAAAAAAAGCGGCCGGGGATTAGATGCGCAGGGTTAATACACCTCAATGTATACGGACAGTATTACTGTAATGCGAGTGGTATTGTCACATTGATTTGAAAGCTTTAATGAAGGGTCATTATTTAAGTGGAACACGAAAAGTGAAAGTTGAGCCGGAACGTTAAGGGGGACCCGAAGAGTTAAGCTGGACACGAAATGTGAAAGTGGACCCTTTTCCGATCTGGCTTTTTACACCGACTGAACCACCATGTTTTTCGGCGATGTTTTTGACGATAGACAGCCCTAACCCCGTCCCTCCCAGACTCTGGGATCTAACCTTGTCTACACGGTAGAAGCGCTCAAAAATTCGACTCTGGAATTGGGGGCTCAGACCGATACCGGTATCAGTGACATCCAGTACAACTTCATTGTCTTCCTTGCGCAAAGTCACCGTGATCACACCCTGCTCTGGCGTGTATTTCAGGGCATTATCCAGCAAGTTATCTACCAGCTGACTTAAATTCTGCCGATCGCCATAAAGTATCAGGTCCTGATCGGTAAGCTCGAATTTCAGTTCATGCCCTTTTTCATCAGCCGATGGCTGCGCCGTCTTGATTGACTGCCTGACCAGATCGACAAAATTGATTTTGGTGAAATCATCCCTGCCCTGGCTGTTCTCCAGTCGGGAAATTGTCATCAAATCTCCCACCAACTGGGATAACCTTAGACTCTGCGCATGAACCCGTTCAATAAAATGCTTCAGGGTATCCTTTTCAACTTCTTCATCACCAAGAAGTGTCTCGGATATCCCCCTGATTGCAGTAATGGGTGTTTTCAGTTCATGCGAAGCATTGGCCACAAAATCAGTTCTGATTCTTTCCAGATTTTTCAGGTCCGTGATGTCATGCAATACCAGCACAGCACCGCTGGGCTGACCTTCATCGTCGTTCAAGGTGGCCGCATATACATCAACTATGAAATCCCCTGAAGGCTGCCTCAGCTGGATCTGGGTTTTGATAACCAAGTTTGTATTGATAGCTTCATCCAGTGCATTATTGATTTCCTGGTTTCTAATTTCCTGCCACATGGGTTTACCCAGGCAGGCTTTCTCATTGACTGATAACAAGCGTGCAGCAGCTTCATTGATATGTAGAATTTTTTGTTCGAGATCAACATCAATAACGCCCTCGACCATGCAGGTAAAAATCATCGCTAACCGGTTTCGATCTGAGGTTATTTCCGTCACGCTTTTTGCAGAACTGCGGGCCATCTGATTAATGGCTTCGGCCATTTTCTTCAAACCTACGGAATTTCCTTCGGGAATTCTCCTGCCAAAATTTCCTTGTGAAATTTCTTCTGCCACCCTGGTCAGCTCATCAATTTTGGCGGCCTGCATGGCTGCCAGATAGAACGCCAATAGCAAAATAAAAAATGTGGCAAAGGCCGAATTTCTTAAAATGATTGTCTGTGTCTGCAGAATATCTGCAGAAAGATTTTCAGATGATATCGCTGTTCTGACAAAGCCTGTTAATTGCTGCTGGAAATAAACAGGGAGTGACAGGTAAATGAAATTTTCTTCCAGGGTAAAACTATAGCGTTGGGAACGACCGATGCCATTGTTTCTTGCTGCCAGAATTTCAGGGCGACGCAGATGATTATCCATACTAAATGGATTTTCATGGGAATCGGCCAGAACGACACCATTGCTATCAATCACGGTGATACGCAAAGAAGAGTTCTCTGCTACAGAGCCTGTGATATCCCTGATGAGCTGATAATTCAGATTTCGAATCGGGGCGGAAACTGCAACCGCTAACAATTCGGCAGTAAGGCCAAGCGTGGCATCAGCTTGCCGCCTGACTTGGCCGGCAGAATAATTGATAAGCGACGCGGCAAAGAGAAAGGTCCCGATTAAAGCCACCGCGACATAGCCAAAAAAGGTGCGCCAGAAATAATGGGACTTGAGCAACATAGAGATATTTTATCCTATACAGAATACGTCCTGTGGATTAATTCTCAGGGGTAAATAGAGGATGTTTTAACTTGGTATCAGGTACTTTCTCGGAGTCTGTAGCCTACACCCCGTATGGTTTCAATCAAGGGTGGGTTAATAGCCATTTTTTTGCGGATACCCCTGATATGAACATCAATGTTGCGATCCACCACCACGACATCATCGCCCATTGCCCTGCTCAATAATTGCTCTCTTGAGAAAACCCGCCCGGGATTGCTGGCGAGGTAATGCAACAAACGGAATTCTGTTGCCGTCAACCTGATCTCATTCCCATCTATGGTAATTTCATATTTATCCGGATTAATTGCCAATTCACCAACTTCTATTTTTTCTTCCCTGGGTGAAGCTTCAACCAGCACTCCCCGGCGCAATACGGCCTTGACCCTGGCTACCAGCTCTTTTGGGCTAAACGGCTTGGTAACATAATCATCAGCGCCAACACCAAGTCCCAGAACAATATCACTCTCTTCACCTTTCGCCGTGACCATAATGATCAATGTATTTTGTGTGGCCGGATTGTTTTTAATGGTGCTGCATATTTCTATGCCATCCATTCCGGGGAGCATCAAATCCAGCAATACGAGATCTGGTAGTTCCTTGTTGACCAATGACAAGCCAAGCGTGCCATTAATGGCAGAAAACACCTCGAAACCCTCTCGTTTCAGGTTATAACTCAGTACCTCGAGGATATCGGGTTCATCCTCAACGATGACAATCTTTTTCTTGCTCATAGATACGGGTTTTTCTGATGCCTGGTGACAAAATTCTGGAAAAAGAGTAGCACTAATCCATTAAGATCAGGTTAAGAGAAATGAAGGATACCATTTAATTTAACGCATTCTTAACGGGGCGACGGAAATATTGTTACCCCGGCCAATAATAGTTGGAGAAGGGATTATATTAGACTGAATACATGGTAAATGGGTCTGCTTACACCCAATAGCGGAAGTTTAAATATCTTAATCGTCTAAGCCATTTAAAATATGGGAAAGTATCTCCCGTCTTCATTAAACCTCTGGTTATCACGATGATTTAATATTGTAATTAATTCACCAGTTCCCGTTTTTAAGAATGTCATTGAAAACCGCACAGATATTTTCTCTGGCATACTTCCTTTCTGCTGGAAATCTTCAATGTGAACTCCCCAAGCCACACCTGTATTTCCATGTACGAAAACTTCCATCTCTTCAATATAGATATTGTAATATTCTTTAGTGTTGAAAAACCTCTCCAGCCTTGTTTTTAATTGTTCTCTAGTCGCTATATTTTCATCAATTCTTAAATTTGGAGTTCGAAATCCAAATCCCTGCTCATATGAACTCAGTTGTTTTTCAATTATTTTTTCAACATCCATTGAGCTCCATGAATCGTAAAGCTCTTCTAAAAAGAGCCTAATTTCATTCCCGCTCAATGTTTCAGAGTCTTCAACCAATGATTGCCCATAAGAAATTTGAATAGATCCTATGAGGGCTAATAAAAAAACGATGTATTTAAAAAAATGAATTTTCATATTTTCTTATTTGATCTGCTTTCGGCCAGAAGCAGTCCCTTGCTTAATAACTCTGTTAATCATTTGAGCCGCATATACTAAGCTCAAAGCAGACATCATCGCCTTTAAGGGGAATGTGGCCAGTTTTATCCAGAATGCCTGATAGCAACAGATTCGCTATATCAACACCGGAATTATCGACGGTGACCAAAGCGACCTGATCTACAGACCTCCCTTCAACTCTGTCTGAAATTGTACTTTTATGATAAGAAAGTGGTTGCCCACCTCCGGTAGTAGCTAATCTAATATAATCGCGTCCTTTGCGTTCAAGGTACTGATAACTATGCTCATGGCCGTGAAATACCGTATAGGGTCGTGATGCCAGAGCGTCTTCAATAGCTGAAAAATTCTCATCGCCACCTTCTTCCCATGGCGCCTTATGCATAAACAGAAAAGTCCAGCGGACATCCTGATTGTCAGAGATTGCATTCAGAAAATAGTCGGTCTGATCGTCACTGATAAACCCGCCACGCATTTCATGTGTATAAAAAAATGGCGCATCAGAAATTTGCGCACCTTCGGAAATCAATCGTCGTGTTTCCTGCTGCATCGGGGCCAATTCCTGACTTCTTTCTGCCGTAGGAGCGCCATCTTGTGTATTGATAACCAGGAAAAGAACATCTTTATATTTAAAACTATAATAAGTAGGGCCATATCGTTCCGCCCAGACACGCTGTGACACCTCTCCACTATCGGAATCGTTCCCAAAATCATGGTTCCCCCCGACATAGAAAACTGGCGCCTGAGCTTTAGCTGTGCGCTCATCAAAAGAATCCCACAAAGCGTGGAGTTCTTCCGGATTGTCTGATGGACCAGCTATTAAGTCGCCCACATTTAAGATCAACTCTGGCTTTAGTAAAGAAAGCTGTGCAATAGCAACATCGAACACTCTCGATCGATTGCCGCCCTCAAGGTCTGAGAAAACTGCGAAAGTAAATCTGTCTTCCCCCGTATCTAACCCCTCATGCATCCAGGGTCTGGGACTATCAGGAATCTCAGTTTCAAATCTTGTAGTTTCCTGCGCGAGAGAATAATTAGATAAGATTGCAAAAATTATACAAAAAGCTACTCTTTCCATTCTTGTTCTCCAACCTATCAATTGAAGGGGTTATATAAGCAGAGAGCATCAATAGTTAGCCATCTGGTCAAAAAATACTTCTGGAAACGTGTTTTACCCCAAAAGCAGACCTTTTAACAATCTTTAACGGATGATTCAAAAATGTTCCGCTAAGGGTCGGAAGCAGACTCTGAGTAATAACACCCCAAGAGCCCATTTTTACTCCTGTATCAGGATTTTTAACAACGTTAAACCCAAATAGTCCAAATTGTGTTGCAAGCGACTCTCATTAAAAGGTAATAAATTTTATACACCCACCTTAATTACGCCAGCTATCACCTATAACCTTGCTTATTAAATTAACAATCAGCCATAATGCTCCGCTGTTTAAACAGGGAAAACTTCCTGTTTTTAAAAAACATTTTATAAAGATGACCTCGAAAGAAAACGACCACAAACCGGTCATAGACGGTACTGGCAGCAAAAAGGAGCGATATGAGGCTCTTGTCGGTGCGTTTTACAATGACATCTTCCGCTATGGCTACTGGCTCAGCAAGAACCGCCAGGTAGCTGAAGATCTCGCCCAGGAAACCTTTTTGCGCGCATGGCGCGCGCTGGATAGCCTGGAAAAACCGGGGGCAGCCAAAGCCTGGCTATTTACAATACTCAGACGGGAAAATGCCCGTCGTTTTGAGAAATACCGCCCTGACACTGATGATATCGATGATTATTCAGTAGCAGGTGTGGAAAAATTTGAGCCGGACCAGATACTGGAACGAGAACTGGTTCATAAGGCCATGTCCGAACTGGAACCTGAATACAGGGACCCACTGTTGCTTCAGGTGATTGGTGGTTTTAGCGGTGATGAAATTGCGCAGATGCTGGATCTGAACAACAACACCGTGATGACCCGTCTGTTCAGGGCCAGAAACAAACTGAAAGACAAACTTGAAGATGGAGAGTCTGATTAAGGATGAACAGCTGTTTTGCTGGAGAGCTTAACGAAGCTGACTATGGTAAGCGTTTAAAAACTTAACGATAGTCGGAAAAAAGTTGGAAAATAATTAAAAAGCAATGGCTGTTGTGCTACTAAAGAGCCATTAAATATAGAAGAGACCCGGGATACCATGAACGACGAACAATTTCTTGAGAGAGCTCATGCCAATCCGCATGATGATTCTCCTGAATTTCTGGAAGCTGCAGCTACCTCACCTGAAAGGCAGCAAGTCCTCGAAAACCTGAAACAGTTTGATGCCAGGCTGAAAACCGGTCTTGAGTCTGTGTCAGCACCTGAAGACCTGAAACAGACTCTCCTGAATATCCCTGAAGGCATGCTCCATCCCGACACCCATGATGTTGCTGCCAATGATTCTTTCTGGCGCCGGAATTTTAAGTATGCCGCGGCACTGGTCCTCGCCATAGGAGTCACGGCCATCGTGATGCAGAATCAGGTCAATCCTATGGAGGAAATGGTCTTTTCCCATATATACAGTGAACTGGAGTTTCTGGATGCGGATTCCCAACTTACCCTGGCAGACGTCAACGCCATTATGCTCGGTCGGGTTGGCACTGATTTTTCAGACTCTGTGCAAATGGAAAACATTGAAATAACTTTAACCCAGGATTGCTGGGTAGATTTTGGCAACGGCATTCGGGGTGTGCACATGGTCGTCAGAGGAAGCATGGGGCCTATTACCGTTATGGTCATTCCCAGCTCACCTGTTGATAGTGAATTTGCCATTTCCGATGAGCGCTTTGATGGCATGATCAGCCCGACGCCAGGTGGCAATCTTGTCGTGGTGGGTGAAAAGCAGGAATCTATTCTTGAACTGTCCAGTATGCTGGCAGCAAATATTAACTGGTAAGACTACTTCCTTTTCAAAGGCGCCATACCAGCTGACTCTTTTTCTGTTCCGGCCGGCTTTGTCTTCGGCGTAGCTTCATCTGCCGCAGGTGCCCGCCGCTTTCCCAGATTTTTCTTGTTGCGATGCCGCTGTTTGGCTTTGGCTTTCTGTTTCTCCTGAGCATTTCCCTTCTTCAGATCTTTCTTCTTTCTGTCCGCTTTGCCGGTTTTCTTTTTTCCGGCTTTCTTATTATTTGCCGGCCCGGAAAACTTCGCCGGTAGAGAATCAATTTTCCTGGGGGTAAAGGTCAGCTTCAGGTAGCGCTGAATACTTTCCATCAGGTTCCATTCCTGCGGCGCAATCAGCGAAATGGCCAGACCGTTTTCTCCCGCCCTGCCAGTACGCCCTATGCGGTGAACATACTCATCACCGGATCGCGCCAGGGAAAAATTGATGACCAGATCAACTGCGGGAATATCCAGTCCGCGTGCTGCCAGATCGGTCGCAACCAATATCTTTACCTTGCCATCCCGGAACAAACGCATCACCCGCTTGCGCTCATCCTGAATCAACTCACCATGCAGGCATGCCGTGGGCAGCCCTTGCTTCATCAGAAATTCGGCCAGTTCCTCGCTATGCACCCGGGTATTGGAAAACACCAGGGCTTTGGTGAAGACTTCATTGGCCAACAACCAATTGCAAAGCTGTTGCTTGTGCCCCGGATCATCAGCCAGGATTATCTGCTGGGTGATGTCTTCATGCGCGCTGCGATGGCTGCCAATGGAAATTTGTTTCGGCTTTTGTTGAACATCCCGGGTGATTTTTGCCAATCCTGCATGATCAAGGGTGGCAGAAAGCAGGATGGTTTGGCGCTTCGGATTGCAAAAGCCAACTATAGCCAGCACATCTTCCTGGAAACCCATGTCCAGGATGCGATCTGCTTCATCAAGGATGAGAAATTCAAGATCGCCTAATTCCAACGCTTTTTTATCCAGTAACTCCAGTAACCTTCCTGGAGTACCAATGACGACCTCAGGATTTTTGCGAATTTTTGCCTGTTGCTGTTTCAGGTTTTCACCGCCAAGGACCGTCAGGGAATTCATCGGAGTAAATTTCGCCAGTTCCTTACAATGACTGTCCAATTGGGTAGCAAGTTCACGAGTAGGACTGACAATCAGACAGCGCGTGGCGGTGGTTGGCGCGGGCTTTTCCAGCATGAGGTGCAATACCGGTAGAAGAAAAGCAGCACTCTTGCCACTGCCGGTTCTGGCACTGGCCTGGATATCCAGGCCTTTGAGGATGGCAGGAATCATGGCTTCCTGCACCGGCGTGGGCTTTTCAAGCCCCATGGCAGTGAGGCCTTTTAACAAATTATCTGCCAAGCCTAATTGTTCAAACACGTAGTAATCCTTTTTAACTTTCTCTGTGAATTCTTTTGTCGGCAAACGGCTCTGCGAGCCTATGCCGACCTACAATGGCTTATCCTTTATCCTTTATCCCTTTATTCCTTTATCCCTTTATTCCTTTATTCCTTTATTCCTTTATCCATTCATTCCCAGGTTTCATGAAATGTCGGCAAACGGCTCTGCGAGCCTATGCCGACCTACAATGCCTTATCCTTTATCCTTTATCCTTTATCCCTTTATCCCTTTATCCCTTCATCCCTTCATCCCTTTATCCCTTTATCCCTTATCCCGTATCGCGGCGTACCTGCTCGTGCTTTTGCGCCTGCATTGTAACTTGCTGCACTACATTGCGAATGATTTTTATCCCTGCTTCCTGGCTCAGGCTTAATATGGACTCGGGGTGGAACTGGACGGCACTGACCGGCAAGTCCACATGCTCGACAGCCATTACCGCATTATCTTGCGTGCGGGCGGTGACCTTGAGGCAATCAGGCACTTCATCTGCAACCAGTGAATGATATCTGCCGATAGTGAGCGGCATCGCGACTCCATCAAACAGCCTACTTCCCACTGCTTCGATAACGCTGCTTTTACCATGCACCGGTGCCGCCAGGGTAGCCAGGGATCCCCCGAAACATTCCACAATGCCCTGCAAGCCCAGGCACACACCAAAGACTGGAACAGAAAGCGCCAGACAACACTCCAGGGTGCTATGCAGGGAAAAATCCGCAGGCCTGCCGGGTCCGGGTGACAGTACTACCAGGTCCGGCAGTTCATTCTGCACTACCTCTTTAACATAGTCCGGCCTGACCGTTTTTACGGTGGCACCGGTTTGCTGAAAATAGGCAGACAGGGTATGCACGAAGGAATCCCGATGATCCACCATGAGCACCTTGAGTCCCTGGCCCGGTTTTTCAGCCGCCTGGTGTCGAACATCCTTCGCGGGCAGCGGGTATTCATTCCTGATCGCGGCCAGCAAGGCGGATGCTTTCAACCTGGTCTCCGCTTCTTCGGCTTCAGGGTCGGAATCAAACAACAGTGTGGCTCCGGCCCGGACTTCGGCAACTCCCTGATCAATACGAATAGTTCTCAGGGTCAAGCCGGTATTGATATCACCATTGAACTTGAGGAAACCCAGCGCGCCACCATACCATCTGCGCGGCGACTTCTCATGGTCTTCTATGAACTGGATCGCTGCCTGTTTTGGCGCACCGGTTACGGTGACAGCCCAGGTGTGAGAAAGAAAGGCATCGAGTGCATCAAATTCAGGCCGGAGTATGCCTTCTACATGGTCCACCGTATGAATCAGCCTGGAATACATTTCTGTCTGACGCCGACCTATGACGTTAACGGATCCCGGTTCACAAATCCGCGACTTGTCATTGCGATCCACATCCGTGCACATGGACAGCTCTGCTTCATCCTTGGCGGAATTCAGCAAGCGCTTGATCTGCTGAGCATCTTCAATGGCATCCTTGCCGCGTGCTATGGTGCCGGAGATCGGGCAAGTCTCAACTCTGCGCCCCCTCCCGGTTTGCTCAACCCGCACAAACATTTCCGGAGATGCCGCCACCAGGTATTCACCTTCCCCCAGATTGATGAAGGCGCCGTAGGGTGATGGATTATTCTCTTTCAGGCGATTAAAAATAGCCGAAGGCGCATCAATACATTTTTCCTGAAACAATTGTCCAGGTACCGCTTCAAAAAAATCACCCCTGACAAAGTATTGTATTGCCTTGCGCACCGTGTCCGCATATTCACCTGTTTCGTGGTCACAGGATTGCAGCGACAACCCAGCTTCAGGCAATTTGAAAACTTCGCTCCGGCCTTCTCTTTGCATCAACCGCGTAACCAGACCACAACCTTCAAAATCATAACTGTGACGCATGGCACTTTCTTTTTGATGATCAACCACAAGAATCTCATCGGGTAAGTACAATACCAGATCCTTGTTGGCAGGATGTCTTGCCAGCTTCATGGCAATCGCTTCAAACTGGAAAGCCAGATCATAACCAAAGGCGCCGAACAAACCTAAAAACTCATCTTCCTTGCTATGAAACAGGCCAATCACATCCCGCAAAACGGAAAACACTGTGAACTGGCGGCTACGCTCTTCTTCAAACAAAATTTGCCGCGGCGGCTTAAGCTCTGCGGCAATAACATCCTCTTGCACTTGCAAAGAAGCTATAGCCTCACAGTCATTAAGCAGGTTTTGCATTAATGTGAGCAGCACCCTCCCTCGCGAATTCAAGGCTGTGAATACCAAGCGTCTCGCACAGGCATGAATTTTCAGCGGCGGATTGATAAAGCCAATATCCCAGCGGGTATAGCGGCCCGGAAATTCAAAGCTGGACATAAACAGCGCCCCAAGCTGTGAATCCAGCTTGCCCAGAATTTCATTGGTGGAACTACTGTAATCCGCTTTAACACTGCCACGGTATACCGTGATACCGCCATCAGTAATATAACGTAGTGATCGTGTTGTACTCATTGCCCTTCCTCCAGGTACTCTCTAGATGTTCTTTAGGAAACAGCTGACTGGTTACCTGTTGCGGCGGGCTTTAATCTTTTTTGAATACTGTTTTTGAAATACTACGGGGCAAGAAAAAAGGCCGCTGGTTGGTAACCGGGCGGCCTTTTAAAATTCATACTAAGACAGGATGTAATTTACGTTACACCTGCCACTTAATTTTTAATTCAGTTGGCAGCCCATTTTTTCGGACCACCACCAATTGTTTGATATGCAATTAATCTTCATAGGGCGCGCATACTGCTTTAGTCTGGAATTGCAGTCAAGTCGACAAGAGAAAGCCCCCGTTAACGGGAGCGTATCTAGCTTATTCTGGTGGATTGGTGAAACAGTAGTTGCCAGGTATTGTCAGCAGCTACCTCCTTCCAGAGTGAGGTATGTCGGGCCCCTTTCGATTCAGGTTTTTCCGGAAAAATTTGTTTAGCCTGGTAAGTTGCCAACACCAGGCCCGGGGCCAGTATCCTGGTTTTAAAGTCATGGTATTGCCATCTGTGCGCCGCATCCTTTTTCAACAACCAATCAAAGACGTCTTCTCTGGAAACTGTCTGGCCATCCGGATTTATTTCATGGAATTCTTGCGCCAGCATGGCGTCCAGTGTTGACGGACTGCTTGAAAAGTCCTGGTGCAACAACAATTCTTCCAGAGTCCTGATAGTGTTTTTTAATTTCTGATTAGACATTTAAGGACACTCTGATGAACTGACACTATAAAGATAGCCCCTTGACGCTTACCTGTTTATCACCCTGCCCCATGGCCCGTCGCGCAAAGGCTTTTCTTAAGGGCAGGACCAGATCAATACTGAACAAACCAAATTTTCTGGCCCATACAGCCAAACTGTTTTCAGTGGAAAAAAGACGGGTCATGTAATGACTGAATGCAGCGGTGCGGTCCTGGTCGGTTTCTGTTCCCTGCAGGTAATCATGCAGCACCGATACTGAACCGGGTGAAACATTATTGGATACAGCCTCGATCAGGAAAGAGGCTAGTCGCATGGTGTCGCGAAATGCCAGGTTAAAGCCTTGCCCCGCAACCGGGTGGAGTGAATGGGCCACATTACCCAGCAGTACCAGCCCGGGTCTGACCTGTTCATCGGCCTTGTCCAGGCTCAACGGATAGGAGTGTCTTTGCCCCACACGCTTGAAGTTACCAACTCGACTGCCAAACTCGGTTTGCAACTGCTCAAGGAAGTCGTCATCCGATAATGCCATGATGACTTCTGCGTCCTTCGTGGATCTTGTCCAGACCAGAGCGGCACGATGCTCGCCTTCCAGATCCGGCAAAGGCAATAAGGCCAATGGCCCATTAGGGGTAAAGCGTTCATAGGCAATATTGTCATGGCTATTGGAAAATGCCACGTTGGCAATCACCGCTGACTGGCTGTAGGACTGGTGCGATCTATGAATGCCCAGTTTTTCACAGAGTCCCGAGCGCCCGCCTTCTGCCAGCACTACCAGCGTGGTTGAAATACTGGATTGTTCATCACCCTTGTTCAGTTCAACTGACATACCGTCCGACAGTGGCGTAATGGCTGACACACTGACTGCATCACAGATCTCCAGGTTACCGGCATTAAGCAGCACTTGGTTAAACATTGCGCCCAGCAAACGGTTTTCAATGACATAACCCAGGGCCTCAACATCCAGCTCCTCATTGTGTAAGCGTACCGCGCCGAACTTGCCCTGGTCTGAGACGTGAATGGTTTTGATGCCCTCTGCCTTACTTGAAAGTCCGTTCCATAATCCAAGAGTGCGCAAATAGGCAACCGTGCCATGGGACAACACGGTACTGCGGGCATCAAAGGAGGGCTGAGCTGGCGGTGCCTGTAAATCTATCGGCGCAGATTCAACCAGGAGGATTTTCAGCTCCCGCCTGGTATCTGATTGATCCAGGATGCAGGCCAGACTGGCCCCCACCATACCGGCGCCAACGATGACCAGGTCATAATGGGCAGACCGGCACAAACTCATCAGGCTGCTGCCATGTGAGATTCAATGTCCTTGACTGTTTTGGGCAAACCATCGGTAAGGACTTCATGCCCTTCTGCGGTAACAGCCACATCATCTTCAATGCGAACACCGATGTCCCACCACTTTTTATCCACTTTCTTGTTGCCAGCGGCGATATAGATTCCCGGCTCGACTGTCAGCACCATGCCCGGCTCCAGTAGACGCCAGTTGCCGTCAATCTTGTAGTCGCCGACATCATGCACATCCATACCAATCCAGTGACCCGCACGGTGCATATAAAAATCCTTGTAGGCGCCCTTTTTGATCAGACTTGCAACCTTGCCCTTGAGAATACCCAGTTTGACCAGACCTTCGGTAATAACCTGGACTGTCACCTTGTGGGGGTCGTCCCAGTGATTTCCGGGTTTGACGACCTTGATGGCTTCCAACTGGGCTTTGAGAACCAGCTCGTAGATGGCTTTTTGTTCCTTGCTGAATTTGCCGCCAACCGGAAAGGTTCGGGTAATATCCGAGGCGTAATATTCATACTCGCAACCGGCATCTATCAACACCAGGTCGCCTTTTTTCATCTGGGCATTGTTTTCGTTGTAATGCAGGATGCAGGCATTTTCACCACTGGCAACAATCGAGTTGTAGGCAGGCTCCCTGCAACCGGAGCGGGCAAATTCGTGCAGATATTCCGCTTCCAGTTCATATTCATACATACCCGGTTTGCACACAGCCATTGCGCGCTTGTGAGCACGCACGGCTATTTGCCCGGATTCGCGCATGACATTTATTTCCGCGGCTGACTTAACCAGACGCAATTCATGCAGCAAGTGATCCAGCACAAGGAATTCACCAGGAGAGTGCACACCACTGCGCACCTTGCTGCGAATGACCTTCACCCATTCCATGACCTTGTGATCAAAGTGCTCATCGCGGCCCATGGCATAGTAGACCCGTTCACGGCCTTCAATCAGACCGGGCAGAATATCGTCAATATCAGAAATCGGGAAAGCATCATCCACCCCCAGGGTTGCAACAGCCTGGTCCGGGCCCATCAGCCGGCCATTCCATAGCTCCTTCAGGGGATCCTTTTCCTGACAAAATAACAGGCATTCACCCTGCTTGCGGCCGGGAATCAGAACCAGGCAGCACTGGGCTTCCTTGAAGCCGGTCAGGTAATACAGGTCACTGTTCTGGCGAAAGGCAAAATGGGAATCACCGTTGCGCAGTATTTCATCGCCAGAGGAAAGAACGGCTATGGAATTGGGCTCCATGTGTGCCATCAATTCACGGCGACGCTTTTTATATTCGGTTTTTTTAATTTGTGGCTTGGGCATGGTGCAAAATTTCCAGTGCAATAGTGTTGTTTCTAATAGTGTTGTTTCTAATAAATTGCTTAGTGAATGTCGAAGTCTTCCGGGAATGCATCCGGGTCAATGAATGTATCCTGCTCAGGGCTGTTTTCCAGCTCAGGGCTGTCTTCCAGCTCAAGGCTTTTCTCAAGCTCAGGGCTGTTTTGCAAGTAGATGGTTATAGCTGCCATCCTCACATATTCAACCAGTTCCATGAGATTGACTTCATTTTCCTTGCTGGAGAGCTCTTCATCTTCATGGTCGACCTGGGCAATACGGGAAAAATCGTCAAGCACTTCCCGGGTTTCTTCCGGTATAGATAAATCATCCTTGATCCAGGCGCCCGCAAAGCCGGCATTGAAGCCATCACACCAATGAGCAAGCGCACTCAGGCGAGTGCTCAGTGCCTGTTCATCATCGGGCAGCATGGGATGAAAAGCGAAATCCTGGGCTTTCAGTTGGGTTTTGGCATCTTCAGCCAGGAGCTTAAGTAAGTTAGTAATTACTTCCTCTACATCTTCCTCAATTTCTAGCAATACACAACTCAAATCAATATCAACAGTGGCAATTCCGGTACAGACCTGCCCACAAAGAACACCGTGTATTTCCGACACAGTGGATGCAATACCATGGGAGGCCAGCAATTCTGCTGTCATTGAATAATCTGCTGCCATCAGGTCCTCATTGAATCTCGATACGAGTTGCCGGTTGATAGAACTCGAGGGCGGCAATGATAGCATTACCAGGAAAGTGTTAGCACATTGCCGGAGCCTGCCCAGAATCTACAGTTGACCCTGTCAGGAGGTGGCTTTATAGTGACTTGCCGTCACTTTTCAGGGAAAATATCAGCAATGAGTGATACTAGTTTCAATACCTTAGAAGATAAAGTTGATGAATTGATTCAACTTTGCGACAACATGAAAAAAGAGAACCAGATCCTCAGGGATGACAAGCATGTTTGGGAAGATGAGCGTAAATCGCTGATCGAAAAAAACCAGCTGGCACGTACTCGCCTGGAAAAAGTACTACAGCGGCTGAAAACTCTCGAACATGTGTAGCAGGTTATTTTTCAGGAAACACACCTTAAATAAAACTCAGGTAATGAAAGAAGGAATTAGCGCCTAGATGTCAGACGAAGTCGATACAGTCAATATTTCCATTCTGGGCAGGGATTACCAGATCAGCTGTCCTCCCGCTGAAGAAGAAGCGCTGAGAAAATCTGCTAAATACCTTGATAGCCAGATGGCCATGGTCAAAAAGCGTGGCTCCACCCTGGCTTACGAAAAAGTCGCCGTAATGGCCGCCCTGAATATCTGTCATGAATTAATGCAGAAATCTCAAGAAGCAGAATCTTCTGAACATTCATCACTGGATAAAATCCAGTCCCTGCAGGAAAAAATCGAATTGGCGCTGCAAAACAGCAGGCAAATCGAGATTTAAACTTTTAGTTGCAGCACGTAATTTCCCTCCACAATCTATCTTCAGAAAATCATCCCTTGCCGCACTGTTATGGCATATAATCGCCTTTCTACTCCCTGGGATATTGGCCAGTTGAATATGTTCTTGAGCCGATATAAGTAACCCGGAGGCATTGCCCAATGGCGTTGTGTGCATGTCCGCTAGACGGAAAGCCTGATGCGTCGGACGAGCCACCACCTGAATCATTCGGTTCAGGGCGCTTTCAGCAGCGGTATTTTGGGGGGTGAACTATCTTCTGTTCGACTTTCTTTGTATATCATTAAAATAATTCTTTCAGTTAGTACTTACTCTCCAAAATACTACCTAACCATATGGCTTCAGACCGAAAACTGCTAAGACAAGAAGTTCGTGCTTTACGCCGCAGTCTTGATGAAAATGAGCAGGAAAACACTGCCAGGATCATTGCCGAGACCACCCTGCAACAGAACGATTTCCCCCTGGGTGAACATATCGCTTTGTACATAGCCGCCGATGGAGAAGTGGATACCAAATACCTGATTGACGCCTTGCTGGCACTGGGAAAATCCTGCTACCTACCCGTATTGGTTGACGCGACCACGACCCTGGAGTTTCGGCAATACTTGCCGGATAACGAGCTGATCACCAATTTCTTTGGTTTGTTGGAGCCAAAACAAGGCGCTAAAACCATTGAACCGGAAAAATTAACCACGGTCTTTGTGCCGTTAGTGGCCTTTGATCGGAACGGCAATAGACTGGGTATGGGCAAGGGCTACTACGATAGAACCTTTGCCTTTTTACAGGACAAATTACCGGAAAACACGCCTACAGGCCCGAATTTTATTGGCCTGGCGCATGAATGTCAGAGGGTAGAGAGTCTGGAGGCGGCGGACTGGGATGTGCCTCTGGGGGGGATAATTACCGGCCAGCACTTCTACAAGGCCGGATAATTGTCTGTTTGGACTGCCCTGCACCTAAAAAAGGGCGCTTTGGGCAACACTGCTAATCAGGATGCCAGCACTGAAAACAATCAACAGTACTACCATCAGATCAGGACTCTTTTTCATAGTTATACCGCATCAATGTGTTAGAGTCTTAAATTAACAACTTATATTAGCTATATGTTGCAACCGGCTGAACTATATGGTTTTTATTATTTTAATGCAACCTTTATTTAATCCGCATAAATACGCCTGTTTGCACCTCGCCAGCGGCTGCCGGCTCCGCTAGACTTAGGCCCTTCAACACTTTCCCCGGAATGAACAAGAGACCCTCGTATGACCCAGGATGAATTGAAACAGGCAGTAGCCAGCGCGGCCTTTGACTATATACAGAAATACCTAAATGACGACGCTGTTATCGGTGTTGGCACCGGCTCCACAGCCAACCTCTTTATTGAAGAACTGGCCAAGGTGAAACAACTTGTCAATGCCACTGTCGCCAGCTCCGAAGAAACAGCAAAACGTTTGAAGGCCCACGGCATCCCTGTTTTTGATCTGAACTCGGTCGATGAAGTCACCGTCTATATAGACGGTGCAGATGAAGCCAATGAATATCTGCAATTGATCAAAGGCGGTGGTGCCGCACTAACCCGGGAAAAAATCATCGCAGCGGTGGCCAGGGAATTTGTCTGCATTGCTGATGGCAGCAAGTTTGTTGATGTGCTCGGCGCCTTCCCACTACCTGTGGAAGTCATCCCCATGGCACGCAGCCATGTCGGCAGACAAATCGTAAAACTGGGTGGCGATCCGGTGTATCGTGAAGGTGTTGTTACCGATAATGGAAACATCATTCTGGATGTTTACAACATGAGTATTGTGGACCCGCGCAAAATGGAAAGTGATCTGAATGAAATTGTTGGCGTGGTTACTAATGGGCTGTTTGCACAGAGGCCGGCGGACATATTGCTTCTTGGAAAGGAGGCGGGGGTGGAGACGATTACTGTAAAGAGATAAAAGAAAAAGGATAAAGGATAAAGGTCACTTTAACCTGGATGTTAACCTCCGCCTAAACTTTTATCTTGTATCTTGTATCTTGTATCTTCTATCTGCTTTAAAAGAGCAAGGGCTGCAGAGTCTTAAAAAATCCCGCTTATTTACTTAACCACTTCCAGCCTTCCCAGATTCCTGACTGTTTCTGGACCATATTTTCCAATACGCCGAGGTAACTGGACATTGCCTCTTTTACCTTCAACTCTTCTGAGCCGTCTCTCACTGGCGCAATAATCAGCTCAAAACGATCTTCACCGAGCCAGTTGAGATAGGCAGCGACGATGGGAATCTGTTTTTTCACTGCCAGTTTTACCGTGCCGGTTGGACAGGACAAGGTGGTATCCAGGAAGGGAAAGTCCTTGCGGTTTTTGTCGTCATACACTTCCGGGAAATCATTGGCGCTGATAACAAGATGGTTTTTTTCAAAGGCCCTTAATATCGGTCGCACTCCCTGTTTGGGCTTGATGAGAAGTAACTCGCCGCCGTTTACCATGGTTGCCGCATGCGTGTGGATACGGGTTACCCGATCCATGCTTCTCCCGGGCCTGGACTTATCCCTGTCATCCATAGCAATGGTTGTAACTGGCAACCCGATGCGGGCCAGCATATTACAAAAAAGCATGTTGAGATGATGATGATAGGTCATGACCAGCACGCCCTTGTTCAAGTCATGTAATGCCCTGAGGTGTTCTTCGCCTTTAATTTCAAGGGGCAGTTGTAGTAGCCATGACATATCTGGCTGCGCGTAATAACTGCTGGCAAATCGGTTCATTCCGACTAATGCTTTGTGCCGTTGCCAGGATTGCTCAGCACCTTCACTGTGACTTGAATGCTTGCTCAGGCCAGACAGGAATGCAGGCTTTTGACTCTTAAGGCGGGGATGTAAAAAGGGTAGGATTGTTACGGCTATCGGGCTGGCATCTTTGAAGGGCAGGCATATCCTTAACAGATATGCACACAAATACATTAATCTGATACGCACTATTGCAAGCAGGCCCATTCAGTTTGTTGTCTTCAGTGTGATCATGAGTCAAATAATAGTGCCAGTTTTATCCAGACAGTAGAAAGAAGTTTATTTGGCTAATTATTTTTTGATCTTATAGACCAGGTAGCCCATCAACCCCTGATCATACAACTTTATATAGTTGTTCAACACGATATCCCAGTACCTGGCGGCTTTTACTTTGCCTTCCCGAGAGGATTTATCCAGATGGGTATTATCAAAAGACTGCTTGTATTTTTTCAGAGGCACATAGACCTGGGGACCTATATCCATGAATTCCAGGGTACTCATGCCGGCATTTTCGATATATTCATCGAGCTCATGTTTGGCTGAAAAATAGTTGCCGGATTTGAACGAGATCTTGGACACATCTTCGCAACTGAGATCTGCATAGACAAAATGAGCCCCGGGTTTCAGTACACGGTTCACCTCGTTGAAAAACTTTTGCTTCTCTGAATAGTGAAACGATGACTCGATGCAATAGGCAAAATCCTGCGATTCATCGGCAATACTGTCCATTTGCATGGAATTGCCCTGAATAATAGTCATCCTGTTCAGCACGCCTTTTCCTGCAGCAAACTTTCTGGTTTTCGCCAGGTGTGCTTCCAGAATGTCATAACAGGTAAGCTTGACCGGGTATTTTTCCAGCAGGCGCGCTGCATAACCGCCGATACCACAGCCTATATCCAAACCAATATGCCCGGCTTCAAGTGGCGCCAGCAGGCTCTGGATCAGCGCAAAAAATTCCATTTCGGCATCAAACAGGTTCTCACAGGAATCTGTCCAGTAACCAAAATTATTGATATGGCTGATTTCCCCGTCTGCGGATTTGGACAATTCTGCCTGATAATCCTGTATCAACTGATAAAAGTGGATTATCTGCTCGGTATGTTCTGTGTTTTGGTCCAATGCTTACCTCAAAAAAACCGGGCGACATACCAGAAGAGTTTATTCACTGGTGATGCAATAACTTTTAAATGTATAACAGGTTTCCCTTTAGCCTGTAGTCGGAAACCAATCTTGACGTCAAAGTCTGTCAGGTCACTTTGGCCTTGTACTCACCAGCTGCATATTTTGAGGACATTTCTTCGAGGTTATAAATCTTGCCTATGTTGGAAATCTGACCAGCTGTGCCAAAAGCTTCCAGCCTGGATTTCACAATATCCTTCATGGCATGGATGGTGGGCGTAAGAAATTTGCGCGGGTCAAATTCTGATTTGTTCTCAGCCAGAAATTTACGCACCGCTCCCGTGGATGACAGGCGCAAATCAGTATCAATATTTACTTTGCGAACGCCATTGCGAATGCCTTCCTGGATTTCCTCAACGGGTACGCCATAGGTTTCCGGGATCTCGCCGCCGTACTCATTTATTATCGCCAGCCATTCCTGCGGCACGGATGAAGATCCATGCATGACCAGATGAGTATTGGGTATGCGCTTATGTATTTCCCGAATGGTATCCATGGCGAGAATATCCCCGGTCGGAGGACGGCTGAATTTATAGGCGCCATGTGATGTGCCGCAGGCTATTGCCAGGGCATCCACCTGGGTGGCTTCGACAAACTGGGCGGCTTCTTCCGGATCAGTCAGCAACTGGTCCATGGTAAGTTTGCCTTCGGCTCCATGACCATCTTCTTCGCCAGCCATCCCTGATTCCAGAGAACCCAGACAACCAAGCTCACCTTCAACGGAAACACCACAAGCATGCGCCATGTTGACCGCGGTCTTGGTCACACCCACGTTGTATTCAAAATCCATGGGCGACTTGCCATCTTCGCCAAGCGAGCCGTCCATCATGACGGAGGAAAAGCCGAGCTGAATAGAACGCTGGCATACCGCCGGTGAGACACCGTGATCCTGGTGCATGACAATAGGAATATGGGGGTATTCTTCAATAGCACCGATAATCAAATGTTTGAGAAAGTTGGAACCGGCGTATTTTCTGGCGCCCGCAGAGGCTTGCAGAATCACCGGGCTGTTGACCTCTTCAGCACCCTGCATAATGGCCTGAATCTGTTCCAGATTGTTGACGTTGAAAGCAGGAACACCATAATTATGTTCTGCGGCATGGTCCAGTAATTGTCTTAAGCTCATTAACGCCATTGTTTTGTCCTTTCCTGTTCTGTTTCTCTTTTCGGCAAACAAACCTTCGAGTTTTGCCGACCTGCCTTGTATCTTGTACCTTGTATCTTGTATCCCAATGTCGGCATACGCTTCGCTTTGCCGACCTACAAACTCGTCACTCGTCACTCGTCACTCGCCACTTTTTTTACTTGCCTCTTGCCTCTTGCCTCTTTCCTCTAATATCGCCACTGCCGGTAGAGTCTCATCCTGGACAAACTCCAGGAAAGCCCCTCCTCCGGTTGAGATATAGGAAATAGCGTTGCTGATGCCGTACTTGTCGATAGCAGTGATGGTTTCTCCGCCACCGGCAATTGAAAAACCCTTGTTAGCCGCTATAGCCCGGGCAATGTTCTCGGTTCCCGCACTGAAGGCTTCAAATTCAAAAACACCCACCGGACCATTCCAGAGTATGGTCTGCATGCCAGCAATGATATCGGTAAATTGCTTGCAGGTTTCAGGACCAATATCCAGAATCATATCATCATCACCAACATCTCCCACGGCTTTCAACGTGGCTTCGGCCTGCTCAGAAAATTCTGTGGCAACCAGTACATCCACTGGCAAGGGAATCTCTGTTTCTGCCATCAGTGCTTTCGCTGTAGCAATCATCTCTGCTTCAACCAGGGATTTGCCAATGGGCAATCCCGCCGCTGCCAGGAAGGTATTGGCAATACCGCCGCCGACAATCAGCTGATCCACTTTGGTGGCAAGCGCCTTGAGGACTTCCAGTTTGCTCGAAACCTTGGCGCCACCAACAATGGCCAGCATGGGACGCTGTGGATTTGAAAGCGCCTGGTCCAGTGCATCCAGTTCAGCTTTCAGGAGGGGACCGGCGCAGGCCTTTGCAGCGAATTTGGCGACACCATGCGTACTGGCCTGGGCCCGGTGGGCAGTACCGAAAGCATCCATGACAAAAATATCACAGAGGCTGGCATAGTAACGGGACAGATCATCTGCATTGGCTTTTTCACCGACGTTGGTGCGAACATTTTCCAGGAGAACGCAGGAGCCACTGGCAAGTGCCTGCGAAGCTGCCTCTGAAAAATCCGGCGCCATGATGTTGACGTATAGTCCCAGCAATTCACTTAACCTGGCAGCTACGGGAGCCATGGAGAATTCAGGATGCTCACTAATCGGTACACCCTCTTCCGGGCGCCCAAGATGCGACATGAGAATGACTTTGGCGCCAGCATCCAGTGCCTGGCGAATGGTGGGTAAAGCGGCATTGATCCTGGCATCGCTGATGACTTTTCCTGCCTTCACCGGAACATTCAGGTCTTCCCGGATCAATACGCGCTGGTCTTTCAGGGGGTAGTCATTAATACTGCGAATTGCCATGGTAACTGCTGTGTCAAATAGGTTATTGGATTTGTTCTTGCTATTTAAAGCAGGCTGCTTATCTCGCTGGCAACATTTTCTGCAGTAAAACCGAAATGCTCCATCACTACTTTACCAGGTGCGGATTCACCGAAAGTGGTCATGCCCAATACTTTGCCGTCCAGCCCCACATATTTGCGCCAGTAATCTACCTGCGCCGCTTCCACGGCCAGGCGTTTGCGCACATTTGAAGGCAGGACAGATTCACGGTACTGCACATCCTGGGCATCAAAAACATCTGCCGAAGGCATGGATATCAAGCGTACTGCCTTGCCTTGCGCCTGTAAGCCTTGCACCGCCTCCAGACTAATTGATACTTCTGAGCCGGTAGCAATGACGATGACTTCTGGTTCTGCATCACAGTCGGCAAGGATGTAGGCACCCTTTTCAATATCGATAATCTGCTGCTTGCTTCTTTCCAGATGCGGAACACCCTGGCGAGTCAGAACCAGCGAGGTGGGACCTGTCTTGTTCAACAATGCGGCTTTCCAGGAGACCGCGGTTTCCACGGCATCAGCCGGGCGCCACACTGACATGTTTGGGGTCACTCGCAGTGCGCATACCTGTTCAACCGCCTGATGAGTCGGGCCGTCTTCGCCTTGCCCGATAGAATCATGCGTGAACACGAAAATACTCTGCTGCCGCATCAAGGCAGCCATGCGTACGGCATTACGCGCATATTCCATGAATATCAGGAAGGTCCCGCAATAGGGAATAAACCCGCCATGCAGGGCAATACCGTTATTGATCGCGGCCATGCCAAATTCACGGACACCGTAGAAGATATAGTTGCCCTTGGGATTGCGGGTAATGGCCAGGCTGCCATCCCAGGCCGTAAGGTTGGAGCCGGTTAAATCAGCTGAACCGCCAATTAGCTCTGGCAGTAACTCGCCAAAGGCAGCCAGGGAATTCTGCGAAGCCTTGCGGGTGGCAATGGACTCTGCTGCCTCGTTGCACTTGTTGATGAAGTTGTCAGCATCCGCTTCAAATTCCGAGCGGAATTCACCACGGTAGCGACGGATCAGTTCCATGGCATGAACCGGGAATTCCTCTTCGAATTGAGCAAACAGCTCCTTCCAGCGAGTCTCCATGGCATAGCCCTTTTCCCGCGCTTCCCAGGTTTCATATATCTCATCAGGTATTTCAAACGGCGGATATTTCCAGCCCAAGGCCTCTCGCGTGGCCTGGACTTCTTCTTCACCCAGCGGTGCGCCATGGGTGGCAGCAGTACCGGCTTTATTGGGAGAACCGAAACCGATCTGGGTTTTACAGAGAATCAGGGTTGGTTGATCCTTATTGGCCTGAGCAGCTTTGATGGCATCGCTGATTTCATCAGGATTGTGACCATCAATGGAGAGAGTTTGCCAGTCATAGGCCTGGAAACGTTTTTCCGTATCATCGCTAAACCACTCCTGCACTTCCCCATCGATAGAAATGCCGTTGTCATCATAGAAAACAATCAGCTTGCCGAGATTCAGGGAGCCGGCCAGGGAACAGACTTCATGGGAAATACCTTCCATCAGGCAGCCGTCCCCGGCAAACACATAGGTATAGTGGTCTATTACAGGGGGGAAGTCCTCACGATTGAACTGGGCACCCAGGGTGCGCTCCGCTATTGCCATACCCACGGCATTGGCCAGACCCTGTCCGAGAGGCCCGGTCGTGGTTTCCACGCCCGGGGTATAGCCGTATTCAGGATGTCCTGGCGTTCTTGAGTTCAACTGGCGGAAATTGGCCAGCTCCTCTATTGGCAGGTCGTAACCCGTCAGATGCAGCAGGGAATAAATGAGCATCGACCCATGACCATTGGAAAGCACAAAGCGATCCCGGTTGATCCAGTTGGGATTGGTGGGGTTGTGCTGCAGGAAATCATTCCAGAGCACTTCCGCGATATCTGCCATACCCATGGGAGCCCCGGGATGACCCGAATTGGCTTTCTGGACAGCATCCATGCTCAGCGCCCTGATGGCATTGGCGCAGTCTTTCCTGCTTGCACTTCTGGCTTTATTTGCCGACACGTCTTCGATACCGGTAGTGCTGGATTTCTCAGCCGGCATACTGCTTCTCCTGATCCCTAACTTAAAATTAGTTAGCTGCTTTCTAATGTTAGCTACAACTTCTCTGTTACTTCACAAAGGAAATTGCGGCGTGAATAAAATCCCGGGTTTTTATGTTTTTTTGGGGTCGCTATTGTCTCCCAGCCAGCCGGATTTTGCCATACGAGAGTTTGGTAAAAGTTCCCAAATTTCTGGCCTAAATACCTTCGAATTCGGGCTTGTTGGTCATTTGCCTATTCCTTATCAGGGTGATACATTCCTGCCCCTGTAATTCCTGTCTGATTAGTAATATTTTCAAGTTTCGACAACTTCCCGATCAGATATTTAACAGGCTCCAGGGGCTATCCAGTAATAAAGCTGGCCAGTATTAGAGCACTGTTTGTGGGAAGTGTGATTTGAGCATTATCTTGAAAGGCACAGAGCCGGGAGAAGAGATCATGCCAGGAGCAAAACAGAAGCAATAATAATGAGACCCATACGCAAATTTTTGGGGGGAAGAAAAAAGAACTCTTGAATTTGCAGAACCTAAGAAGGAAAACAGCATGACCGAAGCAGTATTGTTTACATCAGAATCCGTTTCAGAAGGCCATCCGGATAAAGTTTCAGACCAGATCTCCGATGCCATTCTTGATGCCTTATTGGAACAGGACCCCAAATCCAGAGTTGCCGTAGAAACCCTGGTTAATACTGGCCTGGCTTTAGTAGCTGGCGAAGTTACCACTACAGCAGTAATAGACGTGGAAGCGATTGTTCGTGGCGTCATCCTCGATATTGGTTATGACGGCTCCTCAGAAGGTTTTGATGGACACAACTGCGCAGTATTAAATGCCATAGGTAAACAGTCTCCGGATATTTCCATGGGCGTCACTGAAGGTGAAGGCCTGCACAAGGAACAGGGAGCAGGCGACCAGGGCTTAATGTTTGGTTATGCCAATGATGAAACCGATGTCTTAATGCCCGCACCTATTACCTATTCCCACCTGCTGGTGGCCAAACAGGCAGAAGTGCGAAAAAACGGCAAACTGCCATTTTTACTACCAGATGCCAAGAGCCAGCTGACTTTCTCTTATATCGATGGCAAACCTACTTCCATCGATGCCGTGGTTCTTTCCACCCAGCATACTGCTGATATCAGCCAGGAAGACTTGCACGAAGCGGTAATGGAAGAAATTATCAAGCCTGTCCTGCCTGCTGAATGGCTCGATAGTAATACCAAGTATCACATCAACCCCACAGGTCAATTCATCGTTGGCGGCCCTCATGGGGACTGCGGCCTGACAGGACGTAAAATTATTGTCGACACTTACGGCGGCATGGCTCGACATGGTGGTGGCGCTTTCTCCGGAAAAGATCCATCCAAAGTGGATCGTTCCGCTGCCTACCTGGCACGCTACATCGCCAAGAATATTGTCGCTGCAGGCATTGCCAACAAGTGTGAAGTCCAGCTGTCCTATGCCATCGGTGTAGCAGAGCCGACTTCTATCCTGGTAGATACCTTTGGTACCGGCAAAATCGACGATGCCGCCATTACCAAACTGGTCCGTGAGCATTTCGATTGCAAACCTGCCGGCCTGATTGCAGCACTTGGACTACTGAACCCGATTTATCGTCCAACTGCGGCTTACGGCCACTTTGGCCGTGATGGCTTCTCCTGGGAGAAAACTGACAAGGCAGATGCATTGAAATCTGACGCGGGTCTCTAGGATTCATATTAACCAAAATCAATTCATCAGGCCGGCATAGCCGGCCGCGGGTCAGACCCCGTTTTTGATAGCTAGAAAGGAAATACAAAACAATGAGCAAAGAAGATTATAAAGTCGCGGATATAGGTCTCGCCGAATTTGGTCGCAAGGAAATCACCCTGGCTGAAGCAGAAATGCCTTCACTGATGACTTTACGTGCTAAATATGGCGCAAGTCAGCCACTGGCAGGGGCAAAAATCATTGGTTGTATTCATATGACTATTCAAACCGCCGTGCTGATTGAAACGCTGACCGCACTGGGTGCAGAAGTACGCTGGTCCTCCTGTAATATTTTCTCCACCCAGGATCACGCTGCTGCAGCTATGGCGGCAGCAGGCGTTGCCGTGTATGCCTGGAAAGGACAGACAGAAGAAGAAGCCGAATGGTGTATTGAGCAAACCATTCTGAAAGACGGCGAGCCCTGGGATTGTAATATGCTGTTGGACGATGGTGGTGACCTGACGTCCATGGCGCATCAGAAATATCCACAAATTCTGGATAATGTGCACGGAATCACTGAAGAGACCACTACAGGTGTCCACAGACTGATCGACATGCTGGCCAAAGGCGAACTTAAAGTCCCGGCCATCAATGTTAATGACTCCATCACCAAGTCCAAGAACGACAACAAATACGGCTGTCGCCACAGTCTGAATGATGGCATCAAGCGCGGTACCGACATGCTGTTGTCAGGCAAGAAAGCCCTGGTCGTTGGTTATGGTGACGTGGGTAAAGGGTCAGCGCAATCACTGTCCCAGGAAGGCATGATCGTTAAAATTTCCGAGATTGATCCGATTTGCGCGATGCAGGCTTGCATGGACGGTTATGAAGTTGTTTCTCCATATAATGATGGTATCAACGACGGTACACCTGGCTGCATCAACACGGTTTTATTACAAAATACTGACCTCATCGTAACCACCACGGGTAATTTTGATGTTTGTGACCAGAACATGCTGACCGCCCTCAAATCCGGCTCCGTAGTTTGTAACATCGGTCACTTTGATAGTGAAATCAATACTGCTTTCATGCGCAAAAACTGGGAATTCGATGAAGTGAAGCCACAGGTGCATCGCGTCATTCGTGGTAAGGATGCTGACGGCAATGACGATTATCTGATCCTGCTCTCTGAAGGACGTCTTATCAACCTGGGCAATGCCACCGGTCACCCTTCACGCATCATGGACGGTTCATTCTCCAACCAGGTACTGGCACAAATGTACCTGTGGGAAAGAAAGTTTGCGGATCTGGACCCTGCCTTTAAAAAGGACAACCTTAGTGTTGAAGTCCTGCCAAAATCCCTCGACGAAGAAGTCGCCGCCTGCATGGTGAAAGGTTTCGGTGGTGTCATCACCAAAATGACCAAGGAACAATCCGAGTACCTGGGCATTCCAATAGAAGGTCCCTTCAAACCGGATAGCTACAAATACTAATTCCGGAAACGGAAAACTAAAAAAGGCGCCCAAGGGCGCCTTTTTTGTTTCTGGATGATGCAAGAAGTGGATTGTCTGCTTACGACGGTGGTATCAATTGGTCGATGCAACAATTTATGTATAAAGGCAGTTCAGGGATAGACACCCTGCCGCTGAAAATGCTCCAGATGAAATTGTAGTCCCTGTTTCATGCCCACTTTGAACTGGGGGTCATTATGTTCCCCGCCTTCCATCCACTCATAGCTATGCGCGATATTTTTTTCTGCCAGTTTTTCCTGGAAGCGCCGGGCATAAATGTAAAAAGGATCTTCAGTCCCACAATCCAGATAGATCGACAGCACGCCATTGTTAAGACCATCTAATAAAGTCCAGGGTTCGAATTGACTCCAGCGGGTGATATCACCACCCAACATGGGGCCGAAGCCACTCATCCCCGGATGCTCATCTACGCTTGTCATTCGCTCCTGTTTTTCAAAGTCGTACAGTAATTCCAGGATTCCTGAATGACTGGCGACAGATGAAACCAGTTCTGGATGACGCAAGGCCAATTGCATGGCAGACAAACCGCCACCAGATTCCCCGGACAAGGCGCGTGCTTCCCGGACAGGTATCGTCCGGTATGTACTATCAATGTGGGAAATTACTTCCTTCAGGAAGTAGTCCTCGTAGTTGGGCGTACGTACACAGTATTCACTTCTGTCTTCATTGTTATTCGGATAAGGCGGCTCGGCATTTAAACATTCCTCGTAATCCGGACCACCCAGTGCATTAATATAGACATTGCAGTCACTGTCCGGCATGACAATGATGGCCTGCAAATTGAGAGTGTCAGCAATTCCCTGAATATCTAATGCTGATGATGTCCAGATACGCTCAGTCACCCCCCAGCCATGCAGGACATAAATGACCGGATAATGTTTTTCAGAGTCGGCATACCCATTGGGCAAATACACGACATAGTTTTTCGTCACGCCCAGTGCTGCGGAATCTATGGACCCGGTTACTACTGTGCCTTGCGCATGCAGCATCCCCGCAATAAACAGCAACGTTATACCCAGTAATATTTTTAGACTCTTCACTCTCACAAATTCCAGCTTTTAGCTTTTATCTTTTATCTTTTATCTTTTATCTTTTATCTTTTATCTTTTATCTCTTTATCTCTTTATCCCTTTATCCCTGCACCCTATCAGACTCCCTCGTCGGCATACGCCCCTGTGGGGCTTTACCGACCTACATTCTTTCCTCTTTCAGCTTTCAGCCTTTAGCCTTTTTCAAGGCGCCTACGCCGGATGACGTCCCTGCGGTCCTCTTCCGGCCTACATCCTTGTTCCTTGTATCTTGTACCTTGTACCTGTCTATTCCCAAAGATAACCCGAAACCCCCCGACCCATCACCTCATCACTAAACACCACTTCCGCCGCAGTTCCAGCCATCCCGTAACACACATGCAAGGGCAGCAGATGCTCCGGCCTGGGATGGCATTCAATTGCCGCGGGAGCAAAGTGCCAGTTTGCCAGGCGCTCCTCCCTTTCCTGATCGCTTATGGCTCCAGTACACGTTTCCTTAAGCCAGTGTTCAAAGGCAATATTATCGTCCTCATCAACCAGCTCCGGGGAAAAGATTGCCTGCAAGTTATGGAAAGACATTCCTGAACCCAGCACCAGAATATTCTTGTTACGTAACGAAGATAACGCCTTACCCATTGCAATGTGGGCGCTGGCATTCAGATGATTCAAGAGCGATAACTGCAGACAGGGAATTTCCGCTTCCGGGTACATTAATTTCAGTGGCACGAACATGCCGTGATCAAAACCGCGCTGTTCATCCAGTGCCACAGGAATGCCGCTGGCTGCTAACAGGCCGGCGATTTCCTTGGCAAGTTCAGGATGGCCTGGCGCAGGATAAGTGATCTGGTAGGTCTCTGGCGGAAAACCGCCATAGTCATAAATAAGGGCGGGATTTGCTCCACAGGTCAGTGCCGGCACAGGGCTTTCCCAATGAGCGCTGATAATCAGAATGGCTTCTGGTTTATCGAGTCTTTCAGGAATCGCTTGTAGAAAGGTAATAAGTTTTTCATGGCCGGGATCACCCAGCAGGGGCATGGGACCGCCCCCATGAGGAATGTAAAGAACAGAGGCGCTCATTACAGACTCTGGACGAAATCACGAATGCCGTTAAGCAGCATCTGTACTGCAAGGATGACCAGAATCATGCCGATCAGTCTTTCCATTGCCCGGGACCCTCTTTCCCCGATGACAGCAATCAGTTTGGGCGAAAATACCAACAGGATGGTACTGCCAACCCATGCAATGACCAACGCTATACACCATTCCCAGATCCTCTCGGGCTGGCTGGAACCAAGAAATAGCAGGATAGCAATAGTAGAGGGGCCCGCTGTCAGGGGAACTGCTATTGGTACGATAAAGGGGTCTTCGGTTTCCTGGTCGCTGTACTGCTGGCGACCCGGGAATATCATGCGCAGGGATATGATAAACAACAGCACACCCCCTGATATATTCAGTGACGACTGGGTAAGACCAAGGAATGAGAGGATGACATTCCCGGCAAACAAAAAGGCCATCAGGATAAACAGGGCAATTAGCATTTCCCTGGCAATAACCCGGGAACGTCGCTCATGATCGAGCTTGGAAAGAATGGCATTGAAAACGGGAATATTGCCGGGCGCATCAAGGACCAGGAACAGTGTCGCCGCAGCTGATGCTATTTCAGTCCAGTTCATTTTTTCTTCAACTGTGCATCGCCAGGCATTTCAGTTACGGGTAGATACTCATAAATTGACCAGTGTGGACATCCTTTTTCATCACCACCGCCTGGTCGCCACATAAGTGAGTGAACTCTGCAGTTTGCTGTATCGCCTCTGGCACCTCGGCTCGATCCACGACCTGGTAACCAAGCTTGAGGAAAAATTTGTCTGCCGTATCGGTCAATAAATACAGGGTTTGAAGACACAGGTTCTGGGCATATCGCTCCAGTGTTTCAACCAGGGCTTTACCACCCCCTTTACCTCTATTCTTTTCCGCTATGACCAGCGAATGTAACAGCCCGTTTTCGCCCAGCTGTTCCAGCCCAATGATTCCCACAGGGTGTTCTTTCGAACCACAGGCGAAAAAATGATCAAAACTGGTGTCACTTAAATCACTGATGGGCAGACCACTGGATTCAAGTAAGGCCCTGGCCTGGTCTGGGTCGGGACGCTGGTAAATATGCATAGTGGTGAGAGTAAATTATTTGCCAACAAATATCAGCACTTCTTTTATTCTTTCGGCATGGCATGGCTTGCCTTGGAAAATCAAAGACCTTTTGTTAATCCCAATATTGCACTATCCTGTTCCAGTCCTTTTGCAAGGCTTGCCTGCTAACCCCAGGTTGCTTTTATCGCTTCGTTATTTCATATTCATTTCTTAATAGAATTATTTGGTAGAACGCATGAGTACTGGTGACATACACCTGGTTTTGGGAATTTCATGCTCAGGAAAGTCCACCTATATAGAACATAAAATCCAGTCGCGGGAATGGAAAGACCTGCCCCTGCTCATGGCGTATGAAATAGACCCTGAATCCCCCGATACAATCCCAGACCAGGAATGCCTTGTTCATTACAATTTATTAAGGCCTTTTAATAATGATGCCAGCAACATTAATAACAACTTTCTGGACGACAAGGTCCTGGCGCACTTACTCAAGTACAAGGACAGAATCAAAGCTGACCTGCTTGTTGTACACCCTGACGTGCTGGCAAAAAGAGTGCTGCTGAAAACAGAAGTAGAAGGAACCCTGAGAGAGACTGGAACCCCCTATCCTCAACAAGAAATATTCGAACTGCTATGCCGGTTGGACACGCATGAATTTTATAACCGGTGGATCAGCCTATTACAGGAGTATGGTATAGATGCCGAAATAATTAACTCAGAAACTGACGAGTATTCAGCAATAAAGTCCCAGGCTGAGCTCGCGGAATACATAAATAGTGAAAAAAACATCTCCTATACTGATCCCGAAATTAAAGGAATTATTGATTGCAATGATTTTGAATATCAGAAAATCGAGCTCCCCAATAATCAGTTTACCCAAGGGGACGATCGTTCACCCAGCCTGGCTTTGCTGGACCAGGACCTGACAGGAAAATCCCTGCTGGATATAGGGTGCGCCTATGGGTATTTTTGTTTTGAGGCTGAAAAAAGGCATGCTTCAAGAGTCGTTGGAACAGAGCTGAAACGTCACCGGTTTACAGGCGCAAATATCATCAAACAGATAACCGGCGCAAAATCGCAGATATTGTTTGAAGATGTCTTCGAATCTCCCCCCCGGGAAAAATTCGATCATGTGCTCCTGTTAAATGTTATACATCATTTAAAGGAACCCGTCAGGGCACTACGAGTGATCGCCGGTTTTTGCAATGAAAAATTAATTATTGAATTCCCGACATTGGCCGATAGCAAGTTTCATTCGACATTGCCAGCACCCGCCTCTTTTGACTCATCCTTGCCGATTATCGGGGTTAGCTTGCAAGGAGAAACAGATCAGACTTTCCTGTTTTCTCCACAGGCACTTGAACGAATTCTATTGGATCACGACAGTTTATTTTCAAAAATAGAATTTATGAAGTCGCCTATGAATCCTGAACGAAGTGTAGCCATCTGTTATAAATAAAATTTTCAGTTAAATATATCCAATGGCAAATTCATCTTTACTCCCCGCACTCAAGCCCCCTGTTGTCATAGGAGGGGTAGGTGGAAGTGGTACACGACTGATAGCTCAATGCGTACAAAAGCTCGGTTACTTCCTGGGGCACGACCTGAATTTGGCCCATGATAATCTCTGGTTTGCCCTGTTATTTACACGCCCGGAAATCCTGGATACCACACAGGAAGAATTTGACGAGTTGGTCGATATTTTTTTAGGTGGCATGGCAGGCAGCGGCCACTTTACGGATAAACAAGTCGACATTGTTCGCCAACTGTCATCAAATGATCGAATGCAGCACCCGGCAGCATGGTTGAAAGACAGGGCAGAATCCTTGCTATTAAACAAGGTGGTAATGCCCGAAGAGTCCTTGTGGGGCTGGAAGGCACCAAACTCCCATATTGTCCTGGATCGACTTGGCAAGCGTTTTAGCAACATGAAGTACATTCATGTGGCCCGCAACGGCCTGGATATGGCCTTTAGTGAAAACCAGAATCAATTAAAGATATGGGGCAAACATTTCATTGGCGAAGAATGTGAAATCTCACCTTACTATTCACTTAAATACTGGTGTATCAGCCACAAGCGAGTACAACAAATCGGAAAGATTCTTGGAGCAAATTTTTTATTCCTCAATTATGATAATTTCTGCTCCAATCCAGAAGATGGCATTAAAAACTTGTGTGATTTTCTTGGACTCGACTCTTCACATATACCTCATGAATCCCTATTAGCATTGATTCATATTCCCGACTCGATCGGAAGGTTCAAAACACACGGGACTGGAATGTTTTCAGAAGATGACATTGCCTACGTTGAAGAAACCGGATTCGATACGCGTGCAACTTAGCTTGCAAATGCACAATTTTCCAGGAAGCACACAATGATTTACCTGGTTCTTGGCATATTGCTTTTCCTGGTTGTACTGGGACCCCAATACTGGGCGAAACATGTATTGCAAAAATACAGTGGCCACCGGGATGATATTTCCGGTACTGGTGGTGAACTTATAAAACACTTGCGGAAAAAATTTGATCTTGGCTATCTGAAATTAGATAGTACAGAACTGGGCGATCATTATGATCCGACAGATAAAACAGTACGCCTGTCCAAGGGTAACCTGGATACAAAATCCTTGACTGCCATTGCTGTTGCCGCGCATGAATTTGGCCATGCGCTTCAGGATGCCAGGAATTACAAACCGTTAACCGCACGCACGAACATGGTTCGCACCGCAAAGAAACTGGAAAAGGTTGGCGGTTTTGCCTTGCTGGTTATGCCCCTGGTAGCGTTCACTCCTGCGGGAGCACGTCTGGCTCTGCCGCTATTTCTGGTTGTAATCCTGAGCATGCTGGTAAATACCATAGTCCACCTGGTCACCCTCCCCGTAGAATTTGATGCCAGCTTCGGCCGCGCCCTGCCTATCCTCAAGGAGGGCCAATACATCAATAACGCCGATTACCGGGCAGCAAGAAAAATCCTCACAGCTTGCGCCCTGACCTATCTGGCCAGCTCACTGTCCGGACTACTTAATTTCTGGCGGTGGTTGAGGATGCTCAGGCGCTAGCGCGCCCTCGCAGTCACAAGTCTCAAGGGACGACTCGTTAACCTAATCAATGTTGGATTTTCAAGTTAACGAGTCAAGAGCGTAGGTCGGCATAGCGCAGCATTTGCCGACATAACCCAACAATATAACTACAACTATATCCACCCTTAAATACAATTTCCCTTCACAAGTACCTGGCTCCTTGAAACATCGGCAAACGCTGCGCTATACCGACCTACAATTTTTTTCTGGCGACTGGAGACTGGTGGCTGGTGGCTGCCCTTTTGTTGTATCCTTGCTCTCCTGAAATCCATATCAATAATGAATAAAGAGGATAGTTTTCATTATGTTTAACACCTTTCGACAATATTCATCGCAGTTGTTCTTACTTCTTGGCATTCCCGTCATTCTTGTTCTGGCTGGCTGTTCAGAAGACAACCCTGAAGCCCCTCAGGTAGTTGATCCTGCACCGGCACCACAGCAACAACAGGTCAGTGCGCCCACTGCATCAGGTGTGACCGATCAGGCCCTCATTAATGCCGCTAACGAAGCTGAAGAATGGCTGTCCTATGGACGCGATTCCGGGGAAACCCGCTACAGCCCCCTGAACCAGATAACTATCGAGAATGTCAGCGAACTGGGTGTTGCCTGGACTTATGACACAGGTACATTCCGTGGCCTGGAAGCTACCCCCTTGGTACATAACGGCGTTATGTATGCCTCTGGTTCATGGTCCATCGTTTTTGCTGTTGATGCACGCACAGGCGAAGAACTCTGGCGCTATGATCCCCAGGTTGATCGTTCAATGGGCTGGAAAGCCTGTTGTGATGTGGTTAATCGAGGCGTCGCACTATACGGGGACAAGGTCTTTGCCGGCATTATTGACGGCCGCCTGGTTGCCCTTGATGCCGCCACTGGCGAGGAAGTCTGGAGCGAAGTGACTGTCGACCAGTCCAAGCCCTACACCATTACCGGCGCACCCCGGGTTGCTGACGGCAAGGTGTTGATAGGTAATGGGGGTGCTGAGCTGGGCACCCGTGGATATCTGACTGCCTACAATCCAGATAGTGGTGACATTGAATGGCGCTTCTGGGTAGTCCCTGGCAATCCAGCCGATGGTTTTGAAAACGCGGATGTGGAATTTGCCGCCTCTACCTGGGCTGGCAACTGGTGGGAAGAAGGTGGCGGTGGTAATCCCTGGGATTCCATTGTTTATGATCCTGAATTGCGACTGGTCTATGTCGGCACAGGTAATGGATCACCCTGGAGTCACGAATACCGCAGTGAAGGCTTTGGCGATAACCTTTATCTTTCTTCTATTGTTGCATTGAATGTAGATGATGGCAGCGTGGTCTGGCATTACCAGACTACTCCTGCCGATAATTTTGACTACACGGCGGTACAACCTCTAATGGTGGCTGAAATTGCCATCAACGGCCTGCCACGTAAAGTGGTGATGCAGGCGCCAAAAAACGGCTTCTTTTATGTACTGGATGCCGAGACCGGCGACCTGATCTACGCCGATCCCTATGCCGAGGTTACCTGGGCTTCTGGAGTGGACCTGGAAAGTGGTCGTCCCATTGAGACTCCCCAGGCCCGCTATGACAATGCCATTTCTTTCCTGACTCCCGGCCCCTCCGGTGCCCATAACTGGCATCCCATGTCGTTTAGCCCGGAGACCGGATTGTTGTATGTGCCTACCATGCAGGGTGGTGCTTTCCCGTACTCCATTAATGAAAACTACGAATATGAAAGCGCTGGCTGGAATCTTGGCATTGGCCTGGGCACTATGGCGGATCGCCCGGTACGTCCCGAAGATCAGTATGCTGGTGGCACAGGTCCGGTATACGACTCTCCGGGTGTATTGCTGGCCTGGGATCCCGTTGCAAGAGCTCCACGCTGGACCCGGGAATATGATTTCACCATTAACGGTGGCACCCTGGCCACTGCAGGCAACCTGGTATTTCAGGGTGCGGCTGATGGTTACATGAGGGCCTTCACAGCTGATTTTGGTGAACTGGTATGGCAGGTAGATCTGGGTGTGGGCATTATGGCCGCCCCCATGACTTATGAACTGGACGGAGTGCAATATATCTCTGTGTTGGTTGGTTGGGGTGGCTCATCCGGGCTGATTGGTCCCAATTCCAGTGGTGCCTATAAACCTGAAGGGCGCTTGTGGACTTTCCGTCTTAACGGCGACGAAATTATTCCGGTTGAAGGTCAAGCCCTGCCTGAACTGACGGCCATCGATTACAACGATGACCCTGCAGTACTCGCCCATGGAGAAGACATGTATGTCACCCATTGCATGTTGTGCCATGGCGCCGGCGGTGCCAGTGGTGGCGCTCTGGTCGACCTGCGCTATGCCGCACCAGCGACTTACGACATCCTCCAGAACATCGTCCGCGAAGGCGCTTATGGCGGCCGTGGCATGCCGAATCTGGGGCATATCCTTGCAGAGGAAGATGTGGATGCGGTCAAAAACTGGCTGCTATCTTTGCGTGCAGGCCTAATGGAATAGGTCAGGCCAACACTTTCACAGGTGTAAAAAAGCCCGTATTTACGGGCTTTTTTGTGCCCTTTCCACTTTCCTCCCCGACTCGCCTGCGAATTTGTGATTGCAAAGAGTAAGAATGAGGACTACCCTGATAAATTAATTAACTATTTAATTAATTTAATTCATCGATATGACAGCATCAACACGCACCGTAGGTCGCCCGAGCAGTAATTCTGCCCAGGATGCCCAGCAGCTCATCATTCAGGCAGCAAGCAAGAATTTTGCCGAGCATGGCATCAAAGGCACCAGCAACCAGATGATTGCCCGGGATGCCAATGTCACTCCGGCCATGGTGCATTACTACTTCCGGAATAAAACCGATCTGCACCAGGCCATCCTGGCAAATATATTCGAACCCTGCATTGAAAAACTCCAAAAGGCCTCAGCTTTAGTCGAATGGGTCGGGATCTTCCATGGCCATCTGTCCGCCAATCTCTGGATTCCTCATCTCATGATTCGGGAAATTCTTCCGCACAATGGCAGCATGCGCCCTATTTTTCTCCAGCAGTTTGGACCCAGAATTTTTTCATCTATCAAGCAGATGGTAGAACAGGAAATGCAGCAACAAAAAACGCAAAAAGCCTTCGACGTTGAAAGGCACGTCATTCTATTGATGGGCATGCTCGTGTATCCCTTCCTGGGCCTGGGTATAGCCGAAAATATTACGGGCCGAAAATTTGATCAGCAAATGCTGGATGGATTTCGTGATGATGCCCTGAATCTATTTACTAAAGGGATTGCCGGAAATGAGTGAGGAAACACCATGAAGATACCAGGCAAGAAAAGTATTCAATCAAACCTCTTGTTTCTTTTCCTGGCGGTTTTGTTTTTGCTTAGCGCTTGCACTGAGCAAGATGACAGTCGCCAGGCCTTGGGCACACTGGAACGCGACAGAGTGACGCTATCTGCCACCGCAGCCGAAGTGATCACGGCCCTTCCCGTTCCGGAAGGCAGCGCAGTTGCCGAAGGTGATTTATTAGTGCAACTGGATAGCGCACTGCAACAGGCGGTTTTGAATAAAGCCAGAGCCGATGTCATGCAGGCGCAGGCCTTCCTGGATAAATTGCATAACGGTCCAAGGCCCGAGGAAATTTCAGCAGCCCAGGCACGTACTGCTGCAGCGCGTGCAGCACTCCTGGAGATTGAACGGGAATACAATCGTATCGAGCGCATGGTGCGGCAGCAATTAATGGCAGCAGCAGACCTGGAAACTGCTGAAACCAGAAGGGATTCCAGACGCGCCAATCTGAATGAAGCAGAAGAACAATTATTACTACTGACATCCGGTACGCGGGAAGAAGAAGTACGTCAGGCACAGGCACAATTAAATGCAACGCAAGCGGTGCTCGCCAGGGAAGAACAAAACCTGGCCAACCTGAGTATCTTTGCCACCCGCGCCGGCATCCTCGACAACCTGCCCTGGAATATCGGCGAAAGGGTTTACCTGGGCGCACCACTGGCAATCCTGCTGGTATCAGGATCGCCGTATGCCCGAGCCTATATTCCGGAACCTTATCGCGCCAGAGTTAACAGTGGTGACAGCCTGCAGGTAAAGGTTGATGGTGTCGAAGAACTGTATCGCGGCACCGTGAAGTGGATTTCGACAGAGCCTGCCTTTACCCCCTATTACGCACTCAATCAGGAAGAACGCAGTCGCCTGGTATTTTTGGCTGAAATTCAACTGGATGATTCAGCCCGCGACCTGCCTTCCGGTTTACCAGTACAGGTCTTGCTGCCCTGATGGACCTCGCTATTTCAGCCAGCGGTGTCTGCAAATCTTTCGGCAAGTATCTTGCCGTTAATCAGCTGGACCTATCCATACCGACCGGTGTGATATACGGTTTTCTCGGTCCCAACGGTTCCGGCAAATCCACCAGCATCCGCTTGCTTACCGGCCTGCTTTTGGCAGACAGCGGCAATATTGAAGTGCTGGGAATGCATGTTCCTCAACAAGCGGAAACCCTGCGCACCAGAATCGGCTACATGACCCAGAAGTTTTCCCTGTTTGGTGATTTAACGGTGAAGGAAAACCTGGAGTTCATGGCCAGGATTTACGGACTGGATAAAAAAAGCCGGCAAAGCAGAATTAACACCTTGTTGGATCAATATGATCTTGAGGCCTATTCCAGGCAACTGGCCGGCAGCCTTAGTGGTGGTCAAAAACAACGACTGGGGCTCGCCTCTGCGGTAATCCATGAACCCGAACTGTTGTTTCTTGATGAACCGACCTCAGCAGTTGATCCGGAAAACAGACGGGATTTCTGGGAGAAGCTGTTTGATCTCAGCGACAAGGGCACCACCATTTTGGTGTCAACCCATTACATGGATGAAGCTGAACGTTGTCACTACCTTGCCATTCTGGAATCTGGCGTCAAGCGAGCTGGCGACACGCCACAGAACCTTATGGATGCAATGAATGCGAGCGTGGTTGAAATAAGCGGAAAAGAATTACGCAAACTGAAAGCAACGCTCATGGCTTATCCGGAAATCATTTCAGCAGCACAGCAAGGTGTGCGTTTACGTGTACTGGTAGATAAAAAAATTACTTCTCCCCTGCTCTGGCTTAACCAGAAACAGGGGCTGAAAGAAGACACCTTGAAAATTGTTAGACCCTCACTTGAAGATGTGTTCATCACCTGTACCGGAACACTGGCGCCATGAAATTTATTACTCACATCAGTGCCATTACTTTCAAGGAGTTCAAGCAACTCTCCAGGGACAAACTGACGTTTGGCATGGTCGTCATGATACCCCTGATCCAGTTGCTGATGTTTGGTTATGCCATCAATACCAATGTGCGCAATATTCCGATAGGCGTGTTTGATCAGGCGCAATCCTCTGCCTCACGCCAATTGATTCAGGCTGTAGAAGCAACCCAGGCCGTTGAAGTAGTCACCATGTTCACTTCAATTCAGGTAGCAGAATCCAGTATCACCAAAGGTGATGTCAGAGCTGTGCTGGTTCTGCCCTATGATCTGGAACAGCGCCTGAGTCAAAGCAGAATAACCAGCGGTCAGAACCAGGGTGGAGGTGAATTTATTGTCAGGCCTTTTGGACAATGGTTGGTAGACGGCTCTGATACTCTGGTTGCTTCCACCGTGATGTCCTTGCTTAACATGCCCTTGAGCGAATTTAATCGCGGTAGTGTGCAGGCAAATCCTCCCACTTTCGAAACCGTGCTGTATTTCAATCCCGAGCAACGCACGGCGGTGAATATTGTGCCAGGCTTGCTGGCGGTTATTCTCACCATGACCATGATTCTGTTTACATCGACTGCAATCGTCAGGGAAAGAGAATTGGGCAACCTGGAATTATTGATTACTACCCCCGTGCGCTCCTCAGAACTCATGCTGGGGAAAATCATTCCTTATATCCTCATTGGCCTGATCCAGATGACTATTATTCTCACTCTGGGTCACTACGTATTTAATGTCCCGATTAATGGCGATATCGCACAAATTGTCTTTGCCACGCTATTATTTATTGCGGCTAATCTGAGCCTGGGACTATTTATTTCTACAGCAGCGAAAACCCAGTTACAGGCGATGCAGATGACGGTATTTATATTATTACCGTCCATCCTGCTCTCCGGCTTTATGTTTCCCTATGAAGGCATGCCGGAGCCTGCCCAGTGGATAGCAGAAGCACTCCCTGCCACGCATTTTGTGCGCATTATCCGCGCGGTTGTACTCCGCAGCGCCGATCTGGTGGACCTGCAATACGACAGTATATTCCTGGCTGTGTTTACTGTAGTGGGACTCACAGTTTCCACGCTGAAATTCAAAAAGCGTCTGGACTGACCCTGCAATCCTGTTAAAAAACCATGGGAATAATATTTCACCAGGAGTATTCTGATAAAAGTTTTTAACCAACAACAAACGACCAAGAACAATGAACTTTGATTTTCAGTCCATAGTCGATCGCCTCACTGTCTTTATGCAGTTTTTAGTGGATCAGATCACGCAGAAGGAAAACCTTCTCCAGATATTTCTCATCGTTGCAATTTACCTGATCTCACTATTTCTGGACAAACTTACCAGTCCCCTGCTTGATGCCATGGCGCGAAAAATCAAGGACAGTCCTGAGCTACTGCGCTTTATCAGTTCTTTACTTCGCCGGCTTGAATGGTTCTACTTTGTACTTCAAATCAGTGTGCTGTGGTTGATTTTCACCTCCATCAATCTTGCCGATACCTATCTTGTTTACCTGGCCCTGTTATTTTCGATGGCATGGCTGCTTATCACCGTCATCACCCAGACTATTCGTAACCGACCTTTCCGACGCATTGTCGCCATATCGGGCTGGCTCTATGTGGCCATCTCTATTTTGGGCATCAATGACAATGTAACGACTATCCTGGATTCTGCCGCTTTCTCTGTTAGTGACTTCAGGATATCCCTGCTGTTGCTGATGAAAATTTTGTTAATGCTGGTGGTTACCCTGTGGATTTCAGTTTCACTGGGCAACTTCCTGGAAAGACGCATTCTCAAGAATGAAGATTTGACCCCAGGCCTGAAAATCCTGATTGGTAAAATTCTGCGCATCACACTGATAGTTCTGGCGCTGATCATCGCTATTTCCAGCATCGGCATTGACCTGACTGTGTTTTCTGTCCTGTCTGGTGCTATCGGTGTTGGTATCGGTTTTGGTTTGCAGAAGGTGGTATCGAATTTTATTTCAGGCCTCATCATTCTTGCTGACCGCTCCATAAAACCTGGTGACACGATTTCCCTGGGAGACACTTTTGGCTGGATCAATGAACTGCGAGCAAGGTTCGTCTCGGTAGTCACTCGCGACGGCATGGAATACCTGATTCCCAATGAAGATTTTATTACCCAGCAGGTTATTAACTGGTCTTTTTCCAATGAGCTGGTGCGTATCGATGTACCCTTTGGGGTGTCCTATGATTCGGATCCTCACCAGGTAGGCGAACTGGCCATAGAGGCCACCCGCAGTGTCGAACGCGTGGTTAATTACAGACCCAGCGTGTGCTGGATGACCGGGTTCGGGGATTCCTCCCTGGATTTCGTGCTTCGTGTCTGGATCAAGGATCCCCAGAACGGGTTGACCAATATTCGCGGCCAGATACTTTTGGCCTTGTGGGACACCTTCAAGGAAAACGGTATCAAGATTCCATACCCGCATCGTGAAGTGATTATGAAAAATCCGGACTGGAAAGTGGAGCCCAATACCAATAAATAAGCTCATCTCGACATCCGGTCTTTCAGGCATTTGCCTTACTACAAACAACCATAATTTGTAGTATCCAGACATATCATGCATTCAAGATTCAGACTTGTATTTCTCCTATCACTTCACATTCTTGTTACTTGTCTGTCCTCAACCTGTATATTTAGCGCCGAACCCACGCTTCCTCCCAAAGTGCAATGGGCTCAATTCATGGGGCAATCCGGCCTGCGCCGCATCTATGCAACAGGCGGAGAACTGGGTGAAATGGTTAATCGTCAGGTCAGCTACCAGGTTGCCAAGCGTCTGGATAGCTCACCTGCTCCTCTTCCCAGAATAAATCCTGCCGAATCTGAAGCAGAGGGTTATGTTACCCAGTTTGATACCTTATACCCTCTTACTCCTGTACAGAAATTACCTGTTTTTTTTCGCACGCTGGTACGATCAGCGAAACGTATTGAAACCAGCAAGCTCCACAGCCGTAATGACAGAATTGACCTTGGTGTTATCTATGCTCCCTCAGCCGAATCCTTTCTAAGCCTGGGTATCGGCATGGAAAATACCAGTGTTGACCTGAAATACGTAACGGGGGAAACCACGGGATTTGCATTTGGGCCTCGCCTTGATGCGGGCATGCGCTTGAATAACACCCTGGCACTATATCTCAGGCTGGAAGACCTGAAGTTTTCCGGGGACAACCAGGTTTCAGTGAACACGCCAAACGGCCCCCTGTCCATCTCCCGTGATATTGACAACCACCGCAGCTTTTTCCAGTTTGAAAGCATTCTTCGGCTGACCCGGCAGCAACTGCAATGGCTGCCCCCGGGTATGCAACTGGGTGGCATGGCGGGCATTCATTACCTACAAACCTGGCATGAGACGAATCAGAACAACCTCGGACAATCTGTGATTGAACCATTCGGTTTCCACGAACGATTGGGCATACTCAGGACCGGAGCCTATTTATCTTCAAACCTGGGCAATAGCAGTGACTGGAATGCCTATAGCGAATTGCTGTTTGATTATGAATTTGACAACAATCTGAATGACGTCATCGATGAGTCAAGATCGGTGCTGCTGCGCCTGTCCATCGCCCGACTCTTTGGCCCCGGAAAAAGACTTTCACTGGAATACCAGGGCTCTTTAAATATGGACGGCACAAGAAAAAGGAATAATTTTGTGTTGAGCACTGTTATAGATTTCTAATCTGTAACACAACTTTTTCCCATATCAAATTCATGCGGCATGCGACCCTATGGGTCTTTGCCGACTTACAAACAACGGTGTTTGCTGGCGATCAAACTAGAAAATTGGGAATGTAAAATAATGAAGTTTTGGCGAGCACAATAGCCACTTCCAGAAATTGAGCTTTTAAAAACTCCCACAAAAAAGCCCGCTGGAAGCGGGCTTTTTAGCAAGAGATAGTCTCTTATTTTTTACGCCATGACCCTTCAACGTAAGAGTCACGAACCACTTCTGCATAAGGCACCGTGCTGACAATAGCGCGGATATTCATGGAAGTTGAGTTCTCAACCGTTGTCTTCTCGGTCGCTGGCTCTTCACCCCAGACCAGGACAACTTCTGTGCCGATCTCGATGTCAGAGTTAACAGTACCCAGAGACAGACAGCTGCGCTCGTTGTAGCTGTAGCCAGAGAACATGGACAGACCAACCACTTCATCGCCACCCATGATGGCATCGAATGAAGAGTTTCCGTAGTTGGCTATAGGGATATCCATGTATTTAACATTGGGGCCTTTCTCAAACATGGTGGCGTAAGCCGCAACCACGTCTTCTTTATTCCAGGCAAAGGTTACTTTCTTGCGATGGTCATCGTTCTGCATGGCTTCAAGAGCTTCGCGGCCGATGAAGTCATGGTCATATTTGATGAAAGGACCGTAACCGATTTCGAAAGGTGTTACATAGTAATCTTCGATCTTGTCAGACACGAAAGAACCGGCAATAGCAGCAGTACCTTCGTAGCTGGCTGCTGGCAGCCACTCACGATAAGACTTCATGCGGTCATCGGAGTAAACAGCTGGCAGTGGAGAAGGAATCCAGCCAGACTCCAACGTGTTGGATGCATAGGCACGTGAACCGACAGGTACAATGCCAAACTCTTCACCCGCTTCCAGGATAGCGTCTTTAATACGCTGACCGTCAGCATAAGGACCCCAGATTTCAAGACCAGGAGCACCGGCCATACCATGACGCAAAGTGCGCACCTTGGTACCGTCAATGTTCATGTCGGCCATATGGAAGAACTTCAATTGCTCCAGTTCACCACCATGCAGCTTTTCAATGATCGGCCAGGCATTTGGACCCTGGATCTGGTAGCGGTAGGAAATACGCTCAACAGGGTTACCCATTGGGCGAGATGGAGAACGGTCATCATGGATGATTTCTACATCGTAACCACCAGTTTCAGCGTGGTACATAATCCAGTTGGCTGAAGGGGCACGGCCTACAAAGACCAGCTCATTCTGCTTAAGATGGAAAAGGATGCCGTCGCCGATAACGTGACCACTATGGCTTACAGGTACGTATTGTTTGGCACGGTTAACCGGGAAATTTTCAAAGCTGTTGATTGCTGTGTCTGACAGCAGTTTGATAGCGTCCGGACCTTTGATGTAGATGTCCACCATGTGATGGCTTTGGTCGAACAGTACCGCTGATTCGCGCCAGGCAGCCTGCTCACTACGCCAGTTGTGAAATTCAGGCGCTACAACAGGATAGACATAGGCGCCAATCTTTGAGTTGCGCATCATATCAACCGGGTTGCCAACACTCTGCAATAAGTCTTCTAAGCTCTTGCTCATTGTTGATGATTTCCTCTGTTTTTGGGGGGTCAAAAAAAGGCGCTACGATACAGGTAACGCCCTGAATTTGCAATGCCGATTAGGCCTATTCAAGCCTGACACAGTGGCACAAATAGCACAAATAGGGACGCTTACAACTTAACAACTTAATCTTTGAGCGCTTAAGTTGTTAAGTTGTAAGCGTCCCTACCATTAGGCTGCCGGGGTATATCCCAATAAGGATTTATACTCCAGAAACTCGCCAAAAGCCTGGTCACTGAACTCCCTGCCGTTGCCGGAATGCTTGTATCCACCAAAGGGTGCATTCAGATCGAGTCCTGCATTATTGATGCTGATATAACCAGCGCGTATTTTCCCGGCAATAGCTCTGGCGTGATCAATATCCTTGCTGTGAACATAGCCGCCGAGACCATATTCAGTGTCATTGGCAATTTCGATAGCTTCTTCTTCAGTATCGTAGCCAATAATACTCAGCACCGGACCAAAGATTTCTTCCCGGGCTATTTCCATCTCATTACTCACATCCCTGAAAACCGTCGGCTTCACGTAGTAGCCCTTCTCCAGGCCTTCTGGTCTGCCTTCTCCACCAGTGACGACAGTAGCGCCTTGCTCAATACCACTGTGTATCAGGCCCTGAATTTTCTGCCATTGTGGCTCGGAGATTACCGGACCCATGCGGCTGTCCTGCTTTGGATCCCCTGGGGTCCAGTTTTCGACGGCAGTTTTAGCCAGGGCACACACTTCATCCATCAGTTTGTTTGGCACCAGCATACGGGTTGGAGCGCGACAGGACTGTCCTGAATTCATCATGATGCCATTGATACCACCTGTGACAGCGGCTTCCAGGTCGGCATCCTCCAGGATAATATTCGGGCTTTTGCCACCCAGTTCCTGGTGTACCCTTTTCACTGTTTTAGCAGCTGCCTCGGCGACCTGAATGCCGGCACGGGTAGATCCAGTAATGGAGACCATGTCTACATTGGGATGAGCTGCAATAGCTTGTCCAACTTCCGGGCCCAGACCGTTTACCATGTTGAAGACACCGGCAGGAACCCCTGCGGCATCAAGAATTTCGGCAAAAATATTGGCCGAAAACGGCGCAATTTCGGAGGGTTTCAATACAACCGTACAACCCACTGCCAATGCTGGCGCCACTTTTGCGCAAATCTGGTGAATTGGCCAGTTCCAGGGGGTAATAAAACCGCACACGCCAATGGGTTCGCGTGCCACACGGCTGGTACCACGATCTTCTTCAAATTCGAATTTTTCCAGTACTGAAATAGCGGTCTTGAAATGGTTAACACCTATACCCGCCTGCGTGCTTACTGCCAGCCATGTCGGGGCGCCCATTTCTTCAGTGATAGCCTCACCTAGTTCCGGGACCCGCTTTTCAAACTCTTCAACCACACGATTCAAGATAGCCAGGCGCTCTTCCTTGCTGGTTACCGACCAGGTTTTGAATGCCTCAGTTGCTGCGCTAACCGCCTTATCCACATCAGCTTCGCTACCCAGGCTGATGTGCCCGGCTACTTCCTCAGTGGATGGATCAATCACATCCAGTGATCGGGGCTTAATGGGGTCGACCCACTCACCATTAATATAGAACTGCATGTATTCACGCATTGAGCATTTTCTCCTGGAAACTGTATGAACCTAAATCGGCCAGACGAGGTCTGGCCGCGAAAAATTGGGGGTGCAAGTATAAGGCAAGGGCCTGGTTCAGGAAACCGGGGAAATACTTCAGATACGTCTGAAAGATTAACCAACTTGTGGGGAGAATAACCAGTCAGAAACACCTACTTCAATTTTTGGATATTTTTTTCCAATATTTTCAGCAGGTTAAGAAAATAAAAAGTTGGCCTGGTTCATGCAATGTACTTGCTAACCGTATTTGTTAACTGTACTTGCAAGATGAAATATCAAACTGTTTACAACTATAGGAACAGTAAATGCGTCTACAAAACGATAAGAATAAAATAAACAGCACGACCAAACGCTGGCAAGGTTCAAACATGAAAATTCTCCTGATGACAGGGGCGTTGCTATCTAGTGCAGCGTCACAGGCCTATACCTCAGCAGAAAACATATCTCTGGATGCCAGCGGTAATCGTACGCTTAATATCCGCACTATTAGTTAGTGGCCGGGATATTGATGAAGATATGAACATAGACATCAATATTGATATTGATATTGATCAGGACTTTGACAGGAGATAGTCAAAAAGAATTAAGCTGCCGGGATCTGGTCACATTTCCTACTCCCACGATCCAGCAATGATCAGGTTCCGGCAGCTTAATACTCAAAAATGTAGCGCACTTCCTGGCGGGGAAATTTTGAGGATCAATTGGTAATCACGTAAATCGCGGAGTGCAGGACCAGGAAAGACAGATAGCCGGCAACGAGGTCATCGGCCATGATGCTCAGCCCTCCTCCGGATTTTTCCTTGAGCAGGCTGATGGGATAGGGTTGGAGAATATCAAAGGCCCTGAAAAGAACGAACCCGCTTAACAGCCAATACCATTCATAGGGCACAAACAGCATAGTCAGCAGAAACCCGGCAAATTCGTCCCACACAATACCCGGATGATCAGTCACCCCCATATCCCTTGCGGTTCTGCCGCAAATATAAATACCGGACGCTATTATCAGCAATAAAATCGCCGGGTAATACAACATCGGTAACTGGATAATAAGCAGGTAAAAGGGAATGATCAGTAAGGTGCCGTAGGTATTAGGCGCTTTTGGCATACCACCAATGCCAAAACCAAAGGCCAGGAAATGAATGGGGTTTTTAAAAACGGATGCGGGATAGACAAATTTGATCATGGGAACGCCATTGGCCTTTTTATTGGTTTCAAGTTTCAGCTTTACTACCGCATATTGAAAGACAGTTTACTCCACTCACCGCCCCAATTTCACCCCTGAAATGGATCCTGTCTTCGTGGCATCAGAATCCAGTGCAAAACAGTGCAATTTGCAGCACGATTGCTGCATATAAGCCGGCAATGACGTCATCCAGCATGATGCCAAACCCACCCTGAACTTTCTGGTCCAGCCAGGCAATGGGAAAGGGTTTCACGATATCAAAAAACCTGAAGAGCAGGAATCCGGCCAGCACCCAATACCAGGTAACGGGCACCAGGATCATGGTTATCCAGAAACCAACAAACTCATCCCAGACAATGCCACCATGATCATGAACACCAAGGTCAGTGGCTGTTTTTCCGCACAGATAAATCCCGGCAACAAAAGCAACAACCACAATGCCCAGGTAAGCGTATAGGTCCAGAAAAGCTACCAGCACCAGATATAGAGGAATCGCAACAAGAGTACCGGCAGTTCCCGGTGCTTTAGGTGCAAGACCGGAACCAAAACCAAAAGCCAGAAAATGCACAGGATTTTTCAGAATCTGTACTGGATTTATTATATGTTCTGTTTTGGTATTCATTATTTTGAAAAGTGCTGATAACCCTTTTCTTCAAAAGTCACTGCCGTGCCTCGCTCATCCAGGCAAGTGAGGGAATTACCTGCGATGATTTTGCCGATACAGTGAACCGGAACTTTACACTTCTCGCCCAGTTCAAAAAGTGCCTGTTCGTTATCAGGGTGAGCGGTGAGCAGTAACTCATAATCATCACCCCCTGTGACGGCCAGAGCAAGTGCTTCCTGTTCAGAGAGATCTATTGCCGGTTTCGAAACAGGGACATTGTGCAACAATATTTCAGCCCCGGTGTTGCTGTTACGACAAAGATGTCCCAGGTCGGCAAGCAGGCCGTCTGATATATCCATGCCGGCAGTTACCAGGCCTGTCGCCCCTGAGCCCAGGGATATTCTCGGTATTGGGCGGTAAAAAGCAGTATCGAGCATTAACTTGCTCTCAGGTGAAATAGCCGTGTTTTCCTGCATCATCTTTAAGGCAAAAGCAGCCCCCCCCAAAGAACCCGTCACGTAAATCCTGTCACCCGGCATGGCGCCACTGCGTGTAATGGCGCTTCCAGATGGCACCAGGCCATGAACCTGGATAGTAATAGACAACGGACCTCGGGTGGTATCACCACCTATGAGCGGGCAAGAATATTCTGACGCACATTCTTTTAATCCCTCGCTGAAAGCACTTATCCAGGTTTTATTGGCTTCGGCAAGAGTGAGACCAAGGGTAAAGGCAAGAGGGGCTGCCCCGGTCGCAGCAAGATCGCTGAGATTTACTGCAAGTGCCCGGTAGGCGATGAGGTGTGGTTCTGCATTGGCGGGAAAATGAATGGATTCCACCAGGGTGTCCATGGAAATTGCCAACTCGAAACCGGAGGGTATGGATAGCCGGGCACAGTCGTCACCGATGCCCATCCTGATAACTTCATCTTTGCTTGCAGCAAGACCTGGCTGCTCGAAATATTGTTGAATAATGTCAAACTCACTCAACATGAGTTAAGGCCTCAGGCGCCAGCCTCATTCCCGATGGTGCTTTTGACCTTTTTCTCACTTTTCTTTTCGACTTTCTTTTCGACACTGCGAATCTCTTTGGCCAGTTTGTCGAGGATGCCGTTAACATATTTGTGACTGTCGGTGGCACCGTATTTTTTTGCCAGCTCTATGGATTCATTGATAACCACGCGATAGGGAACATCAATACGCTGTGATAATTCGTAAGTGCCCAGTCTGAGAATAGACAGCTCTATGGGATTCAGTTGTGAAATATCCCGGTCCAGGCTGGGGGTGAAACTGTTATCCAGCTCATCAGTGGACGTGGTTATGCCAACAAACAAATCATGAAAATATTCCCAGTCAATTTTACCGGTGTTATCTGCCCGGTACTGGGCTTCGATTTCATGAGCCGGATATTGAGAAATCTGCCATTGGTATAAAGCCTGAACCAACAAACTGCGGGCTTTTCTCCTGTGAGCAATAGGAGTTTTAGCGGGTTGGTCCGTAGACACTGTCATAAGAATTTCCGGTTTCGGGAAGGTGATATCAGGATCGGGAGTCCAGCTGACGCATCAGGTTGACCATTTCCATGGCAGCCATGGCGGCATCCGCACCCTTGTTACCCGCTTTGGTTCCTGCTCTTTCAATAGCCTGCTCGATAGTATCAACAGTAAGAATGCCATTGATGACAGGGATATCGAACTCCAGTGATAAGTCGGCAAGGCAGCGGGCGCTTTCGTTAGCAACAATTTCAAAATGGTAGGTGCTGCCACGGATCACAGATCCTAAAGCAATAATGGCATCAAAGTTTGTGGAGACCGCTGCTTTTTTTACGGCCAGAGGAATTTCCAGGGCACCAGGCACTTTTATCAAGGTGATATTTGCATCCGCCACACCATGTCTTTGCAAGGCATCAATGGCACCTGCTTCAAGACTGTCATTGATGTAACTGTTAAAGCGTGAAACCACCAGCGCATAATTGGCCATGGGTCCAGAAATATCACCTTCAATTATTTTTCTGTTACTCATTGTAGAAGTTCTGCTTTGAATCTCTTTTGTTAATCATCGTTTTCGCAGGGAATGTATTCCACAACTTTAAGATCAAATCCCGAGATAGCGTACTTGGTGGGATAACTGAGCAAGCGCATTTTCCCCACACCAACATCCCTTAATATTTGTGAGCCGGTACCTACATTCAGATAGATGCCATGCTGAGCTGGTGTTGGCAAAGATTTCTCGGCCAACTTATTGATTTTTTCCAGCTGCTGAACGACATCTTCGCTACCTTTATGGTCGGCCAATACTACCACAACGCCTTTCCCTTCCTGGTTTATGCGCGCCATGGCCTTGTGCAAAGACCAGCTGGGACGCGCGGGATTGGCAATACCAAGCAAGTCGCGCACGGTGTCGGCAACCAGCACCCTGGCGAGGGTCGGTTCGTCCTTCTGGATATCACCTTTCACCAGGGCAAGGTGCACGGGATGTCCTTCCTTGATCAGATCTCGGTAACAATACACTTCAAACTCTCCATGTTCTGTTTGCAAAGTGTATTGCTGAACTCTTTCAATGGTTTGTTCGTTGGCTATCCGGTAATGAATGAGATCCATGATGGTGCCAATTTTCAGGTTATGCTCGGTGGCAAATTTTTCCAGATCGGCTTTGCGTGCCATGGAGCCATCTTCGTTCATGATTTCGCAAATGGCTGAAGCAGGAGTAAGCCCGGCAAGCTTGGCAAGATCACAACCAGCCTCGGTATGCCCTGCACGTCTTAACACACCGCCATCATTAGCCATAACAGGAAAAATATGGCCTGGCTGAATAATATCTTCAGGTTGCGCTTGCTCAGCAACTGCTGCCTGAATAGTCTTCGCGCGATCTGCTGCGGAAATACCCGTGGTAACGCCACTTGACGCTTCTATGGACACCGTGAAATTACAGCCAAAGGGTGAGGCATTGCTATCTACCATTAAAGGGAGTCTCAATTGCCTGCAACGATCTCCGGTCAAGGTCAGGCATATCAGTCCCCTGGCATGTTTGGCCATGAAGTTAATATCTTCAGAATTAACTTTTTCAGCAGCAATAATCAGGTCGCCTTCATTCTCCCGATCCTCATCATCCATCAGAACAACCATTTTGCCCTGGCGAATATCCTCGATTATTTCTTCAATGCTATTAAGTGTCATGATTGGGATAGTTTATTGCCGACTACTTGTCGTTAGCAGGTTTGTGGGCGAACCCGTATTCCACCAGTTTTTCAAAGCTGAGATTTGCAGGCTGCGCATCAGTCTGTCCAGCTGTCATCAGTCTCTCCAGGTAACGACTGATAAGATCCACCTCCAGGTTAACCTTGTCGCCCTCTTTCAAGGCATTAAAGGTGGTCATCTCGGCCGTATGCGGAATGATATTTAGTGCAAATTCTTTTTCAGACACTTTGTTCACGGTAAGACTGATGCCTTCCAGGCAAACTGAACCTTTTGCCGCAATATATTTCATCAGTTTAACCGGTGCAGAAAATACCAGGCGCTCACTGCGTCCATCCGGTGATCTGCTGAGCAGTTCAGCCAGGCCATCCACATGACCGCTGACAATATGACCACCAAAGCGGCTTGATGGCTGCATGGCTTTTTCCAGGTTAACCTTATCCCCTGACGTCAAGGATGCAAACGAGGTCAGCGCTAATGTTTCATTGGAGATATCTACAGAAAAACTGTTGTCTGTTATTTCTATAGCCGTAAGACATACACCACTGACGCAAATACTGTCGCCCGTTTTCACATCGCTGAAATCCAGCGTGTCAGAAGAGATCACAGCGCGCACATCACCACCAACCTGTTCAAGGCTGTCGATATGACCTGTTGCTTCTATGATGCCGGTAAACATGCGAGCTTCATCTTGTAAGAATAGTTCTTGTTATAACTTTTGCTGTGGCGGCTGGACGGGAGCGCATTCTACAGTCTTTCCCCACCATTGCCACATCCACAAAAGTCATCTGTATGGCATCATCCATACTGCTCATCCCTTCCAGAGTAAATAAGGGCCTGGCATCACTGCCCATGAATTTTGGTGCGATATAGGTAATAACTTCATCAACCAGCTTGTCATTAAGCATGGCCCCTGCCAGTTGGGGGCCGGATTCAAGCAAGACATCGTGACACTGTTCTTCAGCTACCAAAAAGCGCAGCAGTTTTTTCAGGTCAACCTTGCCCTCTGCATTGGGACAGGACAGCACAAAAACTCTGTCATTAGCCAGGGCTTTTACTTTATCGGCAAGGAGTTCTTCGCTGGTCACAGCCGTGGCAACAAGTATTCTCCCGGGCTGCTGCAATATTTTTGCGGTAGCCGGAATGCGCAAGCGGGAATCAACTATAACTCGCAGCGGTTGCTCACAGGGGATATCACTTCTTACATCCAGACCGGGATCATCTTTGAGTACGGTTTCGATCCCGGTTAAAACTGCCCCGCTTCGCGCACGCCACTTTTGCACATCTTTCCGGGCATCATCTCCCGTGATCCATTTGCTTTCACCGCTAGCCATGGCCGTTCTGCCGTCAAGACTCATGGCCAGCTTGCAACGCACAACGGGCAGACCACCAATCATGCTTTTAAAAAAGCCTTGATTGAGCTCCCATGCCAAATGATCCAGCACAGGACCATCAACCGTAATGCCTGCAGCGCTTAATTGCTCCAGACCCTGGCCATTGACCCTTGGATTTGGATCGCGCACACCATACACCAGACGACTTATTCCTGCTCCTATTAATGCCTGGGAGCAAGGCCCGGTTTTACCGGTGAATGAACAAGGTTCCAGCGTGACGTATAGGGTTGCACCTTTAGCCTTGTCTCCAGCTAATTTCAGGGCCATGATTTCGGCATGATCCTGTCCCGCTTTCTCATGCCAGCCCTGGGCCAGCACTTCATCATTTTTTACCAGTAGTGCACCCACGACAGGATTGGGCCTGGCGGTATATCTGCCACGCTCGGCAAGTTCCAGGCACTGTTGCATGTACTGGATGTCGGATTGGGATATTGTGTCGAGTCTTTTTGGGGACATATTTTTGAGTCTTTAAAAGAATCGGGATGGAAACAAGTTAAAGGCACAACAAAGCCTGGTTAACTCAATTATCCTTTTTGTCGGAGGATTCACCTTCAAGTGCAATGCGGTCGATTTCTTCCCTGAATTCATTCAGATCCTTGAAACTTCGATACACAGAGGCGAAGCGGACATAGGCCACTTCGTCCAGCTTGTTCAGCTCTTGCATGACTTTTTCACCGACCAGTTTACTGGGCACTTCTCTTTCTCCGGTGGCGCGCAATTCATGCTTGATATGATTGATGGAATTTTCTACCAACTCCAGGCTTACCGGTCTTTTTTCCAGTGCCTTGAGAATTCCTGAACGAAGCTTGTCTTCATCAAAGGGTTCGCGATTACCATTTTGCTTTATCAGGCGCGGCATTAACAATTCTGCCGATTCAAAAGTGGTGAATCTTTCTTCACAGGTGACACACTCACGCCGTCGTCTTACCTGATTTCCCTCTCCCACCAGACGCG
>Ga0181601_10000004_pt1 | contig 208861 bp, 201 predicted proteins | sample 041ome_8_FD_133020 | JGI IMG/M metagenome (GOLD analysis project Ga0181601, IMG submission 133020) | Coastal salt marsh microbial communities from the Groves Creek Marsh, Skidaway Island, Georgia - 041407BS metaG (megahit assembly) | ecosystem: Environmental > Aquatic > Marine > Intertidal... | reverse complement strand
ATACTCTCTGCAGTTACAGGGTCGTTATATCGACTCTACATTGCTCAGCACCCGAGCGGATCGTTCAGAAGCCTCAGGGTATATCGATGACAACAGTGTTGCATCATCTACCTGGTGGAATGGACGTCTTGGCTATAATGGTGAAACCAGTTCAGGTTCTACCTACACGATAGCGATGAACGTTCAGAACCTGTTCAACAAGTTACCCCCTATCCAGGCCTCTTATGGCTCACGTGGTGGTGCTCAGGCGACAAGTTCCAACTACGATACGCTTGGCAGACGTTATGCACTAAGTTTTAACATGTCTTTCTAGGTTAAAACTGCTCGAAACTAAAAAGCGGAACCTGTTACGGGTTCCGCTTTTTTTTTGGCTTTGGTTTCAGTGGCCGATCACAATCCATCCCCCCCCAAAAAAAAGACTATGACTACTTTAGTTGTCTAGTCGTCGTAATACATTGAATTTGAACAACAATTTTTGGTTCATGGAAGTAATATTAACCAGAGCTTACTGTCCCCTTTTTTTAATAAAAAATCATTAATAGAAAAATTTTATTTGCACAATTTAGCTTAATTATGAGCCACTTTTTGTGTTGGTGAGCAGGCTGTTTTGAAATATTTTGAAATGGCTAAAGCGTTAGTCGCTTTACTTTTTAGGGATAAATACTATGGGCATTGAACTGTTAAAAACCTTTCTCGCCATAAGAGAGATTCGTCATTTCGGTAAAGTGGCGGCACTGATGAACATCACACAAGCTGCAGTCAGTCTGCGAATAAAGCAGCTTGAAATCGAGATTCAAGCCCCCTTGTTTTACAGATACCGTAATAATCTGCAATTAACAGATACCGGTGAAAAGCTGGTTTTCTATGCTGAGATCATTGTAGCTGAGTGGGAAAAAGCTCAGCTGGAATTTTCTCTCAGAAAGCACAGTAAAAAGATTTTACGCCTGGGGGCTATGAATGGTTTTTCTGCGCTCCTGTTGAATAAAAGTCTGGGACCTGTTCATCAACGAATTAGTGAAGTTACCTTACGGGTCGAATCACATGATGAAGAGACACTGCGCAGCAGGTTGCGAGAAAAGAGGATTGACCTGGGCCTTTTATACGATCCCTTGCGGGATAAAGAATTTGGCACCAGGGCGATCAGCAGTATTGAGCTTGTACTGGTTTCAACGGTAAAAGGACAATCTATTGCAGATACCCTGAATGGAGAATATGTAGCCGTTGAATGGGGTTCATTTTTTAATTCGCGATTTTTAACATTAAATTCTCAAATGCCTAACCCTGTAATGCTTTCAACAGATACGGCTATTGCCCTGCGCTTTATTCTCGATAACGGCGGCAGTGCCTATTTACCTTATAGACTGGTTCAGAAATACCTGGGAAGCGCTTTACATATAGTCGAAGAAGCCGAGATCCTGCAACAACCCATTTACGCCATTTATAATCAATCATCTTCGCTCCTTAATGAGATTGAACAAACGCTTGATGTGATTATGGAAAATTCAAAACCCGAATTTGCTTCCCTGGAAGATATTGTGCTGAGCATGAAACCAGGTAAAGCAAAGAGATTAAGTTCTGTAGCCTAGATAACTGGTCCGGATAATCAATTACCCTGTAATCATCTAGTAAGTAAAGCGGAAACCAGCCTCCAGTGATCGACCTGCTTCCGGGGCGAAGCCGCGCAAGTAGGAAGTCGCCAGGCGTATCTCTTCATCACCCAGGTTGCTGCCGCGGGCAAATAGCAGCACTTCACTGTCTCTGCCAACCACAACGGTAAAATTCACTCCCAGATCCAGACGGGTATAGCTGTCTGTCCCGATTTCAAAGAAACCGGGTTGATCCTGCTTGTCTGCATGAAGCAGCGAAAGATAGGCGGTCCAGTTGATTCCGGTGATATTAAGTCTTGTACCAATGCGGGAAGGGGGCATGCGTGGTGCGTCGCCATTGCCTTCCAGGTGCCCGTTAATCATGTCAGCGAAGAGGTCCAGACTCACACTGTCGTTCAGCAGAAAGGTGGCATCCAGTTCCAGGCCGCTGAAACGGGCATCCATTTGACGATATGCCCTGACTGGAAAGCCTTCCACTGCAGTGCCCGTGGCAACCTGGCCGATATAGTCGTCAAAGGCATTATGGAAAACGGTCAACGTAGCATTCCAGGCTTCCTGTTCCAGGTAGTAAGTAATATCAATATTGTTCGAGGTCTCTTCTGAAAAATTTACATCACCGGTTTCGCAGGCACTGGTGGCAAAATGAATGACGCAATTTTCCGGATCAGCCAGACCGAAATTGGAGTACAGCTCTTCGATCGAAGGTGCTCGCTGTGAATGAGAAAAGATCAGCCCCAGGGAATTTGCTGCACTGATATCCCATAACCCTGCTGCCGAGAAGCTTGTCGTAGAAAATTTTCTACCAGGGGTGATGCCATCCAGCGGTGAATAGCTATCCCGGTTGTAGCGCCCGCCCAGTTCAAGGGTGAAGTTGTCTTTGTGGAGATCTTCCACCAGGAATATTCCACTGCTGCTGATATCCGTAACCGGGATAAAACTTTCTTCCCCGATGGCGCCAAATTCTTCATCTGAAGTCTGTAGGCCCAGCACGCCATGAAAGCCGGCTGTTTCCTCGTGGGTTATTTGCAGACGCTGCTGCCAGGAATCATTGTTAAAACGCGTGCCAACCAGGCCGGGGCCTTCCATTTCTGCGTGGCCATAGTCGGTATAGGCAAGTCGGTAATCCAGGTGTTCGATCCAGGGTGACAGGTTGCGCCATTCGGCCGTTACATCGTAGCGAGTGCGACCCATATCAATAAACACGTTCTCTTCATCATGGTCAGCTTCACCTTCCTCGTGCTCTTCATCATGATGCTCATCGCCGTGTGCGCCCGGGGGAAGTCCGTAGGTATTATCAATACGATTAACAGCCAGACCGGCAAAGCCATTGGCAAAAATATAGGATAGCCCTGCGGTTATGGCTTCGGTTTTACCACCGGTATTGGCAATAAAGCCATTGCTGTTTTCTTCCCCGGTATCATCTGCTTCAAGAGTGGCAGTATCAATGGCAAAGCCGGGAATCTCCAGGTTATTCCAGTCGCGGCGCACCCCATCCAGATGCCAGGCCAGGTTGCCAGTGGCAAACTCCAGGCGTCCCGAGGATGTGGTCAGGTCTGCAGCGGTATCGTGACGGCTTTCCATCACAAAGGCTGTCTTGTCAGGCAGGTTACGGGGAACCCGGTTATCAATGACATTGACGACCCCGCCAATGGCGCCGCCCCCATACAATAGGGTAGAAGGGCCCCGCAGGACTTCAATGGCATCGGCCAGTATGGGCTCCACCGTCACTGCATGATCTGCCGAATTGCCTGAAGCATCTGCATTGGCAATGGCATTGCTGAGGTTCATTACGCGCCGCCCTTGCTGCCCCCTGATGACAGTCTGACCAACCGCAGGGCCAAAAGAGGCGTTGTTGATGCCCGGTTGGCCTGCCAGGGTCTCTCCGATAGTTGATCTGGCGGCATCCTGTAGTTCGTCGCCGGCCAGCACGGTTACCGGCAGTGCCGTTTCCGAGCGAATAGTATGCATGGCCATAGTTACCAGTTCGTAATCCGCTTCCTGGGCGAAGATTTCGAAACTGGCCAGAACAAGGAATATTTTTCCCAGTGTTTTCATGGTGTGCTCTCGTTGATTGTGTGTTTCTAGGGCCGAGATACCATGCTTTCAAGGCAGGGAATTCCGGCGGGGCTGCAAATTAATCATCAGCAACGGGAGGGGCGCGACTCTGAAAGGATTGATATGGTAAGAAAACAATGAAGTGACTGTCTGCGACAGCATAGATCGCTTTGTTATCAAAGCGTGGCTGTGGCTGGGCCGTAGTTGGCAGAGCAGTTTCTGTGTTATCGAAATGACAAAGTGCACATCCCACAACATGATCGCCATGATCATGCAGAGGAGATGCCTGTATTACCTGTACACCAAGTAGTGACAGGGTGAGCAGGCAAATGGTGAATATCTGTTGTAAGCGATTCATGATGCTTAACTATAGCCTTCGACGTACGTAGATTCCAAGTGTACCAAAACTGGTTGACCTCATCCCAGACCCTTTTCCCAGACCACAGTTGAGACTAAAGACTTTCACTTTTCGAGAATTAAATTTAATTGCCGGGGGCTGATCCCGGTAATTTCCACAGTTTTTTGCTGACTGGTATGACCACTTGTTATGTTGATCGCTTTTCGGGGCAAGTTAAGGATGTCCGCAAGGTAGAGTTCTACGGCCTTGTTAGCCTTGCCTTTCTCCGGTGCCGCGGTTACCCGGATTTTGAGCAGGGAGTGATCAGCATCCATCCACTCATGACTTTCCTGACGTGCGCCGGGGATAACTTTCAGGTGCAGTTTCACCTGATGGTTTCCAGGAGGGCCTCCCTGCCTTTGGGAATGAAGAGAACATTGTCGTAATTCCAGGCGGGATTAAAATCATAAATCACAGCTTTGCGTGGCATAAACAAACGACTGCCTTTTCGCTTCAACCAGGCAAAGGGTTTGTTGCGCCAGTAGGTTCGGTCATGGTTGATGCCGATTACAAGGGCAAGATAATTTTCCTGTAGAAAGCGAAACTCCTCTGAGTCGTTGAAGCGGTCAATAGCAACCGGGTCATTCCACTCCAGTGTTATGACAGGCATCTGCGCCTTGATTGTTTGCATCAGGCCCTTCACCACGAAGTACTCATGGGCTTCCACATCAATCTTGATCAGGTCCACTTTGGGAATGTGCTGGCGGGCAAGAAAATTGTCGCCGGTTTCCTTGGTGACCTTTACAGGTATTGATGTTGCTTCCCGGTTATCAAAACTCGACATGCCAACGTTGCCTTCACTGACCATGTATATGGTATCGCTGCCTTCAGTGTCCGACAGGGCAAGCTTGTGAGCGCTAATATTGGTGATGGCGTTCTGTTCGATATTCCTTGCCAGCAGGGCATGGACTGCCGGAATGGGTTCAAAGGCATGGACATGCCCCGCTACTGTGGAAAAAGCCAGCGCATGATTGCCGATGTTGGCACCGATATCCAGCACCACCGGGGACGAATAACGCTGCAGAAGTTTATTGATGACCTGCAGTTTTTCTTTCTCATGCAGCCCGTATTTTTTTATGTGATCGCTGATGTGGTCATCTTTGAAGACAGTGACCTGCTGCTGCAGACTGTTGGTGAGTGTTTCCGTGCTGTCTTTGAATTCAGCGTTCAGGGTATCTTTAGTCATCCTGGCCGATCTTCCTCACGTCAGACATTCCGGATCAAAAGCATATTCACCCTTTAGCCAGTCAAGTAATTCAATCACCATGGGATGATCCTGGAAGGGCATATAACGCGCAATGATCTCGGCTTTGTCAGAGTCGCTGAGTTGGTCAAGACCCTTGTCCTGGAACATGGCGGCATCCTGGAACAGCTGGCTACCCAATTTGGCCGGGCAAAGCACATTGCAGGCTTCTTCCAGTAAATTGTTCATGTTGGCGCCGTCATCGTTATAGAGCTTGCCCAGGGAATACAGGGGCAGTTGCGACAGACGGGCCTGGTTCATGGGATTTGCCATGTGTCCCTGCGCCAGGGATTTTAATTCGGCACTGCGATTTTCAAAGGGAGACAAGTGCAGGTGTTTGGTCAGTTTTTCACTGTCATTAACCGGGTAGTTATCCCAGAGTAAAGGTTTGCGCTGCAATGTTTCAGTAATCTGTTGCAAATGTTCCTCAGGAAACCCGGTTGAAATTACCTTGGGCCCGGTCCAGAAAATATCAATGCGGGAATCCAGTTGATTGCCCAGGTCTTCCAGGTAATTGGCCGGTTTCACACCAAAGAATTTTTCCAGTGCCGGGTCATCCGAATAATAGGTTGGGCAAAAAATGTAATGCCTGGCTTTACTGTGACGGGTGACAAAATCCATGATCTGCAATTGGGTAGCAGCCAGGTTTTCAACGTCGCCATGCATGTCATCAAACAGGATGCAAAAGGTATCCGGATTGATGGCATTGATTTCTTCCAGTTTCATGGCCAGGGCATCCTGACCGGAGGAGGAAAAATCCCGATAAAGCTCGAAAGGACTCAGGCCTATGGCAAATTCAATACCGGCATCCCCGTAATGGCTGGATAGTCTGGTTAATGAATCAAGATGTTTCTGAGGGCAGGGTTGTGACCAGTGCTTGCGAAAATAGTCATCGTTTTTGGGGGCATACAGGTAAGTGGTAAAGCCATTGCCACTGAGAAATTGTGCGTACTGTGTGCGCGCATCCCAGGACCAGCTTTTGCCAAAAAAGCCTTCGACTACGCCCAGCCTGAAAGGCTTTACCGGTTCCATGGTTAACAGCTACAGAGCTGAATTGCTGCTGGCGATATCTCGCAGAACTCTTGTGAAATACTTCATGACTTACCCTCTCAAGTATCAGCTTATGTTTCAGCTTATGTTTCATCAGCGCCGACATTTTTTGCCAGGCGCCAATGGGTGAAAAATAAAAGCGATGATATCAGAATTATGATGCCCTGACGGAGTAAAGAGAGCCTGGCGCTTCCAGCATGAGCGTCCAGTTCAGCCTGGAGTCGGGAGAGGCGCGCAGCGGTAATTTCCTCATCGGACATTTCGGCATAGGGGTTATTGACGGGGGGTGCCTGCGAAACCCCCTCGTTAATAATAAAAGAAGCGCGGCCAAAAGCCGGGTAGGGGAATTGTGAATTGGTAAAAACTTCATTGGAGCTGTAAGACTGAATCCTGTAAGGCTCAATTGTCCATGAAGGAGCGGCCAGCGTTACCAGGTTATACAGAGCGAAGCCTGAAGTTATGGCGGCACACAGTAAACTGACAAAACAAACAGCAAGTGCATAAAAGCGAATACTTGGAATACGTTTCATGACAACAATTCCCCCTGTTTACAGCTTTAATATGCTTTGATCAAAGATCAGTTATTCAGACCCTGCTGGCCAAACAATCTTTCACCCGAGCCAGGGCGTCATTGATATTTTCCGTACTGCTGGCATAGGAAAAACGGATATAGCCTTCACCCAGATGACCAAAACTGGTACCGGACACGGTAGCAACCCCGACTTCCTCCAATAACAATTCCTCCAGCTCTTTGGATTTCATGCCGGTCCCGGTGATATTCGGGAAAGCATAAAAAGCCCCCTTGGGCACGATACAGGACACACCCGGGACATCGTTGAGCAGATCCACAATGAGCTTGCGTCTTTCATCAAAGGTTCTGAGCATGACATCAACAGCGTCCTGGGGCCCAGTGAGGGCTTCGATTCCGGCGATTTGAACCGGTGCAGAGGGGCAGGAGTTGCTGTTGATCTGCATGCGTTCAGCATGGTCAATCAAACTGGCTGGCCACACGCCGTAACCAAGCCGCCAGCCGGTCATGGAGTAGGTTTTACTCCAGCCATCCAGCAAGATAGTGCGGTCGCGAATGGATTCATATTCCAGAAAGCTTACATGTTCCAGGCCGTCATAGAGCAGGCGGGCATAGATCTCATCGGACATCAGCGCCACGTTGGGGTATTTCTCCAGGCCTTTTACAAAGCGCTCAATAACATCACGTTCCAGGACGCCCCCGGTTGGGTTAGCTGGCGTATTGATAATGATGAGGCGGGTATTGTCATTGATCTGCGCAAGCACGCGATCCGGATCAAAGGCAAAACCGTTTTCTTCCAGTAGCTCAATTGGTACAGCTTTCGCGCCAGAGAAATTAATCATGGATTCGTAGATGGGAAAGCCCGGATTCGGATACATGATTTCTGCACCGGGTTCGCCAAACATCATGATGGCAAAAAACATGGTGGGCTTGCCGCCCGGCACGACCATGACATGTTCGGGATCAACAGTGACACCGCGGTATTTTTGAATGTCAGCAGCAACAGCTTCCCGCAACTGAGGTAAACCTTTGGCCGGGGTATAAAAATGAAAACCATCTTCCATGGCTTTCTTGCCAGCTTCGACAATATTGTCCGGGGTCCGAAAATCCGGCGCACCAATCCCCAGATTGATGATGTCACGACCAGCGGCTTCCATGGCTTTAGCCTTGGCAAGAATTTTAAAGGCGGATTCGGTGCCGAGACGGGACATGCTTTGAGCTAATTTCATGGATTCCTCAAAAAATAATAGTTAAAAGCTAAAGGCTAAACGCTAAAGGCTAAAGGCTGAAAGCCACAAGCCACAAGCTAAAGGCAGTGTCTTTTCAGCTTTCAGCCTTGAGCTTTCAGCTTTAATTCTTTTCTCTTTATAGAAGATTTCCGATTCAGATGAATACAGATATCACGAGATCAAACAGAGTGAGAAGTATACTGCCATAGAGTGCGGGTACAAAACCGTTTACACGAAAGCCGGAGACGATAGCAGCAGAGAATTTGAACATGCAGGCATGAATGACCAGAAGGAATAAGCCAAAGGTCAAAATGGTGAAGGGCAAAGTAACAAAAGCAACAACAGGGAACAGGATAGTATTGATGACACCAAGAACCACTGCGCCGCACAGGGCGGCCCACCAGGTATCCACCTCAACTCCCTGCAACTGGTTTGCAATGATCAGTATAAGGATGGAAGTCAGTAATAGATGTATCAGTAGTTCAACCAACATTGTCAGCCTCTTGCGTTATCGCTCTTTCTGCAAGATATAAAAGCAATTGTCGGGCCAACAAATAAAAACTAATAAAAACAATTAGTTATAATAATTCGTTGAGATAGAAGCGGCGAATTTAGCCAATAATCGGTTAGTGTAGAGAGAGCAGGTTCAAGTCGACAGGAAAGAGTCTTCGGGCGGAAAATCAAGGTCGGTAAAAAGTAATCAAGCGTCCTGCACAAATAATCCCAATCCAGCAGGCCAGTGAAATTCCAGCCATTAATTTTACATTCAGTGGCATGTCAGCATCTGGACCCAGCAGTTTGGTTTTCCGGAAAGCGGTAGAATAAAAGAACAACACGTTAATGCCGGCTATTAACATGAACAGCATTTTGAAGCGAAAGGCATCGTTAAAAATATATTGATCGGCATCACCAAGCACAAACAGGGAACCCGTTGTCACGTTGACCAGATAACCACCGACGCCGAAAGGAATCAGTTTGTGCATGGCTGAAAAGGAAATGCCCTTTGCCATACCCAGCATCCGCAGGTCAACCAGACCAACCGAGCCTATCAATAAGCACAAACCAATAAAATGCAGTGACTCAGCCATGGGCCAGGACCACAGGCCCTGGGATATAAAAGCATCGGAAAGCCAGGTGCTTTCCAGCCAATCGCTTAGTGCCTGTAATGTTGGGTTCCTGTCCATAAGGCCTATCCGCTCAAATGCTCATGATGTTGTTATAGGTATAGGCCAGCAGACGTCCGGCTATGATGGCGCTGGCCCAAAGAACAGTGGAGGCTATAGCCAGCTTTTGTGCGCGCCTGGGTATTGCTCCAGTGTCATAAACCGCATTGTTCAGAATATTGGTGGTGAACCAGCGCAGGTTCCACAGGGCCAGGGCGATACACAACAGCTTGATATAAAAAACCGGGTTGGTCAGTGCCTTGGTGGGATAGCCTATTAGCAGCAATATCCCGGAGACGGCATTGACCAGGAAGGCCAGCATGGCCACGGGGATAAAATTTTTCAGCAACGTCAGCGGGATACCTTTTGCTAACCCCAGGACCCGACCATTAATAGCCAGGGCCACACCAACGAGAAATCCCATACCCAGGGCATGAAAGACAATAATGACCGGAAAGGCCATGTGCCAGCCGGATTCCCCTCGAACCCAGAGGCTCAGGGTGCTGGATTCCAGCCAGATAAAGAATGTTTCCATAGCAACCAAGGATAGGCAAAAGCAAAGTGAAATAACAGGCAAACCAGGTGATGATTTTTGTTTTTTCACCATTGGAATGATTAAATAAGCGCCTTTTTCGAACTGAACCTGCATTGTTCAGCACCAGGCAAACCATTGGGGAAAATTATGAAATCAGGGATATCTGTAGGAAGCGTATTGTTGTGGTCTTTTTTACTGTCGTCCTGTGGAAGTGATGAAGCAGGCAGCGGTACTACGGCAGCACCAGAGTTGAGTGCTTCTGTTACAACTACCCAGGAAGTTGTGCCATGTCCCTCTGATCCGGGGATTACCTATATATGCGGTCTTCAGAATGCAGAAGATCTGCTGCTGGCAGGCGATACTGGCATGATTCTTACCTCTGGCATGAGCGGGGAAGGGGTCACGGGGCACCTTTACCTGGTTAATCCTCTGGATGATAGTTGGGAAGAGCTGGTTTTTGGGCCAAATTTTTCCCAGGACCTGGATTCTTCTGCTTACCCGAATTGTCTCGGGCCGCTCGATACTTCTAATTTCTCTGCCCACGGTCTTGCCTTGAATGAAACATCCGCCAATCGCTTTGATTTGTACATCACCAGTCACGGAGCGCGTGAGGCTATTGAAATTTTTGATCTGGATTTCAGCACTGGCATTGCCGAGCTGACCTGGAAGGGCTGCGTCACTCTTGAAGACAATATTATGCATAACAGTATTGCCATACTTGCAGATGGCGGTTTTGTCACAACCGAGTTTGCCGATGAAAATGGTTTTGAGCCTATTTTTGCCGGTGAAGTGAATGGCGGTGTAAAAGAATGGCATCCTGGCGGAGAAGCCAGTGTTATTGAAGGCACAGACCTTTCCGGACCGAATGGCATCGTAGTCAGTGAAGATGGTCGTTATATGTTTGTCGCCGCTTTTGGGTCACAAGAATTGGTACGCTTCGACCGTAGTCAAAACCCAATGGCCAAGGAAATTATTCCTGTGGGCATCGTGCTTGATAACGTGCGCTGGGGTGAGCCAGGTAAATTGCTAACAGCCGGCGGTAATGCAGAAGGTGGTGGTTGGTCGGTGGTTGAAGTAGATGCCGAAACACTTGAGGTTACCCGGGTCGGCGGCATGGATGCAAACGCCGCCATGCAGGGTGTCAGTTCCGCGCTTCAGGTGAATAATACTATCTGGGTGGGTACGTTCCAGGGTGACCGCATCGGTTATTTCACCAAACAATAATTTTTAATATAAATACAAAGGCCGGTGATCTGTTCACCGGCTTTTCTTTTTCGGGATTTAAATATGACAAATCATAAATTCAAATTATTGACACTTGCCATTCTGGCCGCATCAACGACTCAGGCTTTTGCCCAGGAAGAGAAAAATTATGATGCCAGCGTGGCCTTTGGTTATGTGGGTACCTCAGGTAACACGGATACAGATACATACAATATGGAATTATTATTTAATCTGAATACCGAGCGTTGGCTTCATAGCATGAAATTCCAGGCGCTGGGTTCCCAGGAAAATGCACAAGCCAAAGCCGAGCGCTACTACCTGGAAAATAAATCTGACTTCAATCTGGATGAAAATCAGTACCTGTTTCTGAAAGGAACCTATACCGATGATCGCTTCAGTGGTTTTGAATACCAGGCCACTGTGTCAGGCGGTTATGGTCGCCACCTGATACGGAATGACCGCTTTGAACTGCAAGGTTTTGGCGGTGTCGGTTACCGGGAAAATAACATCATCAATGGCGGCAGTGAAGGCGAAGTGATTTTTACCCTGGGTGAAGAGTTCAACTGGGCCATCAGTGATAATGCCGCCTTAACCCAGAGCTTTAATACAGAAATCGGTGATGAGCGTACCGTGTCTGTCCTGGAATTAGGTCTTGAAACCAATATCATTGGTGATATCACTACCAAAGTTGCTTTCCAGGCGCGTAATAACTCTGAAGTGCCAGTAGGGCGCAAGAAGACTGATACGTTGACAGCGATCAGTTTGGTTTATTCGTTCTAACTACAGATACAAGGTACAAGATCAAAGGTACAAGGATACAAGGATACAAGGATAAAGGATAAAGGATAAAGGGATAAAAGATAATAATCCAGGTCGGATAGGATTGTAGGTCGGGATAGACCGCAGGTCGTTTCCCGACAAGGCGAACGCAGTTCGCCAAAAAAACTTAAACTTTACATGAAGTAGGCCGAACTACGTTGTAGGCCGGAAGAGGCCGCAGGCCGTCATCCGGCATGGCGAACGCAGTTCGCCCAGGTTACCCCTTACTCCGATTAATCAAAGAATTGGTCGAGGCATCAAAGCCAGATGCCTCTTCCTTTTTATTCAACGCCTCGTAAATATCCGCACTCAACACCTTGCCAGCTTCAACACCAAACTGATCAAAGGCATTAATCCCCAAAACAACACTCTGCACAAACACACTATGTTCATAGGCCGCAAGAATAGCTCCTAAACTTTCCGGTGTGAGTTTATCCAGCAACATGGTATTGCTGGGCTTATTCCCCGGCACATTTTTATGCGCATCATCAGAGGCATATCCCGCCATCAACACCCGACTCTGCGCAAAACAATTGGCCAGCAATTGCAGATGCTGTTCCTTGTTGGTCGAATCAGTTTTGGCGATGGCTATAAAATCAACCGGTATCAAATGCGTACCCTGATGCAATAACTGGTGAAATGAATGTTGCCCATTGGTACCAGCGCTGCCCCAGATAATCTGGCCAGTGCGTCCAACTTTTTCACCCTCAACAGAAACCGATTTTCCCAGACTCTCCATGCTGAGCTGCTGCAACCAGGCAGGCATCAGCTGTAGTTGCTGGCTGTAAGGCAGGATGGCTTTGGTGTCCGCAGCAAAAAAACAGTTGTACCAGGTATCGAGCAGGCCATGCAGAACAGGCAGGTTGTCAGACATATCCGCAGTTCTGAAATGCTCATCCATGGCATGGGCCCCGGCTAGCAACTTCCTGAAATTTTCCATCCCGATACCAAGAGCTACTGGCAAACCAATTGCTGACCACAGGGAATAGCGTCCCCCAACCCAGTCCCACATCGGGAATATGTTCTCAGGGTCAATACCGAATTCCGCAGCCTTGTCTGTATTGGCACTCACCGCGATGAAATGTTTTGCCAGATCCTTTTCATTATCATTGGCTTCCAGAAACCAGCGTCTGGCCGCCTGGGCATTAAGACTGGTTTCCAGTGTGGCAAAGGATTTCGAGGCAATCACAAACAAGGTGGTTTCAGGTGCGAGGTTTTCCAGAGTGTGTTCCAGATGGGCAGGGTCCACATTGGAGACAAAATGGCAGCGAATACCATCGAGGTGGAAGTCACTTAGCGCTGAATAAACCATGGCAGGTCCCAGGTCAGAACCACCAATACCAATATTCACCACATCCGTGATGGGATCACCCTTGTAACCCTGCCATTGCCAGGAAGTGACCTTGCCCACAAAACCGGCCATTTGATCCAGGGCCTGGTGAACCGCTTGCCCGGTGTCATTGCTATGCTCAGGCGAGCGTAAAGCGACATGCAAAGCAGGGCGATTTTCGCTGCCATTAATGGTCTCCCCATCAAACATGGCTGCAATTGCCTGTTTTAGCCGGGCTTTTTCCGCGAGATCATTGAGCAGCGACAGGGTTTCAGCATCAGCCTGGTTCCTGGAGTAATCCAACAGCACGCCGGCAGCTTCCAGGCTGAACTGTTCAAAGCGCTCTGGATTATCAGAAAACAGGGTGTTAATTGGATGCCGGGACAGGGTTTTCTGGTGAGACACCAGGGCCTTCCATTCGGGGCTGTTTACAAGCTCAGGGCTGTCGGCTAGCGTTGACACTGCATATCCTGTGAGAGATGTTTCTGCGCTAAATTTTAACCTATATATTGATCAAAATGGTGGACATTGATAGTATGCGCCGCTTGTTCGACCAGCATAGTGCAGGTCAGATTTGCAGGCCGGAAAAGGGCGCAGCCTGTCATCCGGCAATTAGTGATAAAGTCACCAGTCACTAATGGATAGTTAACAGTTTAAAGATTAAAGCCGCTATAGCTCAGCCGTGGTAGAGCAACTGACTTGTAATCAGTAGGTCCCGAGTTCGACTCTTGGTGGCGGCACCACTTTCAAAGACCCCGGTTATCAGTAACTGGGGTTTTTTATGCCTGTGTGTTTCGCCATCATTTGTCCCATAGAAACCTAAATCAAGGGGTCAGAGTACTTGATATTCAAAATTCTATTACCACCCAATCTCCATATTCTCCGGCATCTCTTCCAGCAAAACTTTCCAAACACTACTAAATTAAGAGTATGAGAAATTGACAGGTGTATATCGTATATATACAGTAATCGCTTTGATAAGGACGTTCAAGCACAAGGGATTGAAGAGGTTTTTCGTTTCAGGGGAGATTTGGAAATTGATTCCAAACTCTCGTGGCAGGATTGAAGGTATTCTTTCTATACTGGAAATTGCAAAAAATATTGAAGAGTTGGATGTACCAACATACAAATTGCACCCTTTAAAAGGGGGAGTTGAATGGTTATTGGTCAATGCGCGTATCAAGAAATTGGCGAATAATTTTCCGATTTCACAATAGTGATGTATTTGATGTTGATCTGTTGGATTATCATTAAGGAACAGACTTATGCCTATGAAAAATCCGCCTCACCCTGGCCGAATTGTTAAACTGGATTGTATTGAACCACTAGGCCTTTCCATAACGGATGCTGCAAAGGCGCTTGGTGTAACCCGGCTTACCTTGTCGAAACTGTCCAACGGAAAATGTGGTATTTCTGCTGACATGGCCATTCGCCTTGAAAAAATGGGTTGGAGTACTGCAGATATGTGGATGAGGCTTCAAGGGGCTTATGATCTGGCACAGGCCAGAAAACATGAAAAAAAAATTCGGGTTCAACCAATTGCCGAGACAGTGTAATCCCCTCAGGAGTAGAAAGTGATTTCCAGAAGAAAATTATTAACAAGTACATTGCAAGGTGCCACATTAAGCAGTCTTGCTGCAATGCCAGGACTTGCCCAAACTTCGAGTACTAATATCATCCTGCTCGGCACCCAGGGTGGCCCCAACTTCAACCTGCAGCGAGGTGAAACGGCTTCACTGCTGGTGGTTGATAACGTCCCTTACCTGATCGATTGCGGCTACGGCACCAAGCGCGCGATTCTTGAAGCAGGCATTAATTTTCTCAACCTTCCCACTATTTTTCTTACCCACTTGCATGACGATCACGTGGCTGACCTTCCCGCCTTGTTGAGTCATCAATGGACGCAAGGTCGGGTGGAGCCAACAACGGTCTTTGGCCCGTATGGTACGGATGATCTTGTGACCGCCGCCTTGCAGTTTAGCCAGGCCAATACAACCATTCGTTTTGTGGATGAGCAGCGCAGCTTGCAACCCGCCACCGTATTTAGCGGCCAGGTGATTCCGGCAACGCAAACGATTCACAGCGCCTTTGAAGATGAAAGAGTGAAAGTCAGTACCATTGAAAACACCCATTTCCCCGATTGGGCGAAGGCGCAGATGCCTTACCGCGCCTTGTCGTATCGCTTTGAAACTGCTGATCGCAGTGTGGTGTTCTCAGGGGATACCACCTATTCAGAAAACCTGGTGACTCTGGCCAAAGACGCCGATGTCTTTGTCTGTGAAACCATTCAACTGGCCAAAACCCGGGAATGGTTTGATCTGGCCAGTGCCGGAGGCGAGGGTGATTTGTATCAGGACGCCCGTGAAGGCATTTGGCAGCACATCATTGAAACCCATGCCAGCACGGAAGAGGCCGGGCGCATGGCGGCTGAAGCGGGAGTGAAAACGTTGGTGTTGAACCATATCCTGCCCGGCTCATTAATGGATGAGCCGGACGAAATCTATCTGGAAGGAATCCGCCAGCACTTTGACGGCGAGGTGATTGTAGGTACGGACGGCATGGTCATTTAACCAGCCGTCCAATAATTCTTAATCCCTTTATCCTTTTATCTTTTTTTAAAGCCCCTTGGCATCCGTTTCCCACGTGGGATTAGTACAGAGTCCACAATTTGCACCAACAAAGGTACGACCTGCTTCCTCATCGCCCTTGAAGGTATACATAAGCCAGTCGGATATCACATTGGCAAATTCACCACCACCCGGATGTGGGTAGGTTGCTGAATGGCCCGCATTTTCCCGAGCACCTAAAAACACCGGAACATGGTTGATCGCTTCAAAATTTTCCCGCGCTGTGTCGTACATAAAATCCACTTCACCACCGTTTATTATTAATACCGGACCGTGAAGTCCTGCCAGTTCCGAGGTGTCGGAAACACCGGTATTCAATAAGCCAACACTATCCACGCGTGGATCCAGTCCAGCCACCGCCGCCATCCTGAAGCCGCCGCAGGAAACACCCATGGCAGCGATCTGTCCAATGTCGATTTTTCCCTTGAGATGAGAGCCGTCACGGATGGCTTCCTGTTCAACCCAGTCCATTGCGGCCACCATGTCATCGGCAGTGGCATTGCGCCGTGCCTCTTCACCTTCTTCCGGTTCAACCGGAAGCGTTCCGATGGCAATAAAGCCGTGAGACGCGATAGTGGAAAGAACACCTTGATAACTTCTGCTATCTATATTGCAGCCGCCATTACCCCAAACCAGTATGGGCATTCGATCCTGGGCAGGGAAGGCCCCCAGACTAACCGGGCGAAACACGATAAAGCCGGGATTATCAAAGGCCGCCTCCTGCGTTACTTGATAGGGCCCTGGTTCTGCCAGGGGAGCCCCTTCCAGGGGCAGGGTACGCAAAATTTCTGACATGTCGCGGCCCGGAGGTTGGGCTGTGGTGGTACAAGCAACAGTCAGAAATGCCAGTAAAACAGTGAAAGTGTGAATTGCCTTGCGCATGAAAATATCCCCTGAATGGTGTTTTTAACTTTGGAGCATTGTCTCCTACAAGCCCTTGTTCGACAAGCCATTGCAGGTATTTGATTTCACTGAAAAAGGCCTGGATATCCCTCCTGTTTAAAAGAAGACATTTAGTGACTATCAAATCGGAAAACAGCCTTAACTCCTTGAATAATTAGTAAAAAACGCGCATTCTTCAGGGTCAAAATAAAAATAAAAATCATTCTGAAAGGACGGGGTTGACTAATGTTTCTATCGAAGAACCGAAAGGTAGCAACGTGATACTGGAGATGTTTTTGAGTACTTCGAACGAAGCAATTGGCAGGATGCAAGAGAAAAGAGGCAAGGACAAAACAAAGGAGCCATATGCCATTTTTTAAAGAAACGACGCACAGGACACTATTCAGGATTGGATTGACGTATGTCGTGGTGTCGTGGCTGATTCTGCAGGTGATGGGGACATTAACACCTGTGTTTGATTGGCCGCCGATTCTTGTCAGTGGTTTTGGCTTTATGTTGATTGGGGGCTATCCACTGGTGATGATGTTGGCCTGGATGTTTCAAATGACGCATCAAGACAAAAAGAATTGGGTTAAGGAAGATAAAGAAGATGCTGTTAAGCGAGAGGGTAACGAGGTGAAAAGTAATAATTTGGTATTTAATATCATGATAGGCAGCCTGGTGCTTCTCTCCATAGCAACCTTTCTACTGGATTTTTATGTGCTGAATAATTCGGGTTCAACAGAGGAGGGTGTTGGGGCGAATGAGACAGAAGAGCAAGTCGAAGAATTATCAACAGTTGGTGAAATCACTGAAAGCCCTTTCGATAACTCCGTTGCCGTTTTGCCATTTACCGATCTTAGTGAAAATTCTGATCAGGAATATTTTTCTGATGGTTTGAGTGAAGACCTGATCAACCATCTGGCAATGATGCCGGATTTGCAGGTAGCGGGTCGTGAATCGTCTTTTTATTACAAGGACCGGGATGAAGTGTTAAGCAACATCGGCGAATCCCTGCAGGTAGCCAATATCCTGCTGGGTAGTGTGCGTAAATCCGGTAATAACCTGCGGGTGACCGCGCAACTGGTTAGTGCAAAGGATGGATTTAATATCTGGTCACGCACCTATGATCAGGAACTGGCCGATGTGTTTGCCATTCGCAACGAGATCGTGGATGAAGTGGCCACGGCGCTCAGTGTCACGTTGGGTGCCGGCGAGTTTGATGTGCCGGGGATGACGCGCAATATTGAAGCCTACGACAAGACCCTGCAGGCCCTGGCGCTGTATTACCAGTTCACGCCGGACAATGTATTTCGTGCTATCAATTTGCTTGAGGAAGCGGTGCGTATCGATCCTGAATACGGCCGTGGCTGGTTAACGCTGGGGGATATTTACGATGGCAGTCAGTTGATACTGTCCCAGGACCAGGCGGTGGATTTTCCCGGTCAGGCTGCCAGAGCTTTTGCCGAGGCAGCAAAAATAGCCCCGGACATGCCGGAATTAATGCTGGTTGAAGCAGGGGGCCTGAGAAATGAAGGCCGTTTCCTTGAAGCCGAGAATATGTACCGGCAATATTTTGAGCGCTATGGCTACTCCGTTGCCCGCGCCATGGAAGAGTACGCCCAGTTGCTATCGCGTACCGGACAATTCAATGAAGCCATCAGCATGATCAATCGGGCGCGGCAGCAGGACCCCTTGAACCCTCGCTATACCTACCAACTGGCCTTGCATCAAATGTACCGTGGTCAGAGGGAAGAGGTCAGACAGCTTGCCGATTATGGCCTGGCCCTGGAAGGGGGAGATTTTCTTTTTAAAGCAGTCGATTGGGAATTGGCCATGCGCGCTGGTGACAAGGCGCAGGCAGCTGAACTGATACAGGATTATTATGCGAACAAAACCGGCAATGCTTATGATGAAACAGTAAGCCGGCGTTTTATGGAAAAGTTTGCGGGGATTCTGGCGGTGGATGATTTTGATGAATCCACTGAAGATATCATCGCCTTGATTAATGATCCTTCAGTAACGCCACTGGAGTTGGGCTATATGGCCAGATTGGTTGCCTTGATGGGGCAACCTGAAATCGCGCTGGACTACTGGTTTGGTATGGATGCCAGCCCGGCCATCTGGGATGGTGTGTTTGATGACATGCGACGTTTACCGGAATTCAATCAGCTCCTGCAGGAAAAAGGCATTGTTGATTACTGGCGGGCTACGGAAAACTGGGGTGAGTTTTGTGTGCCTGGTGGTGGGCAGGATTTTGTTTGCAAGTGAAATAGCTATTCTCAGCATTTCAATCTGGGCGAACGTTGTTCGCCTTGTCGGCAAACGCTTCGCTTTTATGCCCTTTAGGGTAATGCCGACCTACAAGGTTTGGTAAATTCGTAGGTCGGCATAAGCTCGCAGAGCTGTTTGCCGACAAATAGATACACCTGAACAGGCTTTTACCTGAATTACACTTCCTCGTTTCTGTCCGGCCAGATAAAGCCTATGGGGTTGGCTTTTTTCTCTTCCGAGATTTCCATGGCATAGCACATCATCTGCACAGTGGACTGATGGGCAAATAGTGTCATCGGAGATCCCTGCAACAAACCCTCAATACGAATGCCATCAAATGACACCTGGGCCAGTTTCAGGACATTCACCTGTACACCACCATGAAGTATGGCAATTACTGCTGGCTGATAGTGGGGAGGGAGAGTCTGACGCCAGGCTTTAACTTCAGTAGCCAGGGAGGCAAGGAAAACGGCAGCACTGCGGAATTCATATTTATCTTCTACGCTGCAAGAGGCTGGCAGTGGACAATACAGCGCTTCCTTTTCAACCGAGGGGGGCTTGAAACCCGGCACAGGAGATATTTGCCGGTTAAGATTCTCCATAATGCCATCCAGTGACTTTGGTATTTCCGGGGTTTGCTTGTCGTCAGCCATAGGTCTTCCTTCAGTCTTCCTTTAAGGGGAGTAATAAAATCAGGGTATAGGATTGTCCAATAAGTACAACTCTTTCAAAATACTGCGCCACTCCTGATACTGTTCATCCAGCGTACCGGAGAGATGATAGATGGAATCTTCGAGGGTAACATCAGTCGGGAGTATTTCGTTGATAAAGCCTTCGTTAATTTCATCCAGGTACTGGTCCTGCATCCTGGCCCAGCGATAATTGTTGTAGCTTTCTTTAAGGGACATGTAACTGCCGCGACGCAAATCATTTCCCTGTAATTCTTCCCGCCGAATCTTGTCCGCTTCACTGGCCATTTGTTCGCGACGATAACTTCGCCACAGGTCATAGACGGGTTTGATGGAAATGAAAAAGTCCTGGTACTGCTCATCGACAACATCAATAAACACATATTCATGCTCACGGATTTCCTGAACCCGTACCAGGAAGGGATCGTTCTCGGCAGGCAGGCGGTCTAGCCGGAACAGGCCTGTTTCATCTGTGGACAGGTAGGCCTCAAATGCCTCTGGTGCCAACAGGGCGGCATAGCGGAGCATTGCTATTTGTTTGATTTCATTGATATTTTCAGGGGTAAGTTCCAGGCTCATGCTGGACAGGTCATTGGCAAATTCCGTGTACAGGTACAGAAAAGGATCGGTGCCCAGCAGTGGCTGATTCAGAGAAACACTTTCCACTGCGGTGTTAAGGTAGGTTTTGTCGATCCAGATTCGGCCCGTGGCATCGGTAACAAGCATTTCCAGCTCAAGCGTTTCACCATCAGAGCGCACAATTTTTCCTGCAATTTGCAGCTCGGCACCAATATCATTTTCCGGCAGCAACCTGATTGCTCCCCAGTTACCAGTTTGCTGAAGAATAAGTTTTAAAAAGGAAGGCAGGTAACGCACTTCAGCCTGGCGTACGGCAGGGTAAACATCCTGTTGCTCCTGCAACTGTATATCTTCAGGCAGGTTCATCTCGAATACGCTGATACTGATATCCAGTAACGTTGGTTCGGAAGTTTGTGCGTGAAGTCTTGGGACTAACCCGGGAGCAAACAGTCCTGTTAGAAAAGAGATAAGTACAACTTGAAAAACCGGGTGGCGCATCAGTTATTGACCTGGCGGCAAACATTGTTGCGGGTGAGGGTGAGAATGCAATCAATGTTGTTCTCGGGAATATCATAGCGCCGGTAATAATTGCTGATGGTCATCGGTGTAGACACCTGGTCTGAGGACACGGTAGTGGTGATATTGAGCTGTTGACCACTGGGTGCCAGGGTAACCTGATAGTAGATTCTCAAACCGTTTTGCAGAGTTAACAGAAATAGCATTTGATCCCTGCTCCAGCTGCACTGTTCGTTACCAAAAGGCGTTTCTGTAGCCATGGACTGACGGTTGAAAAACTCACACAGAAGAGCAAAATCATCTTCCCGATCGATCCTGATGCGCGACCGGTCCTGTTCGATCTGGAGCAGGGGCATGCGAGTGATCTCTTCGGTAAAGCGGGCCAAACCGACGATGGCTTCCATGGAGCCGCCAGCACCTCCACCAAGCGCGATTGAAGAGTTGCGGTTAATGCTTTCACTCTGCGGGTTGAGCTGGCGCTGAATATCAAACACGTAGAGATTGAACTCCGTTTCAAAGTCATCACTGAGCTGGTAATCCTTTTCCCAGTTGCCGGACATATCAACGATGTCAAATTCCGTGTTCACAGGCAGCTGAACTGGTTCATCAGTGGCACATGCCGTGAGCAGGACGACAAGAAATGTTGGCAGTGTGAGCTTGCTATTCAAAAGGGATGCCTGTGTCCGCTTACTGATGGATTGTGCCTAGTGTAACAAAGTCTGATTCCACCAATAACGCAGAAGCGATTTTTTTGTTGACCTCGCAAGAGCCTGGTAGCCAGGCAAAAAAAAGCCGGATACCTTTGGAGCGTATCCGGCCTGGACTAATTGAAAGCTTTCTTTACAGACTGTTGGCAGCAGTCAGCACATCTGACCAGTCGGGTCTGACGCGGAAATTTTCTTCAGCAAATTTCGCCAGAATCTCGCCTTCAGGGCTCACCAGCATTATGCCAGGCTGGGGCACGCCATAGGCGAAATGTCCGGGCTCATACTGGGTGTTGAGAATGTTGTAGGCGTTCACATGCTTGATGGCTTCGTCATGGAGCATGACAAAGCTGATATCCAGATCCTCTTCGACCAGCTTGAGGGTTTCAACAGGATCATAAGTCAGGGTGACAATATTGAAACCGGTGGCGCTGAGCTCACCGGTTATTTTCTGCAGGCCGTCGAGTTGGGCTTTGCAAAACGGGCACCAGTCAAAGGAGCGGTTGATCACAAGGACAATGCCTTTCTCGCCAGTGAGTGTGGCCAGGGTCTGGACCTCACCATTCTGATCCGGGGCTTCGAGCACCGGGATACTGGCTCCTACAGGGAAGTCAGGGGCCCAGTCGAAATCCTGGGCAGAGGCTGACAGGCTCAGGCTTGAAAGTAGTACCAGGGTTATTAGTGTGCGTGCTGTATGGATTAGATGACTCATACTATGTAACTCTCCTTTTGCTTCCTTTTTCGACTGGATGGGTCGATTGGAAGGGCTTGTACGAAATAGAACCAGATTGGGTAAATTTCTTTCAATAATAGACAGCAATGTAGCGACAAGCCAGGCTGATTATGGGGTCACAAACAGGCCTTTTTGCTGAGCCTTTTTCACCAGAGACGGAATAATCTCAATAGTTTTATGCACATAGCGAATCCTTGTAAAAATGCTATTAAGAAAATTTAATAAATGAATAAAAAAACCGGGCCTATTAATTAAGCTATTGATATATATGGATTATATTTAATTTTAATTTATAACCATTGGTTTAAAACCTGTGTAAGCACTTCAAAAGCAACTTCCTGCTAATGACTATTAACAGAATTATCCACAGGAAGCAGCTTTGTTCACAGCTGTGGATAACTTAAAAGACATGCAATCGCTGACACTCGGTGTTCCTGGAGTAAATATAGCCAGGCTTTTTTCGCGTATTTATTGGGCTCAGGTCACTTATCCCATAGAATATCGAGCATTCACGTGGCAGGAGATTGAAGTGCAGAAGACCCATGAATTGACATTGCAGGTACGTGACTATGAATGTGATCTGCAAGGTGTTGTGAATAACGCCGTGTACATGAATTACCTTGAGCATGCGCGGCATGAATACCTGCTTTCCCGGGGCGTGGATTTTGCCGAGGTCACCCGGGAGGGCATCCACCTGGTCGTGGTTCGGGCTGAGCTGGATTACAAAAGCTCTCTGACCAGTGGTGATGCCTTCAGGGTCAGCACCCATTTTGAGCGTCGGGGTCGGCTTAAAATTGTCTTTCATCAGGCCATACACCGCGTCAGTGACCAGGCCTTGATGCTATCTGGCAGGATCACAGCCGTTGCCCTTAATGCCAAAGGCAGGCCTTTCGTTCCTGAAGATATTCTGGCTCTTCTGAGCTGAATTTGATCAGGAAATATTCCTTTTGACTCTCTGCTTTGACTGGCAGTATGCTTCACGCGGTCAGCGTTTTTCTATTAAGAGGTACTGATGGCATTACCCAAAATTGGTAACAAGGCCCCTGCATTTGGTTTGTTGGATCAGCATGGGGACAAACATAGTCTCAAGGATTATCTTGGTAGTGTCGTCATACTCTATTTCTATCCCAAGGCCATGACACCAGGCTGTACAGTGCAGGCCTGCGGCATTCGTGACAGTGCAAAAGCATTGCAGAAAATGGGCATTAAAGTTCTGGGTGTCAGCATTGACCCTTATCCCAGGCTTGCCAGATTTGCCGACAGGGACAAACTCAATTTCACGCTGCTTTCTGATGAAGACCATAAAATCGCCGGCAAATACGGGGTCTGGGGCTTGAAGAAATTTATGGGCAGGGAATTTATGGGACTCAAACGCAGCACCTTTATTATTGATAAGGAGGGCAGGTTGCGTCACATCATGGAAAAGGTGAATACCAAAACTCACCATGATGATGTGTTGAACTGGGTAAAAGGAAACCTGTCCTAGGCACTGGTAATTAATGAGTTAGCTGTTTTTGTAACTAAAGCGCCAGGTTTGACAGGTTGGTGATTTAACATTTAGGTATTCGCAGAAGGTGGGTGTTGCGTATTATGAAATTGTTTTGCAAGCAATATTCTGAGACCGGTGATCCCCTCATTATTCTTCATGGTCTATTTGGCAACCAGGGAAACTGGGGTCAGCATGCCAAGATCCTGGCCAACACTTTTGCCGTTTATGGCATGGATCATCGTAATCATGGCCGCTCTGAGTGGGGTGAGGGTATGACTTACGCTCATCTGGCTAATGATGTACGCCAAACCATGCAACTGCATGGCATAGAAAGCGCCCATTTCATTGGTCATTCCATGGGTGGAAAAACAGCGATGCAGCTAGCCCTTTCTTATCCTGCGCTGGTTAAAAAGCTGGTTGTTGTAGATATCGCTCCCGTGAAATACGACTCCCATCACGAAAATATTTTCGAGGGACTGAAACTGCTGAACCTGGACCTGATTGACGGCAGGCAGGATGCTGATGAAATCCTGTCAGAGCAGGTGGAAGAAAAAGGAGTCAGGGACTTTCTGCTGGCAAACCTGCAAAAAGATGAAGAAGGCAATTATTCCTGGCGCATGAACCTGGATGAAATCAGGGCAGGGTATAAGGATTTGATTGATGGCCTGGCTTCCGACACACCCTTTGAGGGAGATGTTCTGTTCATCAAGGGTGGCAAGTCGAACTACATTCTCAAGAAGTACGAGAAAAAAATGCAGGCACTGTTTCCGAATTCAAAGACCCAGGTATTGAAAGGGGCTGGACACTGGTTGCATGTGGAACAGCCTGAGTTGTTTCAATCGATGGTGTACAAATTCCTTAAAGCTTAGGGGAATTGTGCTCATGGCGTTTCCAGAGCGATGTAATTTGGGCGAACTGCTTTCGCCTTGTCGGCAAACGCTTCGCTATGCCGACCTACATGGGTGCAGGTAAATTCCGAAATTTCGTAGGTCGGAAAAGCGTAGCGTCATCCGACAATGGAAGGCGCAGCCTTCTTGTCCATATTTGAATTGTTGGAAAAGAAACCGCTATTGCAGGCGGCAATTCTTGGAAAACTGCGACTTCAAGAATTCCATCTGGTCTGCGCGTATCCTTTTGGAATTAACCAGCGCCAGATATTCCGCCGAGTTAGGCTTGAAGGGAAGAGCCAGCAATTCCATATGCGCTTCTTCCGGTGTGCGGTCCTGCTTGTAATGATTGCAGCGTCTGCATGCCGCAACGACATTAGTCCATGAGTTCTTGCCACCACGGGATGTGGGGATGATGTGGTCACAACTTAAATCCTTGTCACGAAATTCCTTGCCGCAATACATACACAGATTTTGATCGCGTCGGAACAGGATGCGGTTGTTCAGTGTGGGTTTTTTAGGTTGGCCGTGATGCAATTCACCTGCGCAGGCGACGATACTATGCAGGGCAATGGATGATTGTTCGCCAGTGAGCCGGGATATCCCGCCCTTGACTGTATATAAGGTATCCCCGAGGGTCCAGGTAACGAGATCACGAGCGTAGAGGGTAGTGGCTTCCTGCCAGGTCAGCCATTCAACAGGATGACCAGCAATATTGAGTCTTAGTATGTGGGCGTGGCTGTGTTCTAGTTCCATAGATCCAATCAAGACAAGCCAGAATCACGACTGACTGTATCCTCTATATAAATCTTCGTCAACTATTCCAGGGCAATTCAATCGTTTGTTTTAAAAGTCCTGTAAAAAAATTCCACTTATTGAATGATTATTTTTCCAGTCGGGAAATCAAGGAAGAAGTATCCCAACGATTCCCACCCATGCCCTGTATTTCAGCGTAATAACTATCGACAATTTCAGTTATAGGTAAGGTGGCACCAAACTCCTTGCCTGCTTCCATGGCAATGCCAAGATCCTTGCGCATCCAGTCAACAGCAAAGCCAAAATCAAATTCGTTGTTCATCATCGTGGCGTAACGGTTTTCCATCTGCCATGACTGCGCAGCGCCTTTACTGATGACATCAATAACTTTCTCGACATCAAGGCCGGCACGCTTGGCAAAATGAATACCTTCGGACAAGGCCTGTACCAGCCCGGCTATACAAATCTGGTTTACCATCTTGGTCATCTGGCCATAGCCTGATGGTCCCAACAATTTAATGCTGGCTGCGAAACTTTCAATAACAGGTTTGGCTTTTTCAAAAGCCGCCTCATCGCCGCCAATCATGACCGTTAGCTTGCCGTTTTCTGCCCCTGCCTGGCCGCCAGATACCGGGGCATCCAGGAATTCAAAGCCTTTATCCCGGGCGATGGCGGATAGTTCTTGCGCCACTATCGCCGAGGTGGTGGTGTTATCAATGAAAACAGCACCCGCTTTGACTGACTGGAAGGCGCCGTCTGCACCAGCAGTGACTTCCCTGAGATCGTCATCATTACCCACACAGGTAAAGATATAGTCAGCGTCCTGTGCGGCTGCAGCTGGTGTCGCTGCGCTTTCACCCGAGTAGGTGTCCTTCCATTTTTCTGCTTTCTCAGCAGTACGGTTATAGACAGTGACGGAATGACCGGCGTTAGCCAGGTGTCCAGCCATGGGAAAGCCCATCACACCAAGTCCTATAAAGGCGACTTTACAGCTCATAAGAAAATCCTGATCAGATAAATGAATGTGGCAAGAATACTAGAACAGATAATAGAAACAAGAGACAGAAGACAGGATGCAAGAGGAAAACTGATGGTTTGAGCAAAATATTTGGATTTTTGTGAGAAATTACGATTTAACTTTTGAAGTAGAAATAAACCAGAACACAATCTTGTGCATCCTGCATCCTGCATCCTGCATCCTGCATCCGTTTTGCTCTTCATCACGACCCGCTGTGATGGTAAGCTAACAAAAACCACATTTCCTGAGGGGGGAAATCATGGCTGAATGGCTGGAAGGTAAGGTCGTTGAGAGTATTCACTGGAGTGACAAGCTGTTTACTCTAAAAATTGACGCTGGTATTTCTCCCTATACAGCTGGCCAGTTTGCCAGCCTGGCGCTCGTCATAGATGATAAAAGAGTAGCCCGTCCGTATTCCTTTCTTAGTGCTCCCCATGAAGACCTGCTGGAATTCTTCTTTTATACGGCCGACCAGGGGGTGCTTTCCAATGCTTTGTATGCGCTTAATGCGGGTGACACGGTACTGGTAAAAAATCCGGCCAATGGCTTTTTTACACTTGATGAAGTGCCCAAGTCGCGTGATCTTTGGATGATAGGTACTGGTACCGGAATAGCCCCCTTTCTCTCTATTTTAAAAACTGATCGACCCTGGGAGACTTATGAAAATCTGGTGCTAGTCCAGGGGGTGAGAGCTGAAATAGACATGCAATATCAGGATGTGATCAAGAGCTTTGGTGATCAATACGGTGACCGTTTCCGCTTTCAGGGATTTATCAGCCGTGAGCCGGTGGAGGGCACCATCCAGGGACGTATTCCAGCATCTATAGAAGATGGAAGTCTGGAAAAAGCCGTAAATCTGGATATTGCAGAGGATGTGTCTCAAGTCATGCTTTGCGGCAATCCGGACATGGTGAAAGACGTTGTTGAGCTGCTATCTGCCCGCGGTTTAAGCAAAAATCTGCGCAAGAAACCTGGGCAAGTCACTACTGAAAATTACTGGTAAAAGAGAGTGATAAAGAGATAAAAAGATTAAAGGATAAAAAGAGGTAAACTTTTATCCTTGTGCTGGCGTCCAAGAAAGTGGCGATTTAACAAGGCTGGCCCATAACCATGTGTTGTGAATTTAGTTACAATCCCCATACATAGTACAAGTCAAAATCAGTTTAACCCCTGGAAAACTCTGGATAATTACATGTATACCTCATCGCGAATCACACTTTTTCTTTTTGCCTGTTTGTCGGCATCTGCCCTGCAGGCAGCTGATGATGACGAACTGGGATGTATCAGTGGGGATTGCGTGAATGGTAAAGGTACGCTGGTTGAAGAAACCGGGCGTGGCCTGCGCACCTACCGGGGCGATTTCGTAGAGGGAAAATTCCATGGTTTCGGCCGCCTGGCCTTTGATGATGAGGGTGAATTTTACAAAGGCCGGTTCATGCTGGGTAAAAAATGGGGTCGCGGCACCTTGTGGGACAAGGAAGGCAATATCTACATGGGCGAATGGCGCAATGATCGCCGCAATGGTACCGGCATGCAGGCCTTCAAGGTCAAGGACCTGAAAGAAGACCGTTACACAGAAAACTGGTTAAAAGAAAATACCGAAAATTATTACGGTGAATTCAAAAATGATGTGTTTTACGGTGAAGGGACCTATCGCTGGGAGGATGGCACCTTGTATGTTGGCCTTTGGGCGGCTAATAAAAAGCACGGCAGGGGCTATTTTGATTACGGAACCGGTTACAAGGCCTGGCGCAATTTTGAATTCGACAAGCGTGTTTATGATGAGCGTTTTGAATTTTCCCAATAACATCCTGTAGTAAACCAACATGGACATTGAGCATTTCAGGCGCGAGTACCTTCAGGGTGGATTATCTCGCGAGGATCTCCATGACGATCCCCTTTCTCAATTCAAACTCTGGCTGGATCAGGCCATTGCCTCCGGCATTAGTGATGCGACTGCGATGGTGGTTGCCACGGTTGCTGAGGATGGGCAGCCGTCGCAACGCATCGTGTTGTTAAAACACCTGGATGATGACGGTTTTATTTTTTACACCAATTACGGCAGCCGTAAGGCAAAGGAAATTGCCGGAAACCAAAAAGTCAGCCTGTTATTCCCCTGGAACACATTGGACCGCCAGGTAAAGGTATGTGGAGAAGCGGAAAAAATTTCTGTTGCTGAATCAGCCCGGTATTTCATGTCCCGTCCCCGTGACAGTCAGTTAGCCGCCTGGGCTTCTGAACAAAGCCGTCATATTACCTCCCGGGAATTCCTCATGACCCAGCTCGCGCACATGAAGGAAAAATTTGCCGCAGGAGAAGTACCTCTGCCAGATTTCTGGGGCGGCATCCGCGTCAGACCGAATGAAATCGAATTCTGGCAAGGCGGGGCCAATCGACTTCATGATCGGTTTGAGTATCGGCTTCAACCAGATGAGAGCTGGGATATAAAGCAGTTGGCACCTTGAAAATAGTCTCAAGTTACAAGTCACAAGTCACAAGGTACGACCCGTTAACCTAATCGCCTTAAATTGCTATTAGCAAAAACTTGATATTAACGTTAAAGGTAGACGGCTTCTTGATTATAAGAAATTTATAATCTGGTAGACGTGTTATACCTTGTGACTTGTAACTTGTGTCAGCCAAATTGTACAATTTGGCCCATTCTCGGGGCAGGGTGCAACTCCCTACCGGCGGTAAGTTAACTTGTTAACAAGCCCGCGAGCGCCCACTGTGATGTGGGGTCAGCAGATTTGGTGAGAATCCAAAGCCGACGGTGATAGTCCGGATGAGAGAGAATAAAAGCATGGTTCACATGGCTATTCTGCCGTGTGTGCTGTTGTTTTTTTCTATGCTCCGTAAAGATTTATTAAGGAGCTTGCTATGAAACCATTACCCCAAACCCTTTCTGGAAAGATTGCCTTCGTTCAGTCCAGCTGGCATGAAGAAATTGTTGATCGCTGTCGGGAAGGTTTTGCTACTCGCCTGAACGAATTGGAACACCCGGAAAGCCAGGTAGATTTTTTTCAGGTTCCCGGTGCTTTTGAACTGCCATTAAAGTGTAAGCAGTTACTTGCAACAGATGACTATGCCCTGGTTGTAGCAGCAGGCTTTGTGGTGGATGGAGGTATTTACCGACATGAGTTTGTTGCCCAAACTGTCGTCAACGCGCTTATGCAGGTGCAACTGGAAATGCAGTTACCGGTGCTCTCGGTAGTTCTCACACCCAAGGAATTCCAGAACACGGAAGAGCAGCAGAGGTTTTTTCTGGAGCATATGATCATAAAGGGCCGTGAGGCGGCGGATGCGGCAGCGCAATTGCTGAAGTTGCGAGTGACGAGTTACGAGTAAAAAGTTTCAATGCCGCTGGCTAAAAAGTTAAACTCTTTCGCCACTCTCCACTTCTAAGGCAAAACATACCAAAGCAACGCCGGTAAAAACATAAAAGACATAACAGTTGAAATCACAACAGTCGCTGCAACTTCTTCGGGTTGGCGGTCGTAGCGCATGGCGAACAGGTAGGCGAAGACGGCTACTGGCATGGAGCATTGCATGATCAGGATGCCTCTTGCGGCACCTTCCAGTCCCATCAACATGGCAATCAGGTTGCCGGTTGCGAAGCCCAGGCCAAGGCGCATTACAGACAGGGAAATGCTTCGTTTCAGACTGGTGATCTTGAACTGGCCCAGGGAAACACCCAGGGCGATTAACATCAAGGGTATGGTGAGTCCGGCCAGCAAATTCGTGGTGTTGTAAATCCATGCGGGGGATTCGATCCCGGCAAAAACCAGGGAAACAGTAAGAATGACTGTCCAGAACATGGGGTTTCGCAGCAGCTCCTTGCCTGACATGGAGCCTGATGAAATTGACATGCCCACCGTGAATCCAAACACAATATTGACAGTGAAATAGGTCAGCCCGAGGGCCAGACCCTCATCACCGAAGGCGAGCAGACATAAGGGCAGGCCCATATTGCCGACATTGGGGAATATCTGTCCTGGCAGAAAGGCACGTTGATCAAGTTTGAAAATTCGTAATACCACGAAACCTATCAGACCGAAAATGACCATGGTGATAAAGGCCGCCCCTGCCATGGAGAGAAAAGCCTCTTTGTCCAGTTCGATATCCATGAAAGTGGAAAAAATCAGGCAGGGCGCGCCGACATTCATGACCATCCTGGAAACAAAAGGTGTCTCGAAGGGATGTCCCCGTTTTACCCAGGTATAACCGATCAGTGCGCAGATAAAGACCGGTGAAATAATGGCGAAGATGTTGTAAAGCATTTACTCGGACCAGGCCTTGAGTTTTTTCTCCACCAGAATTTTTTCCAGACGCGCAAAATCAGGTAAACCGTTTTTATAGGGTGGGTAGTCTTCGCCTTGAATTAAAGGTGAAAAATATTCCCTTGCTGCTTCAGTAATGCCAAAACCGTCTTCGGTGATAAAGTCCCGCGGCATCTTTTTCTCCACATTGGCCACATCAGCCAGGTTAGCTTCACCAATATGCCACTTGTAGGGAGATGAGCTGTCCCTGACGATAGTGGGCATCACTGCATTCTTGCCAGCCAGTGCCAATCCCACGGCTGCTTTCCCCATGGCATAGGCCTGTTCCACATCTGTACCGGAAGCAATATGTCGCGCCGCGCGCTGGAGGTAATCGGACACAGCCCAGTGGTATTTGTAGCCCAATGCCTCTTTCACCATGTTGGCCAGGGTAGGGGCAACGCCACCAAGTTGGGCATGGCCAAAAGCATCTTTGGTGCCCTGGTCAGCCAGAAAAGTGCCGTCTTCATAATGGGCGCCTTCCGAGACCACTATGGCACAGTAGCCATACGAATCAGCGGAAGATTTAACTTTGGCAAGAAAGGCGGTCTTGTCGAAAGCGATTTCCGGAAACACAATGATGTGCGGCGCATCACCATCCTGTTCAGCGGCAAGACCTGCTGCTCCGGCAATCCAGCCGGCATGGCGTCCCATCACTTCCATGACAAAGACCTTGGTGGAGCTTTCACACATGGAGGCTACATCCAGCCCGGCCTCTCGAATGGAAACCGCAACATATTTGGCCACTGAGCCAAATCCGGGACAGTTATCGGTTATGGGTAAATCGTTATCTACGGTTTTAGGAATACCGATGCAGGTGATGGGGTAGTTGATTTCCTGGCTCAGCTGGCTGACTTTGTACGCGGTGTCCTGGGAATCGCCACCACCGTTATAAAAGAAGTAACCAATCTCATGCGCCTTAAAGACTTCAATCAGGCGTTCATATTCGGCACGGTTTTCTTCAATGCCTTTGAGTTTATAACGGCAGGAACCAAAGGCACCGGCAGGTGTATGTCTGAGAGCGGCAATGGCTGCGTCTGATTCCAGGCTGGTATCGATCAGCTCTTCCCGCAGGGCGCCGATGATGCCATTTTTCCCGGCATAGACTTTACCGAATTCAGGATGGCCCCGGGCGGTTTCAATCACCCCACACGCAGAGGCGTTGATCACTGCAGTAACGCCTCCGGACTGGGCGTAGAAAATATTGTTTCCAGACATAAAACACTCCATACAACGAAGTCGCTATTCTACTTAATTGTTTGAATCTAAGACAGGATGGAAATTGGCGAACTACAGCCGCAAGCCACAAGCTTCAAGCCGCAAAAAAATGTAGGTCGGCAAACGCTGCGCTTTTATGCCCCGTGGGTAATGCCGACCTACTATCCCGCGAGGTTTACTTTAAATGGAATGGCATGGTTCATTCTGAGACAATCCCATGATGCACATACATATTCTTGGCATTTGCGGAACCTTTATGGGGTCTTTAGCGGTTTTGGCTAAAGCGCTTGGTTATAAGGTCACCGGTTCAGATCAAAACGTTTACCCGCCCATGAGCACGCAGCTTGAGGAGCAGGGTATTGAATTGATGCAGGGTTATGATCCTGCTCATTTTGCCTACAAGCCAGACATGATTGTTATCGGCAATACCTGTTCCCGGGGTAACCCGGCCGTAGAATATATCCTTGAAAATAATCTTCCCTATTGCTCTGGTCCACAGTGGCTGTCAGAGCATGTATTGCAGGAGCGCTGGGTGCTGGCAGTTGCCGGGACTCACGGGAAAACCACCACCACCAGTATGTTGGCCTGGATCCTGGAGTTTGCCGGGCATGACCCTGGTTATCTTGTTGGCGGTGTACCCATAAACTTTTCCTGTTCCGCGCGCCTGGGTAGTTCGCCTTTCTTTGTGATCGAGGCGGATGAATATGATAGTGCATTTTTTGACAAGCGCTCAAAATTTATTCATTACCATGCCAAAACCACCATCCTTGGTAATCTGGAATTTGACCATGCCGATATTTTCCCGGACCTTGCCGCTATCCAGACGCAGTTCCACCACCTGCTAAAAACCATTTCCCGTAATGGGCTGACCATTTCTCCCCTGGGCAACACGAACCTGGAACAGGTATTCGACAAGGGCGTGTGGTGTGAACAGGAAACTTTTTCACTGGAGCAGAACTCTGGTGCGCAATGGCAAGTGAACAAACTGGACAAACAGGGCGCACACTTCCAGGTTGTATATCGTCCAAAAGCAGATGCAAGTACTGAAGAAGCCGCTGAAGTGAACTGGGCTATGTTGGGAGAACACAATATGCAAAATGCGGTTGCAGCGCTTGCTGCGGCTCGCCATGCCGGGGTTTCCGTCGTCAAAGGTTGTGAAGCGCTTTCAGCTTTTAAAGGGGTCAAGCGCAGGCTGGAAGCACTGGGCGAGTTTGATGGCGTTAACCTCTATGATGATTTTGCTCATCACCCCACAGCAATTAAAACTACCCTGGATGGTTTTCGTCGCCGACTCGATGAAAATGCTGAATCCGGGCGTCTGATTTGCGTTATTGAAGCACGTTCAAATACCATGAAGATGGGTTACCATCAGGGCACAATGGCCGCCGCACTTGCCGCCGCTGATCGGGTGATCTGGTATAAATCAGAAGCGACCAAGCTCGATCTGGATGCCATAGCAGGTGAATCAGGCACGAATTTTTGCCACTACACCAGCACGGAAGAAATTGTTGAAGATGTGGTACGGGATGCAGAATCGGGCGACCACGTCATTATCATGAGCAATGGAGGCTTTGAGGGTCTTCATGAACGTTTGAGTACGGCGCTTTTAATAAGAAATAAAAAGCAACAGGATTAAGAAGCAGGCTTGAGCAGCCTTGCGTAGTAGACAGCAGACTATTGAGGTAAACATTGGAAACCATTCCGCTATTTCCGCTGAATTCCATCCTGTTTCCAAAAGGACGAATTTCCCTGCAGATTTTTGAGTCACGCTATGTGGACATGATCAGGCAGTGTCTGAAAGACCAGGGTGGATTCGGGATTGTGTTGATCGAAACCGGCAGCGAAGTGGCCAAGCCTGGCGTGAAACTGGATATTCACCGTATTGGCACTTACAGCAAGGTGGTGGACTGGAATCAGCTCCCCAATGGTTTGCTGGGTATCACTGCGGAAGGACAAACCACCTTCAAAATTATTGAATCCTGGCGTGAGGAAAACGACCTGTGCCGTGCCGAGGTGGTGTACCGGGATTTTGATTCAGTGGAATCAGATCCGGTGGATGTTGGTGAACAATTCCAGGAATACGTGGAATTGTTGCAGGGACTTTCCAAACATCCGGCGATCGAAGATCTTAATCTTGAGATCAGTTTTGAAAATTTGCGTGAAATTGCCTGGCGCCTGAGTGAATTGCTGCCAATATCAAATCGGGATAAACAGTCCTTGCTGGAATTATCCGATCCTTTCGACCGCCTGGAGCAGATCGAAGTCTTTATCAGATCCATGAACCAACAGGAAAAAAAGACGTATTAACGGCTCACTGACTCCTGCTGGAATACCGGCCCTTGTTTCTTCATAATCTGTTTTTGGGGTCACAGAACAAAGAGGGAAATAGCAATGCTTGAGATGATCATGAATCCGGGAGCGATGACTCAGGCTCAATGGCTGATCGTGGGAATGCTGGTCCTGCTTGCTCTGGGCATCCTGTTTTTTGTGTACCGTACTTACCAGGTCATCAAGGAAGCCACACAAAACAAGTACAAACCCAATATCGGTCTGTCCAGGGCGCAAGACGCAGCCCGTGACGTAACTGACAACCAGGAATGAACAAACGCTTCTCTCTTTTTTTCTCTCTTGGAATTTTTGTTCTGCTGTTGCTGCCCTTTCATGCCAGCCAGGGCATCATTATCCGTCATGATATCGGCGACTCCCGTTACCGGGTTAATGCCGAGAGTTACCCACAATTGTTTTTCCTGCATACCAGGTTTGATAACAAGGTGTGTGTGGCCACGTTGATTGCTTCTCGCTGGGCCATCACAGCAGCTCACTGCACCGAACAAACTCCCCTGGGCGAAGCCATGGTAAATAACGGCAGCTACTCGCTCACCATTGCAGGTCATTCCTACCAGGTCGACAACCTGATTCTTCACCCGGATCACGATACGGGCAACGAACTCACTAATGTGGATCTGGCATTACTTCATCTGGATCGCAACGTAGATAGCGTCACACCCGCAAGCCTTTATCGCAACACGGATGAAGCAAACCAGGTTTTTTCCTTGCTCGGCTGGGGCTTTACAGGCATCGGTACGCGGGGCTTGTTAAATAATGATGGCAGTTTCCGTCGTGCTGAAAACCGGGTGGTGGAGGCGGCGCAATGGCTGACATTTTTGTTTGATGATCCCCGGGAAGCAGGAAGTCAGACTTTGGCATTGGAAGGAATTCCGGGACTTGGTGATAGTGGCGGGCCAGCCTTGCTGGAAACTGAAGCGGGTTTGGTCGTGGCTGGTATCGCGTTGGGAGAGCTGGAAGTAGGGGAAGAACCACCCGCTCAGGGTCTGTATGGCACCACACAAATTTATGAGCGTATCTCTTCACACCTGGAGTGGATTGACCAGGTCATTTCTAATTGAAGCAGTAACAGTAGTTAACTTTTATTCGCGGCTAAGAGCTACCGCATCCTGCTATCGCCCCTTACCTACATCCATGTAGGCAAAGCCTCTCCTACTAATCCAAGTGTATCTTGTTGGAGCGGCTTTAGCCGCGAATGAATCTGAAAACTGTAATTACAGGTTTTCTGTTGTTTCTTCTATTACTGGCAGCTCTTCGGCAGGTGGATTGATAAGATTTTCAAGGTGAGCCCGCACTCTTGCATTCTCAGGCTGCAGTTCACTGATGGTTTGGAAATAGGGAATCATTTCTTCATCACTGGTGGGTAGCGGAATCTGTTCGCCATTTTGCAAGGCATAGTGGATACCGTTTTCTACCAGCATGCTGCCCTTGTGACTGCCATAGTAAGCAGAAATTCCCGTGTCTGTAACCACCACTATGCCGCCAAAGCGTGGTGTGATCACGCCAAGGTCCGGGGTATGGCCGACAATGACATGATTAACTCCGTAGGTTTCAAGCAGTGACTGTACGTGGGGAGATTCCGTTGTTTCCGGATTGGAAGCCAGGCCGCGGTACCACAGGGGACCTTCTTCATTGTCTAATATCCATGCAAAAGCGCCTTCACAGGGTAAAAAGGCCCTGTTTCGACCCCTTGAGTAGCCAGCAAGTGGCATTCAGGGTTGACAGCAAGTCCAATCAGGCTATTATTGATTGTTATTTATCAACTTAACATATCCATAGTTAGTTAAATATTATAAGTTTTAGCGTTTTTGAGACTCTGTCATGGCCAATAAGAAACCTTCTATTAAACAACTCGACTATTTTGTCACTATTGCCAGTTCCACCAACTTCCGTAAAGCAGCCGCCAAACTGGAAGTCAGCCAACCAACGCTAACCACCCAGATAAGTGTCATGGAAGAGACTTTGGGCGTGCAGCTGTTTGAACGTTCGCGCGCCGGGACTCTGCTCTCGCCTGAGGGCAGGGAACTGCTGCCGCTGGCCAGGGATATTCTGGACAAGTACCAGCATCTGATGGATATGGCTCAGGGCAGCAACCGGGAACTGGGCGGAACCTTTCGCATTGGAGTGTCTTCAACGGTCGGTCCCTATTTCCTGCCTCAGGTACTGCCGCAATTACATCAACGTTACCCAAGGCTGCGTTTACATTTGCGCGAGGGTGATCCAGGTGATCTGGAAGCCGGACTCGTAAAAGGACAATTCGATCTGATCCTGACAGTGCTGCCCATGCATTCCACCGAGAACCGGGTCAGACCTTTATTTACTGAACCGTTAAAAATTGTCGTTTCTGAAAATCATGCCTTTGCCGGCAGGCAATCCATCAGTGGAAAAGAACTGCAGGGGCAGTCGGTTTTAACCATTGATGATCACTATCATTTGCATCGCCAGCTTGCCGGCTTGTGCGAAAAGTTTGGAGCACAAATGAACCGGGAATTCGAAGGCAACAGCATGGATACGCTGTGCCAGATGGTGATGATGAATATGGGCATTGCCATATTGCCGGAGCTCTTTGTCATAAGTGAGTTGAAGCAGGAAGCCAAATTAAGTGTGCAAACGCTTGAAGACGAGCCAATGGTGCGCAACCATGTGGCGGCATGGCGGGTGAATTCATCTTCCAGACATTTATTTCAGAAACTCAGTTTTGATTTGAAAACCATCGCCCTGGAAAAATTTGCCGGCATCCTGACGGAAGTGGTGACGGAAGAAAATATCTGATCTTACAAAACAGGTGATTGCAGATGCCAATCCGTTGCCTGTTGAAAGGCATGGGTAATACTGAACAGGGTTTCCTCATCCAGGTGGGCACTTGATAACTGCAAACCAATTGGCAGGCCGGTTGCACTGAAGCCAATGGGCACAGAGATTGTGGGAATGCCGTAAAGATTGAAGGGAGCAGTATTACGGGTTGAAGGTTCAGCGCCCGTTGCCTCGGCAGGATTGATAGCCTGGTCAATGCGTTCTGGTAAACCGGGTGCCGTTGGTGTGACTAATACATCTACCTCACTAAAAACGTCCCCGATGCTGTTTCTCACTCGCATCATGTCTTGCTGGGCACGAATATACTCTTCCGCAGAAACTGCCCTTGCCGCTAACAACCTTTCCAGCGTTACCCCGGCGTATAGGCTGTGCTTGCTTTCATCAGCCAGATAACTTTCGTGCCAGGCTGCACTTTCTGCCAGCAGCGGTGCAAAATTGGGTGCTTCGGGAAGTGACACTTCTCGTGATGAGGCCGTTAAAGTCCTCAATACATTTAAGGCAGTATTTACCGCCGCTTCAGTATCCGGATGCAGACGGGCAAAGTAATCCCCTGTCGGCAGGCCAAGACGCAATCCGGAAACAGGGCGCATCAGTGCGCCGATATAGTCTGCTGGTGGAGATTCAATACTGACTGGATCCAGGGGATCAAAGCCTTTCATTGCCTGCAGCATGTAAGCCGTGTCAGCCACGCTGCGGCATATGGGGCCCACATGATCCAGGGACTCTGCTACCGGAATTATATTGCGAATGCTCGCCAGGCCATGGCTGGCCTTGAGACCCGTCACGCCGCAATACGCAGCAGGAAGACGAATGGAGGCCAGCGTATCAGTGCCCAATGCAGCACAACACATACGTGCTGCCATGGCAGCAGCCGAACCACCAGATGAACCACCAGGAATATGATCCAGGTTCCAGGGATTATGCACTGGCCCGAAATGCGTAATTGCTGAGGTGCCACCCCAGGCAAATTCATGCATGTTGAGTTTGCCCAAAAGAATACAACCGGCTTCTCGCAAGCTGTCATAGATGGGCGCATTGCTGTCAGGGATACGATCCTGAAGCAGGGTACTGGCGGCCGTTGTCAGTATATTGGCCGTATCAATATTGTCTTTCAGGGCAATGGGTATGCCATGCAGAGGGCCGCGCCATTGGCCGTTATTTAATTCCGCCTCCAGTTGCCGTGCTTGTTGTATGGCAAGTTCAGCAGTAACGGTGATATAGGCATTCACCGAAGGTTGCAGGCGTTCAATGCGATTCAGATAAGCCCGGGTTAACTCGACAGGGGAAAGTATCCTGCGGCGAAGCAGATCAGACGCTTCCACCAGAGAGAGTTCGGTCAAGTCTGTTGCCTGGGCATACAACGGAAAAGTCTTAAGCAAAGCTGTCGTTGACAGACTTGATGTAATGAATGAGCGGCGGCTAGTCAAAACGGTTTCTAATTGAAGTGTTGTCATTTGCTTGCTTTCGACCAATAGAGGACATTTAAACTACGGAATTTTTACTCTGACTTCATTTGCTTCAAAATGGTGGGCGAATGTTGAAATCCTGTTCGGGTGATAGCCGGGAAGTGCCTTTTTTCATTGAACCAGGTGATCTTGTGCAGCCTTGCTTCGTTGCTGCAAAATCATCGAACAGCCTGCCAGCATTGGCGCCCCTGAGTGTTTCTATGCCATGAGGCTGTCCAAACTCAACAGTGTATTTCGCCACTGCACCTTGTGCAGTGAGAAACTCTGCCTCACGCTTCATTTCTCCGTGCCAGCGGTACCGGTCGTACTCACCGACGTACATGAATACGCACATTTTTGCTATCGCCAGTAGTTTCTCTTCATTAGGCTTCCACATGTAACCGGGAAATGCCGTCACGGAAACGAAGTAGTCCGGGTTAGTTGCCGCCACATGAAGTGCTGCAATGCCACCGTTGGACACTCCGGCAATATGAAATTTATCATCAGCTACGTTGTAGTTCTTGAGCATTTCGTCCAGAAACTCTGGAAAGATTATGTCTCCCCTCATAAAGAACAGCTCTCCGCCCGGAGCGACTGGAGCGATGACGATATAGCCGCGTTGCTCCGCCTCTCTCTGCAGGCTCCGATCCAGAATACTGTCCACGGTCCTCATTGTTTGTGGACCACCGCCGAAGGCAATGATGGCGGGGTACTCCAAGGCTGGATCGTAGCCGTCTGGAAGCACAAGCTTGTACTGCACGTCGATGCCGGCCACGGAAATGCTTTTCTCAACCACACTCGCAGAGGCATTGATTCCCGCAAGCGAAAAGGCCATTGCAAGTACAAGTTTTGAAATATTGCAGATTACGGAATTCTTTTTCATTGCATCCCCTTGCTGGCTACCAGAATGATGTTAATCGGGTATCCGTAGCGGTGAATGATCCTGACCAGGTAATGATCTAAGTCAGTTCACCGTCCAGATGCCTCAGCAGACTTTTCGAATACAACCCTTCCCTAAATTGTGCCCGCTAGAATATCTGTCTATAAACGCTTACAGCGCTTCAATCATCACGTTACGAAACCTTACTTCTCCGGCCAGATGCTGCAGGGATACCGGCCCACTATTGGTATGTGTGGTGTCGCGGGTATCCACAGTCGTTACGCCATTGAGAACGATAACGATATGATCCCCCTGCGCGGTGACTTCATAGGTATTCCAGTGGCCTGCTGTAGTGATATATTCACTTGGAGCCATATGATTGACCAGGGCGCCGCTGCTTTTTTCCATATCCGGCCGTTCATCGTTGATATTTGCTTCATAGGCGGTGGTGTCGCGAATCGTGTCGATGTCAGTGATGCGGAAGTAAATGCCGCTGTTGGCGGTGGGTGTATCCACGTAGAATTCCGCGGTGATCCTGACGTCTCGATAGGAGCGCTCGGTGACCAGATGACCGTTGCCTTCATCGGCAACAAATTCCTCATGTTCAATGCGCCAGTTGGCGTCACCAACCTGACGCCAGCCGTCAAAGCTGCCGGACATATCCTGCCCCTGTGCGGAGAAGCTGATGAAGGCAAGCGCGGGCAGGATACCCCCCAGTATGGTGCTCAATAATTTGTGGTGACTCATAAATTTTCTCCTGATCTGGTTGCGGTGGTTACAGGACTATATGGCACTGATAGTGCTGTAATTTATTCTGTTTTACCCCAAAAGCTGACCAATTAACAATCATTAACGAATTTTGGATCAAGGGATCAAGGGGTCAGAGTCCTTGATAATTCGAAAAATGCTCTTTTTTTTATATTTTCAAAACCAATTCAGTAATGAATAACTCATTATGGCAAGGATGTTAAGGATCAAGAACTCTGACCCCTTGATCAGACCCCTTGATCAGGCTATAAATCTTTAAAAACCTCCTTTAAGCATGCAGTCACTGAGATCCAGCAGTATATGGATACAAAGCCCGATTCCAATCAAGCGGGTTTTTGGATGAATGAGTAATAAGCCATACAGGGCGATAGGTATGGGTGTATGCAGGGGATGGAAGCCGATACTGCAACGCCGTGGATCATAGATGGGATCTGCCAGCAGGTGGTCTACATCTATCAGCAGGCCACACAACAACAACCCAAAGGTCTTCAACCATTTTTTGGTATAGACAATACCCGCGAGAGCCAACGGGGCCAGGATGTGCAGGGCTATATGAATCAATTAAATGGCTAAAGGCTTAAGGCTGAAAGCTAAAAGAAAAAAACAAAGAGACATTCAGAATTCCTTGATCTTGTGGCCGCTGAGTGTGCCTAGAGCGTCGTAGCAGGCGTACTTGTAGAGATCGTGCAGAGTAGGATAGTTGAAAACTGTAGAGACCACTTCATTGATGGTTTTTTCTGATTGCACGATAGCCAGGCCGTAGTGAATCAGTTCGCAGGCAATTCGCCCCATGATGTGGACGCCACGGATGACATTGTCTTCTTTGGAGATAATGATTTTCAGCACGCCAAACTGGGCGCCCATGATGCGGCCACGGGGAATTCTTTCATAGTGGGCACGCCCGGCGATGTAATCCATGCCGGAGGCTTTCGCTTCTTCTTCGGTAATCCCCACCATGGATACTTCGGGGATGGTGTAGATGCCATAGGGAAATATTTTCGGCAGGGCGTCCAGGTCATGAATACCAAAGATATGTGATACCGCAACCCGTCCCTGGTCCATACTGGTGGATGCCAGTGCCGGGAAGCCAATGACATCACCAACGGCGTAAATATTTTCCTGGCTGGTCTGGTACTGGTCATTGACGGCCACGGCTTCACGTTTGCCCAGTTCGACGCCGGCATTCTCGCAATCAAGGTCCCTGGTAGAACCGCTGCGGCCTGCTGCAAATAAAAACATATCCACATCAAACTCGGTGCCATCATTCAAGCGTATATGAATGTCGTCCTCGATATTCTCGGGCACCTGCATGTCATCAATGCGGGTGTTAAAAAGTATGTGGACCCCATCTTCATGCATCTGCTCTACAAGAGCCTGGGCGACTTCATTGTCCAGGAAGGGAAGAACGCGGTCGCTGCTGTTGACCAGGTAGACCTTGCAGCCCATGACGGCAAAGATGGTGGCATATTCACAACCAATGACGCCGGCGCCAACAATACACAGAGAGTCGGGGATACGCATGATGTCCAGGATACTGTCGGAATCATGCACGATGATGCCGTCAAAATTGATATTGTCAGGATGAAAGGGGTAGGAGCCGGTAGCGATGAGTATGAATTCACCGGTAATTTGCTTAGTGTCCTGATCCCTGGTGATGCTAATGGTATGTGCATCAACAAAAGCGGCTGTGCCATGGAAAATATCCACCTTGTGGCGATCAAGGTTCTTTTTTACTTCCAGGTCCAGGGCTTCAGTAACATGATTTTTACGATAGAGAAAATCCTGGATAGTGGTTTTGCCTTCACTGACCCGATCATGGCCGTAAATCCCTTTGTCATATTTGCCGGAATAATAAAGCGCTGATTCTTTCAGGGTTTTGGAGGGCAAGGTACCGGTGTTAACGCCGGCACCACCATAGGAATCCTGTTTTTCAATGATGGCGACTTTCTTGCCGAAGTAGGCTGCTTTCACGGCAGCTTTTTCCCCGGCAGGGCCTGTGCCGATCACGATCAGGTCATAGGTAAATCCAGATGGCATCAGGGTGGCGTTTCCTTATTGTTCTTATCGGCCTGGCAAATACTACTGTAAGTCCCTGATTTATGCGATTTGTATCAACAATAAGAATCAGTTGTTTAACTCGTCTGCATTCCCTGAAAATAAGCGGCGTCCGTCTTCTAAAACTATACCGCGAATATTGGCAGTGGGTGTGTTGTTCCTGGCATGGAAGCCTTCCACAACTATAGTGGTTCCCGCTGGCAGGTCATCCCGGCGCCAGCCACGGCGAATAAGGTTGTTTGCCGCACTGGTTTCCAGCGCCCAGTTGGTGACACTGCCATCGTCGTTTTCTACATCGATGTAAATCCAGCCGTGTGGATTTGACCATTGCATCCGGGTGACTTTGCCGGTCAGGTTAATTGGTTTATCAATATCGAATTCTGCTGAAAAGGAATGATGGGCCAGGGCCGGAATACTGGTTAGCAAAGTAACAAGTGCAATAAAAATATTTCTTTTCATGGGTCTCTCTAATTTTCCTGGTTCATGTTTGCGCGGTATTCATCACGCACGTCTCTTAAATGATCTAGATCGTTATTATCCTCAAGGCAAGCTACTTCAAGCAACTCTTCTTGTTGTTCATTCAGCGGCATCTCAATAGTCCATGGCCTGGTGTAGGCAATGGGGTCCGATACGGTCGCCCGGTAAACTATTTGCGAATCAGACACCGGCGTGTAAGTTTCCACAACAGTCTGGGCATGGCTGATTACATCTCCAAGTTCATTTAACCAGGCCTTGCCATTGTAATTGGAAGATTCGACGACAAGGGTATCACCTTCCCAGTGTCCAATGGCATCGCCCATCCACAGGCGTATATTATCAGGCAGATGGGCACGACCATCCAGAGGAATTACCCGGTAGGACATGCGCTCATGCAATATAACCACGTAGCCAGGCGGTTGCAGAATGTAAAAAGGGGAGGGCACATAGTGGGAGCGAGGGATGCCTGCAACGAAACAGTGAGCAGTGGGGTCATCATAACCACGCCAGGCTTCCCGACGTTCCATCATTTCTGTTCGTGCCCAGCCCTGATAGGGGAGCACTCCATCTAGAGGGTCAACTACGACGCCCTGCGCTGGCGGGAACATAACCACAGGATCCCTGCTTTCCAGTCCATAATTTGCCCCACGGGCGTCAGACATAAAATAGCCACTGATATCTGGCGTGCCATCATCGCGTCTTGATAGAGGTGCTGTTTGTTCAGGGTTTGGCAAGGGGGAGCCCGCATCGGCATCGAAAGGAATATTCTCAGAGGGGATAGGCGCCGGAAACCACAGGTTGTCGACCCGTTCAAATACGCCATTGGCTTCTTCCACTTCGGCCTGGCACTGGAATTCAAGTAAGCGCGTCATATCTGTTTGCCGCACCAGGGGGAAACTGATGGTCCAGGGCTGCGTAAAGACTTCCGGATCATCAATGGTGGCTTCATAGCTAATGGTGTTGTCATCCAGCAGTGTGTAGCGCTCTGTAATAACGGCGGCGATGCTGTGGAAATTGCCTGCCGCATCCAGCCAGGTGCGATCATTCAGATCACGGATTTCCACGACCAGGGTGTCGCCTTCCCAGTGTCCCCTTGAGTCGCCCATCCAGTGTTCAAAGCCGGGATAAAAGGGTTCCTGTCCAGCGGTATATATAAGACGAAAGACCTGGGTCCATTCAAAGGCAATGGCGACATGTTCTTCGGTCTGGAATATCTGAAAGGGCCAGGGCATGGCCATGATGCGCGAAGCACCAGGCAGATAGCACTTGTTCAGGGGGTCCAGTTCAGCGCGATTGGCAAAGTTTTCCTGGCGTTTGGCCAGAGCCCAGTCCTGATAGGGGATGGTGCCGCCAACGACAACACTTTCACCTGCCGGCATATCATGCCGGGCGACATGGGCTTCCAGGTTATAGGCGGCGCGGGTTTGCGCCTGCCAGATACCCTGAAGATCGGGTATACCGGCGTCCGTACGCGGAATATTTTGGGCCTGTAGAGTCAGGGGAAGCAGGACTGACAATAAAGCCAGAAAACGAAGACGCTGCAAGGACATAAGAGACTCCAGTGATTGAAGGGGGAGGATAATAACCCTGATCAGGCTTGTCCAACAGTGACTGTGAAAAGAATCGGGAAAAGAAGAGAGTAATAGAGTTCCAGGTCGCCTGTATACACTTTTTTCCGGGCAATAATTGAATGCAATGATGAATCATGTCGGAGGATGGCCTGCGGCCACTTCCGACCTACAAGGTTTCTAATTAGTTCGGGGTGGAAATTGCGCAGCAATCTCCACCGGTTATTTTGTAATAATTTATTCATCGTGCAGGGAGTTGTGCTGTTAGGTCAGGCATCTAATCCGGTGTTTACGTTTCGCTATGACTAGTGAAGGGGGTTGACCCTATATTTGCTATATGTCGAGTTGGCTGAGATTAATATTTAATGCTTTTGCAGCACGGTCGATCGTTTTCTTTTGCGGCTTTTCTGACTTTAATAATTGAGATATTGCGGATTGAGATAATCCACCCATTTTATGGCCAAGCTCTGTCTGGGTTATTTTTTTATATTGCCTCCAGGCATCAATAGGGGTAAGCCCATTGTTTATGATTAGTCCCATGACTTCATGAGGAATGTTATCTTGATCATTGATCAGCGCTTGCCACTCATCATAAGGTACGACGGCAAAGGCAGGTCTTCCATCCTGTTCTATTATTTGCACCTTAGTATGTTTGTTCATCTCTTTTCTTTACTTCTTCAATATTGACGATTTTTACTATTTCATCATGACTAAAAAGCACTCTATATCTGCCAACTCTCAATCTGAAGCCTGATACGTGGTTGGTTAGCCTGGTAACATTTTCCCATGCTTGCTGATCAGCTTTTAATGCTGTTACTTTTTCATAGATTGTTTTGGCCTGTAACCTTGGTATTTTCCGAAGTTGTTTGGCTGCTCTTCTTGACCAGTAAATTGTATTTGCTGGCATAATTATAAGTAAAAATATAAGGAAATAAACATAATTATAAGGATATAAGCTTCTTTGTCAGAACTAGAGCCCTGGCAGACACCAAAAAGTATAGTCGGGATTCTGAAATATGCAGGGAACAACGCGAGTGTTTGAAAGCCTTCATCAAGCGTCCGTCTATGTGCAATTTGAAGGGTTAAACAGGTAAAAGATTTTTCTCTATTTCTTTAGTAGCCCTCAATATTATGGGAGGATTGGCGTTCAACTCCTGGTGGAGGTAACCATGAACAAGACTCTTCTAACGGTATTACTGCTAATGCCACTTACTGCTTTTACTCAAACAAGCTTTGAACTTCCTGATGGCTCAGAGATAAGTGCTTATTTCGACACACCTGCCGATGGCAACCATCCGCTGGTTATTGTTATGGGTGGCGGCTCCGGCGATGCGCGTATTGCCAGCAGCGCCTTTCGTAGCCATGGCGAACAATTTGTGGAGCGGGGCTGGGCGGTGGTTGCGCCGGTGTCACCAACAGGTCAATCCTTCTGGGGTGAGAATGCCGAGAAAGTGCGCCAGCTCGCTGCCCTGATTAAACAGCGCGATGATATTGCCGATGGCCCGGTGTTGCTGATGGGCGTCTCCAATGGCGGTATCTCATCGTTGGAAATTGCTTCCTTGCATCCCGAGGAATATCTGGGTGCAATCGCGGTTCCGGCACTGGCTTCAGATAATCCCCGATTGCAATCACTGGATGGCTTTCCAATATTTCTGCGTATCGGCAGTGAAGATCGTCTGGGTTGGGGAAGTCGCTTTAACAGTACGGTGGATGTCCTGACCCGCGCTGGCGTGACACTCGATGCCCAACTCTTGCAGGGAATCGGGCATACCTTCCCGCTTGACTGGGATGAACTGGAGCCCTGGCTGGAATCTATTCAGTCACGTTAATAAAGCGTAGCTCAGGGACAGGCCGGGACAGGTAAGGCGCAGCACCCGGCATGGAAGCTCAAAAGAAAATTTGCTGTCCCGGATAGGGAATTTCTGTTGGCAGTTTGTGGTCATGCCACAGCTTCATGGAAAGGGCGTCCAGTGAGCTGAGTTCGCCATGTATCAACATTACCCGGGGCTCGCCCTGAATAGCCAGCAACCATTGAATCAATTCAGTCTGGTCGGCATGGGCTGAAAACCCGTTCAAGGTTTCAATGCGGGATTTAACCACCACCTCTTCGCCCATCAAACGGATTTTTTTAACCCCGTCTATCAGGATTCTGCCAAGAGTTCCCGCGGCCTGGAAGCCGACGAAAATCAGCGCGTTTTTCTCATCCCAGATTCTCTGCTTGAGGTGATGTCGTATGCGCCCGCCAGTACACATGCCGCTACCGGCGATAATAATGGCACCATAAGGGATGTCATTAAGCGCCATGGATTCTTCCGGAGAGTTGACGTAAGTAAAGGAGGGGAGAAAGTTTTTCAAAGAGCCTTTATGCATTTCCCGAATCGTTGCTGCATCTTTCCGGTCCAGTACATGCAGACATTCATCGTAAATATCGGTGACAGCGATGGCCATAGGGCTGTCCAGGTAGATCTGCCAGGGATCCAGTTTGCCCTGGTAATGTAACATCCCCAGATGAAATAAAATCTCCTGGGTCCGGCCAACTGCAAACGAAGGGATCATAACCACCCCTTTGCCGGACCAGGTTTCATGCAGAATTTGCTCCAGTTGGTCGAGGGTATCCTGCTGATTGCGATGACTGCGATTGCCGTAGGTCCCTTCCATCAATACCACATCGGCTTCAGGAATTGTTTTGGGTTCGTTCATCAGTACCGATACTTTTTTGCCGAGGTCGCCGGAAAACACCAGTTTTTTCTCCCGGCCATCTTCATGAATGGTAATTTCGACGATCGCTGAACCTAGAATGTGGCCGGCATCATAAAAAAGCAGGGATGCTTTACCGGTTTTGCCGATGGGCAGCGATTTTCCATAACTGCTTGCATGGCACAGTTCCAAAGCCGTTTCGACATCCTTTTTTGTGTAGACGGGTTCAAGGGGTTTTTTGCCTTTGCGCAGACGGCGTCGGTTTTCATGCTTCAGGTCTCGCTCGTACAAACCTACCGCATCATTAAGCATAACCGGCAACAGTTTCAGAGTGCCATTAGTGCAGTAAATAGTGCCTTTGAATCCTCTGCTGACCAGTAGTGGAATCAGGCCACTGTGGTCGAGATGGGCATGGGAAAGAATCAGGGCGTCAATGGTAGCGGGATCAAAATTAAATGACTCCCCAAGCATGCGTTCCACAGCATCACCACCCTGGTGCATGCCGCAGTCAAGCAAAACCCGACCCAGCTCATCTGTTTCCAGAAGGTAGCAGGAGCCGGTAACCTGTTGAGCGGCACCCAGAAAACGTAAAGCAGCCATAACCTTTCCCTATAAACTAAATCGAAAAGAATGCTAGCACAGGCTAGACCTCTGAGAATCAATAACAATATAACTTTGGGTCTGAATAGACATGGATCAAATGAAGTGGATGAAAGTGGTCCGGCAAACTGTGACAATGATCCTGTTTTTCCTGCGACATAATTTTCACTAATGTATGAGCGACTCTTCAGGTAATAATTCTTCTGTAAAACACGCACCACATGCTTTTGATGTTGGGGATGTAATAAGCGCCTATAAGACATCTGAAAAGGGACTTGACGATCACAGTGTCAGTTCTCTGTTAACGCAATATGGCTCTAACGAGCTGCCTGTCAAAAAACCCATACCAGGTTGGATACGATTTCTGAATCAGTTCAGGAATGTGCTGATTTATATCCTGATCGTCAGTGCCATTATCAGTCTGTTGTTGGGGCATGTGGTGGACAGTGGCGTGATCCTGCTGGTGATCGTGGTCAATGCAATAGTTGGATATATCCAGGAGGGTAAAGCAGAACGTGCTCTGCTAGCCATTATGGCAATGACGCATACCCATTGCATCGTGATCAGGGATGGCGCGCAGAAAAATATTGATAGTGCTGAACTGGTACCGGGAGATATTGTCACCTTGCAAGCAGGTGACAAGGTGCCAGCCGATTTGCGTCTGCATTTTTCCAAAAATCTGCAGGTTGATGAATCAGCATTGACCGGTGAATCGCAAGCGGTCAGTAAACAAACCGAGGCTTTGCCAGAAACTACTATACTCGCCGAAAGAAATAACATGGCTTACATGGGTACCATTATTACTTTCGGGGTTGCACGTGGCATTGTCTGTAAAACCGGAGTGACAACTGAAATTGGCACTATCAGTGAGCTGGTGCAACAGGCAGTCATGCCGGAAACCCCCCTGCAAAAACAACTCAGACATTTTGCCAGTCAACTCAGCCTGGTTATTGTTGTGGTATCCCTGCTGTGCATGGCTTTCGGTATTGTTGTTCGCAACTATGCTTTTGCAGACATGTTCCAGGCAGCCATAAGTATTGCGGTAGCAACTATACCGGAAGGACTTCCCGCCATTGTCACTATTGCTTTGGCAATTGGGGTTCAGCGAATGTCGCAAAGCCAGGCACTGGTAAGGCGACTGCCAAGTGTTGAAGTACTCGGATCTGTGGATGTCATTTGTTCTGACAAGACCGGCACGCTGACCACCAATGAGATGACCGTGCGAGAGTTGGTAAGCAGTACACGGCATTACCTGGTGAGTGGTGAGGGCTATCGCCCGGAAGGAAGTATCCAGGATAAAAGTAGCGAGGAAGCAGTTGTTTATGGTGATGATGTTCTGGTTGATCAAGCCGCGCTTATCGCCATGCTTTGCAACGATGCCAATGTTACAGAGGAAGAGTCGTTCTGGAAATTACACGGCGACCCAACTGAAGGTGCACTCCTGGTACTGGCGAAAAAATCTGGTTTAACTAGTGAGGAGGTTAAACGTGATTGGCCAAGAATTGATGAGCTACCGTTTGAAAGTGAACGTCAGTACATGGCGACCTTGAATGGTTATAACAAGGACGGGGGAAAACCCGGGGAGCAATTTGTGGCGCTTAAGGGCTCGCCCGATTTATTGACAAAAGTATGTGCTTATCAATTGGGAGTGGACGGAAAACAAGCCCTGGATGCAAAGTACTGGGAGGGTAAAACGGATGAGCTGGCGGCCAGAGGGATGCGGGTCATTGCCCTGGCGCAAAAAGAAGACGTGAGCACTTTCAATCATGAATCGATTACAGACGACCTGGTTCTGGTTGCACTTGCTGGTATCAGTGATCCGCCAAGGCCTGAAGCAATCAACAGTATCAGGTCATGCCATCAAGCGGGGATTACGGTAAAAATGATAACCGGTGATAACCCGATTACGGCAAAGGCCATTGGCGATGAACTTGGTTTACAAACCGGGAAGGTACTAAGTGGCAATGAATTGGAGCACCAAAGTGAAGAAGAACTTGGTGGCATTATTGAGGGAGTAGATGTTTTTGCCCGCACCAGTCCGGCAAATAAACTGGCACTGGTAAAAATTCTGCAACAGCAAAACCATGTGGTTGCCATGACCGGGGATGGAGTTAATGATGCGCCGGCACTGCGCCAGGCAGACATTGGTGTGGCCATGGGGCGCAAAGGCACGGACGCTGCCAAGGAAGCAGCCGATATCATCCTTATGGACGATCAATTCAGTACGATTGCCGTTGCCGTAAAGGAAGGGCGGACTGTCTATGACAATATTGTGAAATCAATTCTGTTTATTCTGCCCACCAGCTTGGCCGAAGCAGTGGTAATCATTGCAGCCATCATGATGGGTGTGTTGTTGCCCATTTCTCCTGCCCAGATACTCTGGATTAATATGGTAACTACAGTCACGTTGGCGCTTGCGCTTGCTTTTGAGCCCCCTGAACCCCATCTCATGAATCAGCCGCCAAGGCACCCCGGGCAGGGCTTGATTACGCCGGGCTTGTTATGGCGTATGTGCCTGGTGGTGGCGATAACAGCGACTATTGTTTTCCAGATGTTCACTTTTTATCTTTCACAGGGTGCCAGCATAGAGTTATCCAGGACTGTCGCCATTAATACCCTGGTGTTAATTGAAGCCATCTATCTCATCAATTACCGATTTCTGAATGCAGGGATATTTACCTGGCGCATATTTACCGGAGCACTGCCTTCATTTATTGCTATTATCAGCGTTGTGTTTATTCAATTGTTGTTCACATATCTGCCCCTGTCCCAAAAGGTCTTTGGGCTTGAAGGCATGAGCTTCAACGCCTGGCTGATCAGCCTGGGAGCCGCGCTCCCTATTCTTTTTATAGTAGAAATAGAAAAATATTGCCGGCAACTACTGAAAAACAGGGCCTTAAGTGTCTAAGTTACATAAACCCCATGAGCAGCAGGAGTCCGATCGTCTGGGTTGGGCATTCTGTCTTAATGCCGGCTTCACGGTCATCGAATTCATTGGCGGTTTCCTCACCAATTCCACGGCGATTATGGCCGATGCCGTACACGATCTGGGGGACAGCCTGTCCATTGGTTCTGCCTGGTTATTACAGCGCCTGTCCAGGAAGGATTCTGATAAAGTTTTTACCTATGGCTACCGGCGACTGTCCCTGTTTGGCGCCTTGATCAACAGCGTAATTCTGATCGCCGGGGCCGGCTGGATATTATTTAGAACGCTACCCAGATTGTTTAACCCGGAAATGCCTGTGGTTGAAGGCATGCTGGGACTTTCCATCCTGGGCATTTCGGTTAACGGCTTTGCAGCCTGGAAACTCAGAAGTGGCAAATCGCTCAATGAAAAGGTGTTGAACTGGCATTTGCTGGAAGATGCCCTGGGCTGGTGTGCAGTCCTGATTGTCTCAGTGGTTTTGTTGTACCAGGAATGGCCGATTCTTGATCCTCTTCTGGCAATTGGCTTTACTACCTTTATCCTTATAAATGTCTACAAGCATTTTCGTGAAACGGTGCTTCTCTTTTTTCAGGCAGTCCCTGCGTCATTGCTTACTGACAAGATCAATGCCGAGTTGAAGACCCTGGATGTTGTTGCTGATATCCATGATGTGCATTGCTGGTCTCTGGTTGGTGAACATCATGTTTATACCGCTCATCTGGGTTTGAATATACATATGGATTCACAGGCATTGCTTGGATTGAAAGCCTTGATTGCGGAGAAGCTGAGCCCCTTTGCTTTGACGCATACCACTATTGAACTGGAATTTCCCGACGAACATTGCCGGGAGCATTAATATCAAGAAATCAAGGGGTCAGAGTTCTTGATTTAAAGTTATACAATACCAGAATTATGTTTATACAAATCAAGAACTCTGACCCCTTGATTTCTTGATATCCTAATGAGTAGTGCTTTTGAATAATCCCATCATGAAACTTGTCCGCACACTCCATGCCTGGGGTGGGCTCACCTTGGCACTGCTGTTAATGTTAAGCAGTTTTACGGGGACCTTGCTGGTCTGGAAAAACGACTACGTAAAATTTATTACACCGGAAGCACAGGTGGACTTTACGCCGACCCCTCGGTCCCTGGCGCAAATTGCGGCAGCGGTGGAAGCGCAGTTTGATAATAACGAGATCCTCAATATCCAGTTTGCCACCGCAGAATTTCCTCTCACCAAAATCACTCTCTACGACACCAACTACGCCTACCTGGATAGCACTGGCAAGGTAGTAGACCAGTGGTATATGAATGATCGCTTTGAGGAATGGTTATACGATTTGCATCATCGGCTATTGCTTGAAGATCTTGGCCTTACCATTACCGGGCTGGCTGCGCTGGCACTGATCATACTGGTTCTGCTTGGCGTCATTACTTTCATCCCCCTGCGGCGCCAATTCAACAAGGGGGTGGTGCCGGCCACTCTGAAGCGGCCAGAGCTGATTTCAAGTCATCGCAACCTCGGCATACTCCTGGCTTTGCCCGTGCTGGTAACACTCATTACCGGAGTCACTCTGGCTTTTCCTTTTCAGGTGGAAGACCTGTTGTTGGATGAATTGCGTCAGACCCAGGAATACAGCGATGCCATGGTGGAGGGTTTGGATGACATATCCGGGGAAGCTGCAGGGGACTGGTTGCCGGCAATGGAGCGAACCCTGGCTGTTTTTCCCGGCGCGACAATTCGCTCAGCCTCAGCACCCAATGGATTTTCCATTCACCGTATTATTGGCGTACAGCAGCCGGGCACCTGGAACCGGAATGGTTTGAGCCTTACCTATATAGATGAAGAGCTGGGTTACATGGATTTGCGTATAGATGCACAGAATTTTCCTTTGATAGAACGCCTGGTTAATGCAGGGTATCCGCTGCATACGGGCAATACCGGGAGCCTGTTGTATAAACTCTGGTTGAGTCTGGTCGGACTTGGCGTGTTCCTGCTGAGTACGATGGGGATCACAAGTTTTATAAAAGGCAAATTGAGGCAGTCGTGAATTCCTGCCGGAGCTTGCCCCAAGGGCAATTTCCGACTTGCGGGTTTACAAGGTAATTCTGCAGGGCTGGAGAGCATGTAGGACGGAAATTGCGCAGCAATCTCCGGCGTAAGAAGTTCTCACTTTACACCAGAGTCCTTAAACACAGTGTGCACGTTTACAAAGACCAGCAAAGCCAAGTAACATCAAAGGACATGCACTTTAACCATAAAAGGCAAAACGTGATAACGAGATCATTCTTTAAATACACAGGCTTGTTGCTACTGTTAGTGGCAGCCTTGCCGGTTTTTGCCCATGGCGTCGCTGAAGGGGATGCGGATTATATTCAGCGCATCAGTGGCGTAGCCTTTATTCCCTACATGTACCTGGGCGCAAAACATATGTTTACCGGGTATGACCATCTGCTGTTTCTGGCAGGCGTGATTTTCTTTCTCTACAAAATGAAAGACGTGGCTCTCTATGTCAGCCTGTTTGCTGTGGGTCACAGTATTACACTGCTGTTGGGGGTGTTGGGTGGTATCCGGGCGGATGCCTACATTGTTGATGCCATTATTGGTCTGTCGGTTGTTTACAAGGCCTTTGAAAACATGGGCGGTTTCCAGCGCATGGGCATCACTATTGATACCCGCCATGCCGTGTTCCTGTTTGGTCTCGCCCATGGCTTTGGCCTGTCCACAAAATTGCAGGACCTCACCATTTCAAGCGATGGGCTGGTATCTAATATGATTGCTTTTAATATCGGCGTGGAGTTAGGGCAACTGGCGGCACTGACTATTATGCTTCTGGCCTTTCAATTCTGGCGTCAGAGCCCAAGTTTTATACGCGCTGCTTTTACCACCAATCTTGTCATCATGTCGGCGGGCTTTATGCTCTTTGGCTATCAAGTGACCGGGTATTTAATTTCTTAATTATTTTGGAAAATCCATGAACAATATCGATCCTCCATCAAGTCAATCTTTGCTCAAGGCAACTCTGGTCGCCATCGTGGCAGCTATCATCATCCTGGTACTTGTAGTTCTACCGGCTGAATACGGTATTGATCCCACCGGCATTGGTGGTGCAACCGGACTAACTGAATTAAATGCCGGGCCAACGGTAACCATCGAAATTACCGATATCATTGGCGGTAACGAGGTAATGCGCGAAGTGGAAATTCCCGGGTTTGGAGAACCCACTCCCTTACCAAATCCTGCTGTATTCCAGGATCAGGAAAATCCACCGGAAACACGGACTCTGGAGGTCTTGATTCCGGCTGAAGCGGAAACCGAAGTAAAACTGGTGATGACAGCAGGCAAGGCAGTCACGTATTCCTGGGCGGTGGATCAGGGGGATATCTATGTGGACTTTCACGGTCACGACATTTCCTTTGGACCTGACTTCTTTGTCCGCTACAAGGAACAGCAGGAAGGCTCTGGCAACAATGGTTCTCTAACAGCACCCTTTGATGGCGAACATGGCTGGTACTGGCTCAATTACAATGAATACGATGTAGTGGTGACCTTGACCGTCACCGGGTATTTCGATGAAGTGATTGATTACGGGATCTTTTAAAAAGAGTAGGTCGGAAGAGGCACGCAGTGCCGTCATCCGACATTGCTGAAGAGAAAGGATAAAGGGATAAAGGGGAAATCCTGTTGTTATTCTGCTTCCGGGTTCCTGATTTGCGTTAACATTTCTTCGCTGTCCCATTCGTAGGCACCTGCCCAGGTCTGGGCGACATCACCATTTTCATCGAGCAGCCAGGAACTGGGTACGGCGCCAATGCCGAAAGTGGCAAAGTAACCATTCAGCTTGATGAAGTTTCCCTGGAATTCCCGCTCCGTCAGAAACTCATTGATGGTTTCCGTGTCTTCATCCGAAACAAAGAGAAAGGTGTAGCCTTCATCTTCAAGGGCAGCAGCGGCCCGGTTGATGGCGGGGATTTCCCGAATGCAGGGTGCACACCAGGTGGCCCAGAAATTAACGAACACTTTCTCCCCTTCAAATAACTCGATACCAAAACCGCGACCATCCAGAGTCTGGAAGGTTTTGCTGTCAGGGTCATCGTCAGCAGGTAGCCCGGCTAGCAGGCTATTGCTGGCAGGGGCATCGGCAACACTAATGGCCTCTGGCGAAGGTTGGGCAACCTTCTCTTCACTGCTACACGCTTGCAGGAATAGTACGGTGGTAGCCAGAAGGCAAAGAGGGGAAAGAGGGGAAAGTGCTTTCATGGTGGTGGCCTGAATTGCTGTGAGATGGCATGGTAGTTTTCAGGATTACAGGAGTCAAATAGCTTTTTTACTGACATCCGGCGAAATTAGCTGCATAAATGAAAGATTCCCGCTCATAACAGGTCATAGGTTGCACTTTTCGGAGTATCCGCTATATCATCAGCAGCCAATGACAAGAACAGCAAAGCAGCATAAATCCAAGCATAAATCCAAGAGAGAGGGAGACCCAATGAAATTCAAACTACTGGCAACCGCAGTCTGCACGGGTATTTTCAGCCTGTCAGCCCAGGCGGCGCTTGAAACAGGTGCTACTGCACCCAACTTTACCACGCAGGCTTCCATGGACGGTGAGGAATTCACTTATTCCCTGCAGCAGTCTCTGAACCTGGTGGGCCCGACTGTCGTGTATTTTTACCCTTCTGCCTATACCCAGGGTTGTAATATCCAGGCGCACACCTTTGCCATCAACATGGACAAATTCAAGGCAGCCGGTGCCACCGTCGTTGGTGTATCGCTGGATAGCATTGAGCGCCTGAATGATTTTTCTGCCGACCCGGAATACTGTGCAGGCGAATTACCTGTTGCTTCGGATACGGATGGCAGCATCGCCCGTTCCTATGACATTAATGTCAGGGCAGGGCGCGCGGGATTCAAGGATACGCGCGGCGTTGAAACCGATCATGGTTTTGCTTCTCGTGACACTTTCGTCGTAGGTGCTGACGGGGTCATCGTTGGTACTGTTGGCGGTGTATCTCCTGAAGAAAATGTCATGAAATCACTGGAGATTGTCGAGCAGATAGCCTCACGTTAAACTTCCTTGCAGTAAAAAACGGAGCAAACTTGCTCCGTTTTTTTTGCCTTGATTTTTACTTAACCTATTGGCGTATATCTGCTTTACTAGCAAAGTTATTGAAAAAGTGAATTAACGTAAAAGAAGACAAGGTGTAGTAATACGATGAGTAAACTTTGTGATGTAAGGGACTACCAGGCACTGGCTAAAAGCCGTGTCCCGAAAATGTTTTACCAGTATGCAGATTCCGGTTCATGGACCGAAAGCACCTATCGCGCCAACGAAAGCGATTTCAATAACATACTGTTTCGCCAACGTGTCGCCGTGGATATGTCCAATCGCTCCCTGGCCAGGCAGCTTGTCGGACAGGATGCCTCGATGCCGGTGGCTCTGGCACCCATAGGAATGCTGGGTATGCAGCATGCAGATGGGGAAGTCCATGCCGCCAAAGCTGCAGAGAAAGCCGGTGTTCCTTTCACACTTTCCACCATGAGTATCACGCCCATAGAAGATGTAGCAAAACACACGAACCAGCCTTTCTGGTTTCAGCTTTACGTGATGAAGGACAAGGAATTCGCCGGTAACCTGATTGACCGGGCCAAGGCAGCAGGCTGTAGTGCGCTGGTACTAACCCTTGACCTGCAAATACTGGGTCAACGCCATAATGATTTACGCAATGGCTTGACCGCACCGCCGCAATTCAAGCCAGACCATTTATGGCAGGTAGCAACACGACCCCGTTGGGCCTTAAAAATGCTGGTAGCGAAAAATAAAACGTTTGGCAATATTGTTGGGCATGCCAAGGGTGTAAAAAACATGACTTCCCTGGTGTCGTGGACCCATGATCAATTTGATCCAACCCTGAACTGGGATGACGTAGCCTGGATCAAGGAACGCTGGGGCGGAAAACTGATTCTCAAGGGCATCATGGATGCAGAAGATGCCAGCAATGCCGTTAAATCCGGTGCTGATGCCATTGTGGTGTCAAACCATGGCGGTCGTCAGCTTGATGGCGCCCCTTCATCAATAACCATGCTGCCTGAAATTGTGAGTGCCGTTGGCGGCAATATTGAAATACACATGGATGGTGGTATTCGCAGTGGTCAGGATGCTCTCAAGGCCATTTGTCTTGGTGCCGATGGCGTCTGGCTGGGGCGTGCCTTTGTTTATGGTCTGGGTGCCAGGGGCGAGCAAGGCGTTTCGGAAGTGCTGGAAATTATCCGCAAGGAAATGGATACCACTATGGCTTTATGCGGTGAACGCCTGATTGAAAATGTGGGGCCACATAATCTGTATAATAGCCCTTAAATTATTGTAACTCTGATCCTTTTAATCAATTGAGGGGAACATGACGTTAACCAGATTAATCATTCCTGTTGTAATGCTTTCCCTGGGCCTTTGTGCGCCTGTGGTAAATGCCCAATATGAAAACCTTTCACCTCAGCAACTGCTTGATGAGCTTGCCCAGACCCTGGCATCGGCAAAGGAAGTCGAAGCCGATTTAAATGAAAGCATAGTAACCAAGCAGAGATATGCGCAAGAAAAGGCAATCCTGGATAGAGAAAAAGTTGAATATGACAGGGATGTGGCTGCTTATAACGCAGAACTGAGTAGCTTCAACACTGAAGTGGCTAGATACAATGCCGAATGTGACAGGCAGTTAAACAGGGCCGAATTTGATGAATGCGAAGAGTGGGCAGACAGACTTGAACCCGATGAAAGGGATTTTGATGAAAAACTGGCAGAACTTGATGCAAGAAAGGAAGCCCTGAATACAAATGTTGCAGAGTGGAACCAGAGAGATGCTGCCCGCGCTGCTATCGCTGAGCTTTTGTTGTCAGAATATGATGATTACGATGCGACTACTTCGTTGTTACTTGGCATGTTGAACAACCTGGAGATATTCAAAAATAGTGTTCCAGGTTGTGCCCGCTCACCCAGTCCGGAAGCTACACACCAATGCATGCAGAATATTCTGAATCGCTGAAGGTGTCTGTTAAATCAGGGTGCTAGTCCCAAAATCCATTCCGCCATCGCTTTTGCTTCCTCTTCGCTGACCCGCTGGTTTGGCACCATGGGCACGTTACCCCAGGTACCACCACCACCGCGAATAATTTTTCCTGCCAGCACTTCTGTCATCAATTCACTGCGTGAAGCATGGCGCGCGGCAATGGCTTGCCAGGGCGGGCCGAGAGAAAGTGATTCCATCTGGTGACAGGCATAGCACATGGCATTTTGTACCAGGGCTTCGCCTTCCTGTGCAGAAATATTAGGAGCAATAGCAAATGCCAGGAGCAGAGTATATTTTTTCATTTTCATGTCTCCTGTTTATTCCGCTGTGGTTGGGGCTGAAGCAGTGGCTGGTGAGAATTTCTCCGGGTAAGCACCATCGCCGGGATCAACAATAAAGGCCATGCGGGGCCCGTTCACATTCTCAACAATGTTGGCATAGGACGACACCAGTACACCGGTGGCGGGATCGATATCAATCATGCGCAGGAAGGCTCTTTCGCGCGGCATGGGAATAACACCAAAGTCTTTGGTTGCCGGATCAAAACGGTAAATAACATCGCCATTGGCGGTGGGCACCCAGACCACCTTGCGGACGGGATCCCAGGTGACGGAGTAGGGGGCGCTGGCGGTATCAGGTAAATCATAGATGCCAAGCATTTGCCGCGTTTTGATATCGAATTCGGCAATCTGACCAGTGCCATAGAGAGCCAGGTACATGACATCGTCATCACTGATGGAGATGCGCCGTGGTCCGGCATTGGCATCAGGTAGCACAAAGGGACCGATGAATTCCTTGGTGTCTATATTAAAACCGCCAAAGACGCCGTTGCCCAACTGGCTATACCAGACTTCTTTGCGGTCAACGGTCATAACCAGCCCGTACACGGCCGCAGAGCCATACAAGGCACTGTCATTGGCGCGGCTTTCCGCAACAGGAGTATTCCAGATTTCAGTGCTGCCATCGGCCGGATCGAAATAACCCACTGCCCGGTTACCGATATCTGAAAACCAGACACGCCCTCCGGCATCGGTTAATAACTCATGCTCATGTCCGAAACTTAGGTCGTGAATACCAACACCACCTCCGGTAGACGTTTCCAGCTCCCAGGTTTGCCAGTCGCCATTGGCCGGATTCAGTTTGGCGACAATATTGTTGAACAAGGGCGTTACCCAGAGCATGCCATCACTGCCGCGATGCAATGAGTGTGGAGCGATCAATACATCCGTAGGCACTTCAAAATCCTGCTGTCTGCCGGTTCTTACATTAATACCGACAATACGATTGGCACCAACATCGGCGGCAAGCAACATGGCAGGGTCACCCAGCATGACGGCTTCGCGGATAGCGTTCGGCTCCGGGACTTCATAATCCCAGATTGCTGTATCCGCTGTGGTGATGATGGGTGCGCCCCAATCGTAGCCTTCGATATGGTCCAGACGGTCTTTGAATATTCCGGTCAGCAAATTAACGACATCAGCGCTGTTTTCCACGGCATAGACAGCTTCAGCATCGATTTCAACACCTTCCGGTCTACCGCCACGGCTGAATTCCCAGGCGGAAAGAAAGTTCATGTACTTGACGATAGAGTCCCAGCTTTGCCGACGCGCCAACACGGGATCACTGGCATGCAGATCATCAATCAAGGCCGCATAGTCCCGTACTTCGGAAGCCGGCACCTGGTGGCAGTCAATGCAGTTCATGATAAAGGCGGCTTGTTCTGCCCGATCTTCAATTCTGGCTAACCAGGCAGATGCGGGTGCTACCTCTACCTGGTTGGTCACAGGCTGCATGATGTAGGTCAGGTTGGCGGTGCGGCGATTGGCTTCTACCAAGCGATCGACCTGTCGATAGCCCAAGCCACGGGCAGCAATATCGGTGTTGGCATTGATGCGTTCGGGATAATCATCGGGAAAGCGAAAGCGGCCATCTGTGCCGCTGAAAACCGTGACAGCACTGGCACCGCGAGCGCCCGAGGCGCGTGTGTAGACTAACTGGATGTTGGTAAGAGGGTTGCCGTTCTGGTCCACAACAATCCCTTCAATAGTTGCGGCCCGAGCAGGTTGAAAAGAAAGAATGAGCGTGGAAAAAAATATAGACCACAGCTTCAGTTTGAATGATTTCATGAAAGCCACCTGTTGTTATTATTATATTCCAGTGCTGGACTGGTGATGAACGTAGGGGAGCATAAAGCAGGTGGGGGAAGGGAGTCCACTTTTCGGAGGGGAAAACAGGGTGATATAAAAAAGAAAAGGGGATTGGTAAGCACCAATCCCCTTTGTGTTTGGTAGCTACGGGTGGACTTGAACCACCGACCCCAGCATTATGAATGCTGTGCTCTAACCAGCTGAGCTACGTAGCCTTGAAACTTTTCCGGCTTCCTATTTTACTGCATCTGCAAATTTAATTTTGGATTTTAGTCTCGACGTATTACACATACGCCTGCGAGTAAAATCCAAAATAAAATTCACATCTACAGCAAACTAGAAACCCTTACTCCAGAGAAATAAGATTCTTTGGGCAGCGAAAGGATGCGCATTTTCGGTTTCCGTACCAATATTGTCAAGGGAGTTGCTTGTTGTAGGCCGGAAGAGGCTCGCAGAGCCGTCATCCGGCGAATCTGGCAGCAGTATAATTTCTTTGCCGGATGATGCTGCGCTCTTCCGGCCTACATTCGATCTGCTTACACATTGAAGCGGAAATGGATGACATCGCCGTCTTTTACAATGTATTCCTTGCCTTCGAGGCGCCATTTTCCGGCATCCTTGGCGCCTTGTTCTCCTTTACAGGCGATGAAGTCGTCATAGCCAATCACTTCGGCGCGGATAAAGCCTTTTTCGAAGTCGGTATGTATGACTGCGGCTGCCTGTGGGGCAGTGGCGCCTTTCTTGACGGTCCAGGCGCGGACTTCCTTTTCACCTGCGGTGAAATACGTTTGTAATCCCAGCAAGGTATAACCTGCACGAATCACGCGGTCCAGGCCGGGTTCAGTCATGCCAATGTCCTGCAGGAATTCCATTTTTTCTTCAGCATCCAGTTCGGCAATTTCCGCTTCAAGCTTGTTACAAACCACAACTAACTCCGCGCCTTCTGCTTCTGCAATGTTCCTGACGACGTCCAGGTGAGGATTGTTTTCAAAACCTTCCTCGTCCACGTTGGCGATATACATGGTGGGTTTGACGGTGAGCAGATGCAGGGAATAAATGTTAGCCATCTGGTCGGCATCCAGTCCCATGCTGCGCACGGGTTGGCCTGAATCCAGTTGCGCGAATACTTTCTCCAGCAGGGCGGCCTGTTTTTGCAGATCCTTGTCGCCGCTTTTGGACATCTTTTTCGCTTTATCCAGAGCCTTCTGCACGCTTTCCAGGTCAGCCAGAGCCAGTTCGGTGTTGATGATTTCAATATCGCTTTGCGGATTTATTTTGGCCGACACATGCACCACGTTGTCATCTTCAAAACAACGCACCACATGGGCTATGGCATCGGTTTCGCGGATATTGTGCAGAAACTGGTTACCCAGGCCTTCCCCTTTTGAGGCCCCGGCGACCAAACCTGCAATGTCGACAAATTCCATGGTCGTGGGCAGTGTATTTTTTGGCTGGACAATCGCAGTCAGCGCATCAAGGCGCGGGTCGGGAATCGAGACGATGCCTGCATTGGGTTCGATGGTGCAGAAAGGAAAATTTTCTGCTGCGATACCTGCTTCGGTCAGGGCATTGAACAATGTGGATTTGCCAACATTAGGCAGTCCGACAATACCGCATTTAATTCCCATCGCTTTCGTCCTTCTTATTCTGGTCAGTAACTACATCTTCAGGCCGGGTATGCAGTTTTTGCATGGCGTCCTGTATTTTTCCGGCAACCAGGAGTGGCATGAGCCGGATGGCTTCATCAATGGTGTCCTGAATGGCATCGGCGTCCTGTTTCGAGGGTTCGCCCAGGACATAGTCGATGCCCTTGCCCGTGGGTCGGCCAATACCGATACGCAGACGATGGAAGTCATTCGTGCCCAGAGCCTTGGCCACATCACGCACACCATTATGGCCACCATGCCCGCCACTGCTTTTCAGTCGAACAGTGCCTGCTGGCAGGTCCAGTTCATCGTAGGCAATGAGGATGTTTTCAGGAGCAATATCGAAATAACGAGCCATGGCCGAAACCGCCTGGCCACTGGCATTCATCATGGTGGTGGGAAAAAGTAATCTGACATCCTTGCCGTCGACACTGATCCGTTCTGCCATGCCGAAAAACTTACTTTCAGGGCGCAGTTCACCATGGTAGTCATCGCACAGGGATTCCAGGAAAAGGGCACCGGCATTATGGCGGGTAAACCGGTATTGCTGGCCTGGATTTCCCAGACCAGCAATCAGTTTGATTTCATCGCTCATGGAGATGAATGCTTAGATATTAATCGCTGCTGTCTTCGTCGTCAGCAGAATCATCTCCGCCTTCGTCGCCCGCAGGCACATCACCTGTAGCAGTTTCATCAGCCGCAGCTTCTACATCTTCTTCAACAACCTGCTCACGAATCTCGTTGACAGATACCACAGCATGGTCGTTTTCTTCACCGTGGGACAGATCGATACTGGTCACACCTTCTGGAAGTTTCAAATCAGATATATGAAGAATATCGCCTACATGGACATCCAGCATATCGACTTCAATATATTCTGGCAGGTTTTTCGGTAAACAGGCCACTTCCAGCTCGTACATGGAAGTACTGATCTGGCCATTTTCCGATTTCACGCCAACACATTTTTCTTCATTGATGAAATGCAACGGAACATTTACGTGCAGTTCAACATCGGCGCGAACACGGAGAAAATCCGCATGCATAATGACGGGTTTGGCAGGGTGACGTTGCAGGTCTTTAATAACGACACTTTCTTTTTGTCCATCGACATTGATGTCAATAATGGACGAGAAAAAGGCCTCATGTTCTGTAGCATGAAACACTGTATCGTGGCGCATGGTTATTGAAGCGGGCTCTTTGCCAGCACCATAAATGATAGCCGGTATTTCATTGTTTAAGCGACGCAGGCGGCGGCTCGCACCTTTCCCTACGTCTGTCCTGGCTTTGGCGTCCAGGATAAATTCGTGTTTAGCCATTTTATATATTCCTCGCGGTTACAACGTTTGGTCAAAATGACCTCTGTTCGCTGTACCACTTGATGATTAATGGTTGATAAAATTTTTCTGAAACCTGCGACCGATTTCAGAAAGCATTTGTGTATCTGCAACCCGTTAATACCACTTACGTGTTATCAAACATGGCGCTTACAGATTCTTCGTTGCTGACTCGTCTGATTGATTCACCCAGGAATTTGCCCATAGTGAGTTGACGAATCTTTTTGCACTTCTTTGCTTCTTCCGACAGTGGAATGGTGTCAGTGACAACCAATGAGTCGAGGGAAGAATTATTAATATTTTCCATGGCATTGCCGGAAAGCACCGGATGCGTGCAGTAGGCTACTACCTTGACTGCACCTTCTTCTTTTAAAGCATCAGCCGCTTTGCACAGTGTGCCAGCCGTATCGACCATGTCGTCTACAATCAAACAGGTTCGGCCACTCACCTCACCAATCAAATGCATGACCTGGGATTCGTTGGCTTTAGGTCGGCGTTTGTCGATGATGGCAAGATCAACATCCAATTGCTTGGCAAAGGCGCGAGCCCTGACCACACCACCAATATCTGGAGATACCACCATCAGGTCCTTGTAATTATTTCTAAGGACTTCATCGACGAGTACTGGTGATCCATACACATTGTCCACTGGAATCTGGAAAAAGCCCTGGATCTGTTCAGCATGCAGGTCCACGGTCAAAAGCCGGTTAACACCTACGGCACTGATCATGTCGGCTATGACCTTGGCACTGATTGGAACACGGGCTGATCTGACCCGACGATCCTGGCGCGCATAGCCAAAATAAGGAACAACTGCGGTAATCCGGTTAGCTGATGAACGGTGCAGGGCATCTGCCATCAACAGTAATTCCATAAGGTTGCTGTTGGTCGGTGCGCAAGTGGGCTGAATAATGAAAACATCCTGGCCACGCACATTCTCATTCAGCTCAACGCTGATTTCACCATCACTGAACTTCTGTACATCAGCACGGCCCAGAGGTACCCCCAACCAACGGGCGACTTTCTCCGCCAGTTCAGGATTGGCGTTACCGCTGAATACCATCAAGTTGTTGGCCATTGCTCGGGTCCTGGTTGTCCTGGTAATTATCGTTTTAATTTCGAATCTGCTAAGTCAGATTGTCAGGTTGCATATGGCTGGGGTGGGAGGATTCGAACCTCCGCATGCAAGGATCAAAACCTTGTGCCTTACCGCTTGGCGACACCCCAAATTAGTTTGCTTAAAGCTAAAAGCTAAAAGTAAGATCAATGATCAAACCTTGTGTCTGTTAATGTAATGCCCTTACTCTATATTCAATTCGTTAAGAGCCTGATGGAGTGGTGACTCATTGACTCCTCTGGCCACAAAGGCCTTGGCTATCCCGGGTAACTGCCCCGGTACCAGGTCCAGTACTCGCTGTGCTTCCTGTTTCGAATCAAAGGCGGCAAACAGGCTGGAACCTGTCCCGGTCATGCGCGTGTCAGCATAACCTGATAGCCAGTCCCGCGCCTTTTTTATCGAAGGATAAAGGTCGCAGACCAGCATTTCGCAGTCGTTTTTACTGCCCGGAAACGGAAAGGCGGCTATTTTGATGGGGTGAGTGTGTCTTGTCAATTGCGGATGGGAAAATATTTCCCCTGTAGAGACATGACAATCGGGCGTCAGGACAAGATACCAGCGCTCAGGTAAATCAAGGGCTTGCAGAGTTTCTCCCACATCTTCCGCCCAGGCTGAACGGCCCCGGATAAACACGGGCACATCTGCACCCAGGGAAAGACCCATCTGGGCCAGCTCATCCAGGCTCAATTGGCAATTCCAGAGCCGGTTCAGGGCCAGCAAGGTAGTGGCAGCATCCGAGCTGCCACCCCCAACTCCGGCGCCAAGCGGCAGTGATTTATCCAGGTGTATGGCTGTGCCCCGGGTAATGCCTGATTCCTGCCAAAGTAGCCTGGCTGCCTGCATGACCAGGTTATCCGCGCTTTCAAGGTCGGGATTGCTGCAGGTAAATGAAATTTCGTTGTTCCCAGAGGGAGTAAAAGTGAGCTGGTCACTAATATCCAGTAGTTGAAAGACTGTTTGCAGCGTGTGGTAGCCGTCTTCACGACGTCCAGTGATGTGCAGGAAGAGGTTCAGTTTCGCTGGTGCCGGCAGGGTGATAGAGTCCAAAAGTGCTGCCTCAGGGAATGTCCCAGTCGCTGATCACAAAAGTGAGCCGATAGGGTACCTGTTCCAGCCTGATCCGGCCTGGCAGGGCATAGCTATCAACAGTCTGGTAGCGGTCGTACTGTAACTCCCAGCGTTGGCCCCTTGCATCTGCCTGAGACAGGGTTGCCGTCAGGCCCTGGGGATTTCGTGTCCTTGCTGCCTGACTGCCAGGGGCGGCAATACCTTTGATCCAATACAGCAGTTCACGCAGTGGAAAGGCATAGCCAAGAACTTCAGTGCTAAGACTGTCCAGGTCGGAAGAGACAATAGCATCCTCCTCGCCCGCTCTATTTATAGTGACGCCGTCATTATTACCAGTAATTTGTACAGCGCCCATCCCCAGGGCGCCACTCAGGTTGATGTCATACTCTTCGTGATTTTGCTGCCAATTGATGTTGATGGTTTCGTTGCCATCACCACTTCTTATATTGAGCCTTCCCCGCAACGACCAGTCCTGCAGACCCACGAGAACCTGCGAGTAGTTCTCAGGGTAAAGGTTTCCATCAGGCGACAGGGAAGTACACGAAGCCAGCAACAAGGCAAGTAAGAAGCCATATAAGAACAGCCCGGCTTTCAAGACATTAACGTGAAGAAACAGAAGTGAGTCGCTCCATGGTGCTGCGAATATATTCACTGTCTGGCTGGTTTTCCAGGGCCTGGCGCCAGATAGTGCGGGCCTGGGATCTTTCGCCCATTACCCAGAGCACTTCACCAAGATGGGCAGCGACCTCATGGTCAGGAAACAACTCATAGGCGCGTCCCAGGTTGTCACTTGCTTCCTCATAAAGGCCGAGCTTGTATTGCACCCAGCCCAGGCTGTCGATGATGGCAGGATCATCAGGTGCCAGTTCGACGGCGCGCTTGATCAGTTCATAGGCTTCTTCATAGCGCTCAGTACTGTTGGCGAGATAATAACCCAGGCTATTGTACGCAACCGGGTTGTTGGGATTGAGCAGGATGATTTTGCGTAAATCATCTTCCATCAACTCAATGTCGTTTCTTTCCTGGCTATAAACAGAACGCAGGAAAAGTAATTGGATGTTGTTGGGAAAGGCACCCACGGCATTGTTAAGAATGCGTCCGGCGTCATCCATAAAGCCTTCATCCATAAGCACATTGGCTTCCATGCTCAAAAGAGCAATGTTGTAATCCGGATTGCGGAAGCGAATATTTTGCAAACGTGATTTGACTTCGGAATAGCGTCCGGCTCTGACCATCAGTTCGGTCAGGCTGCGTTGGGCCTGAAGAAAATTGCCGCCGCCATTAACATTGAAAAAATGTTCGATGGCTTCTTCATCAAGATTTTCCTGTGCGCTAATGAAGCCCAGATAATAATGGGAATCATCGAGGCGTTGCGCATTATTCACGAGGCGTTGGAAATATTGCCTGGCGTCGGTGAGCAGATTGATTTCCATGCTAAGCAGTGCCAGTGAATACAGCATGTCAAAATCATCGGGGTATTGTTCAACGATGATTGCAAACTGGTCGCGCGCATCAAGATAACGCTGCTCATCCACCAGTTTGCGTGCATACTGAAAACGCAGCTGCTTATGGTTAACATTGTTTTCCAGGGCTTGCTGCAAACGACGGCGCGCCTTTTCTTCTTCCCCCAACAATTCCAGTAATTCCACTTCCAGGATGACGACTTCAGGGTTGTCATTCATTTCGCCTGAAAGGGTACTGATGATGTCATAGGCTTCTGCAATCTGCTCATTCTGGTGATACAGATGGGCCAGGCCAATACGCAAGGTCTGGTTTTCCGGGTAGACGGTTTTGAGTTCTTCGAATTCCTCGATCAGGGCGTCTATGAATAAGCCTGCATTTGTATCTACGGCTGTTCGGTTTGTAATCAGGCGAAAGTCGACATTGGTGCCCATTGCCAACAGTTTGGTCATATGATCGAGCGCTTCGCGGTAGCGGCCCAGGGAGATCATTTGGAAAGCCAGTGTACGCAACGCTTCTTCAGACTCCGGTTCCTTTTCCAGCCACATGTTGCCCATTTCAATGGCGGAAGGTACGTCTCTTATAAAAGAAGCAATACGTGAAGCCCGTTTGATTATGTTGATGTCGTTGGTTTCTCGAGCAAGCGCAAGATAATCTTCCAGGGCTTTCTGGTTGTAGCCGCGTTGACCGGCCATTTCCGCAATAATGACCCGGGTCAGGATCTCCTCGTCAAAATTCCCATACTGGATATCTTCCGGCGCAGGCAGGGGTTGAGGACCATCTTCAGCAACAGTTTCCGCATTCTCCGCTCCATCAGACATTGTGGCTGCTGCATTTGCCGGCTCATTAGTGCCGTCTTCACTGGTAGGCAGGGGGGTGCTGGCACAGGCAGTAAGGAAAAAACAGATTACCAGGGTGCACAGGGGGAAACGAAACCAGAGTGATGTTTTGGGGAAGTTGGTCATGTCAGCCTTATTTCTTGTCATAGCGGTGATTAGTATAGCTATAGTGGGTTGTTTTACTCAATGCCGGGTATTGCGAGGAATTCACAACTACGGCAATAAGACCCGGAATACAGCCATTTCGTTCCCGTGAAAGAAGGTCCAAAAGAACTTCAATAGGTACTTATATAGGCAGAGCAGGGTGTATTGAGTAAAATGCCGTGTTTTACACTTGAACAACTCATCCATGACCACTTTGTTACTGGGCATTAATCACAATACGGCCAGCGTCGATGTGCGCGAAAAGGTCGCCTTTGCCCCGGAAAAAATGCACGACGCCTTACAGCAGGTGTGTGCCGATGTGGGTCTGGAGGAAATTGTCATCATTTCAACCTGCAACAGGACTGAGCTGTATTGTGAGCCTGGCGAGGGCAGTGCTGCTTCCAGTAGTCCCGCAGAAGTTCAGAAACTGGTGCTGGGTTGGCTTGCCCAGTATCACCTCCTGAGTGAAACACAACTGCATGACAGTATGTATGTGCACAAGGACATTGATGCTGTCAGGCATTGTATGAAAGTTGCCAGCGGGCTCGACTCCATGGTGCTGGGAGAACCGCAGATCCTGGGACAACTGAAGTCAGCCTATGCCGTTGCCCGTGAAGCGGGAACTGTAGGTAATAATCTGAGCCGTTTGTTTGAAGAAACTTTTGCTGTTGCCAAACAGGTACGCACGGATACAGCTATAGGTGAAAACCCGGTATCAGTGGCCTTTGCGGCTGTGACACTGGCGCAACATATTTTCAGTGATCTTTCCCAGGCCAACGCCCTCATGATTGGTGCTGGCCGAACTATTGAGTTGGTGGTGCAGCATTTACGCCAGGCGGGCGTGGCGAAAGTCTCAGTAGCAAACCGCACTTTAGAGCGGGCGCTGGAGCTGAAAGAAAAATACGGTGTCGATGAGGTGCTGTTTTCGGATATACCTGAAGAGCTGATCAAGGCCGATATCGTGGTCAGCTCAACAGCCAGCCAATTACCTATTTTGGGTAAAGGTGCCGTGGAAAGGGCGCTGAAGGCACGCAAACACAAACCCATTTTTATGGTTGACCTGGCAGTCCCCCGGGATATCGAACCAGAAGTGGCAGAGCTGGAAGACATCTACTTATACAGCGTGGATGACCTGGCCCAGGTCATTGATTCAAACCTGGAGAATCGTAAAGAAGCAGCGCACGAAGCTGAGCTTATTATTGACCAGGGTGTCAGCAGTTATGAAGAAAAACTGCGCACACTCGGTATTGTCTCCACATTGAAAAATTTTCGCCAGAAAGCAGAACACATCAGGGATACGGAACTGGAAAAGGCGCTCAAGTTGCTGGATAAAGGCGAATCCCCCGAAAAAGTGCTTGCCACGCTTGCCAGGCTGTTAACCAACAAGCTGATTCATGCCCCCAGCGTGCAGATGAAAAAAGCCAGCGCTGATGGGCGCAGCGAACTGATTTTGTTGGCAGAGGAATTGTTTGAACTGGAAGCCAGCAATGAAGAAGTCAGCGAATTTGATCCGGAAGACGAAAAGCGCGGCAGACCTTAAAGCCAGTTAAATTTTTTACAGGGCTGCGTCACAGCGCACTCCTGCATGAAAACGAACTCCTATAATTACATTAGAAATAAATGAATCCATCCATCAACAGTAAATTGGAAAATCTGCGTGAGCGCTACGAGGAGCTTGAAGCCTTGTTAAGCGACGCAGAAGTTATCAGCGACCAGGAGAAGTTTCGTAATTATTCCAAGGAATATGCGGAACTGGAGCCTGTCGTGCTTAGCTTTAGTGAATATCAGCAGGTGCAATCAAATCTGGAAGAAGCCTTGCAGTTGCAAAAAGACAGCGATCCGGAAGTCAGGGAAATGGCGGAGGAAGAAATTACTTCAACGCAAAGCCGGCTTGAAGTTCTGGAGCTGGAACTACAAAAACTGCTTCTGCCCAAAGATCCGAAGGACAGTTGTAACGTGTTCCTGGAAATACGTGCGGGCACTGGAGGTGATGAGGCGGCAATTTTTTCCGGCGATTTATTTCGCATGTATTCGCGGTATGCGGAAAGCCAGGGTTGGAAAGTGGAAGTCATCAGTGAAAGACCCGGTGAGCATGGCGGTTTTAAAGAAATCATTGGTCGGGTTGAAGGCAAAAATGTTTTTGGGCAATTGAAATTTGAATCTGGTGCCCATCGCGTGCAGCGTGTGCCGGAGACTGAAACCCAGGGCAGGGTGCACACATCGGCCTGTACAGTAGCAGTGATGCCTGAAGTCGAAGATATTGAAGAAATAGAAATCAACAAGGCCGATTTGCGCGTGGATACTTTTAGGGCCAGTGGCGCGGGTGGCCAGCACGTCAACAAAACAGATTCCGCCATTCGTCTCACCCATATTCCCTCCGGGATCGTGGTGGAATGTCAGGACGAGCGATCACAGCATAAAAACCGGGCCCGGGCCATGTCGCTGTTACAGGCAAAATTGCAATCCGAGGCAGAAGCAGAACAACAGCAGGAACAGTCTGATGCGCGTCGCAACCTCGTTGGCAGTGGTGATCGTTCAGAAAAAATACGGACCTATAATTATCCGGACGGGCGCATTACGGACCACCGGATCAACCTCAAGTTGAATCGACTGGCTGATGTTATGGCCGGGGATATTGGCGAAATCATTCAATCGTTGATAACCGAGCACCAGGCTGATCAGCTTGCCGATATGGCCAATTAGCACATTCCAGCATGGCTACAATTAAACAACTTCTTGCAGACGGCGAATCAGCACTGCCAGAAAGTGATAGCGCGCGTCTGGATGCAGAAATCCTGCTCGCCTGCGTGATCAGGAAATCACGCACCTGGCTTTATACCTGGCCGGAACATATCCCCAACTTTTCTGAGCAACATCTGTACCTTGATCTGGTGCGAAGACGTCAGACCGGCGAACCCATTGCTTACCTTACCGGGCGCAGGGAATTCTGGGATCTTGAATTGAAAGTGAACTCTCATGTATTGATCCCCCGTCCTGAAACTGAAGTGTTGGTGGAAACCGTTTTACAGACACTCGCGCAAGTCGAGCATGCCAGGATAGCTGATTTAGGCACAGGATCCGGGGCTATTGCCCTGGCATTAGCCCATCAAAAACCCGATTGGGAGCTTACGGCGACAGATATAGCAAATGAGGCGCTGGAGCTGGCCGCTGAAAATGCAAAGTTATATGCCATTAAAAATATCCATTTTTGCCAGGGCAGTTGGTTGTCTCCACTGGCAGGACTTACTTTTACTGCCATAGTCAGCAACCCGCCTTATATCGAAGTCGGCGATGAGCATCTGAACCGGGGTGATGTTCGCTTTGAGCCAGAACATGCGCTAGTCTCCGCTGATAATGGCCTGGCCGATATCAGAATAATTGCCAGCCAGAGTGGAGCGCATCTTGAAGCCAATGGTTGGTTGATGGTTGAGCATGGTTATCTGCAAGGCGAAGATGCTCGACGGATATTCCAGGAATCTGGATTCAGCGCAGTTGAAACGATAAAAGATTTGGCTGGGCTTGAACGGATAACAATAGGGCAGCTGAAAGATGAAAGATGAAAGGTACAAGATACAAGATCAAAGGTACAAGGGTATGCAACTTGGCCACTTGTACCTTTGATCTTGTACCTTGGCTAACGAAGCCAAACTTCCAGAACATGAAGCTGATTAATTAGAAGACCATGAATGACAAAGAATTACTAAGGTACAGCCGCCAGATCATGCTCCCCCAAATGGATATTCGGGGTCAGGAAGCATTGCTGGGTGCGAGCGTATTGATTATCGGTCTGGGCGGACTGGGGTGTCCGGTTGCCATATACCTGGCAAGCAGTGGTGTTGGGCACCTGGTGCTGGTAGATGATGATGACGTTGATCTCAGCAATCTGCAGCGGCAGATAGCGCACGACACGCAAAGTATTGGCACAGCAAAAGTGGCGTCAGCCTCTGAATCCATTCAGCGTCTGAATGCAGGTGTTAAAGTCACCGCAATCAAGGCTCGACTTGAAGGTGAAGCCCTTGAAGAGCAGGTGAGCAAGGCTGATGTCGTCCTCGACTGCACGGATAATTTCGCCACACGCTTTGCTATCAATGCTGCGGCCGTAAAGTTTCGTAAACCGCTCGTATCTGGTGCGGCAATCCGCATGGAAGGGCAAATCAGTGTCTTCGATAGTCGTCTGGAAGATTGCCCCTGCTATCAGTGTCTTTACCAGGAAGGTGATGATCTGCAGCTCAGTTGTTCTGAGAGTGGTGTAATGGCACCGCTGGTCGGGATAATAGGGACATTGCAGGCAATGGAAGCCATCAAGGTGATTACCGTTATCGGTACGCCACTGACGGGCCGATTACTCTTCCTTGATGCCCAGACCATGCAGTTTCGCGAGATGAAACTGAGCAAAAACCCAAACTGTCCCTGTTGTATAGGTTGAGTGTACCGTTTGAGATTAGCGGTTTTTGGTTCAGGTCAAATACAGGCAACCTTGATTGACCTTGGATGGTATGCCTGTGAAAATTGATTCCCTTAATAGTTTGTCCACGTCGGAGAAAAGATGAAATTCAACAAGAAAATTGCTGCCAATATTTTCAGATTGCTTAGCCTGATGTTTTTCTTAACCCTGGCTCCTTTGGGGCAGGCAGCAGAAGATGGTGAATCTGAAACCGTCTCTTACACACTGACCAGGCAATACGGCAGCGTCCTGTTTCGCGTCATGCAACAACAGTATCTGAACCTGGTGGGTCGTTTCGATGATTATTCGGCAACACTGGAAATGGATTTCGGGAATCTGGCAAATTCCAGACTTACGGCCACAGTACAAATGGGTAGTCTCAACATGGCAGATGGTGATGTATCGGAGACACTTGTTAACAGCAGTGTGTGGTTTAATGCTTCTTTATATCCTGAAGCTACTTTCACAACGACCAGTGTCGATGTGACTGGTGAAAATACCGCAGATTTTCACGGGGAGCTCCAATTTGTCGGTGTGACCAGGCCCTGGACCCTCCAGGTTGAGTTTTTTGGTGGGACGGATGGGGAGTTAACCGGCAGTTCTATCGGCATGCTTGCACGCGGCAGTTTTGACCGTACAGACTTTGGTCTTGATCAGTACCTGAACATGGCAGAAGCGTTGGTCAGTTTAGAAATCAATGTGAAGTTCAATCGAGACTAATAGCCTTTTTATACACCTTTCAAAACACAGGACACAACTATCATGCGATTAAATAAAATCTTACTCATATCATCTATTTCACTAATTCTAGTGTCATGTACTTTTGTTAAATTGACGCCAGCAGGTGAAAATGTTGCTGTTATGACTGAGCGGGAAGTAGCGAACTGCACCAGAACAGGAACAACCACGGTTGAAGTACTGGACCGGGCAATAATTGAGCGCAATCCAGACAAAGTGGCGCGTGATTTGAGGATAATGGCCAGAAACCGGGCAGCAGACCGGGGCGATGCCATTGTGGCTTCAACTCTTGTTGATGATGGTGAACAGACCTTTGTGATTTATCGCTGCAGAAATTAACAGATTCACTACTTGATGCTGCTTTCTATCAGGGCGCGGATGCCGTGCCCTGAAGCATTTCTTCTCTTTTCTTAATAGCAAACTCCCACACTAGATGCAGTAAATGACCTGTTTCAGTCCATGTGCGTGCACCGGATATAATTTTTGATTTCATGAGTTCCAGCTTTCCGCTATGATACGCAGCCAATAAATTGAATCATAAAGAAAAAACGATAACAGAAAGTCGTTTGGTAAAGCATTAGTGACAACCGAAACAAAAGACGAGACCCTACAGAAGTCCTCCCCAGACACAGATAATTCCGATGTGGGAGCCAAAGCAAGTTTCCATGACTTTGACCTCCCGGAGTCACTGCTCAAGGCAGTGGATGAACTGGGGTTTGAATACTGCACACCGATTCAGGCGCAAAGCCTGAAAGTTACCCTGAGTGGTCACGATGTCACCGGCAAGGCCCAGACAGGCACCGGGAAAACAGCCGCGTTTCTTTCAACAATTATTAATGACCTTTTAAAAAACCCCATCGAGGAAGAGCGCTACGTCGGAGAGCCGCGCGCGCTGATCATTGCTCCCACACGGGAACTGGTTATGCAAATAGCCAAGGATGCCTTGTTACTGACTAAATATACCGGCCTGAAAGTGACAACCCTGGTTGGTGGAATTGATTATCAGAAGCAGCAAAAAATTCTGGATGATGAAGTGATTGATATCGTTGCGGCCACACCCGGTCGTCTACTGGATTTTGTCCGCAACAGGAATATTGACCTGAGCATGATTGAATTACTGGTACTGGATGAAGCCGACCGTATGCTTGATATGGGTTTTATGCCGCAGGTCCGACAGGTCATTGCAGCTACCCCCAAAAAAGAATTCCGCCAGACCATGTTGTATAGCGCCACGTTTTCCAATGACATCCTGGAGTTGGCAGAACGCTGGGCAGTAAACCCGGTCAAGATCGAAGTAGAGTCCCAGCAATTAACTACAGATAACGTTAATCAGATTGTGTACCTGGTAACTACGGATCAAAAATATAGTCTGCTCTATAACCTGATTCAGAGTGAAGAGGGTGAGCGGGTAATTGTTTTTACCAATCGCCGCGATCAGGCCCGGCGCATGGCAGATAACCTGCATCGAAATAATGTCAGCGTAGGATTGTTAACAGGGGAAGTCAGTCAGCCCAAGCGGGTAAGAACCCTGGAAGAATTCAAGAACTCCACTATCCAGGTACTGGTAGCCACCGATGTGGCAGGCCGTGGTTTGCATATTGATGACATTAGTCATGTAGTGAACTTTAATCTGCCTGAAGAAGCTGAGGACTATGTGCATCGCATTGGACGTACCGGACGGGCAGGGTCACTTGGCACTTCTATCAGTTTTGCCGACGAGGATGAATCCTTTCTGATACCTGGCATAGAACAGACCATTGGCATGAAGCTGCCCTGTGAGCATCCTCCGGAAGAATTGTTGACCAAACCCCCATCATTCTCCAGACCTTCAAAATTCAAATCTGAGGGCAAGTCCCATGGCGGCAGGGGTGACAGAAAAGGAGGCTCCAGGCCAAGACGGCATTAAGAGTTACTTCACCTTCAGCCAGCTCCAAATCAAGTACTCTGACCCCTTGATTTCTTGATTGTTTGTCCCGACACGCTTTATCTCGATTCTATAAATCCTGAATTTACTGTGCTCCTGCCTCTTCCAGAATTTTTGCGTACTCCCCCGAGTTTCTATGCTGTGAAACAATTTTAAGAATAGTTTCCCCGTGCATATTTGCCTCGTTGATATTACGGCCCGATTCAAGGAAGAAAGCGACAAAACGACTAAAAGCTTCCGGAACCATGCCGCGATAGGCTTTAACCAGTACGTGGAAATCCGGTGCTTCATCGTGGGAGTTTTCCAGTTCCAGAAAAGATTTAACTCTTTCGTCACTCCACCATTCATCACGTACCGCTGGCTGGGTTCTGTCGGCACCGGTTTTTTTCACTTTATCGTTCACGTTTTATGTATTCCTTTAATATCAAGGGGTCAGAGTACTTGATCCCTAAATTTTACAAATTTCTTAACACACTAATGGATCAAGTACTCTGACCCCTTGATTTATTACTTGCTGAGTTTTTCTTTCAGCATCTGATTTACTTGCCCGGGATTGGCTTTGCCCTGGGAGGCTTTCATGATCTGGCCGACGAAAAAGCCGATGACCTGTTCCTTGCCATCCCTGAATTGCTGCACCTGTTCAGGGTTGTTGGCAATGACATCATCAACCAGCTTTTCAATAGCGCCACTATCAGTAACCTGTTTCAGCCCTTTGCTTTCAATAATACTGTCAGCATCACCTTCACCTGCCAGCATGGCTTCGAAAACGGTTTTGGCAATCTTGGATGAGATGGTGTTATCTGTGATCCGCAAGATCAAACCGCCCAGAGCCTGCGCACTGACAACGCTGTCCCCAACAGGGATCTCTTCTTTATTAAGGTAGGCCTGCAAGTCGCCTGTTACCCAGTTTGCAGAAAGCTTGGCATCTTTGGAGGTGGCAACAACATCTTCAAAATAGTTGGCAGTCGCCAGATCGCTGGACAAGACCTTGGCATCATATTCGCTCAGACCGTACTGTTCCTGGAAGCGGGTGCTTTTCACATCCGGCAGCTCGGGAAGCGTTTCCCGGATAGCTTCGACAAAGGCTTCATCTATCACGATTGGCAGCAAGTCTGGTTCAGGAAAGTAGCGGTAATCATTGGCCACTTCCTTGCTGCGCATGGAGCGGGTTTCGTTGTTGTCGGCATCATACAGCCGTGTTTCCTGAACAATTCTGCCGCCGTCTTCAATAACGTCTATCTGTCTTTCCACTTCCAGATTGATGGCTTTTTCCACAAAACGAAATGAGTTGATGTTTTTTATTTCAGTGCGCAGTCCCAACTCTGTACTGCCCCTGGGGCGAATGGACACGTTGGCATCGCAGCGCAAGGAGCCCTGTGACATGTCACCATCAGAGATGCCCAGATAACAGACAATGGAATGCAATTTTTTCATGTAAGCAACCGCTTCTTTGGCGCTGCGCATATCAGGTTCAGAAACAATTTCAAGCAGGGGAGTGCCGGCCCGATTTAAATCAATGCCGGTTTTGTCATGAAAATCCTCGTGCAGGGATTTGCCAGCATCTTCTTCCATGTGGGCGCGGGTAACACCAATGGTTTTTTGTGTGCCATCTTCCATATCAATAACAAGTTTACCTTTGCCAACGGTTGGATAGTCCAGTTGTGAGGTCTGATAGCCTTTGGGCAAATCGGGATAAAAATAGTTTTTTCTGTCGAACACAGAAGTCATGCCTATTTCTGCATCAATAGCCAGGCCAAACTTGACGGCCATTTTCAGCGCTTCCTTGTTCAGCACAGGCAAAGTGCCGGGCATGGCCAGGTCATAAATATTGGCTTGCGTGTTTGGCTCTGCGCCAAACTCGGTACTGGTTCCGGAAAAGAGCTTTGAAGCAGTCGCTAGTTGCACATGTACTTCAAGCCCGATTACTGTTTCCCATTCCATCGTCTTATCTCTTGTTTTACTTGTTTCCTGCAACAGGGGCTTGTGTATGCCAATCTGTTGCTTGCTGGAGTTTATGTGCGACGTTTAACAATTGTGCTTCTGCAAAATCCGAACCGACAATTTGCAGCCCCACTGGTAGTTTGTTTACCAGTCCGACTGGAATTGAAATGCCTGGCAAGCCGGCAAGGTTTACAGCAATCGTATAAATATCTTCCAGGTACATAGTGACCGGATCATCATTTTGCGAGCCAATAGGGAAAGCGGTATGCGGGGAAGTTGGTCCCATGATGACATCCACTTCCTGGAATGCCTGCTGAAAGTCATTCTTGATCAGACGGCGAATTTTCTGCGCTTTTCGATAATAGGCGTCGTAATAACCAGCTGAAAGTGCATAAGTGCCAACCATGATGCGACGTTTCACTTCGGCGCCAAAGCCTTCACTGCGCGTGCGTTTGTACATGTCTTCCAGATCTGCAGGATCATCACAACGATAGCCGTAGCGAACACCGTCATAGCGTGACAGGTTGGCTGATGCCTCAGCGGGTGCAATAACGTAATAGGCAGAGACTGAAAGATGACTATTGGGCAGGCTTATTTCTTTAACTGTGGCGCCAAGTTTTTCATATTCGGCAATGGCGTCCCGAATCTTTTGTTCCACTTCTGCGCCCAGGCCGGTGGAGAAATGTTCTACAGGTAATCCTATCTTCAGGCCTTCAAGTGGTTTGTCCAGGGTTGCTGTGTAGTCCTCAGTATCACTGACGCTACTGGTTGAATCCTTTTCATCCAGCCCGGCCATAACATTGAGCATCAACGCCGCATCCTCGGCTGATTGAGTCATGGTGCCGGCCTGATCGAGGCTGGAGGCAAAGGCCACCATGCCCCAACGTGATACGCGTCCATAGGTAGGTTTTAAACCGGTTATTCCGGTAAAAGAGGCGGGCTGGCGAATAGAGCCGCCAGTATCTGTAGCTGTTGCACCGGCGCAAAGTCGGGCAGCAACGGCTGCAGCGGAGCCGCCTGAAGAACCGCCGGGGACGCGGGAGCGATCCCAGGGATTTTTTACCGGTCCATAAAAACTGGTTTCATTGGATGAGCCCATGGCGAATTCATCCATATTGGTTTTGCCCAGCGTGACAGCACCCGCATTGTTGAATCTTTCCACAACAGTGGCGTCATAGGGCGCGATGAAGTTATCCAGCATTTTTGAGCCGCAAGATGTGCGAATGCCTTTCGTGCAGAATAAATCCTTGTGCGCGATTGGTATGCCAGTGAAGGCTCCTGCATTACCTTTGCTGCGTGACTCGTCAGCTGCTGCTGCCTGTTCCAGTGCGCTTTCCTCACACACTGTGACGAAGGCGTTGAGGTCGGTATTTTCCAGGGAAATTCTTTTCAGATATTCCTGTGTTAATTCGACGCTGGAAATTTCTTCCTGAATAAGTGCCCTGGATATTGCTGCCAGGTCTGAGTCAATCATCGTTAGCGTTCCTGATGCTGTTGTTGTTTATAAATTTGGTTATGCAAGTGTTTTTGCAAGAATTCATGAACATTTGGTTTATTTGTTTGCTTGGGAGATTAGTTTAAAAAATTTCATTCGATTACTTTTGGTACCAGGAACAGACCTTCTTCAGCATCTGGCGCGATTTTTTGCAATTCATCGCGTGTGTTGAGTTCTGTTACCTTATCTTCGCGAAGGCGCTGTACCGCATCAAAAGCATGAGCGAGGGGCTCGACGTTGTCTGTGTCCACAGACTGCATCTGGTCAATAAGCGTGAGTATGTTGGAAATACTACTCGCTGCTTCCAGTTTTTCTTCCTCGGTCAGATGAAGGCGGGCCAGATGGGCAATATTCTCCACATCGGCGAGTTCGATAGACATGATTAACTCCAAAATTCTAATAGGGGCAAAAAGCAGTGACAAATGTGTCCTAAATCTGACAAATCAGATTTAGTTCTTGCTCTAAGTAGTTGTGATTGCTAGAGTTGCCCGAGCTGAACCAGCTGATTATACTGGATTTGCAAGAGCTTTTATAAGAAGTATTGTAATAAGAAGAATCAATCCCCGCTGTTTTGTCATTTGAGGACACCCTAAGTCAATGTTAAAGAAGTTACGTGGCATGTTTTCCAACGATCTTTCGATCGATTTAGGAACCGCCAATACCCTTATATATGTCCGCGACCAGGGTATTGTCCTGAACGAACCCTCCGTGGTTTCCATTCGAATCCATAATGGCCAGAAAACAGTTACTGCTGTTGGCGCAGATGCCAAGCGCATGCTGGGTCGTACGCCAGGCAATATAACTGCGATTCGTCCTTTAAAAGACGGTGTAATTGCCGATTTCCAGGTCACGGAAAAAATGCTTCAGCATTTTATTCACAAGGTTCATGAAAACAGTTTCATTCGTCCCAGCCCGCGCGTACTCGTTTGTGTGCCGTGCAAATCCACCCAGGTGGAAAGGCGTGCGATACGTGAATCCGTCATGAGTGCGGGCGCACGGGAAGTCAGGTTAATTGAAGAACCAATGGCAGCGGCTATCGGTGCCGGTTTGCCGGTTGACCAGGCCAGTGGCTCAATGGTTGTTGACATAGGTGGTGGTACCACTGAAATCGCCATCATTTCTCTTAATGGTGTGGTGTATTCAGAATCTGTGCGAGTAGGTGGCGACCGTTTTGATGAGGCCATTACCACGCATGTACGTAGAAATTATGGCAGCCTGATCGGCGATGCCACGGCGGAGCGCATCAAAAAAGAAATTGGTTGTGCCTTCCACAGTAATGAAATCCGCGAAATTGATGTGCGCGGTCGCAACCTGGCCGAGGGTGTGCCAAGAAGCTTTACCCTTAATGGTGATGAAATTCTGGAAGCGCTTCAGGAACCCCTGTCTGCCATTGTGCAGGCTGTGAAAAGTGCACTGGAGCAGTCCCCGCCAGAACTGGCGTCTGACATTGCTGAAAGCGGCCTGGTATTAACCGGTGGCGGTGCATTATTGCGAGACCTGGACAAGTTGCTCAGTGAAGAAACCGGGTTACCGGTTATCGTCGCTGATGATCCCCTGACCTGTGTGGCCAGGGGCGGTGGCATGGCAATGGAACTGATGGATGCCCATGACCTGGATTTGCTGACGCTCGACTAAGGGCAGAGACAAGAGGAAAGAGGAAAGGAAGATTTCATTTAGGTATAAACCTGTGTTTATCTTGTATCCTGTATCTTGTATCTATATTCCATAGAGGTTAATCAAAATCAGATCTCTATTCATTCAAAATACTTCCCAGGGCTATCGTTTGCTTGGTCTGGCCCTGCTGTCCATGGTTATGATGCTGGCAGATAGTCGTTTCGATTATCTTTCCAGTCTCCGCTTTTATGCTTCTTACCTGGTTACTCCGCTGCATTGGCTTGCAGATACACCCCGTTCAATTTCCGATTCTGTAAATAATAATTTCCAGAGCCGTGGTTACCTGATCTCCGAAAATCAAAGTCTCAAAGAGCAGCTTCTTTTACAGCAGTACCAGTTACAAAAACTCGGTCACCTGGAAGCAGAAAACCAACGTTTGAATGATTTGCTCAATGCCTCATCCATTGTGGATGAGCGTGTGGTCAACGCAGAATTGACTGGCGAATCACCAGACCCTTTTTCCAAACGTGTGCTCATCAACAAGGGCAGTGTAGAAGGGGTCTACGAGGGACAACCGGTTCTGGATGCTTTTGGCTTGATGGGGCAGGTTGTAGAGGTGGAACCCTATGCCAGTTGGGTACTGTTAATTACTGATCCCCAGCATTTCACTCCGATACAAATTAATCGTAATGGCAATCGTGCCATTGCCTCGGGTACACAGGACAGTTTTCAACGGCTTGAGCTGAACAATATCTCTGACACGTTTGATGTCATGGTTGGGGATGTGCTGGTGACTTCAGGATTCGGAGGGCGCTTCCCTGTGGGCTATCCGGTAGGCGTTGTCAGCAGTGTGGTGCACGATCCGGGCGAACCTTTTGCCACGGTGACTGTTGAACCCACAGCCCAGCTCGACAGAAGCCGTAACGTATTACTGGTATTCAAGTAGGGATTGGATAAATGGCCAAGAACCCGGGTAATCATCAAGGAGGCTGGATAATAGTTGCCACTTTATTGATTGCTGCACTTTTTACCGTATTGCCTTTGCCTTTTTGGCTGGAATCCTATCGCCCGGAATGGGTAGCCCTGGTGGTCATCTACTGGGTGATTGCACTGCCAGACAGGATAGGTCTGTTCACTGCATGGATTACAGGGTTTTTCATGGATGTTCTTGAGGGCTCTCTACTTGGACTTAATGCCCTGGCCCTGGCCCTGGTAGCTTATCTGGCCCTGAGTCTCTACCAGCGCATGCGCATGTTTACTGCAGTACAACAAAGCAGCACTATTCTGATTCTTATTGGCATTCACCAGTTGCTGTCATTCTGGGTTCTCACCGCCAATAGCCAGAACACCGCACCCAATCTGATTTTTATGATATCTGCGCTATCCAGCGCCATCATCTGGCCCTTTATTTTTCTGGGGCTGCGTTATATTCGCCGTTCATTCAATGTGATCTGAAGTCCCTGAGATCTGAAATAACCCAGTCTGAAAACGGGTCGTGAGTGGTAAAGTTGGCTCGCTCCTCTATATAATCCCGGCATAATAAAAAAACAGTTTTTTGGGTTCAAGGGGAAATGTCATGTTCAAAAGTAAAATTGGTTTTTTCATAGTATTAACTGTGTTGGCATCCTGTAGTCAGGAAGAGGCTGAGGAATCTAACAATGCTGCTGTTAACTCAACACAATCATCTGTTACGGCAAGCTCAACTTCCGGGTCAGTTGCCACAGCAACTCCACAAAGCAGTCCATTGGATACTGATCCCATGGCTTTACCACCGACAGATGCCTGGTTGACCAATGGTGGATCATTTTCCAACCAGCGCTGGTCGCCTCTGAATGAAATCAACAGGGAAAATGTGGCGAATTTGAAAGGTGTTTCGCGTACACATCTCAATGGTTCGGGTCTGGACACACGGTATTCCAATGAAGCCACACCGCTATTCAAGGATGGCAAGATTTTTATTTCCACAGGTGAAGATGATGTCTTTGCCATAGATGTTGATAGTGGCGAAATTGCCTGGGAATACCAGGCCGAATTTCCTGAAGACATGGGCGCACAGGTTTGTTGTGGCTGGGACAGCCGTGGCGTTGCATTGGGTGAAGGCAAAGTCTTTATAGGCCAACTGGATGCCAGGATAGTAGCGCTGGATGAAAACACTGGTGAAATGCTCTGGGAAGCACAAGGTGAGCCTTGGGAAGATGGTTACAGTATTACCGGTGCGCCTTTATATTATGACGGCATGATCATCACGGGTTATTCCGGCGGCGAAAAAGGCGTGCGAGGTTTGGTTGAGGCCTTTGATGCGGCTACAGGTGAGCCTCTCTGGACTTTCTACACAATCCCCGGCCCCGGTGATTTTGGGCATGATACCTGGCCACAGGACAGCAATGTCTGGGAATTTGGTGGTGGCACAGTCTGGCAGACACCAGCGCTTGATCCTGAACTTGGCCTGATCTATTTTTCCACGGGCAATGCCGCGCCAGATTACAATGGTGCCATCAGGGCAGGGGACAACCTGTTCACCGTTTCTATTGTTGCTGTTGATGTGTATACCGGTGAATACCGCTGGCATTTTCAGCAAGTGCATCATGATATATGGGATTACGACTCTCCTAACCCGGTAATTCTTTTTGACCTGGATTATCAGGGTGAACAGCGCAAGGCCGTTGCTGAAGCCGGGAAAACGGGCTGGGTCTATATTCTGGATCGCATCACTGGTGAGCCGTTGATTGGTATTGAGGAACGTCCTGTACCACAACTGGAAGAGCAGCTCACTGCAGCAACCCAGCCCTATCCCATAGGTGATTCATTTGTACCGCAATTTGTGGATGTGCCACCGGAAGGGGCTATCGTTCGCAATCAAGGCAGGATATTCACGCCCTTTGGCAAGGACACACCCACTATGGTGCAACCTGGTTTGGCAGGCGGTGCCAACTGGGCACCAAGTGCCTATGATCCCACGCGTCAGGTTATGTACATATGTGCCCAGGAATCTGCCATGACCCTGATGATGGAAGATACGGAAATTCCGGAAGAGCATGGTGTGGAGTCGTGGACGGCAGGAGGCTTCGGCGGAGCAAGGAAGCCCAGTACCGGCGTAATCGCAGCTATGGACATGACGACCAATACCTTGAAGTGGCGATTCCGTTGGCAGGATACCTGCTATAGCGGCATGCTGGCGACTGGTGGCGACCTGGTCTTTGTTGGTCGCAATGATGGCAGGCTGACTGCGCTGGATATTGATACAGGTAGACAGTTATGGGAGTTTCAAACCGGTGCCGGCGTTAATGCCCCGGCTATCAGTTTTGAGCATGAAGGAAGTCAGTACCTTGCTGTGCTTTCCGGGGGCAATCTGTTTGCCCCGGGTGCAACACGGGGTGATAGCCTGTGGTTGTTTTCACTGGAAGGTCAAATGGAAGAAACACTCCCCAATGACACCCTGATGAGTTTTACCAACTCTTCAGCACCGGATTCTGTCATTCCTGCAATCGTCGGAGAACCGGATTATGATGCCGGTGCTGCTCTTTACCAGATATCCTGCGTACCTTGCCATGGTGAAGATGGTATGGGAGGTCATAATCATGGTTTGCCCTTGAATAATTTGACCGGTATTCAGGATGCCGTCAATGTTGTGTCTTCCGGCAGAAATGCCATGCCGAATTTTACCGGGGCGCTTACGCCGGAACAAATCAGGGATGTCAGTGGCTACGTGACGGATAGATTATTTCAGTGACAACAGAGTTGAATGAAATTAATTCCATTATGCGGTGCTAGCATGATCTATTGGAGTTTAAGGTGATGAGAAAAAACAGATTTATTGTATTGCTCTCTTTGTGCTTGCTGCAGGCTTGCAGCCTGCTCAGCACCGATCTGGACTGGCCGGAGAATGCCTATCCCCGGGAATATTTTGAAACTGCTTTCCAGGCTGATGCTGCTGCCCAGCAATACCAGACACTTGACGAATACCTGCTCTGGATTACCCGCTTTTATTACGGTAATAGTCTGACTCCAGGCTGGCTTGGTTTAAGCGAACAATTATTGGAGAGACTGGAAGAGCCGCAACGCTCGGAAGTTTCTGAACGCTTATACCAACTAGGTGGCAGGATTGGCAGTGAATGGGCAAAAGACAACGAGGTACGTTTGCTCAATACCCGCAATGCGGCCGTCTGGCGTGATGCCTTGCGTGAATCAGCAGATCGGGGTGATATTAATGAATACATCACCCAGGTTGAAAATGATGTGACAGCTATCATGGCAGGCAGCTTGAGCCATGAAGATATTTATTTCGAGCGCTACTATATCGACGAATTTGACTAGGGAGTCGCTGATTAAGTATGAATAGTTTCAGCGTGATCAGAGGCTCCCTGATTTCCTATTGGCATGCGGCGGGACTTCCCTGATGCAACACTGGACTGAAGATACTACGGCAATTCTCCTGGCCTTCGTCATTATTGTTCTGGCGCTTGCAGCATTTCTTATTGCGCCCTTTTCACCTGTTAATGAAGCCCTGGTTCAAGCTGAAGCAGTTCCCGGTTTCAGCATTGATAGCTGGTCGCAAGACAATGCCTCGGGTAATGCCGTCACCGTCTTTCTCAGTGACACCGTAGACAGTGCCAAACCTGCGCGCTGGTCCCTTAACCCCTTTGCTGCCTTATCCCTGGATTTCGTATTTTCTGCGGTCATTTTCTTTTTCTTTCTTGGTCTTCTTTTTGGAACCGGCATGCTGCTGATGCAACGCCGACCCGATGAATTCCTGAAAGGTTTCGTGTGTATTTTTTCTGTCTCCCTGCTGGCTTACCTGCTGGCCAACCAGGAGGAATTTCGCAGCATGGGGCTGGGTTATGCCTTGTGGGCAATTGTGCTTGGGCTGACTATAAGTAATATTTTTGGTATCCCCGATTTCATCCGCCCCGCCTTGCAGCCGGAGCTCTACATCAAAACCGGCCTGGTCCTGCTTGGCGCTGAAGTCCTGTTTGGCAAAATCCTGGCCATTGGTCTGCCCGGTATATTCGTGGCCTGGATTGTTACACCCGTTGTACTTATCAGCACTTTCTGGTTTGGGCAAAAAATTCTCAAGATTTCTTCAAAGACACTGAATATCACCATCAGTGCGGACATGTCAGTGTGTGGTGTGTCCGCAGCTATCGCTACAGCAGCGGCCTGCAAGGCGAGCAAGGAAGAGCTGACCACTGCTGTTGGTCTTTCCATGATATTTACTTCCATCATGATGGTGGCATTGCCTGCCTTTATTAATGCGGTGGGGATGCCGGAAGTACTGGGCGGTGCCTGGATCGGCGGCACCATTGATGCCACCGGGGCAGTTGTGGCAGCGGGGGCCTTTCTGGGTGACACGGCATTGAATGTGGCAGCAACGATCAAAATGATCCAGAACATATTGATTGGTGTGCTGGCATTCGGCGTTGCCTTTTACTGGGCAACCAAAGTAGATAAGGCGGCTGGACAGACAGTAGGCGCTTCTGAAATCTGGGTTCGCTTTCCCAAGTTTGTTCTTGGCTTTCTTGGCTCCAGCATACTTTTTTCCCTGTTGGTTGAAAGCCTCAACCCCAGTACCGCTATAGTGCTGGTTGAAAATGGTGTTCTTGATTTCACGTCTGATATGCGTGGTTGGCTGTTTTGTCTGGCCTTCGCCAGTATCGGCTTGTCGGCGAATTTCAGGGAACTGAAATCCCAGTTCCATGGTGGCAAACCACTCATTTTGTATGTTTGTGGCCAGACTCTTAATTTGTGTCTGACGCTGCTGATGGCCTGGATTATGTTTTACAAAGTTTTTCCCGAAATTACCAATTCCCTTTAAATATGAAAGATAAAATATCCAAAGTTTTGTTTTTCTTACTGGCACTGGTGACATTGCAACAGGGTATTGCTATGGCGGGTAACTATTCCAGGCAATGGCATGATCAGGCGAAAATCATTGAGCAACAGGATATCGATCCTGCAGCGCTGTTTTACATGGAAAGTCGTCTGGCACTCAAAGCCGAGAAAGATATTCGCGGAAAGTTAACTACTACCAGGCGAAGTATGTGAACAACTGGCAGCGTTGGGTCCAGGCCCCCAATACAACATTCTTTCGCCGTGCGCTTTTCCAGGTTCACTTGTGGCTTGGCATTGCCATCGGCCTGTATATTCTTGTCATCAGCGTCAGTGGCTCTGCTATTGTCTTAAGACCTCAATTCAGTCAATGGTTTATTCACAGTGCAGTTGATTCTGAAAGTGGAAACCCGCTCACGGGTGCGATGCTTGAGGCCAGAGTCAATGAGGTCTATAGCGACTTTGTTGTCACCAATGTGGTGCCACCAACACGTCCCGGACGGGCTGTCTATGTTGTCCTTGAACGTAACGGGAAGGAAAGCACCCGTTATTTTGACCACTACACGGGTCTTGATCTGGGCAGTACCTTTCCCTGGCAGGTGCAAAGCGTGGAGTGGCTAACCAGGTTTCATGATGATTTATTGATGGACAGATCGGTTGGTCAAAAAGTGAATGCTATAGGAGGCATGCTATTTCTGCTGATGGTGTTCAGCGGAATATTTATCTGGTGGCAGGGCAGGCGACGCTGGGCCGATGGCTTGCAAATTAAAAGAACCAGTATGCACGGCTTTAACTGGCAATTGCATAGCTTCCTGGGTTTCTGGTCTTTATTGCTGATGTTTATCTGGGGGCTGACAGCAATCTATTTTGGCTTCCCCCAGCCTTTTGATTTCATCATTGATGCGCTGGATTCAGATCTTGAAGATTTCGAAAGGCCTGATGCATGGCTGCGTTTTCTGATAAATCTGCATTTCGGGCGCTTCAGGGGTTCCTGGCCCTGGTTACCATATTTATGGATATTGCTTGGCCTTATTCCTGCCGCCATGTTTATTACCGGATTTATACTTTGGTATAAACGGGTCCTTAAAAGATACTTGTAGTGACGAGTGACGAGTGACGAAGTACAAAAAGAAAGTTGAAAGTGAGTAGGCCGGAAAAGCGAAGCGTCATCCGGCATGGCGACCGCAGGTCGCCCATGTTCAAGGCCTGAATAATATTCAAAGCATGTAGGTCGGCATAGCGCAGCGTTTGCCGACAAAAAAGCTATGTGCTGTTGTTTAACTGTCGGCAAACGCTGCGCTATGCCGACCTACATTATTTCTCTTGACCCAGAAAATTCAACCCACATCCTTGATTACACTCGACACTCGCCACTTTTTAAAATTTCATTTTAACTGCGCGAGTCGCAATCAAAACGTCTATAAGTTCATTGAGCGGATCGTCCGGCTCCATCCCATCCTCAAAAAAACCGGTGATAAGCAATCCGGCATCAATCTGTCCCTGGATTTGATCATGTAGAGTGTGGCCAAAACAGACCGGTTTGTTTTCCGCTGTCAGTAATCGCTTTAATTCTTCTTCCGGTAAATCGCGGGAATCGGCAAAGGGTATTTTGTGTCGCACAGTGAGTTTGCCGTTTTCATAATCTTCCAGGTCAAAGACAAAACCAAAGGGGTTGATAAAGCCGGAGAGCAGGGTACCACCAGGTTTCAACACGCGAGCCGCTTCCTGCCAGACGGGCAATACAGTTTCTGAAAATACGTTGGAACAGGGATGTACGATCAAATCAAAGCTTTCATTTGCAAAGCAACCCAGATCTGCCATGTCTCCCTGTACAGTATCGATTTCCAGATTTTCCCTTTCTGCTACAAGACGATCCTGATCCAGCTGCTTTTCTGAATTATCAAACACCGTCACCGAGGCACCTGCAGCAGCCAGTACAGGCCCCTGCTGACCACCGCCAGAGGCCAGGCAAAGTACGGATAAGCCTTTGATTTCCTCAGGAAACCACTCTCTTGGGGCAGGTTTAAGGGATGTCAGCTTGATAGCCCATTCACCCTTACGTGCATATGCTATGGTCTGTGCATCAACCGGCACAGTCCATTGGTCATTAATTTCGGTAAGCCGATCCCAGGCTTTACTGTTGTAGTCACGAATATCCATACTATTTCCTCAGATTCGCAGGCATTTTACCTGTTAGTAACAGGTAATTGTTTGTATCCTTCAGGCTTATTTCCTACACTTCCCGGATAATTCCGCCACACCGGAGACAGGTATGCGGGCTTTCAAAACCCTGCTCATACTCAGCCATCGCTACATAGGCATTCCCCTCAGTTTTTTATTTGTGGTCTGGTTCCTGTCCGCCTTTGTCATGATTTATGCCGGCGGTATGCCTCGTGTAACACCGCAAATGCGCATTGAAGGCGCTCAGCCCCTGGATCTGAGTGAGGTGAGGGTATCCCCCTGGCAGGCTACAGGCTTAATGGGCTATTCACCGGTTGAGGCTACACTGAAGACAGTGCTTGGCCGTCCGGTATATGAATTTCCGGAATTTGGGAATTACAGTACTTTTATCTGGGCTGATAGTGGCGAATTCCTGGACGAAATCACCACAGAGCAGGGAGCCATCATAGCCAGTGATTTCCTTGATATCCCGGTTGATGCTTTTTCCTACGCAGGCCTGGTGACCTTTCCTGATCAATGGACGATTGCTATTCCCGGCGAATTACCCCTCTTCAAATTTACCGCGGATGATGAATACGGCACAGAGGTCTATGTGTCGCCAAGCAAAGCGCAGGTAGCCGTTTATACAACGCGTGAAAGCCGCTTGTTGGCCTGGCTGGGCACCATCCCCCACTGGTTTTATTTTGCCGATCTGCGTGCCAACCAACCACTGTGGTATGACATTGTGGTCTGGTCCTCGGGCATAGGCTGCATCATGGCACTGCTTGGGCTCATGTTGAGTTTTACGCAATGGCGAAAGGTCCGGCCTTTCAGTTTGCGCAAGGCGATTCCCTATCATGGCTTGATGCGTTGGCATTACATACTCGGCACTTTCTTTGGCGTTTTTGTGTTGACCTGGGCCTTCAGTGGAATGCTCTCCATGGAACCGTATTCCTGGACCAATGCCAGAAGCGTCGATGTGGATGCAGGGGTATACCAGGAAGGGGTGCTGCAGCTGGATGCTTTTCCTGCAATCAATGCTGAGCAATGGCAATCGCTGGCACAGAGTGAAATGCAAAGTGAAATAAAGGAAGTGGAGTTTCGCTGGTTAAGCGGTAAACCATACTATCTGGCCAATTTCAGCCAGGTTAATGAATTGGTCTTGAGCAAGCGGGATCGCCTGCACCAGCCCTACACGATTATTGGACAACTGGAATCCGGCAGCGTGCTTATTGATGCGGAAAACTTCCAGGTCTTTGATGGTTTTTCCAGTGAGGAACTGGTGGCAAAGCTGGAAGGTGCCACACCGGGTGCAAAGGTAATTGATTATGCTTTGCTTGAGGATTACGATGATTACTACTATTCTCGCAATAACCAGTTGCCACTGCCTGTTTTGCGCATCAAGTTTGATGATCCGGCCGAGAGCTGGATTTATGTTGACCCGAAAAAAGGTGAACTGTTAAGCCTGATTCATAAGTACAGCCGGGTTGAACGCTGGCTCTACAGCGGACTGCACAGTCTGGATTTTGCGTTCTGGTATCATCAGCGACCCTTGTGGGTTATAGGCATGATTCTGCTTCTGGCTGGTGGGTTGGGAGTCAGTCTCATCGGGCTTTATTTCGGTCTCAAACGCATGAAAAACGACATTAAAATATTACTTCAAAAAATCACCCAAACAGGAAAGACACATGAAGTTCCAGGTACCCCACATTAAGCTTAACCTTTGTTTTTTAGTCACACTGTTTGCCTGCACAAGTGTGTTGGCACAACCATTCACTTTGGGCGAGGGCCCCTGGTACTTTGATACCTATTCGCCGTCTTCCCGAATCAAGGTGTCTGTTGTTGCCCGAGGCATTCAAAATCCCTGGGGCATGGCGTTCCTGCCCAATGGCAATATTCTTGTTGCGCAGAAAGTGGGTGGCATTCGCATCATTCGTGATGGGGAATTAGACGCCAGGATAGTTAGCGGCACACCGGAAGTACAAGTTGCTTCCGGTGGTGGCTTGATGGATCTGGCACTGCACCCTGATTTCGCCAACAACCGCCTGGTGTATTTCACCTACGTGAAAAATGCACAACCACCTGCTGGTGCCAATTATTATGCGACGACTGCCATGGGTCGGGGGCGTTTGAATGAAAGTGAAACGGCATTGGAAAATGTGGAGGATGTCTTTGTCGCAGATGCCTGGGATACAACAGCAGGGGGTCATGGTTCGCGTTTGCGCTTTTCTGCAGACGGCACTGTCTTCATGTCATCGCCCTTTCGCAGGAATTTTGAGAAACCCCAGGACACGATGAGTGACATCAGCAAACTGCTGCGGCTGAATGATGATGGTTCCATCCCTGCTGATAATCCCTTTGTTGGCAAAGAGGGTTATTTGCCGCAGATATGGTCTATCGGTCATCGCGCCATGGAAGGCATCGCCTTTCATCCCGTGACTGGTGAACTGTGGGCCAGTGAGCATGGGCCTCAGGGCGGTGATGAAGTGAATATTATCCAGGCGGGTCAAAATTATGGCTGGCCTCTGGTCAGTTATGGCCGCGACTATGACGGTTCGCGGGTTTCCCAGCAACCGTGGATGTCAGACATGATTCAGCCCGAAATTTTCTGGGTTCCCTCGATCGCCACATCCGGCCTGATGTTTTACACAGGCGATAAATTTCCGCAATGGGAGAATGATTTGTTTGTTGGTTCGTTGATGACTGCAAGAATGCCAGGCACAGGCCATATCGAGCGTATTAATTTTAATGAAAATGGAGAGCAGCGTCGGGAATGGTTGCTGAGTGAACTCAAGCAGCGAGTTCGGGATGTACAGCAGGGACCTGATGGTTTGATTTATGTATTAACCGAAGAAGCGGATGGTGCGCTTCTGGTGATTGAACCAGCCGACTAATCAGCGGTTAAGGTATTCGGCGAACCTTGAGTTTTCATTTAAGAAATCACAAAGATTCAGTTTTTGTAGTGTGGAAGTTTCTGGATAAAATTTTTGGGTTTATTCAGTCTCAATTTCCAGGTTGAGCACTTCCACAATTCTGTTGAAATTGCCGATGTAAAAAGCGCCCATTATTTCCCCTTGTAGCTGTTGAACATTACCGCCGTTTTCAGGGTTTATACTGACGTTCAGTGTGAGATCACCTTCCAGAAATTTCGCTACATTCAAAACCACATTAGTGGCCAATGTCTGCAATTGTTGAGGAGCAAACAGCACCATGGTTTGCAACTCTGCCAGCAATTGCTGACGGTACTCAGCTGGATCCAGGCCTGCTGCTTCACCCTGAACAGTTAACAGGGCAGGCACAAGACCAAGATCCTGCAAGGCTATGGAGGCAAAAAGTATATTGCTGTCCTGTAAGGACAGGGAATATTGCGTAGCACTGGTGCCAGGGCCAAGGGCAATATTGTCCAGTTCATCCAATGAAATATTTTCCATGGCAGAATTTGTCGTTAGCAGAAATGAGCCTGGGAGGGCAATGCTGAAGGCGTTATCCATGGCATTGTTATCTTGTGGGCTGTAGGTGTACTGGTAATTCAGCACAATGGGCAGGTAATCATCTTCCATGACACCTGCCAGGTAATTGTTCCAGGTAGTGCTGGGAGTACTACCAAAATCCGGAATACCGAGGGGAAAGCGCAGGCCTTCAGCAGTAAGATTCAGGCTATGGGGAAACTCGTTGAAATAGTCAAAATCGCTAACCTGGATGCTTTCAAGAATGTATTCATTATTGACAGTATCAGTCACATGGAGGTTCTCCATGATAATGTCGCCATTGAAGGTCAGTTCGACAGATTCATATTCCAGAGATTGGTAGTAACCTCCGGCAACAAACTCTGCCATCCTTTCATCAACCATGGCTTTAACAGAATAATTTATTATTAAATAAGCTCCAGTCAACAGTACAATCAGCGCGAGTGGAACGATCAAGATCAGCTTTTTAGTCATGGATTTGAATCAGATAACAGAATAGTTGGATGGTGAGTATAAGATAGAGTTAGAGAGAAGGATTGTCCAAGAATATTTTTTCGATTTGCCCTGTTATTCTGAAATCTGTTATTTCTGTAATATTGAATGAGATGAAATTTGCCTGGATGTGACCATAGATGCCTAACATGAATATCAAATTACAAAGCATTGCCCGACAACAAATTGACAGCTCTGTCATGGAAGAACTTTTCGCCACTACTGTCACTGTTGGTGAAGGGCTAAAAGGTGATAACTCTGATAGCAGTAAAGCAGGAGAAGTTACTGTGCTCAGTAAGGAATCCTGGGTAAAGATTTGCCATGAAACTGAAACAGAGATGCCGTGGTTGGCAAGTGGTGCAAATTTGCTTGTCAAGGGTTTTGAGTTTTTGCCAACCGACCTGGGCAAGACCCTGCTCATTGGCGAAGTTGTTCTGGAAATAACCCGCGCGACGGATCCGGGTTATCACCTGGAAAAAGATGCGCCCCATGTAGTAGACGCGCTCAAGTTGGGTTGGCGCGGGGGTGTTGTGTGCAAGGTGCTCAGAAGTGGTGAAATTCAGAGTGGCGATTCAGTCAATATTGCTGAATAAACCCGGGCTTGAAAAAAAACAACATGATCAGTCTCCGCAACATGTTTTTTTCTCTGCTGTTGCTGTCATCACTATTTTCCGCGCCTATTCTGGGCGCGGATTGCGTTATTCTTCTGCATGGTCTGGCCAGAACCTCTGCCTCCCTGAACAAGATTGAAAAAGTGTTGTCCGAAGAAGGCTACCTGGTTGTCAATGCCGGTTATCCCTCCAGGGCAGGACCCATCGAAGAGCTTGCAGTACCTGCAATAGAGGGCGGCTTATCGGAGTGTCAGGCAAGTGGTGCTCTGCAAATTCATTTCGTCACGCATTCCATGGGTGGCATTCTTGTCAGGTACTACCTGGAACATCATGCTATTTCTGAGTTGCGCCGGGTGGTGATGTTGGCGCCACCAAATCAGGGCAGCAAAGTGGTTGATGCTTTTCGCAAGGTGCCGGGTTATACCCTGCTTAATGGTCCTGCCGGTTTGCAGTTGGGAACAGGGGCTGACAGTGTCCCTCTGCAGTTGGGGAGGGCAAACTTCAATTTGGGCATCATTGCGGGCAATCGCACCATCAATCTGATCTTGTCCCGGTTTCTTGAAAATCCGGATGATGGCAAGGTGTCTGTCGCCAGCACGCGGCTGGATGGCATGTGCGCTTTTATCGAAATGCCGGTAACGCACGCCATGATGATGAGAAATAACAAGGTGATAGAGCAGGTAGTCAGTTTTCTGGCGGCAGGAAAGTTTAGTGGGGACACGGCTGAAAACGAACTCTGCCTTTAGGGATGCCGCGGATGTGGTGCTGCTTTTATCAGAGGGGTCCTTTAGCTTTCCCGGTTTAAAGCAGCATCAGCAACTTTGGCCAGGCCATTCTTGTAGTCATTATCTGGCAGGCAGTCCAGGCACTGCATCGCTTTGTCGATACACTGAGTGGCCTTGTTACGGGTGTAGTCCAGGGCCCCGGAGTTAAGAACTGTAGCCATTATGGTGTCCAGCTGCTCCCGACCGCCGCTGCGAATAGCATTCTCTATTAATGCCTTATCTTCTGCTGAACCTTGCTGCATGGCAAAAATAAGTGGCAATGTGGGCTTGCCCTCAGCGATATCATCACCGACATTTTTACCCATGGCTTCGCTGGAACCACTGTAATCCAGAACGTCGTCGATTAATTGAAATGCCAGACCTACCTGCAGTCCAAACTGGTGAAGATTTTCTTTTACCTTCTCATCCGCACCGGCAAGAATGGCGGCAGATTTGCAGGCAGCGGCAAACAGGATGGCGGTTTTGTTGAGAATCACCTGCATGTAATCAGCTTCGGTGGTCTGGGGATTGTGCTGGTTTATCAGTTGCAGTACTTCACCTTCCGATATTTTATTGGTGGTACTGGCCATAACATCCATGATCTCCATATCACCGATTCCTACCAGCAATTCGAAAGCCCGGGAATAAATGAAGTCGCCTACAAGCACGCTGGAAGGGTTATCCCATTTGGTATTGGCCGTTGGACGACCCCGGCGCATTTCCGACATGTCCACTACGTCATCATGCAGCAAGGTGGCGGTGTGCAAAAACTCAATTACAGTGGCCAGTTCAATATGGTCGGTTCCGCTATAGCCCAGATTATTGCTGGACAGCAGCACCAGAACAGGGCGCATGCGTTTACCACCGGCTTCGGTAATGTAATGACCAATGCTCTCTATCAGAGGCACGTCAGAATGCAACTGGGCAACGACAGTTCGGTTGAGAGCAGCAAAATCATCTGCCACAATCTGGTGAATTTGAGTAACCATAACCGGCTCTGTTTAGGTGTCCTTAAATAGCCCTTGAAAATGCACACCTGAAAGCGTGCTCAAAAGAAAGCCGAATGCTAGTTTTGGGATAGATGAAAGTCAAGAAAACCGGGCATTTCAGCCAGATATCGTGGTTTCTTCAAGCGCCAGCGAGGCAATCCAAAAAATGCCCTGATTTTGTTGCGAAAAACCACCTGTTCCCGTACAATTCCCGCCCTCGTAAAGACCGGCCTACCTCCATTCTTTCCTAATTGCATCCCGCAGGTGCTATCAGGGTTTTTTATATAGGGTAAACAGGTCGAATTAGAACAGATTTCCTGAATAGCAACAGTGCTATTGGAGCCAAATATGTACGCGGTAATAGAAAGTGGTGGTAAACAGCACAGAGTCACTGAAGGTGAAGTGCTGAGATTGGAAAAACTGGAAGCCAGCACTGGAGATAAAGTTAATTTTGACAAGGTCCTGATGCTTGGAGAAGGGGCTGATGTTGAAATAGGTAAGCCTTACGTGAAATCGGGCAAGGTGACTGCAGAAGTTATCAGCCATGGTCGCGGTGACAAGGTTACTATCATTAAATTCCACCGTCGCAAGCATCATAAAAAACAGATGGGTCATCGCCAATGGTTCACCGAGGTGAAGATCACAGAAATATCTGCAACTGGCTCAGCGCCCAAAGCCAAGGCTACTGCAGAAAAAACTACAGAAAAAGAAGCGGCTCCAAAGAAAGCCCCTGCGAAGAAAAAAGCAGCCCCTAAAGCGGCAGCGGAAAAAAAGGCAGCCCCTAAAAAAGCTGCTCCGAAAGCAAAAGCAAAAGAAAAAACTGATTCAAAAGATTAATTCCAGAACAGAATAGTGTGAATTGACGGGAGACCTTCATGGCTCATAAAAAAGCAGGCGGCAGTACTAATAACGGCAGAGATTCCCAATCGAAACGACTTGGCGTCAAGCGTTTTGGTGGAGAAAATGTTCTGGCGGGTAATATAATAGTTCGTCAGCGTGGCACACATTTTCATCCTGGAACCAATGTTGGTTGCGGAAAAGATCACACGCTATTTGCTAAAACAGATGGTGTTGTCAGGTTTCAGGTTAAAGGCCCGAAAAGCCGTCGTTTTGTAAGTATTGAGACGGCATCTGCCTGATATCCCTCAGGCCAAGATTTTTCCTAAAAAGCCCTGTCTCTGACGGGGCTTTTTTGTTTTCAGGACACCCTACATGAAGTTCGTTGATGAAGCAGAGATACTGGTTGAAGCCGGCAAAGGTGGCAATGGCTGCATGAGCTTTCTGCGCGAAAAATTCGTGGAGAAAGGCGGTCCTGATGGTGGCGATGGCGGGGATGGTGGCAGCATCTACCTGGTTGCAGATGCCGCGCTCAATACCCTGGTGGATTTTCGTTTTCAGCCCAGGTACAAGGCAAAAAATGGTGAGCAGGGCAGGGGTAGAAATTGCACCGGGGCTGGTGGTGATGACCTGGAAGTACGTGTGCCTGTTGGTACCAGTGTCTATGCCCTGGAAACAGATGAATTGATGGGTGACCTTGTTACTGCGGGACAGCGACTGCTGGTGGCCAAGGGCGGTTTCCACGGCCTTGGCAATACCCGTTTCAAGTCCAGTACTAACCGGGCACCACGGAAAACATCCAAAGGCACTCCGGGAGAGAGCAGACGACTCTTGCTGCAAATGAAAGTGGTGGCAGATGTGGGTTTGCTGGGTCTGCCTAATGCCGGAAAATCCACCTTGATTCGAGCCGTATCCTCGGCCACACCAAAAGTGGCTGATTACCCCTTTACGACTCTGATCCCCAACCTTGGCGTGGTCAGAGTTGGCGAAGAAAACAGCTTTGTCATGGCGGATATACCCGGTCTGATTGAAGGGGCAGCAGAAGGTGCCGGGCTTGGTATTCGCTTTTTGAAACACCTGGCACGCACCCGGGTGTTGTTGCATATAGTAGATATAGCGCCGCTGGATCAATCAGATCCTGCCGAGTCTGCCGCTGCTATTATCAAGGAACTGGAGAGTTTCAGTACTACCCTTGCCGAGAAGGAACGCTGGCTGGTTTTGAACAAACTGGATTTGCTTCCCGAAGCAGAAGCCGATGCCGTTTGTGATGCGATTGTTGCAAAGCTCGACTGGAAAGCGCCTGTCTTTAAAATTTCTGCTGTCTCAGGTCAGGGCACTAAAACCTTGTGTGATGAATTGATGCAGGCTATTAACGCAGCCGATCTGCGCCTGGCTGAAGATGAAGAGTACCGTGAGGCCCAGGTCGAACGACAACAGCGTATGGAATTTGAAATACGTAATAGTATTGAATCCACCAAACAGTTATGGCTGGACAAGAAAGGATCCGATCTTGATCAGGACCTGGATGATGATCATGATGTAGAAGTGGAATACGTAAAGGATTGAATGTGAGTAACAGGCAAACATTTACCCGTGCCAAGACCTGGGTCATCAAGATTGGCAGCTCCCTGCTAACTGATAATGGCAAAGGCCTTAATCGCGACAGCATTGCCAGCTGGGTCAAGGACATTACGGCCTTGAACAAGGCCGGCGTGTCTGTGGTGCTGGTGTCTTCCGGTGCTGTCGCCGAAGGGGTTCTGCGCCTTGGCATGAAAGGGCGTCCCAGTGCCATTCACGAACAGCAGGCCGCTGCTGCTGTTGGACAAATGGGTCTGATCCAGGCCTATGAGTCTGAATTTACAAAATATGGCCTGCATACTGCCCAGGTCCTGCTCACCCATGACGACTTGTCCAACAGGAAACGTTACCTGAATGCACGCTCCACATTAATGACCTTGTTACAACTGGGTGTTATCCCCGTCGTCAATGAAAACGATACTGTCGTTACCGATGAAATCTGTTTTGGTGACAACGATACTCTGGCCGGGCTTGTTGCGAACCTGATCAATGCCGATGCCATGGTCATCCTTACTGACCAGGAAGGTTTGTTCGATGCTGATCCCCGGGATAATCCAGATGCCAACCTGGTTGCAGAGGCAAATTGTGATGACGCCAGGCTGGTGGGTTTTGCCGGAACAGGTCATGGTGACATGGGGCGCGGTGGCATGCAAACCAAGATCCGTGCAGCCCGGCTTGCCGCAAGATCGGGAACACTGACCTGCATAGCAAATGGCCGTGAAGCGGAAGTTCTCGGCAGACTAAAAGGCGGTGAAGCGCTGGGCACCTTACTATTACCTGAAAGCGAGCCTCTAGCGGCGCGCAAGCAATGGCTTGCCAGTCACCTCAAAGTCAAAGGAACCCTGATTCTGGATGATGGTGCTGTCACTGTTCTGAAAAATTCCGGCAAGAGTCTGCTGCCAGTGGGTATTAAAGCTTCTTCAGGAAATTACAGCCGTGGCGACGTCGTGAGTTGTACTGATGAAAAGGGCACAGCCGTTGCCAGGGGATTGGTAAATTACAATTCGGAAGAAACAGAAAAACTTCTTGGCCGTTCCAGTAATGAGATAGTTTCTATTCTGGGATATGACGGAGAACACGAACTGATACACCGGGATAATCTGGTACTGCTTTGACGTAGTTAATCATTTGACAGCAAGTAGCTACTCTCGCTATGTTTAGCGCTGTTCATATTCAGTCTACTAATTAATCAGAGGGGAAGTGCATGGGCAAGTATTGTTGCCGGATTTCACTATGGCTTTTAATTTCTTTTGCCAGCTTTTCAGTACTTGCGGAAAAGAACCTGTCGGGTGTCTGGGTTGGAAATTACAGTGAAGATCAACCTGATCGTTTGCCTGGTCCTGAGCTTGGCGACTACGCAGGACTTCCGATAAATGATGCGGTCAGATTACGTGCCCAGAGCTGGAGTGCATCGCTAATTGCACTTCCTGAATACCAGTGCCGCGTACATCCCTCGGACTATGCCAGCAGTTTTGCCAATATCCGGATATGGGAAGAACGCGATCCTATCAGTGAAGAGCTGATTGCCATACGAATTCAGCATTTTGCCTGGCAGACACGACGCACTATCTGGATGGATGGCCGCGAGCATCCGCCAGAATTTGCCTTGCACACTTCCATGGGTTTCTCCACGGGTGAGTGGCAAGGGCACCAGCTAAAAATCGTAACTACCCATCTCAAGGAAGGCTGGCTACGACGCAATGGCGTTACGCGTAGTGACCAGGCCACAGTAACTGAATATTTCATCCGTCATGATGACATCCTGACCTGGACAGTGATCATTGATGATCCCGTTTACCTTGATGAACCCTTTATCAGGAACAGGGATTATATTTATTCCATCGACAACCAGATTGGCAGTTATCCCTGTGATCCGGTGATTGAAATGGTGCGTGAGCCTGGATATATCCCCCATCATTTGCCGGGTGAAAATACTGACATGCTGATCTATTCAGAGCGCCATGACATTCCTCTGGAAGGTGCCATGGGTGGGGCCATGACCATGTACCCGGAGTATGTGGATAGGTTAACTGAGCTGGCAGAGGATTAAGGGAAGAACATGATGAAAAAACTACTAACAATGGGTCTTCTGTCGCTTTCATCGCTGGTTTTTGCGCAGCAGGATTTTGATGAAATTGAAATTCAAACCCTGAAAGTCCGCGACAATATTTTCATGCTGGTTGGCTCCGGTGGCAATATCACCGTCCAGACCGGCAATGAAGGCGTTCTTATTATTGATACTCAGTACGCCGAATTAACCGATAAAAACCTGGCAGCAATTCGGGATCTTTCCGACAAGCCGCTGCGCTACATCATTAATACTCACCACCACGGTGACCATGTGGGTGGGAATGCCAACCTCAGAGCGGCGGGTTTCACTCCTGTTGGGGGAAATGTCGGCAGTGACCTGTCTGATGCAGGTGAAGGTGCACGTATCCTGGCCCATGAAAATGTGCTGTTGAACATGGCTGGTGACACAGAGTTGTCAACGGACATGTGGCCAACGATGACCTATTTCGGTGATAAAAAAGATATCTGGTTTAACGATGAAGGGATCCGCATCCTTCATCAACCCAGCGCACACACCAATGGCGACAGTATTATTTATTTTCGCAAGTCTGACGTAATCACAACCGGTGATGCCTACATAACCAGCTTCTATCCTTATATTGATATGCCATCAGGTGGGAGTATCCAGGGTTTTATAGATGCAGCCAATGTCATCATAGGCCTGAGTATTCCCGAATATGGTCAGGACGGCGGCACACTGATCATCCCTGGTCATGGTCGCCTGAGTGATATTGGTGACGTGATCAACTGGCGTGAAATGCTGACCATTGTCAGGGACCGCATCCAGGATATGAAAGATCGCGGCATGAGCCTGGAACAAGTGCTGGAGGCAAAACCTACGCGTGATTACGACCCACGCTGGGCTGCACCCGAAGGTATTTTCTCGACAGAAAATTTTGTTACCTCTGTTTACATGACATTGGCAGAGTGAGGAGTTGGATATGAAAGATTTAATGAAGCAGTTTCTGGCTCCGCTCTTCCTGGTATTGGTATCAGGACATGGCTGCGCGCAACCGGGTCAGAGTGGCCAGGCACCCTCTGCACAGGAAGCAGCACCATTTGACTTAACAGGTTATTGGGTGGCACTGGTGACCGAGGATTGGCGTTACAGGATGATTACAGCACCAGCAGGGGATTACCCCGGTATTGGACTGACGGCAAAGGCCCGTGCTTTGGCTAACTCCTGGGATCCGGCTGCAGATCTGGCATCTGGTAATGCCTGCAAAGCCTATGGCGCAGGGGGCTTGATGCGAATTCCTACCCGGCTACATATTACCTGGGCTAATGACAATATCTTGCAGATTGAGACCGATGCCGGTATGCAAACGCGGCTACTGAAATTTGGTGATGCCCAGGACAACGTAGGTGCAGGCAGTCTGCAGGGAGTCACAAATGCGCAGTGGCTGCTGGAAAGAGCAGGGCGTTTTGGTCCAGTCACCTCAGGCAGCATTGAAGCGCTTACCACAGACATGGCGCCGGGTTACCTGCGTCGAAATGGCGTGCCTTATGGCACGGGTGCCAAGCTAACTGAATATTATGAATTGCTCGTTGGTGGAGATGGCACAGAATACCTGACAGTGATATCCATCCTGGATGATCCCGAACACCTGACCCAGTTGTTTACCACAAGCACCAATTTCAAACGAGAACCTGACGGTTCCAAATGGGATCCAACTGAGTGTTTGGTAAATTAGACTTGATACATGTGTAATGAAAGGCCGCTTTAGCGGCCTTTTTTATTTTGGGTATAGTCAGGATTAAGTTTTTACTATCTTTTGAAAGAAATTAAGCAAAGAAACTTTGTGATCCTCTAAACAGTTTTGATTTATTGCCCTACCGGGCGGGTGTTACTTCTTTTTAAAAAGAAGTAACCAAGAAAAGTCATCCCGGGCGTCCTGGCCTGCGGCTTCCTTCGTCACTGGAATATTACGACGGGGTCGCCTCCATTCGCCATCCTGGCTCAGGGTCGGCTCAAACGGCCGTCCATGGCCGTTTGTCCCTGCAATATCCCAGCTCCTCAGCAGGACTTACGGGGCCATCAACTTCGATATGTTCAATGTTTACTCTGCTTCGATGATGTCGATTGAGTTCAACTAAGCGTACGAAGCTGTTTGAAAGTTAATATCAAAAGACTTTTCGGAGAAGATCGCCCCTGAGCCAGCCGAGAGAATGACTTTTTTCAGGGTAAGAAGGCCATGGATGGCCTTCTTAGGCGCTTCGAGGCAGGAAGCCCCAAGTCTTTAAAGAGAGAAGCCGGCCCGTCGGCTTAAGTCGTGAACGAGGGAAGCCGAAGGCCTGGCGGCTTGGGGTCAGGTTTCTTTGGTTACTTTCTTTTAAAAGAAAGTAACACCCCCCGGTAAGGAGAAAAAAATTTATAAAGGAGATTTAGAGGGTGAAACCCTCAAAGAGACCTAGTCGAATGTCTGATCTTCATCAAAGCCCCAACCGAAGTTATCGGCAGGTCGCAGGATAGACTCCATTCTCATTCGATAATCAGTCGACTCGCGGGAAGGCTGACCAGTGATGATCACTTCATCGCCAGGCCTGAAGGAAGTTCGGGTGAGACCTTGTCTCATTAACAGGCTGGCTCCACCCCATTCAACTCCCCAGCGCTGCATATTGCCATCCTTATCGGGGGCCATGACCATTACAGAAGAGTGGGGGTTGCGGAAATTCATTTGTACCAGCTGACCCTTGATCTCAATCATGGAATCCATGTCATAGGTAGCCTGAAAGGAATGGTGAGCATAGGCTGAAATAGCCGTTATTGCCGACAAGACTGCCAGGCCGGACAATGTGGAGAGATGTTTAAGCAAATTCATGCAGTGTTCCTCTATCTGCGATTTAGTTCTACAACGTGTGGCGATTATAACTGATGGTCACAGTGTGTGGGAGTTTTTCAAAGGCCATATTCATCTGGCATTAAAAAACCGGCATAAGCCGGTTTCTTTAAATTATTCAATGCCTTACGAGACAGCTATCACGCTTTCAGAGCCTTGATGGCACTGTTCATACGACTCTTGTGCCGGGCAGCCTTGTTGGCGTGAATAAGGCCCTTATCGGCCAGGCGATCGATGACAGGTACTGCTGAATTGTAAGCAGTAGTGGCCTGATCGTAATCCTTGCTTTCAATGGCAGAAATTACTTTCTTGATATAGGTGCGAACCATGGAACGAGCGCTGGCATTGTGCTTGCGCCTTGCTTCTGCCTGTTTTGCCCTTTTGCGTGCCTGAGCGGAGTTTGCCAAGGGATTCTCCTGTTAGATTTAAAGTGTATTCTTTGACTGCTGAAAAAAGACGCGAATCATGCAGTTTTGCAGGGCTTTTGTCAACCGCCAACCTGCACTTTGGTGGCAAGAATGCTGTGTTAAGATGCGCTGAATCATCCCCTCCAGGAGAATGGACCAGCGTGCAGGCAGTAGAAGACGGGCCGGAAGAAACCGAGGTTGCTAAATCCAGCCTGTTGGTCGCCCTGATGACCTTTATTTCCCGGATTCTTGGATTGGCCCGGGAGATCGTGTTTGCCGCGGTATTTGGTGATGGGGCGGCCGCAGACGCCTTCTTTGTTGCCTTCAAAATACCCAACTTTCTGCGCCGTTTGTTTGCCGAAGGGGCCTTCTCCCAGGCTTTTGTCCCGGTTCTGTCTGAGTACCGTAAAAAACGCTCCTTCGAAGACATCAAATACCTGGTAGATCATGTCGCAGGCCGTTTATCCCTGATTCTGAGTGTGGTTGCAGTAATTGGCGTTGTCGCCGCACCTCTGCTTGCCAGTGTGTTTGCCTTTGGTTATCGGGATACACCGGACAAGTTTGCCCTGCTTGTGGACATGCTGCGCATTACTTTTCCCTACATCCTGCTGATTTCCCTGACTGGATTTGCCGGATCCATTTTAAACTCCTATGGCCGCTTTGCGATTCCGGCCATGACGCCCATTTTCCTGAACCTGACCCTGATCAGTTGCGCTCTCTGGCTCAGTCCCCTGATGGCGGAGCCCGTCCTGGCCCTGGCCTGGGGGGTGATGCTTGCAGGCATCATCCAGCTCATGTTCCAGCTACCTTTTCTGCACCACCTGAAAATGATGCCCAGTCCAAAATTACGTCCCAGGCATGAAGGGGTTACTAAAATTATTACTCTGATGATTCCAGTGATGTTCAGCGTATCAGTCGGGCAGATTAATCTTTTGCTGGATACTGTTCTGGCTACGGGACTGGAAGGAGATGGTTCGGTCAGCTGGCTTTATTATTCCGACCGGCTCATGGAATTACCGTTGGGAATATTTGCTATTGCAATTGCAACGGTGATTTTACCGACCCTGTCCAGGATCCATGCGCAGGAGGATTCTGAAAAATTCATTGCTACACTGGACTGGAGTTTGCGCACTCTGTTGCTGCTTGGCTTGCCGGCCACTCTGGCGTTGATAGTCCTTGCTGAACCATTGATTGTAACCATTTACCAGAGAGGTGAGTTTGGCGTAGCCTCGGTGGCACCAACTGCCATTGCACTTAAAGCCTATGCACTTGGACTCCTGGGATTCATGAGTATCAAGGTCCTGGCGACAGCCTATTTTTCCAGGCACGACACCAGGACACCGGTGAAATTCGCCGTAATTGCCATGATTAGTAACATGCTGCTGAACCTGTTATTCATCATCCCGCTTGCCCATGTGGGTTTGGCATTGGCCACGTCCATGTCTGCTTTCATCAATGGTGGCTTACTGCTTTCAGGATTGTGGAAGAAAGGCATCTATCAATTCCGTTTCCATTGGCTGAAATATCTATTCCAGATTGTTACAGCCAGTCTGGTCATGGTGTTCGTATTGAAGTTTTTGAATGGCAATGCTGATTTACAAATGTGGGTAACAGCAAGTACCGGGAAGCGTCTGGTTCAGCTAAGTGTGTTATGTCTTGGTGGAGGCTTAAGCTATATCCTGGTGCTGCTTTTACTGGGTGTTCGGCCTTCTCATTTCAGACAACGTGCCTGATGTTGCCTTCACGTTTCAAGATGTCCTGTGCTGGCATATAATGACCGGCTTTTTCACCGGCAAGTCCTCTCCATGAATGTTTATACCGATTTCCCGGCCTTCAGAGCTGCACATGACAGTTGTGTGGCTACGATAGGCAAATACGATGGCTTGCACATCGGGCATCAGCATGTTGTGGACACGCTTTGCCGCGTTGCCCGGGAAAAAGCCTTGCCAGCCGTCGTCATCCTCAGTGAACCGCATCCGGAAGAATTCTTTGCTGGCGAGGCGGCCCCGGCGCGTTTAAGCCAATTCCAGGACAAAGTGGATTTCTTGCTGAATCATGGCGTGGACGCCATTTATCGTATGACCTTTGACCGGGCCTTATGTGATATGAGTGCAGAAGAATTTGTTCAGCAGTATCTGGTGACTGGTTTGCATGTCAAAACGCTGATTGTGGGTGATGATTTTCGTTTCGGTAAAAACCGAACAGGGGATTTTCAGTTCTTGGTGGAGCAGGGCCGGCAACACCAGTTTGATGTTATTCGTGAAGAACCTTGTCTGCTGAATGGCAAGCGGGTCAGTAGTACCCTGGTCAGGGAAGCGTTACAGGAGGGTAATTGCGAGTCAGTGTATGCGCTTTTGAACCGCTATTTCTCCATCGGTGGTATGGTAGAAGAAGGGAAAAAACTGGGTCGTGAACTGGGTACGCCCACTGCAAATATAGCCCTGCAAGGTCGACAATTACCATTGCAGGGTATTTTCAGCGTACTGGTGAAACTTGGCGAGAGGCAACTCAAAGGTGTGGCAAGCGCAGGTTTTAATCCCACGGTAGAAAGCAGTAGCATCCCCAAACTGGAAGTCCATATTTTTGATTTTAATGAAGACATCTATGGTGAACACCTGGAAGTTTCTTTTGTCAAAAAGCTCAGGGACGAAGTGGCATATCCCGATATTGATGCCTTGAAAAAACAGATTGCCCTGGATATTCAACAAGCCAGAATTTCCCTGGAAACTTAATGAGTAAAGCAACTGAAACAGATGGATATAACAGGCTATTCTGGCTCTACGGCATGGCCATAGTTATCGTTATTGTTGATCGCATAACGAAGGTAGTCAGTAATGCCAATCTGGAGGAGGGGATACCGGTTCATGTAATACCGGGCTTTGATTTGTTACTGGCTTATAACACGGGTGCAGCCTTCAGCTTTCTCAGTGACGCAGGAGGCTGGCAGCGTTGGTTGCTGACAGGTATTTCGCTTGGTATGAGCATATTCCTGACAGTCTGGCTGGCCAGGTTGCCACGCACACAAAAACTGCAAAGCGTTGCTGTGGCACTTCTGCTTGGCGGGGCCGTGGGTAATTTGTATGACCGTATGCTGGCAGGTTACGTGATAGATTTTATTAGTGTGTATTTTATGAATTGGCGCTTTGCCACATTCAATATCGCCGATTCAGCCATCAGCATTGGCGCCGCACTATTAATTCTGGATATCTTTCGGGACTGGAAAGGAACAGCTGCTCCTGAAGAGCCTGATTAAAGCTATGGAAAAAATCGTTCTCTATGATATATCTCTGGACAAGGAAAGGCTTGAACATGCAGAAGAGTTTGATCAACCCATTCCAGCATACGGTCCGGATCAGCTGGCACCTGGCAGAAAAGTGTCCATGCACTTTGAATTGGCTTTGGCAGAAGGCAACATCGTCGACACTAATTTTGACAAGGCACCGGTTGAGTTTGTTGTGGGCGATGGTAATTTGCTGCCCGGCTTTGAACAGGCGCTTTACGGGCTTCGTGCCGGTGACGAAAAAGCCTTATCAATACCGGCGGAACAGGCATTCGGCTTGCATTTGGAGGCTAATGTCCATACTTTCTCCCGGTACCGCTTTCCAGCTGATTTATCCATGGAAAGGGGGCTGATGATAAACTTTGCCGACAGCGCAGGAAACGATCAGCCCGGTGTCATCACAGAATTTGATTCAAGCCGGGTAACTATTGATTTCAATCATCCCCTGGCGAGCAAAGATATTTTGTTCAAGGTTAAAATTTTTTCCATTTCCACCGAGCAAGACATAGTTTATTCATGAATTCTCCAATAGACAGCTTGCATATCAACCTGGCCAACCCACGGGGATTTTGTGCGGGGGTTGATCGTGCTATTGATATTGTCAATCGCGCGCTGGATCTGTTTGGTCCGCCAATTTATGTCCGTCATGAAGTGGTACACAACAAGACTGTGGTGGAAAGTTTAAGCAAACGTGGCGCGATATTTGTTGATGAGCTCTCCGATGTACCTTCCAGAAATGACCTTGGTGAACCCTCCATTGTTATTTTCAGTGCCCATGGTGTGTCCAGGGGAGTGAAAGAAGAAGCGGAACAGCTTGGACTCAGAGTTTTTGATGCAACTTGTCCCCTGGTAACGAAAGTCCACCTCGAGGTCATCAAATACAGCCAATCCGGTCAGGAATGTATTCTCATTGGTCATGCTTTTCATCCGGAAGTGGAAGGGACCATGGGGCAATATGATGCCAGCAATGGTGGCAGCATCTACCTGGTGGAATCAGAACAGGATGTGGCAGATCTGCAAGTAGAAAATATAAACAATCTGGCCTTTGTGACACAAACAACCTTGTCCATGGATGACACGGCTAAAATTATTGATGCCTTGCGTAAACGCTTTCCAACTATCAACGGACCGAGAAAAAAAGATATCTGCTACGCCACCCAAAATCGCCAGGATGCCGTCAAGCAGTTGGCTCTGGAAAATGATCTGGTGCTTGTGGTGGGATCGCCAAACTCCTCGAATTCAAATCGCCTGAGGGAGTTGGCTGAGCGTATGGGGAGCGAAGCCTATCTGATAGATCATGCGGGTGAAATCCAGGAGAGTTGGTTTGCAGGCAAAACATCCATTGGGGTCACTGCAGGGGCTTCAGCACCGGAGATCCTGGTTAATGAAGTTATTGCAAGATTGAAGGAGATGGGTGGCCAGGAGCCCAGGGAAATGCAGGGTGTTGAGGAAAATATTGTGTTTTCCATGCCCCGGGAATTAAAGCATAATCAGCCAGCCTGAACCGCAAAGAAAACCAAAAGCTAAACCAAAAGCTAAACCAAAAGCTAAACCAAAAGCTAAACCAAAAAAGCTAGCCTGGCTATTCAATACCCAGCTTTTTCAAACGGTAGCGAAACGATCTGAAAGTCATCCCCAGTTTTTTGGCCGCGGCCGTTTTATTCCAACGGGTTTCTTCAAGCGCTTTTTCAATAGCGGCTTTTTCAATTTCTTCCAGATGTTTTTCCAGTGAGAATTCTTTCTCTAAAGTTATTTTTTCCTGTATGGCTTGTTCCGTTGCGGCAAGCTTAACTTCAGAGCTGGCTTTCAAAGGTGGCAAATCATCAGCTGTAATGACATTATTTTCTGCCATGGCCAGTTCGCGTTGCAGGATATTTTCCAATTCCCGCACATTTCCCGGAAACGTGTAGGCTTGCAGTTTCTCAATGGCATCGGCCTGGATCGATACCTTGTCCAGGTTGTGTTCACTGGTTAACATTTCCAGAAAATGCTCTGCCAGTAGCGGAATATCTTCCCGACGTTCGCGCAAGGCGGGGACTTTCAGTTCAATAACATTGATTCGGTAGTACAGATCCTGGCGGATATTGCCTGCTTCAACTTCTTTTTCCAGGTTTTTGTGCGTGGCACTGATCAGGCGTACATCAACCGGAATTTCAGTTTCCGAGCCGACAGGTCTAACGGCTTTTTCCTGAATGGCCCTGAGCAGTTTTACCTGCATATGCAGTGGTAAATCAGCAATTTCATCAAGGAACAGACTACCCCCGTTAGCGGCCTGGAATAAACCGGTCTTATCCGTACTGGCTCCGGTAAAGCTGCCTTTCTTATGACCAAAGAATTCACTTTCCATCAGTTCTGTGGGAATTGCGCCACAGTTGATGGCGACAAACTCATTTTCCTTGCGTGGCCCCTGGGCGTGAATGGCCCTGGCTACCAGTTCCTTACCGCTGCCCGATTCGCCGCTGATGAAAACAGGCGCCTGGCTGCGCGCGAGCTTGACTATCTGCCCCTTGAGATTGCTAATCTGGACGGATTCGCCAATGATCTTCAGGGGCGAATCACCTGATTCCGCATTTTTTTCGGGCAAAAAGTGCTCGAGTTTTAATGCGGTGCTGACCAAAGCACGCAGCTTGCTGATGTCTACTGGTTTGGAGACAAAATCAAAGGCGCCGGACTTCAGGGCACTGATGGCAGTTTCAGTACTACCATGGGCAGTAATCACGGCGACAGGAATATGGGGATAATCTTTCTGGATTTCTTTTACCAAATCGATACCGTTGCCATCAGGTAATTTCATATCTGTCAGGCAAAGATGAAAATCATGGGAGTTAAGAAGTGACCTGGCCGTACCTAGATCAGGAGCGGATTCGGTCTCCAGCTCCATTCGGCCCAAAGTGATTTCCAGAAGCTCCCTGATATCAGGCTCATCATCAACGATTAGTATTTTGTTATTCATAGGTGATGGATTATTCGGAATTAATCAGAGGTTCCCTGGTAGTTGGCTGCTATTTAATTTCCGGATTAGTGAATATTATCTGGAAGCAGCTTTTACCTTTGTAATCTGGAAGGTAGGCCAGTCGTGCATAATTAGCGTCGCATATTTCCTGGCAAATAAACAGCCCAAGCCCGGTACCAGCCTGCTCAGTTGTGAAAAAGGGCTCAAATATCTGTTGGTGGAGCTCTTCCGGTATACCCTTGCCATTATCCATAACATATAACACCGGATTATTTTCATCCTTGCTGGTTTCAACTTCAATAATAATAGCGGCTTTATCCGTTGCCTTGGCGCTGTAGCGCAGGCCATTTTCGCACAGGTTGGTTAAGACCTGTTCCAGTTGGCTGGGGTTGAACTGGATGGCGATGTCCGGGGGTTGTACTTTCCACTCAATACTCACTGGCTCAGTTTGCGAATTCGAGAATTTGCCACCGAATTTTTCCAGCCAGGGAGTCATTTTGATCAGGTTGGTTTCGTCTGCCTGGTTACGTGACAGATCAAGAATACTTTCAATGATTTTATTCACGCGCTTGGTATGGGTAGAAATGATTTCCAGCAGGCGTTGATCATTTTGAGCGATATCATCAGATTCATTCAGTAACTGACTGGCATGGGAAATGGCACCAAGCGGATTTCGCACCTCATGGGCAATGCTTGCAGTCAACCGGCCAAGTGACATGAGTTTCAATTGCTGGGCGCGACTGGTAAGTAAAGAATAATCCTCGAGGAAAATCAGGATATTCGGATCCGGATCGGTACCAGGGTTCAGGTAGGAAAAGCTGGCTTGCAAGTCGCGAGAAGATTTATCCAGCCTGAAGGGAGGAGCCTTGGAATTATTGTCTTCAAGCCAGTCCTGCAATTGTATCGCCAGCACATCCGGGAGCATGGTATTGCTCTCTTGAGTTTCAGAGGATTGCAGGAAGCGGCTTGCCGCATCATTGATATTGAGAAGTTTGCCGTTGCGGTTAACTACCAGGATGCCATTGTGCATACGCTGAATGATCTGGTCATTCATCTCCTGCAGGGATTCAATATTGACGGCTTGTTCACGGGCCAGTAATTCGTTTTTCCTGATTTTTCCGCCCAGGTATTGCAACGATAAAGAGACGACAAATAACAGGAATCCCAACAAACCCGCCTGTAAAAAATACACAGCTCCATCATCTATGGTGTAGTAGAGATAGACTTCGCTGTAGATGGCAAGAATAGAACCGACCGCTGCAAAAAATGTACTCAGGCGAGAATGAAAGAGCAGACTGCCGGCAGCAACAGGGACGATAAGTAAATTAGCCATGCCGCTGCTGACTCCGCCACAGGTATAGCTGATCAGTACCAGAATGACGATATCGAGCAGTATGACACTGATAAACTGCGAGATTTCCAGCGTCTGGTTCTTTGGCAAAAAGACTCTGAAAAAAACCAGCACATTGAAAACGGTATAAACGCTTACCAATTGCAGGAACAGGTCCTGGTCAATGATGCCAAGTGATGAAGTGATGTCCCTGAAATAAAAACTAATCAGCAGGATCAGTGTAAGCACGACCCGATAAATATTGTAGACATCAAAGACTTTCTGATTCTGCTGGTGACTGATCGCTTCAATATCTGTCATCGTCAGGCTGTCTGTTCTAGACTCAAAAGCTGACTCAGAAGCTGACTCAGATGCTGGCTCGGAAGTTGACTCAGGTTTTGAAGGAACAGGAGCGGACATGGCTGGGTAATTGGCTAAAGGCTATACAATCAATAAAATCTGTTGAGCCGGCAAGGCTATGAGGGGGCATCCAGGTACTTGTCTTTGTGCGCGTCACTGCAAAACCACAGGCCTTCATGTGCCTTGGCATCACCTTGTGGTACGTGCACGGAACAGTACTGGCATGACACCATGTTCTGATTTTCAATTTTCTCGCGCTGCTGTTTCTTGTTGACTTGCTTGGCCTTGAAGTTGTTTACAAGACGCCAGATCAGCCAGATGACAAGCGCGAAAATGATGAGTCTGATCAAGCCCATAAAAAACCGTAATACTTTATAATTAGCAATATTAAAGATAAGTGTCAGACGATACCGTACCTGTAGGACAATATCCATAGAGTCCATGACAGAACTCGCAGCATTACTCATACTTATAAACACATTAATAAGAACAGCACAGGAACCTCCCTTTGTCAGATTCTTCATCAGCAACCAGCATAAACCTGAATTTAGTGATGGCCCAGGTCAATCCCTGTGTGGGTGATATTCCCGGCAACACTGAGTTGGTTATTCAAACCACCAGACAGGTTCTGGCGGAACAGGCAGTGGATCTGGTGGTGTTTCCTGAACTTGTCCTGACAGCTTATCCCCCTGAAGATCTCCTGCTCAGGGAAAGCCTCGATATTCGTATTGAAGCTGCATTACAACAAATCAGGGAGCAGAAATTTGATACGCACCTGGTGATTGGTTATCCCGGCAGGGAAGACGGCAAGCTGTACAACATGCTATGTGTGATTTTTCGGGGAGAAATCATTGGTACCTATAAAAAACAGTGTTTACCCAATTATCAGGTCTTTGATGAGAAGCGTTATTTTGCTGCGGGTAATGAAGCCTGTGTTCTTGCCATTAATGGGGTACCCACAGGATTTACTATTTGTGAAGATCTCTGGGAGCCAGGTCCCATGGCGCAGGCTGCCAGGGCAGGGGCCAGGTTGATGGTTAATATTAATGGTTCGCCCTTCCATATCAACAAACTGGCAGATCGCAAGGACATGCTCGCCTTGCGCCAGCAGGAAGCCCCTATCCCTGTCGTATATGTAAACCAGGCAGGGGGGCAGGATGAACTGGTTTTTGACGGCTGTTCCATGGCTCTGGATGCCGGGGGAAGGCTTTGCGCACTGGCGCCTCCCTGCGAACAAAGCCTGGAACGACTTACGGTGAGTTATGACCAGGAAGCAGCCAGTATTAAGCCGGGCAATATTGCCGCAATAGAAGAAGGTCCCGGGCTTGTCTACAGGATTCTCGTTCAGGGGCTGAAAGATTATGTGAATAAAAATGGTTTCAACGGGGTGGTACTTGGTCTTTCCGGTGGCGTTGATTCCGCGTTAACCCTGGCGCTCGCCGTTGATGCGCTTGGCAGTGATCGGGTCCATGCGGTAATGATGCCGTTCAGGTATACATCCCGGATGAGCCTTGATGACGCGGCCTTGCAAGCTGAAAATTTTGCAGTCAATTATCGCGTTATCCCAATTGAAGCCCCCTATGAAAGTTTCATGGCAAGTCTGGAAGAGGAATTTGCAGGCACGGATGTCGACCTTACAGAACAAAACCTGCAAGCCCGCTGTCGCGGCGTTTTACTAATGGCAATTTCCAATAAAAAGGGATACCTGGTGTTAACCACGGGTAATAAAAGTGAAATGGCCGTGGGATATTCCACCTTGTATGGTGATATGGCGGGTGGTTTTGATGTGCTCAAGGATGTTCCTAAAATGCTGGTGTACGAGCTATCGCGCTACCGGAACTCGTTGAACAGCCAGGTTGAAATGATCCCTGCCAGCATTATAGAGAGGCCACCATCCGCGGAACTGGCTCCTGATCAAGTGGATGAAGATAATCTTCCGCCCTATGAGATTCTTGACCAGATTCTGGAGTTGTATATCGAAGACGACCAGAGTGCCCATGCCATCATTGATAAAGGTTTCGATCATGATACTGTTATGCGAGTATTGCGGCTGGTCGATCTGAATGAATACAAGCGTCGCCAGGCACCAGTAGGCGTCAGAATCAGCAAGAAAGGCTTTGGCCGGGATCGGCGGTATCCGATTACTTCGGGGTGGAAGCTTGGGGATTGAAAACGGAGACAGGATACAGGATACAGGATGCAGGGATACAGGGATGCAGGGATACAGGGATGCAGGGATAAAGGGATTAAAGAGATAAAGGGATAAAGGGATAAAAGGTTAATGTGTAGTAGGTCGGAAGTGGCCGCAGGCTATCCTCCGACATGGCGGACGCAGTCCGCCTTTATAAAGAATCTAGAACGAAGGCGCCGCAGGCGGAATGACACGCAGGTGTCATTCCACGGGACAGAATTTGGTCTCTCTTGGTGTTTGATAACAAAACAGAGTATTTGTAGTAAACAATGTCATGGTGCAAACCATTCTAGATATTCTGTCCCTGATAGAAGCAGGTTTCAACTGGAGTTAAAATCAAATGTCCGAAAACGACAACCTCTACTGGCAAGAAAATATCCGCATCCTCAAAATCCTGCTCAGCATCTGGTTTGTTGTTTCCTTTCTGATGTCCGTCATATTTGTAGACCAGTTGGATGTCATTCGCTTTGGCGGTTTCAAATTTGGCTTCTGGATGGCCCAGCAAGGGTCTATTTATGTCTATGTCATATTGATTATTGTCTACATCAAATTCATGGATGGTCTTGATAAAAAATATCACCATGAAGAAAAGGATATTCTGGCAGAAGAGCAGGCCAGTCAGAATAGTTAGCCCAGACGCACTGAAATAAAAATAAACAAAAACAAACACAAAAACAGCTGGCAGTCATTATGAGCTTACAAGTATTAACCTACATTTTTGTCGGTCTCACTTTTTCACTCTATATAGGTATTGCTATCTGGTCCCGGGCTTCGTCCACCAGGGACTTCTATATTGCCGGGGCGCATGTATCGCCACTTGCCAATGGCCTGGCAACTGCGGCGGACTGGATGTCAGCTGCCTCCTTTATTTCGATGGCGGGTATTGTCTCTTTCATGGGTCGCGATGGTTCGGTCTACCTGATGGGCTGGACCGGTGGTTATGTCTTGCTGGCCTTAATGATTGCGCCTTACCTCCGGGAATTTGGCAAATTCACCGTACCGGATTTTATTGGTGACCGTTATTACAGCCAGTTAGCCCGCACCGTTGCCCTGGTTTGTGCCATCTTCGTTTCTTTCACCTATGTCGCCGGTCAGATGCGTGGTGTCGGGGTAGTGTTTTCCCGCTTTCTGGAAGTGGATATCAACCTCGGCGTATTGATTGGCATGGGTATTGTTTTCTTTTATGCCGTGCTTGGCGGCATGAAGGGTATCACCTATACCCAGGTAGCCCAGTACTGCGTATTGATTTTTGCCTACATGGTGCCTGCCGTGTTTATCTCAATTTTACTGACAGATAACATCATTCCCCAGATAGGTTTTGGTTCAGAATTAAATGACTCCTTTGGTGGCGGCTACCTGCTGGATCGGCTCGATGGTCTGCACGAGGAGCTTGGTTTTGCCGCCTACACCGAAGGCGTGCGCAGTTCCCTGGATGTCTTGTTTATAACAGCGGCGCTGATCATGGGCACAGCAGGGCTGCCACATGTGATCATCCGCTTCTTTACCGTGCCCAGTGTCCGGGCAGCACGCAAGTCTGCGGGGTATGCCTTATTTTTTATCGCCATTCTCTATACCACAGCACCAGCTATCGCGGCTTTTGCCCGCACCAACCTGATTAACACGGTCAATAATGCGCAATACCTGGAAATGCCAGGCTGGTTCAGAACCTGGGAAAATACCGGGCTGATCTCTTTTGACGACAAAAATGAGGACGGCAGAATTCAGTACGTAGCCGATCCAGACATTAATGAATTGACAGTCGATCGCGATATCATTGTTCTGGCTAATCCGGAGATATCCCAGTTACCCAACTGGGTCATTGCCCTGGTCGCGGCTGGTGGACTTGCCGCAGCTTTATCAACCGCAGCGGGATTGTTGTTGGTGATTTCAACCTCGATTTCCCATGACCTGTTGAAAAGTAATCTCATGCCGAACATATCGGAAAAACAGGAATTACTCTTTGCCCGAATCGCCATTTTCTTTGCCGTGTGCATTGCCGGCTATTTCGGGATCAACCCGCCAGGTTTTGTGGCCCAGGTGGTGGCCTTTGCCTTTGGCCTGGCAGCGGCGTCGTTTTTCCCGGCCATAGTGCTGGGTATTTTCTCGACCCGGATGAATAAGGAAGGCGCAGTTTCCGGCATGATTGCCGGCATCGTCTTTACCGCTTCCTATATTATTTATTTCAAGTTTATCAATCCGGCCATCGACAATGCCGATAACTGGTGGTGGGGTGTTTCACCAGAGGGGATAGGCACACTGGGCATGCTGTTAAATTTCATTGTTGCCCTGGTTGTTTGCAACCTGACCCCTGAGCCGCCACAGGCAGTAAAGGATATGGTGCTGGATATCAGGGTGCCAGGAAAGCCCGAGTAAAGCCCTTTCTGTAGCTTATCCTATAGCTCATTCAGAATTCGCTGCTGTTCTTCCAGTCTCTCCTGGAACTGGCTGGTAACTTCTTCAGCACTTTGAATGCTTTCCTGCATCTGGCGAATTCTTTCAGGGATCAGGCTTGTTTCGCTTTCAGTTGTTTGACTGGTTTCGGTATTGATTTCAGCGGTTGGCAAAGTTTCTGATTCTGTATCGGAAATGCCGAGGGTAGGATTCAGATTCAGCACTGTGGGTGCTTCCAGCTCCATGACTTCAGCCTCTATTCCGGGCGGCGGTATATCAGTGTAATTCCATACACCGCGCTCATCCTGCCAGCGGTACAAAATCTTCTCCCGGCTTTGAATGTCCAGACTACTTTCAGTTTGCACGGCTGTTTCCGGAAGCTTCGAAGCATTGAAAAGTCCTGTCAGGGAAGTGATTGCCTCGCCAATATCCTCACTTGCCCCGGAAAATTCAAAGGAAGGGACCAGGCTGTCCAGGGTTTTAATCGGAGTCCCGTCAGGTTTTTTTGAGGATGAACAAACTGGCATAACTGAGTACCAGGGCCAGGATCATGAGTTTGATAAAAATTTTCATAGGGTTAAGTGCAGCTCTTGTTACACACCTGCTTCACACTCGTTACAGAACAGGCAGTGTACTTTTTCGACGACTGTCAGGGCAACCAGGCGCCCTGTTTTGCAGGGCGTTAGGAGAATGTGGAAAAAATATGCAATAAAGTGTTGACAAAAAAGTTGGGGGTGCTATTTTTGTAGCACGATGTTAAAAAAGTAGCACCATCTATATTTATTTGTTTGGTGCAGGAGTAGCAGGAGTCAGTAATGAGTAAAGCCACTAATTTTAGTCGCCGGGAACGTCAAATCATGGACATCATGTATGAGTTGACCCAGGTAACTGCACAGCAGGTTATGGAGCGCTTGCCTGACCCTCCCAGTTACTCCGCGGTCCGGGCGATGTTGCGAAAACTCGAAGACAAAGGCCACATTATGCACCGCGAAGAGGGTGCCAAGTATGTGTATTTCCCGGTTCTTGACCATGAGCAGGCCAGCAAGAATGCCATCAGTCGCCTGGTTAAAACTTTTTATGATGGCTCAGCGGCACAAGCCGTTAATGCCCTGCTGGGGATGTCGTTCAGCGATATCAGTAAAGAAGATCTGGAAAAAATAGAAGAAATGATTGCTACAGCAAAAAATCATGAACAACAGGAAGAAAAAAAGCAGGATAGCTAAAACCATTGAGAGTGAACTAACACCGCAGTAAACAGCTGTGAAAAATTTTAAGGAGAGGGGATGGATATCCAGACTCTGTTAAATACATTAGAAACAGTTCTGCATGAACATGTCTGGCTGGGTTACTTCCTGGACTTGTTGCTGAAATCCTTTTTTGTTCTCGCTCTGGTAATTCTGGTTAATGTATTCACTGGTCGCTTGTCTGCTTCTTTTCGCCACCTGGTCTGGTGTGTTGGTTTCATCTCGCTTTTTTCCTTACCGCTGTTTATTGGTTTATTGCCCAAAATTCAGGTGCCAATAACAACTACAGAAACCGTTCTGGTTGAAAATACAGTTACCCTTGGCATTGTCTCCATAGCAGAAAACCTCCCCCGGATTATGAGCGCCTGGTGGGATGCATTTGTGCGACTTTATTTTGTTCTGATGGGTCTTCAGCTCAGCTATATCCTGTTGGGTTTGATCAAGGTGTATTCACTGCATCGACAATCACTGCCAGTTGAAAATGCCTTGATTCACCAGGAGCTTAAACCTGAGCTTCGAACAAGGCTTAACAGTCTCTGTTTCAATGAAAAAGAGTCACGAAGTGTTTTCGCCTGTGAGCTGGGGACTCTTTGCCCCGGAAATAATTCTGCCTGTGCAGGCTGAGTCCTGGGACATGGAGAAAATCAGGAATGTCCTGATTCATGAACTAAGTCATATCCAGCGTTTGGACTGGCTTACTTCGCTGGTGGTAAAAATTACCCGGGCAATATACTGGTATAACCCCTTAATCTGGTATGCGGCGAGGAAACTGGAAGAAGAAGCCGAACAAGCTTGTGATGATGCAGTAATCCTTTATGGTCGCAGTCATAGTGAATATGCCAGTAATCTGTTGGAAATTGCTAACCAGGCCAGACATCGTCAGCTTGGTAATGTCCTGGTGCAGGCAATTGCAGGCTCTCCACTTGGCTCGCGCGTATTTTCCATCCTGGTTACCAGCAAACAGCGGCAACAAACTGAAGTGGTCTGGGTAGTCAGGGGCTTGCTCATGGGTTGTACTGTTATTGCCGTGCTTGCCTCACTGCGTCTGGTACCAATTGTGAATGTGAGCTCCATAGATCCCCATGCCAGTACCGCATTCTCAGTCATCTTTATTCCTCGAAGTGAAGCAAGCAGTTTTGGCGGATATGTAGAGAATCTCTATGCCTATAATGCAGAAAAGCGGCAAGCGGATGAGGAAGAGCTTATCCGTCAATCCACAAATGTCACGCAACGTCTGGGCGTCACTGAATCGCAACAATCCGACAGGGCAATTGGGGGTGTTCTGGCCAGTGCTGAGGGACAAGGCGCGCAAGCAAATTCCAGCAACATTAATTCAAAGAACAATGAAACAGAAAGCAGTCCTTCTCTGCTTGAAGATTTCATTAGTACAACTACTGATAAAAATGCAAGCGAGGATGAATTTGATAATTACGTCAATGAATATACCAGTGGCATTATCAGAAACGTGCAGGAGAATCTGGAATTAAACAGCTTTGGAAGTGATGCGACGAATGATAAGTCATTGGATCAGTCGGAACTCGTTGCAATCAACAAAATAGTCCCTGAATATCCACGAATGCTCTTCAGCGCGGGCTGGAAGGGTACTCGGTTGTGAAATACAACATCGACAGTTCCGGCAAAGTCATTGATCCGATCATAGTTGAGTCCAAACCAAAAGGTGTCTTCAACCGCAGCTCTATTCGAGCAATACAAAAATACGAGTTTGAACCACCAAAGGTAAATGGTGAATTGGTCAGCGTGCAGGGATTGCAAACAAAATTCGTATACCAGTTAAAACCTGGCTGACCCAGGTTTTCACGCCCGATATTCCTGTTTTATCTAAACCCGGTTGCTTGTCTTTTGTTGAAGGAGGGGTGAGTTATGTTCGAATCAATCAGAGTTGTAGGCAAGTTTCCGGCCATTGTATTCCTGGCCGCCTTTATCACCTTGAGTCTGTTTAATGTCATGCAGCTGTTGATTATGACCAATGATGCCCTGCCTCAGGCAGGAGCAAGAAACAGAATCGGGGATATAACAATTCCTGATTTTGAATTGGTAGTTAACCGCGTAACACCTAAACCCAAAGAAATTCTGGAGCCACCGGAAATTCCGGATGTGTTGAGGGTGAATACGGTGAATCAGATTACAGTGGATTACACTCCCTTCCAGGTGGCAACAGCGAACACGGCGGATATAGAAGACATTGAATTTATAGGTCCCGCTGATGGTAATGCTGTGCCTTTAGCGCGAATGGAACCTGTCTATCCAAATCAAGCGGCGCTCAATGGAATAGAAGGTTTTGTCATCGTGGAGTTTGATGTCAGTGAAACCGGTACTGTTATAAATCCCGAAATATTGGGTGCACAGCCATCCTCTGTTTTTAACCGGGCAGCATTGCGTGCTATAGAGCGATGGAAATACAACCCCAGAATCGTCAATGGTAAAGCAGTGAAAATGATGGGCTTGAGAACAAGATTCAGTTTCAGTTTACAGGAGTAGGCTTGCCAACTGCCTGTCGCACCTGACAGGTTTTAACCGGGGATCATTCCCCGGTTTTTTTTGCCCGTAACATAATTACACCCTGAATCAGTGCAGCCAGTGTGAGGGCGATCAGTATCAGTGAGGAGATGGGTACAGGGGTGCCTGTATAGACCAGAGCCAGAATCGGGCCCACCAGAGCTCCAGTGCTGAAGCGCAGTGTCCGTGTGACCGCCGAGGTCGTGCTGGCCTGGTTGGGGAACTCGATCAGAATCAAGGACTCGGCATTGACCGAAATAATACCCAGGCTGCCAATGATCATGAAGTAACAAAAAATAGTCAGGCTAATGTGCAGGTTTGCAATCGTTACCAGTAACAGGAGCAAGGCAAAGGCAAAGCCCGTACACAGGCCAAGATGCATCATGCGTCTTGAACCCAGCCGTGAAACGTTTCTGACATTGATGAAATTGGCCAGAATCAACGCGCCCGCTGTTGTGGTAAAAATAAAACCAAACTGAATTTCGGTGACACCAAACCAGGTAATAAAGACGAAGGGTGCCGAGGTCAGGTAAGTGAAAAATGCCAGCGAAGACATCAGAAAGGTTGCCAGGTAGGGATAGATGCGCGGATTTGACAGAATGCTCAGGTAATTATTCAGAAAGGAACGCCGCTGTGATTTTGCCTCAAGTGAAAGAGTTTCAGGGAGTTTTAACAGGGTAAATATGAAAACAACGACAGCATAGGTAGTTAAGGTAAAAAATATTGAGCGCCAGTCACTGACGGTGAGCAAGACCGAACCAATCAGGGGGGCAACCAGAGGTGCCGTTAACATGATCATTGTGACAGTGGACATCCCTTTTGCCGTGTCCTTGCCAAAGCAGTCCCGGATCATGGCCGGAATAACAATGGTGGCAGCACTACCGAGCAGGCCCTGAAAGAAACGAAAAACCAGGAACATTTCTGCTGTGGGACTCATGGCAAGCCCAAGGGAGGTGAACGCAAAGCCGGCCAGACCAAACAGGGCCAGGGGACGCCGGCCATAGCGATCAGAAAGGGGGCCAAAGAAGAGCATGCCAAAACCAAAAGAGATCAGGAAGATACTCAATGAGTTCTGAATGACACTGATGTCCGTGTTCAGGCTATCTGCCATGCCAGGAATGGCAGGTAAATACATGTCGATAGACAGCGGGGGAAGGGCGGAGATGGCTGCCATTAATGGTAATGGCAACGTCTCTTTTAAGGGGTGCTGCGAATCGCTTGCCATTAACTACAATTCGAACCAGCGTTTGTGCATGGCTTCGCTGATAGCAAGCAACTCGCTGATCTGGTTGAAGGCATCTTCATTGATGCCATTCCAGCTCAGGTCAGGCTCATCATCGAATTCCATATCAGTGACTATGGTGGTCAACAGTTTATTCAACGGCAGGATATCCTTGTGGGTATTAATCAGGGCCTGAACGCGGCTTGAACCCCTGAACTTCATTGCGGCTATGTTTTCTATATTCTCAAGAACCTCTTCCACCGACGTATATTTCTGCAGGATTCTTGATGCTGTCGTCGAACCAACACCAGGAATACCAGGAATGTTATCTATCTTGTCTCCCGTCAGGGCGAGCATGTCGGCGATCTGTGCAGGTTTGACGCCAAAATGCTGCTCCACACCGCGATGGTTCAGGACCTTACCCCTGGCAAAATCCCACCAGGCATCTTCCTCTCCCAGGACAAGCTGGGCCAGATCCTTGTCGGCACTGACAATGGTTACCGCCATGCCCTGTTCACGTAAGCGATGGGCAAGCGAGCCAATAATATCGTCAGCCTCAAAACGGTCACTGCCAAAATTGGCTATGCCCAAAGCCTCGCAGAAGTTACGGCAATGCTGAAACTGGGCTTTTAATTCTTCTGGCGCGGGATCCCGGTTGGCTTTGTAGGCCGGGTACAGTTCTTTACGGTACGAATCTGTTTGGGATGAATCGAAGGCGCAGGCAATAAATTCCGGTTTTTTCTGGCGGATCAGCTGGTAAAGAAAATCAGTAAATCCGAACACCGCATTGCTGGGATTACCCTGGCTGTCGGTAATCGCTTCATCATAAACATACCAGGCGCGGAAGATGTAGATGCTTGAATCTATTAAATATGCTCTGGGAAGTGACATTCAGGGATTCTATAGGGGTGAGGTACAAGGAACAAGGTACAAGGCATTAGGTACAAGGAGCAAGGAGCAAGGGGGTTATAAGAAATTCATAAATTCAGAGCCATTATTTCTACAATAATGAAGGATATAGCTTGACATAGATTTGCAAAAAAATTTTCGTGTCCTTGCTCCTTGCTCCTTGCTCCTTGCTCCTTGCTCCTTGCTCCTTGCTCCTTGCTCCTTGCTCCTTGCTCCTTGCTCCTTGCTCCTTGCTTTGCTCCTATTTTATTTCAAACTCATCTGCATCCATAAACGCCGGAAATTTCTCCCTGTACTTGTCCAGTTCAGCTTTGTCGATGGTGACGGTATAACAACCCGCTTCCTCTCCGGCATCGAGCAGGACGCTCCCGGCGGCATTGGTGATCATACTGTGGCCGACGTAATCAATATTGTTGCCATCTGTGCCAATGCGATTAACACCAGCAACATAGGCGAGGTTTTCGATGGCGCGGGCTTGTAGCAAGGTTTGCCAATGAGAATTTCTGGGAGCCGGCCAGTTGGCTACATAGAGTAAGAGGTCATAGTCCAGATCAGTGGTATTCCTGCTCCAGACAGGAAAGCGCAGGTCATAACAAACCAGGGGAAAAATGCGCCAGCCCTTCCAGCTGATTACAGTCCGGTCATTACCTGCGCTATAGCGCTTATGTTCCCCCAGCATACGAAACAAGTGACGTTTATCGTAATAGACCACATTGCCTTCCGGGGTGACAAATACCAGTCGGTTATAGCGCTGGTCATTTTCTGTGACGGCGATACTGCCACACACGGCGGCATCATAATGGGCTGCAACACCCAGCATCCAGTCCACCGTTTCCCCGGGCCAGCTTTCAGTAATAGCACCAGAACCCATGGTAAAGGCGCTGGTGAACATTTCAGGCAAAAGGATGAGATCAGTTTCTTTAACTGAAGCAGCGAGAAGTTCTGCCAGGATTGCACGATTCGCCGTGGCGTCCTGCCACTGCAGATCCGACTGCACCAAGGTTATTGTGAGATTTTTCAAAATAGTTTTATAAAAAGCTAAAGGCTGAAGGCTGAAAGCTAAAAGCTAAAAGCTAAAAGCTAAAAGCTAAAAGCTAAAAGCTAAAAGCTAAAAAAGCTTGACTACCCTTGCTTTGGGATCATTATTGTTCAGCCTTCAGCCTTCAGCCTTCAGCCTTCAGCCTTCAGCCTTCAGCCTTCAGCCTTCAGCTGTTTTTATCCCCAAAGCGCCGCCGCATGATGATTGATGTGGTCTTCTATGAACGAGGCGATAAAGAAATAGCTATGGTCATAACCAGCCTGGAATCGTAGCGTCAGGGGATGCCCGGCATCCTGGCAGGCTTGCTGGAGGAGAACGGGTTTAAGCTGACCGCCAAGAAAATCATCATTCTGGCCCTGGTCCACGAGGATATGCAGTTTTTCTTTTGCGTTGGCTATAAGCGCGCAACTGTCGTATTGCTCCCATTTGCTTTTGTCATTGCCAATGTAATTACCCAGGGCTTTTTCTCCCCAGGGGCAATTTATGGGTGAGCAAATAGGGGAAAAGGCGGAAACGGCTTTATATGCCCCGGGGTTTTTCAGGGCAATGGTCAGTGCGCCATGGCCACCCATGGAATGGCCCATGATGGAACAATTGCCGGTATCCAGAGGCAGGTCACTATTGGCCAGAACGTCAGGCAGCTCTTTGGTGACGTAGTCATACATGTGGTAATGCTCAGACCAGGGCGCCTCAGTGGCATTGACATAAAAACCTGCACCCAGGCCAAAATCATAGGCACCTTCAGGATCATCAGGCACATCTTCACCACGGGGACTGGTATCAGGACAAACAATGGCGACACCTGCTTCCGCAGCAAACTGCTGGGCGCCGGCTTTTTGTACAAAATTATCATCAGTACAGGTCAGCCCGGACAGCCAGTAAATGACCGGCACGTTTACTTCGCCTGCTTGTGGTGGCAGGTAAACTGAAAAAATCATTTCGCAATTCAGTACGCTGGATATATGTTTCAGTTTTAACTGTTTGCCACCAAACATGGCATTGGCACTGATTTGTTCAAGACTCATGATTAATATTCTCCGGACTTAAAATTTAAAAAAATAAATAACATAAATAAAAAGGGGCCAGATTTCTGGCCCCGTAAGATTTTCAGAGTCGACTTACATCAATACAGGACAACAGAGCGAATACTTTCACCAGCATGCATCAGATCAAAGGCCTTGTTGATGTCTTCCAGTGGCATGGTATGCGTGATCAGATCGTCGATGTTGATTTTCTTGTCCATGTACCAGTCAACAATCTTTGGTACATCGGTACGACCACGAGCACCACCAAAGGCAGTACCTTTCCAGGAACGACCTGTCACCAGCTGGAAGGGGCGTGTGGAAATTTCCTGACCAGCACCGGCAACACCGATGATATAGGATTCACCCCAACCTTTATGGCAGCATTCCAGAGCCTGGCGCATGACATTGACGTTACCAATACATTCAAAGCTGTAATCCACGCCGCCAGTCATCTGTACGATATGATCAACAACATTTTCTACATCTTTAGGATTAATAAAATCCGTCATGCCGAATTGTTTGCCAAGGGCTTCGCGTGCGGGATTCAAATCGATGCCGATAATTTTGCTCGCACCGGCCAGTTTGGCGCCCTGAATAACATTAAGGCCGATACCGCCAAGACCGAAGACAGCAACAGTAGAACCAATTTCCACTTTAGCCTGGAAGACAACGGCGCCCACGCCTGTGGTAACACCACAGCCGATGTAGCAGATTTGTTCGAATGGGGCATCATTGCGCACTTTGGCCAGGGAAATTTCCGGCAGTACAGTGTAGTTGGAAAAGGTTGAACATCCCATGTAATGCAGAATGGGTTTGCCATCCAGAGAGAAGCGACTGGTACCGTCAGGCATGACGCCCTGACCCTGGGTTGCACGCACCGCCTGACAAAGATTGGTTTTTGGATGCAGACAATAATCACATTCCCGGCATTCAGCCGTGTAAAGTGGAATAACGTGATCGCCCGGTTGCAGGGATTTTACTCCAGCGCCGACTTCTACAACTACGCCAGCCCCTTCATGACCCAGGATGGCAGGAAAAGCGCCTTCGGGGTCGTCCCCGCTGAGGGTAAATGCATCCGTATGGCAGACACCTGTGGCTTTTAGTTCTACCAGAACTTCACCGGCTTTTGGGCCTTCCAGGTCGACTTCACATATTTCCAGTGGTTTTCCTGCTTCAAAGGCAACTGCAGCTTTCGTTTTCATTGTTCTTTTTCCTTCTTGGTTTACAAACCAGGTTTTACATCCTGATTCTTGAAATCTTTTTGGGTTAAACTGGGGGAACAAATATAGCCCGTTGTATAGACGATGTGTAGTCTCCTTACTAAATTAGACCGTGAAAATATCAAGGAAATTGGCAAGACAGCATGACTGAATCCAGTTGCATCATTATTGGAGCCAGCCATGCTGGTGCCCAGCTCGCTGTCAGTTTGCGCCAGGAAGGGTGGGAAGGCCGTATTCTGGTCATCGGGGATGAACCCTACCTGCCATATCATCGCCCCCCGTTGTCCAAGACATTTCTCTCTGGTGAAAAGCACGTCGATGATTTGCTGATCAGACCGGAGGCCCAATATGAAAAGGTGGGTATTGATTTCATCCTGGGTCAGCAGGTCACCAGCATTGACAGAAAAAACAAGAAAGTTTTCCTCAAAGAAGGCGCTTCATTTGCCTACCAGAAACTGGCACTGACGACTGGCGCCAGGGTGCGAAAGCTGGATTTGCCTGGCAGTACCCTGCGCGGTGTACTTTACCTGCGTGATATCAATGATGTGGAAAACATCCGCCATTTTATTGGCCCACGAAAAAAGGTTGTCATTATTGGTGGGGGATATATAGGGCTGGAAACGGCTGCCATGCTTAGAAAGCTGACACTGGATGTCACTATTCTTGAAGCCGCAGACAGGATTCTTAATCGTGTTACTGCTCCGGAGCTGTCAGCGTTTTATGCGCGGGTTCATGGCGAGGAAGGTGTTGCGATTGAAACCAATGTCGAATTAGCTGAATTTGCGGGGGAGGGTCGGGTCAGTGAAGTCAGGTGTAAAGACGGCAAGGTCTATCCGGCAGATCTTGTCATCATTGGCATCGGGGTTGTCCCGAATACAGAACTGGCAGAAACTGCGGGTCTGAATGTAGATAACGGCATAATGGTCAATGGGCATTGTCTGACCAATGATGCGGATATTTGCGCTGCTGGAGATTGTACCAACCACTTCAATTCACACTACCAGCGGCAAATGCGCCTTGAATGCGTACAAAATGCGATGGATCAGGCCAGGGTGGCTGCCGCGACTTTATGTGGCAAGGTAAATCAGTATAATGCGCTGCCATGGTTCTGGTCGGACCAGTACGACCTCAAGCTCCAGATTGTTGGCCTTTCTGAAGGATTTGATGAAGTGGTCCTCAGAGGGGAGCCTGAAACTGGCAGAAAATTTTCTGCCTTTTATTTCAGGGCTGGAAAATTGATTGCTGTTGATGCGGTTAATAGTCCCCAGGCATTCATGGTCGGAAAACAAATAATCACCCGGGGACTGGCGGTAGACAAAAGCAAGCTTAGTGATCGAACCATTGCGATGAAAGAGTTTCTCAAGTCGTCTCCTAATTAAAACAGAGGTAATCAAGCATCATGCCAGTAGTAACCTATATCAGTGCCGATGGCGCCATTAATGAAATCGAAGTAACAAGCGGTACGTCCGTTATGCAGGGTGCAGTGGATAATATGATTGACGGCATCGTTGCAGAATGCGGCGGTTCCTGTAGTTGTGCCACATGTCACTGCTATGTAGACGAGGCCTGGCAGGACAAGGTATCCCCAGCCAGCGAAATGGAAAAGGACATGCTCGAATGTGTGCTTGAGCAGCAGGCCAACAGTCGCCTGAGCTGTCAGATCACCGTCACTGATGAGCTGGCTGGCCTGGTCGTGAAATTACCGGCGTCCCAGTTTTAAAAAAAACAGGAAAAATAATCGAACTTTTTGGAAATCGGGGTGACTAAATAGGTGTGTAAAGACAAAACTCCCCTTTTGTAAATGACACCCCCCGGATATGGCAACATGTTCAGGAAATTCAAAGCCCGGATATCCGGGCTTTTTTTTGCCTGTAAAATAGTAATCATGATGCTTTTTGTCGGAATTGACTGGCTTTAATCAGAGCTTCCCAAGACTTTACTAACCAAAGATAGCTTTCAAAATATAAAAGAACAGTATGGCGAGGAAAGCACCGGCAGGCAGAGTGACTACCCAGGAAATAAAAATTGTCCTGATCACATTCAGGTTTATCGCCGCTATACCTCTGGCAAAACCGACACCCAGCACTGCTCCTACCAAAGTGTGGGTGGTAGATATTGGAATCCCGGTGGCAGAAGCCATCACCACAGTAGTTCCCGCAGCCAATTCAGCTGCAAAACCCCGGCTGGGTGTCAGGTGAGTGATTCCTTTTCCGATGGTGGCGATTACCTTGTGGCCATACATGATCAGTCCGGTCGCAATACCGGCACCCCCAAGAAGAAGTATCCATACGGGTATGGGAGATTGGGTAGCGATGCTGCCGCCACTGGCGATCACGGAATTGACCGCCGCCAGCGGGCCGATGGCATTGGCAACATCATTGGACCCGTGCGCAAAAGCCATACCGCAGGCAGTAAAGATCATCAGTACAGCAAATACCTTTTCCACGCTGGCATAGTGGAAATCCCTGTCAGCATCTTCATCGATGGTGATCCTGCTTTGCAGGGAAACACCTATTACTGTTACGAGTAAGCCAATGCCAATGGAATAAATCATGGATTCACCAAAACTCAGATCCAGACCAACATGGGTTAATCCCTTGAGGAAGGTCACCATGGACATTACAAATCCGACCAGGAACATGTAAAAAGGGATATATTTCTTGGCTCGATGGAAGGGCTGGTCAGTGTCGAGAATGAGGACCTGCACAGAGCGGAACAGCAAGAACGACAAAATGCCTGCACAAACCGGGGAAGTGACCCAGCTCATGACGATTTTGCTGACTTCCCCCCAACTAACAGCATCGGTGCTGACACCGACGGCAGCAAAACCCACTATAGATCCCACTATCGAATGAGTGGTTGATACAGGCCAGCCTTTCAAAGATGCAATCATTAGCCATATACCTGCGGCCAGTAATGCGGCAATCATGCCGTAGACAAGTGTTTCAGGAGAATCAACGAACACACCCGGATCAACGATGCCCCTTCTGATGGTAGAGGTTACCTGACCACCGGCAAGGTAGGCTCCAGCGAATTCAAATACGGCGGCAATACAAACTGCCTGTTTGATGGTCAGAGCACCTGCACCGACAGAGGTGCCCATGGCATTGGCCACATCGTTGGCACCTACACCCCAGGCCATGAAGAAACCGAAGGCTATGGTCAGATACAACAAATACATTCCATTCTGATCAATAATTTCCATGCAGTATCACCAATGAATTTTTGTAATTATTGTAGGCTTGCAGGTTAGCGAGCCAGCATGAGATGCAGGCGATGACCGACAGACTGCGCTCTATTGGCAACTTCACCCAGCCAGTCGATAATTTTGTAGAGAAACATAACCTGGACTGGATCTATTTCAGTTTCCAGACCGTAGAGCTGCAATCGAATATCTCTTTCGAGTGTATCGCATATGTCTTCCATGTCGTCGAGTTCAAAAATAAGAGACTCGACTTTTTCCACTTCAAACCCCCTGAAACCGGTTTCCACTAGTTCATCCAGTTCCTGAATTATCTGGTTGGCCTTTCGACATACACCAAGAGTGCTGTCTAAAAACTCCATCAGGGAATCATGCATTAAAGAGGGGAAGGTCATTTGGCGACCAAGCATGAGGCCAGCAATATCTTTTGCCTTGTTTGCTATCCGGTCCTGTCGGCCCAGGAGGTCGACAAGGTCGGTACGAGGCACGGGCATGAACAGACCTTTGGGTAATTTCATTCTGATTTCACGCTTCAGATTATCGGCCTTCTCCTCCAATTTACTGACTCTTTTTTGAGCTTTTTTGGCTGCTGGCCAATCTTCATCAATAACGGCCTGGAAAAAAACTTCCAGTGCCAAAGTACATTCAAGCACCTTGGCCATATGCTGCTGCAACGGTTCGAAGGGAGAATTGGCTAAGAGAGAGAAAATCGGGCTGGACATGACTTTACCTTGTAATTTTTATGGGCATTATTACTGATGAATGTTGTGGACTCCACATAAAAAATAGATTTTTCGAATCGCTGGAATAGGACCTTTCAATTCCCTCCAAAGGCGGGAATTGCATGAAAACAAACTATTCTGGAGTATCTGATTGATTTATGTGACGTTATTAACAATCTAAGCCTGAATTGGCAATATACTCAATCGCACAAGTGAAGCCATAATTGATTTTCAATCCGATATGACTAATTTTGAAAACAAACTGCAAGCTGCAAAAAAAGATATCTCCTCAACCGACGTCCAGAGCAGGATTGCGGCTGATTCTCGCGCGTTACAGGACATTATTGAGATCATGAATGAACCTTTCATGACGTCCTGCGATACCTGTAACGGTCTTGGCTTTATCAGAAGTGGTGAAGACTGCCCAACGTGCAGTGGCAGTGGCAAGCTATTGGACGAGCTGTTCAAGTAAGTTTGTCTGGTGTATCGATATCGCGGATGATGCCTTCATCCTGCGTTTCCAAAACAAAACACTGATCAGAATATTTTTGTAACAGGGATTTAGCGCCCTGGTCTCCCTCCAGTTGTAATATCTCATTAAAAAAATGTTGCCGGAAACCAACCGGATTTCCCCGCTTGCCTCCCAAACCGGGAATTACAATTTCATGTTGGGTCAGTGCCTTCTGAACAGCGCCATAGGTAGCCTGGTTGATATAGGGCATATCGCCCAGACCAATCACGGCAGCTTCCCAACCAGATGCAGCTTTAATAGCGCTGCTCAGACTGTTTGCCATGCCCGCATCAGGGTTATTCGCAAGACATATTTGCCAGCGGGATTTGTACAAATCTGCCAGGTCTTCATCCTCGGCTTTGAGTGCCAGTATTTTCTTTTGAAAGGATTCAGGCACTTTTGCCAGAGTCGAGTCCAGCAAGGAATTCCCATCCGCCAACATGGCTTTGCGCTTATCCGCTCCGAAACGCAGGGAGCGGCCTGCAGCCAGAATAATAATGCCAATATTTTCTGGCTTAACCGGATTCATGAATGCGTGTCAGAAAAATTTGCCTTGGCGCGCAGGCTGGTCAGTTCGGCAAGGATGGCAATGGCGATTTCAGGCGGTGTTTTACTACCAATAGAGAGGCCGACCGGGGCATGCAGGTGGGCAAGCTGTGTCTCAGAAATATCCAGCATGGCCAGGCGTTCCCGCCGCGCCTCAGAGGTGCGCTCAGAACCCATGGCTCCGATATAGAATGCCTTGCTTTCCTGCAGTGCTTCCATGAGGGCCATGTCATCAATGCGCGGATCATGACACAGCGCAATCACTGCAGTCTGCTGGTCCAGGCTTTTCCCACGTAGCCAGTCATCCGGCATGGCATTGATAACCGATACATTATTAATGGGTGTGTTCTCTACCAGTTCAGCTCTAGGATCGCAGACTTCGACCTGGTAGTCCAGGGCCTGGGCCATATTGGCCAGGTAGTAGGCCACCTGAACGGCGCCAATCAGCAGTAGCTGGAAAGATGGGCCGTAGGTATGTGTAAGGGTATTGCCATCAAATTCCAGGGGCTGATATTTATCAGCTGGCTGTAGAGACACGGCACCTGTTTTCAGATTTACTGTACGGGCAACCAGTTCGCGACTGGATATTTTTTCAGCCAGCGTGGTGTACAAGGCATTTTGGTCGGGTCTTACGGGTTCTACAATCACTTCCAGAGTGCCGCCACAGGGCAGGCCAAGCCGTTGTACATCCTCTACCGTGACGCCATATTTGATCAGTTCCGGTTTGTTGGTGGCCAGCTCCCTGTTGTTGATGCTTTCACGCAGATCATCTTCGACACAGCCCCCGGATAAAGACCCGCAATACAGACCATCTTCATTACAGGCAAGCAGAGAGCCCACAGGGCGTGGTGAAGAACCAAAGGTATTGATGATGGTGCAGAGCCAGCACTGTTTACCGGCATCAAGCCACTCACTGAGCTGTACAACTACCTGCTGATCAAGACTGTTCATAGTGTTTCCTGTTCACCAAAGTGAAGGCACAGGATTATAAGGAAATCGTTCAGGCGGGGGAAATCAACAATTTATGGAAAGTGTAGCGCTACCTATTTCAGCAATTCGTGAAAACAGCTAATGGTGTCACTACTTCTCCAGGCTAGCCTGGACTGCATCTGAACCTACACTAAGTCTGCCGGTCTGTGGGCAGGTGGTTCAAATTTGTTTGGTGTTACTGCGTTTCGTAACGGTCAATCAGGTCTCTGACCAGACCACTGCGTACGATGTCTGCTCTTTCAAATTTATGGACATGAACTCCCGGCAAGCCCTGGACGCGCTGCACTGCATCCTCAAGACCATTGGGGCCACGAATATCACTTTGCTTGATGTCACCGTTGATGACTACCTTGCATTCTTCACCAATGCGCGTCAGAAACATCTTCATCTGAGCAGGGGACGTGTTCTGCGCTTCATCGAGAATAACAAAAGTATTGTTGTCGAAAGTCTTGCCTCGCATATACGCCAGCGGTGCTGCAACAATGCGGCCATGGCGCAGGCAATAATCGACAACACCCCGTCCCAGGCGCTCATTGAGGATATCCCTGAAGGCATCAATGTAGACAGCAAACTTGTCTTCCACTTCGCCCGGTAAAAAGCCCAGATTTTCACCCGCTTCAACAGCAGGGCGCGTGAGGATAATGCGCTCGATTCGCCCTGATTCCAGTGCTTCAGCGGCCAATGCCCCTGAACAATAGGACTTTCCTGTACCGGCTGGGCCGATTCCAAAGGTCAGGCAATTGTTCTTGATGGCATTGATGAATTTCTGTTGCGCCGGGGTGCGAGCTTCGAGTGGGGTTTTTTTGTGGCGGGGGGAGTAGGCTGTCTCAAGCTGATTGCTATGAGCGTTGAGGTCGACAATGTTGGATGGTTCATCCGGTTGCCGTCGTTTTGATTTGCTGCGTTTACTGTCTCTGTGTCGTGAATTGTAGGTGTATTGTTCTCCTGCGTATTTTGTTTGGCGTTTGGCGTGAGATCGTTTAGCCATACTGACTGCCTCCGAGTTGGGTTAATACAAATAAACCATGGATGTAGATGTCAGTGATGAGAATTGGTGGTGACTTTACCCTCCTTGCTTAGCAGAAATAAGCAGGCCTGAGAAAGTAAAGTGGAGAAAGAGATACTTCCTCGTGAAGCTGCAATTAACGCTGGCGGTTGTTTGCAATTAGTAAGGCCAGTCTGCCACAGACCTCCAACACTGGCAATTAACAATCTTTATATTTGCCAATATTTGCTGATTTTTCCCTCTTTTTTATCAGCAATTTTTTCGTCGATGGCTTAAGTCTTGCGAGGTATTCGCCCCCTATGCATTTTGGTATGCTTGATCATTGACCTGGCTATTCTTCATCTTTGTACATCTTCAGGGGGCAAGACATGAAAAAATTATTCACTCTGGCGCTACTGGTTCTGAGTGCTTCCTGCATGGCGCAGCAGGACTTCAGCAATGTTGAAATTATTCCTCACCAACTGTCCGACAATATTTATTACCTGGAGGGGCAGGGCGGGAATATCGGTGTATCCATTGGTGCCGATGGTGTATTTATTGTTGATGACCAATTTGCACCATTGTCGGAAAAAATTCTTGATGCCCTGGAAAGCCTGTCCAGTGAGCCGCTCAGGTTTGTATTAAATACCCATAACCACGGTGACCACGTGGGTGGCAATGCCAACATGGCTAGAGAAGGGGCAGTCATTATTGCGCATGAAAATGTCCGCAAGATTCTTGCTGCCGGATTTACCGGAGGAGATCTTAGTCAGGCGCTCACAGCGGAACAAAGTATGAGTCTGCCCATAGTGACTTTTACTGACAGTGTAGACCTTCACTTCAATGGCGACAGTATTCATGTGTTCTATAACGGTCTGGGTCATACCAGTGGTGACGCCTTCGTGTTTTTCCGCGAAGACAATATCATTCATACCAGCGATGTCTTCAGAACCACCTCTTACCCCAGGGTAGATACGGCTTCAGGTGGATCATTTCACGGTATCGTGGCGTCCTATGAAAAGCTGCTGGAAGTTTCCAATGCACAGACCCGCTTTTTACCTGGTCATGGCGTCGTCAGTTCACAGGCCGATGTCAGGGAACAATTGCAGATGTTCATTACCATTCGCAACCGGGTAAGAAATGCCATCAATCAGGGCATGAATCTGGAACAAATTCTTGGGGCTGGTCTGACGGCAGAATATGATGCGTAGTGGGGTGATCCGAATGAAGTATTACCCGTTATTTACAATGAATTGATCAGCCTGTAAGTGCTGATACCAGGTGCGTCCCCCTTAGCGGAAACAAGAGCAGTATGAAATTCAGACCCTGTATTGACCTGCATAACGGTAAAGTTGTGCAAATCGTAGGTGGCTCCCTGAAGGACAGCAATAAAGGCCTGCAGACCAATTTTGTTTCCAGTGACAGCGCGTCAGATTATGCCTTTCGTTATATGTCTGATGATCTCAGGGGAGGGCATGTTGTGTCCCTGGGTTCAGGCAATACGGCCGCTGCAATCGAGGCACTTTCTACCTTTCCGGGTGGCATGCAATATGGTGGCGGTGTCAATCCTGATAATGCCGCTGACTTCCTCAAAGCGGGTGCCAGTCATGTCATCGTGACGTCCTGGATATTCAGTGAAAATAAACTCAATGAGCGAAAGCTTAACCAGATGCGTGATTGTGTAGGCAAGGACAAACTGGTGCTTGATCTCAGTTGCCGCATGAAGAACAAGGAATTTTATATAGTGAGCAATCGCTGGCAGAGCTTTACAGAAGAAAAAGTAGATGCCGCATTACTGGAAAGACTGGCTGATTATTGTTCTGAATATCTTGTGCATGGCGTGGATGTAGAAGGCAAGCGCCAGGGTATTCAAAAAGACCTCATCACTACTCTCGGCAAACATTCACCGATACCGGTGACCTATGCAGGAGGCGTCCAGAAACTGGATGACCTGAACCTGGTCAGGGATTTAGGGCAGGATAAGGTAGATCTTACCATCGGCAGCGCACTCGATATATTCGGGGGGAAGATTAAATACAGTGATGTGCTGGAATGGATGAAAGTTAATAGCTAAAGGCAAAAGGCTAAAGGCTAAAGGCTAAAGGCTAAAGGCTAAAAAATAATGACTCCAGGGTAAGGGTGGTCAAGCTTTTTTTAGCTTTAAGCCTTTAGCCTTAAGCCTTTTTTTACTTCGTCCCCCCCGTAGGTGCCACACTGCGTTCCAGAAAAGGATCGCAGTATATATTCCCCGAACTCGCGCCTTTCAGGAAAATCTGTTTCCGCAGGCCGTGAACAAAATCCGGTGCGCCGCAGAGGAAAATCCGGGTTTTGGCTAGCGCTCCGGTGTCCAGGTTGGTAGCGACAACGTCTTCCACACTGCTCTGATGCACTTCAATAGCCTTCACCTTGCCGCCTTCTTCCCTGGCGCAGGGGTAGTAGTGAAACTGCGGATATTGTTCCTGCAGCGTTTTCAGTTCGTCGACATAATAAAGGTGGTCTGAGGTTCTGCCGCCATGGTAGAGACTGATTTCTCCCCTGTGCCCACGCGCCAGGGTGTCCCTGACAATGCCATACAGCGGCGCCAGTCCCGTACCAGTACCAGCAAGGATAATGGGAAATTCTTCGTCGCCGGAGTTGGTGTAGAAACAATCACCTGATGGGCCACGCATGTGCAAGGTGTCGCCGATTTCAGCCGAGTTGAATAACCAGCCAGTGAACAAGCCCTCGCGGGTTTCACTGATATGAAATTCCAGGTACTGGTCCTGTTCATAATTATTGGCAACAGAATAACTGCGAGCAATGCCATGCTCGTTAATCAAGGTGACATACTGGCCGGGATAATAGTGAAACATGACATCCTTGCCAGTAACGTCAAGGCGTAAACACACAGTCCTGGCATTGAGTTTTTCTATGCTTTTAATACGGGTCTCAACAGCAAATTCGTCAACACTGGGCAGGGCGGCGGCAACATCAGTGTCAGGCACCCATTGGCATGCCAGGGTATAGCCTTTCTCCTGCAGTGTTTGTTTGATCCATTTTTTTGACTCGGGCGTGGCTTCACAATCAACGGCCTTGATCAGGCAGGCCTGGCACATGCCCGCCTTGCAGGCATAAGGAATGTGCTGCTGATTCCTGAGCAGGCAATCAAGCACAGATTCATAGTCGTTCAGGGTAAAGGTGGAATTCTTGTATGTTAGCTTTGGCATCAGACTGGGTTGACCTGGAAGTTCCTGTAGCCGAAGGTCGACTTTAAGCTGAAGTATAAAGAGTCATTCGCCTGAAAGCCATGCTCTGCGCGGCTTGTGGAAGGCTTGCGAGGGCTTTGCAGGTTCAGCCCCGGTTCATGCTCTCTGGTGCATAAGTGATTCTTACCAGCCCCTGGTAGCTATATAAGGGTGATTAGATAGGAGATAATGCTTCATTTTGGGTCAATATGACCTCAGGATTCAGGTAGCAGGCAAATGAAAGCAGTAACACTTTACCTTGCTTCCGCATCACCGCGGCGCAGGGAAATCCTGAACCAATTGGGCATACCTCATGAAGTGCTGGCCCAGGATATTGACGAAAGCAAATATCCGGCTGAAACACCCGATGAATTTGTCTGCAGGCTGGCAAAGGCCAAGGCTGAATCTGCTTTGGCCAGTTTGCCAAAGTCGGCCAATGCGGCCTGTCTTGGTTCGGATACGACTGTTGTGTGTGAAAACGAGATTTTTGAAAAACCTGAAGATGAGGATGATGCACTACGAATATTGTCAAAACTATCGGGCAGAACCCACCAGGTTCTGACAGCTGTTGCGCTTGCCACAAGGAACACTACTGACGTGTTGTTATCTATTTCCCAGGTTACCTTCCGGGAGCTTACTGACGCAGAAATCAGGGCTTACTGGTCTTCCGGTGAGCCTGCGGACAAGGCTGGTGCTTATGGTATCCAGGGACTGGGAGCGCTTTTTGTTGAAGCGATGGAAGGCAGCTACAGCGGCATCATGGGGTTACCTGTTATGGAAACCACAAGGCTTCTGGAAAAAGTGAATCTCACTCCCGAGCTTATCCTTGGTGGGAAATTATGAGTGCTGAAATTCTCATCAATGCCACCCCCATGGAAACCCGGGTCGCCCTGATTGAGCAGGGGCTGCTGCAGGAAATTTATATTGAAAGGCGCAACCGCACAGGCCCGGTAGGGAATATCTACTTGGGCAAAGTGGTGCGTGTTATGCCTGGTATGCAGGCAGCCTTTGTGGATATCGGCTTGGAACGTGCTGCCTTTATCCATGCCCAGGACGTAACGCCCATTGATGCAGAGGGATATGAAGTCCAGGACAGTAATCCCGTTGCCAGTCATGGCAAAAACGAAAATCAGATTGGCAATCTACTCCATGAAGGCCAGATGCTGGTGGTGCAGGTAGTCAAGGAACCCATTTCCAGTAAAGGCGCCCGTCTTACCACTCACTTGTCCATTGCTTCCCGGTACCTGGTGCACATGCCCAGGAACAGGCATCTGGGAATATCACAGCGTATTGATGACGATGAGGAAAGAGCTCGTCTGATGGCACTGCTACAGTCCAGCGTGGATAAAGCGGCACTGGAAAGAGAATGCGGCTTTATTCTCAGGACAGCCTCCGATGGTGTTACGGAAGAAGAACTTCTCTCTGATATCAGTTTTCTACAAAAACTTTGGCGCGCTGTGGATAAGCGGATCCAGGAGAGCACGGAAATCAAACTCCTCTACCAGGACCTGGTGCTTTACATGCGGGCAATGCGGGATCTTTTCCATCCTGATATTCAACGGATCCGTGTTGATAACAAAGACACCTATAAAGAAGTCATGGATTTCTGCACCCATTTTATGCCTGAAATCGAAAGCCGTGTTGATCTCTATAAAGAAGAAAGGCCCTTGTTTGAACTCTACAACCTGGATGAAGAAATCCAGAAGGCCCTGAGCAGAACGGTAAAACTGAAATCAGGTGGCAATCTGGTCATTGACCAGAATGAAGCCATGACCACCATTGATGTGAATACGGGCGCTTACCTGGGATCGAGAAACCAGGATGAAACGATTTTTAAAACCAACCTGGAAGCGGCAAAGGCCAGTGCCCGGCAAATGAAGGTCAGAAATCTTGGTGGCATTATTATCCTGGACTTCATTGACATGGTTAATGAAGAACACCGCAGACAGGTAATCAGAACGCTGCAAAAAGCGCTGGAAAAAGATCCGGTACGCACCATGATGACGGAATTATCCGAGCTGGGCCTGGTGGAAATGACCCGCAAGCGTAACCGTGAAAGCCTTGAACAGATGCTTTGCCATGAATGTCCAACCTGCGATGGGCGTGGCACGATCAAAACACCGGAAACGGTTTGCTTTGAAGTATTTCGGGAAATACTGCGAGTAGCAAAGGCCTACGAGAATGAATCCATCCTGGTCATGGCTTCGCAGGAAGTTGTCGATCGCCTGTTGGATGAAGATTCCGCCATCGTTGCAGATATGGAAGAACTGGTTGGCAAAAATATCCGCTTCCAGGTTGAGCAGATGTATCACACGGAGCAGTTTGATGTTGTACTTTATTGAAGTGGCGAGTGACTAGTTGTAGGTCGGCATTACCCTAAAGGGCATAAAAGGCCGCAGGCCGTTTGCCGACAGAACATAAAGATATAAGGTACAAGATACAAGTGGCGAGTGACTAGTGGCGAAGTTGTAGGTCGGAAGAGGTTCGCAGAACCGTCATCCGACAAGGCGGACACAGTCCGCCAGGAAAGGTAAAACAGATTGAGCGCCTGCGCAGGATTAAATATTTCAATAACTTGTGGCTTGTGGCTTTTTAAAAATATGAGCGATCAGGAACAAACAGAAAATTCAAAAGAGGGTTTTAGTATCCGGCATCCCCTCGTCTGGATTTTCAGGTGCTGTTTTTGTGTGCTCATACTATGTGCTGTGTTTTTAAGCTCCAGTCGCTTGCTGATGCCTTTGGTAACGAGTCAGCAGACGAATATCGAACAACAGCTGGGGGGCTTGCTGGGTACAGAAGTATCCATTGGTAATTTGGCAGGGAGCTGGCGGCGACTTGGACCGATAATTGAAATTGGTGATCTGCAGATCATCAATTCACAAGATCCCTCAGCCTCACAGGTGCTTTCCAGTCTGAGTATCAGGCCAGCCCTGAAGGCAAGTTTGCTTTCCCGAAGCCTGGTTATTGAGCAGATCATTGTTCAGGAACCTGAAATAAATCTGAGTCAGAATGCAGATGGGAGCTGGACCCTGGCGGGACTCCCCATGGGAGAAAATGATTACACTGATGCCATCATTGATTTTTTACTTACCACTGGACGGCTGCAAATGGTTGAAGCCAGTCTGGGATTACGTTGGGCAGATGGCCGCTCGCTTGATCTTTCCAATATCTACATTGACTTCAGTAATGCGGGCAATCTTCACCGTACCCAGATACAGGCTCGCATAGCCTCACAAGACAGTCCCTTCCAATTGCAGGTGGAATTAACCGGTGATCCAAGAACCGCATTCAATGGTTCCGCTTATTTTCGCGCCAATAATCTGGAAATCAGTCAGCTTCTGCCAGTTGCAGATTTCAGCTTGACCAGGGCAGTTGTAGACGGCGATTTCTGGTTTGATTTCCAGCAAAGCGCACTTTATAGCGTGCAGGCATCTGTTCATTCCCTGGCTATTGAAGGGAATGGAGGCGACGAAAGTACTTTGGGTGAATTGGCTCTCGGCAATGCGTCCATGGATCTTTCAATTTTGCATGACAGTGAAAATAACTGGCAAGCCTGGCTGGATAATGCGGAATTTGACTGGCAGAACCGCCCCTGGGGAGCCGATGGAATTTATGCAAACTATGATGCGGATGGAGAAAGTCAGCCCTTTGAGTTAGCTGCCCGCTCGATAGATGTGGCAATGCTTGCGGATGTTCTTGATAACCTGGTGGTATTGCCGCAGCAGGCAACAGATATATTGGCTGATCTGGCACCGGAAGGCCAACTGGCAAACCTTTCTCTGAACACGAATCTCAATGGTGACTTTGACGGCGGCTTTCTGTTACAGGCAAATCTTGTAGATGTGGCTGTTGGTGCCTGGCAAGGGGCTCCGTCTGCCCAGGGTATTCAGGGTTATGTTGAGGCAAACAAAAGCAGCGGCTTTGTAGAACTGGATTCTGATAATTTCGACATTCACCTGCCCAGACTGTTTACCGACGGCTGGCAATTCGACTCCGCCAATACCCGGGTCGGCTGGTTGGTTGAGGATGACACGGTCAGGATCAATAGCAGCGTTATAGATGTCAGGAATGATTTTCTCCACGGGCATGTGCAATTTGATTTGTTCAATCGCCCCGACTCCGCAGGAGAGATTCAATCTGAATTGACCCTGTTGATAGGTGTTTTGGAAATGGATGCGGCTTTCAAGTCGGTCTTACTGCCAGAAATGGACAGAGTACGCACAACCATGGAATGGCTGGATGAGGCTTTGCTTGCAGGCGATATCAGCAATAGTGGTTTTGTATCCAGAACATCAACACGCGCTAATGCCCCGTCTAATTCCGGCACAGTGTTGTCTTTTTATAACGTGGAAAATGGTGAACTTAAATTCCAGCCTGATTGGCCTGAGCTGAAAGGGATCAAGGCTTTTGTCAACGTGGATAACAATAATGTGGATGTTGAGGCAGCCTCAGCAGAAATTGAAGGTATCACTCTGGATAATACCCTGGCAGTTGTCAGGCCAAATCCGGAGAGTGGTTCATGGTTGTCTGTCACAGGTGATGCGGCAGCCTCAACCAGTTTGGGCCTGGCATTTTTACGCAACACCCCTGTGCGCAATGATATTGGCGACTTCATCGATGACTGGCAAGGTGAGGGCAATGTTCAGGTAGATATTGAACTGGGTATTCCCCTGAATTCTCCAGACCAGCAAACAGAGGTACTGGTCAATGTGCTCAGCGATAAAAGCACACTGACAATACCCGAATACGCATTGGCTATTACTGATTTGCGCGGCAGGATTGTCTTTGACAGTGAGGAAGGCCTCAGCGCCAGTGCGCTGAGCGGGAATCTGTTTGATTTTCCGATTGCGGCAACGATTGAACCCCTGGTTAATGAAGAAGGGAATGTCATTACAGGAACCCGCATTGTTGGGAGTGGGCGGGCATCACGTTCAGCCCTTCAGGCCTGGGAAGGGCAGCCGGATTTTGTCAGGAATATATTGAATCTGGCCAGTGGTGAAATTGATTACCTGGCAGAAATTTCCATTCCCTATATCAATGAAGGCGCAGAAGAGTCGACCGGGACATCACTGCGCCTGACGTCTGAGTTGCTTGGTCTGGCCCTGGATTTTCCTTACCCATTCAACAAGACAGTGGACCAGATTCGCCCAATGGAACTGCATATAGATTTTTCCGAAGGGGAAGAATGGATTTCCGCAAGATTTGATAATCGCGTCGGGGCCAACCTGCTCATTACCGATGACAGTTTTAACAGCGGCCAGATAATTTTGGGTCCGGATGTACGCTTTATGAATTTTGGTCCTGTCACACTGGAGCGACCGGGTCTGAGCTTCAGTGGTTTTCTTGACAGATTTAACTATGAGGAATGGGAAGATACGGCCGCGCGTTTTAACGAGTTGGCTATGGCGGGTAGTGAAGAAGCAAGGCTTGAGGACTTTTTATCCCTGGCAGATGTCCGTATTAGAGAGCTCGAGGTTATTGGTCAGTTGCTAGAAGATGCGCAGACACGAGTGGCCCGTGTTTCCGGTAGTGGGCTGGACACTGTTGCGGACACAGATATCAGCACCAGTAGTACTGCAGTAGCAGATAGTTGGCAAGTAAGTGTGACCAACGCAAGACTCAGTGGCGATTTTATTTTTCCCGACGATGACGACCGCCCCTGGGATATCAATCTTGCCTACCTGCGTTTTCCTGAAAGTGAAGAAGAAAGCACAGAACAGGAATTAGAAGGAGAGGAAAGTGAGGAGATAGACATTCTGGCTGACGTCAATCCGGCGGACATACCTGATATAAATTTTCAAACCATGGAGTTTGTTATTGGTGACAAGCACCTGGGTGCCTGGGAATTTGTTTTGCGTAACAGTGGGGACGGGGCTTCCATTTCGGAATTGAAAATGACAACAACGGATGCCCGAATCACGGATAACTCTTTCGAGTCAGGGGCAAATCTGAACTGGCAATACAATGATGGCGTACACACCAGCAGCTTTACCGGTCTTTTCAGTGCCGGTGATCTTGCCAGTGTACTTCCAGGTTGGGGCTATGATGCCAACGTGGAAAGTGAAAGCGCAGCTTTTATCAGTAACTTTCAGTGGAGTGGTTCTCCTGCGGCCTTTGATCTCGATAAAATTATCGGCAATGTCCAGCTGGATATTCAAAATGGAAGATTTGTTGATGTAGATGCAGGTACCAGTCGTCTGTTTGGGGCCTTCAGTTTTGACTCCCTGGTGCGGCGACTGCAACTGGATTTTTCTGATCTCTACGAACGCGGATTGGCTTATGATGAGATCACTGGCAGACTGGATTTTAATGATGGTATCGTGCGCAGCAGTGGCGCTTTTGTCATTGCCGGTCCTTCAAGCAGAATCACCATCGACGGTGAAATCGATCTTGTCAACGAGACTATTGATGCTGATATGCTGGTAAATGTCCCCTTTGGACAAAATGTTTCTGTGCTGGCTGGTATCCTGGGGGCATGGCCGATAGCCGTCGGTTCTTATATTGCTTCACGCCTGTTCCGAAACCAGATGGATGAATTTACAACGGTTGTTTACCGCCTGGAGGGTCCATGGGACAATCCCGCTTCCGGATTTGAGCCTTCCGATGAAATTCTGGAATCAGAACAAGAGGCTGGTACTGATAGCCCTTAATAAGCAGCAAGTACTGGTAGCCCAATCGTCCGCAGTTGATCCTAAGCAATTACTAACCAATAAAGTCAAAGCAGTTTGATAGATAAAAGCCTTCTCACCAATCTCGTCGCCCTGTTAATTGTTATAGCAGGCTTGTTTCTCAATGGCGATGCAAAAACGCTGGTACTCACCACTGGTCTGTTTGCCCTGTCCGGTGGTGTGACAAACTGGCTTGCCATACATATGCTGTTTGAAAAGGTGCCAGGATTTTATGGTTCCGGTGTAATTCCTGCCCGTTTTGAAGAATTCAAATCCGGAATCAAGACCTTGATCATGGAGCAGTTTTTCACCAAACAAAACCTGGACAGTTTCTTCAGCAACATTTCAGCCCATGAGCAGGACGGGAATGCAGAATCTCCCCTGGAAAAAGTTATTGATGCTGTTGATTTTAATGCGGCCTTTGATGCCCTGGTGGAAGTCATTATGAATTCTTCTTTTGCCGGTATGTTGTCCATGGTGGGTGGCGCCAATGCTCTGGCCCCGCTTAAAGAACCCTTTGTCGAAAAGATGCGTGATTTTCTGGCCAAGGTAGGTGAGGACCAGGAAATTCTGGATCACATTCGTCAGGATTCAGCCGCAAACCTGCTGGCCAGCGTAGAACAGGTCGTGGATCAGCGCCTTGAAGAATTAACGCCCCAGTTGGTGAAGGAAATCATTCAGCAAATGATCAGGAAGCATCTGGGTTGGCTGGTCGTCTGGGGGGGAGTGATCGGAGGGGTGATTGGTCTGGTGACGACCCTGGTATTTTTTAACTGATTTATTGGCCTGGTATTTTTCTACCGGTATTCAACTTTTTTCATCTATTTTTTAGAGAGGCACAAAGAGTCCTGGGCGCACGTCATCTGCTGGTGCTTCATTCTGTAACAGCTCAATTCCGGCTTCTGACGTTTGACCTTCTGCTGCTTGCCCCTGTTCTGCCGGAGACTGCCCTGCATTCAGGGATGCTTCGCTCAAAGCCTGCGGACTTTGCACAACTGGTAGCCAGAGACGCGAAGGATACTGGCTGGAATGGTGCAGCATTTCACTGCCGGGGGCACCAGGTAGTGAGCCATCATTGACGGGCTTGATGTCCAATACCAGCCGGCTACCGGCACTGAAGCGCCAGGCAGTCTGGCGCAGTGCAATATTCAGACGATACACCTGCCCGGGGTTCATAGTGGCCGTTTCTGCCAGAGTATAGACGGGTAAATAAGTGCTGCTTTTTTCAGGGTCCTGAGCTCTGGCTGAGGCTTTCAATGAACCTCTTGTCACGGCAATCCTTGGTCCTGTCTCAATTGCTGGTTCTATTTCCGTGTCACTTGCAGAATTTGTTACTTTGGGCCTGAGAAAACTCGGTAGCCCCGGGGCTTCTTTTATATCTTCCAGCTCCTCTTCTTCGGGCGCTTCTTCTTCCATAAGCGTGACTTCGAAAGCACTATCGGGCCCGGCACTGGACACATAAAGTTCGACCATGACAGGGCCGCTGATTTCCACGTCATTGGCCAGGGGAGATGACACGAAACTGATCCTGGCATCGTCTTCAACCTGATTGATGACACTAAAATTGAGATTGCCTGTTTGCTCCTCAGCATCCAGGCTTCCAGTCTGTTCCTCGCTGCCCGGGGTGTTATTGAGATACCAGGCTTCGTGAGCAATATTGCCAGGTGGCCAATTGATTTCGCGTTTGAAAGTGGATTGCCCCTGGACCTGAAAACGTATTCGGGGGCGCTCGATAAAGACTGAGGTGGGGTTGCGTCCGTTAAAGCACCACTCATAAAAAGGCATCAGTTCCCTGGCCAGGAAATCTGTATCCTGATAAAGCGGTGACGCTGCTGTCGGATTCCTTATCAGGATTTTGTTGATAGCCCGCAGCCGTGACATCGCTTCCATGGTGCCGGTCAGGTCAGCATCTGTTTCGCTCAGACTCCACTCATGCAGTACGAAAATCGGAACATTGATCAGAGCAGCACTATCCTGGCTGCTACGTGTTTGCCAGTATTCATCAAAAACTGGATGGCCTAGTTGGGCCAGGCGCAGATCAAAATTAACCAGCCGGGGAGACTCACCCAAATAGGCATTAGCCAATCGTACCTGCCGGTCATACCAATCATTAATAAAGCTGGTATTGGCTACTCCCCCTGGCATGACCCATTCACGAAAGGGATCGATGACACCATTAATGGGAGCAATACACTCCAGGTGTGGCGGATTCTGTATGGCCATGTGCCATTGCGATGCTCCGTAATAGCCTGCGCCTGTTCCCGCTACCTGACCATCGGACCAGGGTTGCTGTGCTATCCATTCGATAATTTCATAATGATCCTGCTGTTCTTCCCGGGGCAATAAAGAAAACTCACCTTCAGATAAGCCCGTACCGCGGACATTGGCAACTACAACGGCATAACCCTGACTTACATACCAGGCTATGGGGCCGATCCGGGAATCCTGACTTTCTAATAGGGTAGTTGTGTGGGGGAAGGGACCTGCTGCATAGAGAGTGGAATAGGTGTCCTCACCCACAGGGCGGAAGATATCCACGGAAATGGCGACATTATCCCTCATGCGCACCGGGTTATTTGCAGAGGAAAGGATGTCTCCCCGGGAAGTCAGTGTGGTTACAAATTCGGGGATGAGCTCAGACTCGCTGTCAGCGTCCAGGCCTTCCTGGGCCACAATACTGACCGGATAGGCCAACATACCCAGCAAGGAGCCCAGCAATAGGGCGTGCTTCAGGCTTGACTGCAAAGCCTGCACTATATTGATGCAAAAACGGGTCAGACAGGACATTGGTAACAGGAACAGTTTGATATAACTCCTCTAAACGGTAGCAATCATTACTTATGACCCGATATTCCAGGGCTAAATGATGCAATAGAAGCGGAATTATACTCATAAATCATATGGCTGCCTAAGGGGATTCGGGCCTAAGAGGGGAAAAGGGTGAGACCGATATGGACTTTACATTCAAGATTCTCGGGAAAAATTCCTGAAATAGAAAAATAGGTAAATTTATTGACGTTATTTGTCATTCTGAACTGGTTCGTCCAATTCATTTGTACTAGAATGCGCCCCTGTTTTATCTGGCTGCTGCCGATATTTTTATAATCCGTGCAATTAGTCCTGGCAGCCAATATCCATTTTATAGTCAAAATTTCATCTGGGATTTATACATTCACTTCATTTAGAAATTATTCGAGGTTAGTAATACCGTTATGGCAAGACCTGTTGAGTTTGAAAAAGATACTGTTCTGACCAATGCTATGGAGCAATTCTGGAAAGAAGGATATGAAGCAAGTTCAGTTCAGAAATTACTTGATGCAACTGATATTAACCGGGGAACCCTTTATAACTCTTTTGGAGATAAAGATACTTTCTTTAAATCCTGTGTTGAAAAATACAACGAATCGGTAAAAGGTAACATTGATGCAACTCTTGGTAATAGCAAGCTAAGTCCCTGGAAGGCCATTGAAAATTATTTTGATATTTCCATAGTCTCTGCGCCTAATAAACATCGCGCAATGGGTTGCTTATTGGTGAACTCGGTTTGTGAGAGCATTATCTGGGATCGCGATATACAAAAAGTTCTTAAAAATTCACTCAGCTCAATTCGCCGCGCGGTACTGGCAAGGACCAGGGAATTGGAAAAATCCCGCCAACTGAAACGCGGTGTAAAAGCCGATACAGCTGCCGATATCCTGATGAATCTTTATTCCGGTCTGCAAGTGAGCGCGCGAAGCGGAAAAGGGCCTCGCCAGTTAGCTGATCTGCTCAGTTTTACTCTGGGTTCTATAAAAAAATAGTTATTAAAAATAATTAAAAATCAGATAGATATGAATAAAAGAGGGCTTTGGCCTTCTTTTTTTTTGGGTCGAGAAACAGGGGTGGATAAGTCCCTGCCCGATGTGTTGTGATTGACTCTGAAGGTGATATACTCGCCTATCCCCAAGGGGTAGATCTGGGGTGGATTCGGCTGGTAAAGCCGGGGAAAAATTGAATAGAAAATTGAATAAAAATTGCAAACAAAGAGCCGTATTTAAAGCTTGCCCAAAATTTAAAAATACACATATTTAGGATGTCATCCTGAGTGATCAGGAGTTTTAACGAGGTATTGAATGAAAACTGTTGCCAGTTCAGTCATCAGAAAGAAAAAAGATGAAACAAATATTGACCTAACTCCCATGCTGGATGTGGTTTTCATTCTGCTGATTTTCTTTGTTGTAACCGCCTCATTCCTGAAAGAAAATGCCATGGACCTTGAGGGGCAGGATCCAAATAACAATCCACCACCACCTTCCAATGACGAACCCCAGAACGTGTTAATTCAGATTGATGCACGTAACCAGGTTTTCTTTAACCAGGAACGTATTGATGTTTCGGCTGTACGCGCCAGGGTGGCTTCAGCCCGCGCTGAAAATCCTTCAGCTTCTGTAATCATTCGTCCGGACAAGCTGTCCAATGCTGATACGCTGGTAGAGGCAATGAATGCAGCCAGAGAGGCAGGTGTCTCGACAATTTCTGTAATGGAATAGTTAACAGGGAAAAATATTTAACTGACAGCCCGGGTATATCCCGGGTTGTTTGTTTTAAGAAAGAGCTTTTATATCCAACAATTATCAAAAATAGACATCAATAAATAGAGGTTTGCACCATGACACTGGTAATTCTGATTATTATGTTGGCACTCATTGAATACACCGTATTTTCTTTTCAGGTGGGCATGGCCAGAGCGAAATATGGCGTTAATGCCCCGGCCATTACTGGTCACCCTGAATTTGAAAGATATTTTCGTGTGCAACAAAACACTTTGGAGCAACTGATTGTTTTTATCCCGGCCATAGTGTCTTTTGCCTGGATGGCAGAAAGCATCGGCTGGGCCGGCAATTACATTGCATCCGGATTCGGCGTGATCTGGCTGATCGGCCGTTTTGTTTATGCAACAAGTTATGTGCGCGATCCAGCTTCGAGATCAGTAGGTTTCCTGATGACTTTTGCGCCGTCAACGATAATGGTGCTGGGCACATTGGTTTGTATTCTCATAAGCCTTTCCTGAGATCAGTAAACAGACTCAATCATGGATAGTCGTTGGCAGGATAAAGAAGCAGAGGCCTCTCTGGATTCAGACTTGTCATTACGGGTCTATACATCAAGATTATTGGGCCAGGATGCAGACCTGGTCCTGCATGGCGGCGGCAATACCTCGGTAAAAAGCCTTTCGCAAAATATTTTTGGTGAAGACAAGGAGACCCTTTTTGTAAAAGGCTCAGGTTGGGATCTGAAGACGATTGAAGCGCCCGGCTTTGCTCCCTGTGACCTGGCTTATTTACAGCATCTTGCAGGGCTGGAGCGCATGTCAGACAGTGACATGATGCAGCAACTGCGTTTGTCACTGCTTGATCCGGGTGCACCTACGCCCTCAGTTGAAGCTATCCTGCATGCCATAATCCCCTTCAAATTTGTTGACCATACCCATACCGATGCCGTCGTTGCCGCCAGTAACACGCCGGATGGTGAAGCTCTCCTGAAAGAAATATTTGGTGACGAGGTATTGTTATTACCTTACATCATGCCGGGTTTTGTTCTGGCCCGTCAGGTATTACAGCAAACGCAGAATATTGACTGGTCGGCGATCAAGGGCATCTTCCTGATGCACCACGGACTGTTTACCTTTCATGATGAAGCCCGCACCAGTTACGAAAACATGATTACCCTGGTGTCGAAAGTTGAACAGTACCTGGCAAAGCTCAATATTTTGAATAACCAGGCTGAAGCCGAGTACAAGCCGTCAATGGATGATGTGCTGCAATTAGCCCAGACCAGAAAACAGGTCTCTCAACATGCAGGCAAAGCCATGCTGGCAAGGCTGAATAGCAAGGCGCAAGCAGCAGGTTTTGCTGCGCTGGACAATGTCGATGTCATTGCCAGTCGTGGTCCCATCACCCCTGATCACACTATTCATACCAAATTAAAGCCACTGATCCTTGCTGACAATGCTGATGTGGACATCAATAAGTATGCGAAAGAGTACCAGAACTATTTCGAGCGACATGCCGGGGAAAGCCTGACCATGCTCGATCCGGCACCACGCTTTGCTGTGTGGAAAGCGCGCGGCCTGATCAGTTTTGGCCAAAATGCTACAAGGCTTCAGGTGGTTGAAGATATCAGTGAGCACACCATCAAGGCCATTCAATGGGGTGAAGCCCTTGGTGGCTGGCAGGCCTTGCCGGAAAAAGATTTGTTTGATGTGGAGTATTGGGAACTGGAGCAGGCGAAGCTGAAAAAAGCCGGGGCCGCACCAGCAATGGAAGGCAAGGTAGCGGTAATCAGCGGAGCTGCTTCCGGCATTGGTAAAGCCTGTGTGGAAGAATTTAGTCGCGCCGGAGCCTGCATTCTGGCCCTGGATATCAATGCAGAGGTCACCAGCCTGTTTGATTCACCACAGGTGTGCCCGGTGGTTTGTGATGTGACTGATGCTCAGGCTATCGCGCAGGCACTCCAGGCCGGAGTTGGCAGGTTTGGCGGGATAGACATGCTGGTGAGTAATGCCGGCAGTTTTACTCCCAGCCAGGAATTGGCGGAGATGTCTGATGAGCATTGGCACGCGAGCCTTGAGTTAAACCTTTCATCCCATATGAAACTGATGCGCGCTGCATTGCCATACCTGAAGCAGGGTCTGGATCCAGCCATTGTCTTTATAGCCTCAAAAAATGTCACTGCCCCAGGCCCTGGCGCTGGAGCATATTCCACAGCCAAGGCGGGTCTTACCCAAATGGCCAGGGTTGCTGCGCTTGAATTGGGAAGCGACGGCATTCGCGTCAACGTGCTGCATCCAAACGCCGTGTTTGATACCGGCGTCTGGGACGAGGAAACACTGGCGCAAAGAGCAAAGCATTACGGCCTGAGCGTGGATGAATACAAACACAACAATGTCTTGAACAAAGCAGTCACCAGCCGGGATGTGGCAGTACTTGCCAGGGTCTTCGCCGGCAATGAAACAACCAGTACCACAGGCGCACAGGTGCCGGTGGATGGGGGGAATGAACGCGTAATATAAAAGTGGCGAGTGGCGAGTGACGAGTTGAATCGTTGTAGGTCGGAAGAGGCCGCAGGCCGTCATCCGGCAGAGCTGTAAGAGATAAAGGATAAAAGATAAAGGATAAAGGATAAAGGGAGAGATCAGGGAGGGCTGCAGGATTATTTTTTTATTCAACCTGAGTGCAAGAAAGGTACTGATACTGAAATTTTCAAGTGCCAAGACCTTTATCTTTTATCCTTTATCCTTTTTCCCTTAAATTATTCAGAATATACAAAATTATTATCGTAAATATTAATGAAAATTGACGGCACCCACTACCGCTCCATCTGGTTCGATGACGCCGACCAGGCTGTCAGAATTATCGACCAGACCCGTCTGCCGCATTTTTTTGACATCCTCACTCTGTCATCCCTGGCAGATGCCTGCCATGCCATTCAATCCATGCAGGTAAGAGGGGCTCCATTAATCGGGGCAACCGCGGCTTTTGGTTTGTATCTGGCGGCAAGAGAAGGGCACTCTGATCTGCCTGCAGCTGGCAAACTCTTGCTGGCGACCCGGCCAACGGCGGTAAACCTGCAATGGGCGGTGGATCGCGTGCTTGCTGAAATTGCTGATACTGATGACGGGGATGTTCACCGGCAGATTCTTGAAACAGCACAACGCATTTGCAATGAAGATGTTACACACTGCACTGCTATCGGTGAACGGGGTGTAGGTTTAATCAGGGCTAGGGCAAAGGAAAAAACCGGGCCGGTAAATATCCTTACCCATTGCAATGCCGGCTGGCTGGCAACGGTAGACCGCGGCACCGCCCTGGCGCCTGTGTACCAGGCCTGGGAAGAAGGTATTCCCGTACATGTGTGGGTGGATGAAACGCGACCAAGAAATCAGGGTGCCAGCCTGACCGCCTGGGAGCTGGTAAAACAGAACATCCCGCATACAGTCATTTCGGATAATACTGGCGGACATTTGATGCAGACGGGTCAGGTTGATTTGTGCCTGGTTGGCAGCGATCGCACAACGTATAAAGGCAATGTTTGCAACAAGATCGGTACTTACCTGAAAGCCCTGGCTGCCCATGACAACAAGATTCCTTTCTATGCTGCCGTTCCCGTGTCGAGCATAGCCTGGGATTCAGATGAAGTGCCCATTGAAGAGCGACATAATGAAGAAATTACCCATATCCGGGGTCTAAATACCAAAGGCGAACTGGATACGCTACGATTAACCCCCGATGGCAGTGATGCCATGAACCTGGCTTTCGATATCACGCCCGCCAGGCTGATCACTGGCCTGATTACAGAGAAGGGAATATTCCCGGCGACTGAAGAGGGGCTTGCAGCACTGAAGAGACAGGTGACAGGTGACAGGTGACGAGTGACGAGTGACGATGTTGTAGGTCGGCATAGCGTAGCGTTTGCCGACGAATTGGCTGAAGGCTGAAGGCTGAAGGCTGAAGGCTAAAAGATAAAAGATAAAAGCATGATGCAGAGTTCAGAGTTAACAATGTTATTTTTAAAAGCACGATTCCTCGTGTGTTTTTGCTGTGTTTTTTCAATGGCGATTTTTGCTGCTGAAGAGCCTGCCCCGGATCTGCCTTATTATGAGATTGAAGTTATCAATACCTATTCTCATGATCCCGACGCTTTTACCCAGGGACTGACCTGGCACGATGGTTTTCTCTATGAAGGCACCGGTCGCAAAGGTCAGTCCAGTTTGAGGCAGGTTGATCTGGAAAGCGGTGAACTCATCAAGCGCCAGAACCTCAGCAGTCGTTATTTTGGTGAAGGTATAGCCATCATGAATGACAAGGTTTACCAGTTGACCTGGCAATCACACATCGGCTTTGTCTATAACCTGGAGAACTTTTCCCAGGAGAAAACATTTTTTCTTGCCGGCGAAGGCTGGGGTATCACTCATAATAATGAAAGCCTGATTGTCAGCGATGGCAGTGCCAACCTGCGTTTTCTTGACCCGGATACTCTGCAGGAAACTCACCGGGTTCGAGTGGAATCTAAAGGTACGCCTATTAATTACCTGAATGAGCTGGAATACATTAACGGCGAAGTCTGGGCCAATGTCTGGTATCAGGACATTATCGTGCGCATAGATCCGGTCACTGGGAATGTAAACAGTGTGATAAACCTTTCCGGGCTGTACCCGCAACGACGCAACCGGGATGACGTACTCAATGGCATCGCTTGGGATGAAGCAGGCCAGCGCCTGTTTGTCACCGGAAAGCTCTGGCCTGAGCTGTTTGAGATAAAAGTTCTGGAATGAGCTGGTTCCAGAAAACCATTACACTTGCAGCCCGCTCCCGCGGCTTTCACCTGGTCACCCGCGACATTCTGGACCAGCTACCCGAACTTGGAAACTATGCCTGTGGCAGTGCGCATTTTTTTCTCAAGCATACTTCTGCCTCGCTCTCTATCAATGAAAATGCCGATGCTTCCGTACGCCAGGACCTGGAAAAGCATATGGATGTGATCGCGCCAGAAAATGCGCCTTACTACATGCATACCTATGAAGGTCCGGATGACATGCCGGCACATATCAAAAGCGCCCTGGTAGGGTGTGAAGTTACTATTCCGGTCAGCAAGGGTCAGTTGGCGCTGGGTACCTGGCAGGGTCTGTACCTGGGTGAGCATCGCGACCATGGCGGTCCCCGTTCCATTGTCATTACGCTTTCCGGCGAGATTATCAACGCGTGAAAGCTCTCCTGGTAGTTCTGTTATCTGTTTTTCTGGTGTCCTGCGATTCCCTGCGATTTTATACCCAGGCAATCAGGGGACAGCTATCCATTTTCAGTAAACGGGAAGATATCCAGTCCCTGGTTGATGATCCGGCAACGGACGCTGCCTTGCGGTCGCGCCTTGAAACCATTCTGGAAATCCGCCGCTTTGCCGACACCGAATTGGGCCTGCCCGTGGCAAAGAATTTTTCGACGTATGTGGACCTAGAGCGTCCCTTTGTGGTGTGGAATGTCTTTGCCGCGCCGGAATTTTCCCTGCAACCCATCAGCTGGTGCTACCCGGTGGCGGGTTGCGTGAGTTATCGCGGGTATTTTTCTGAAAGCGCGGCCCGCGAATTTGCCAGCAAGACGCAAAGGGAAGGTAACGATGTGTATGTCGGAGGCGTGGCGGCCTATTCCACTCTCGGCTGGTTTTCCGATTCGGTGCTGAACACTGTAATCAATCGTGATGACTACCGTCTTGCAGGTCTGCTTTTTCATGAACTGGCGCACCAGGTGGTTTATGTGTCAGGAGATACCCAATTCAATGAAAGCTTTGCAACCACTGTTGAGCAGGAAGGCTTGAGACGCTGGCTTGAACACAAAGGCCTTGCAGAAAATGCAGCCCAACTGGTTGCACAGGCACAACTGGAACAACAGTACCGGGAGGAATTTGTCGCCCTCGTTCAGGTGCTCATTCCACAACTTGAAGCCCTGTACGCACAGGAGATAGCGGAGCAAGACAAACGCCGTGCAAAAGCCGAATTGATTGCGCAGTTACGCCAGGACTACGAAGACAAAAAACAACAGTGGCAGGGCTATGATGCCTATGACAACTGGTTTACCACTGACATTAACAATGCCAAGCTCAATACCGTATCCACCTATTTTAACCAGGTGCCCGTGTTTGAGGCATTATTGGCCGCAAGCGAGAATGACCTGCCAACCTTTTACGCCCGAGTCGAGGAATTAAGTCGCATGAATGCTGAGGAAAGGAATGCTGTACTGGCAGAGTTTGCGCCATGAGCTGTGTTAAAATTCATGTAAATTAAAATCAAAACCAGAACTACAACAAGATCAAACCAGGAAACAATTCATGATTATTAAACCCCGTGTCCGCGGCTTCATGTGTATAACCACCCATCCCACTGGCTGTGATGCCAATGTCAAACGCCAGATTGATGTTGTCAAAGCCAATGGCGCGATAGAAAACGGACCCAAAAATGTGTTGGTGATTGGCGCATCTACTGGTTATGGACTGGCATCGCGCATTACTGCAGCTTTTGGTAGTGGCGCGGCAACGCTGGGTTTGTTTTATGAAAAGGAAGGCACTGATAGCAAGCCAGGTAGTGCCGGCTGGTATAACTCCGCAGCCTTTCACAAGTATGCTGAAGCCGAAGGCCTGTATGCAAAAAGTATCAACGGTGATGCTTTTTCTGATGAGATAAAACAGAAAGTCATAGCAAGCATCAAGGCAGATATGGGTAAGGTAGATCTGGTGGTGTACTCGCTTGCTTCACCGCGTCGGCAGCACCCTGTTACTGGTGAAGTGCATATGTCCACGCTGAAACCCATCGGGCAGGACATCACCATGCGTGGCATCAACACGGACAAGGAAGTGATCCAGGAGATGTCCGTTGCAGCGGCTACCGATGAAGAAATCGCCAACACTGTGGCCGTCATGGGTGGTGAAGACTGGCAGATGTGGATAGAGGCATTGAAAGATGCCGATGTGCTGGCAGAGGGTGCAAAGACCACTGCCTATACCTATCTGGGGGCAGAACTCACCTGGGATATCTACTGGAATGGCACTATTGGTGAAGCCAAGAAAGATCTGGATCAAAAAGCTGCGGCAATTAATACATCACTTTCTGAACTTGGCGGGGAAGCCCGCGTCTCTGTGCTAAAGGCGGTAGTCACCCAGGCCAGTTCCGCCATTCCGGTCATGCCGCTATACCTGTCTTTGTTGTTCAAGGTTATGAAAGAGCAGGGCACTCACGAAGGCTGTATTGAGCAGGTTGATCTGTTGTTCAGGGAAAGCCTGTATGGCGACTCACCGCGCCTTGATGAGGAAGGACGCTGGCGTGCTGATTACAAGGAACTTGAAACCGACGTGCAGCAGGCTGTTGCAGCGCTATGGGACAAGGTTGAAACTGACACGATAAAGGAGCTGACAGATTTTGTTGGTTACAGAACAGAGTTTCTGCAATTGTTTGGCTTTGAAGTGCCGGGAGTAGACTACGATGCCGAGGTGAATCCGGAAGTACCTATTTCAAACCTGGTTTGATCAATTAAAAGACAGGTGTAGTAAAGACATAAAAAAACGGGGCCAATTGGCCCCGTTTTAGTTGGATCAATCTGACCTTTAGAAGTTCAGGTTCAAAGCCAGTTGATAGCGACGGCCAAAAGCATCGTACTGGCCAGCGACACCCTGGGCTCCTGCTGTACCACCGGGAGTGATTGGTGGGTGCTTGTCGAACAGGTTCTGTACCGATAAAGCCACATTCCAGGTAGCACCACTATTCAACTCACTGGAATACCGAACCGAGCTATTCCAGGTAGTTGAAGAGGCAACCATGTTGTCATCCACATCCACGCCTTCAACCCAGGTTCTGACCAGCTCACCGCCATCAATGTAGCGACCTTGCAGCATGAAATTAACCGGGCCGATACCGTAATTGGCTGTCACATTGGCGGTGACATCCGGCAGGGTATAAACCCCCAGTCGGTCGGTGAAAGTGCCATTGGCACTGATGTCCTCGCGGGCGAGCAACCATCCAGCCAGAGCACGAACACTGAAGGTCTCAAACTGATTGTTGAAAAAGTTTGGCTCAAATCTGTAAGTGACTTCCAGGTCAACCCCTTCTACCTTGTCCTGGGCCAGGTTGAAGTATCTCTGGAAAATACGTACGACTTCTCCGGTGGCACCATCACGGACAATGTTGGCACACATACGGGGGTCGCCAGCTTCGCAGCGGTCAACAATATCCTGTGTGCCAATCTGTTCGATAGAGTCGGCTATATCTACCTCGTACCAGTCACTGGAGATGGAAAATCCATCCAGCCAGGTGGGTTGGTAAACAAAGCCGGCTACCAGCGTATCGGCGACTTCAGGGGCCAGGTCGGGATTACCTGAGCGTACTGTTGAGATACCAAAGCTGGCATCGTTGAAACGCGGATCGCGAATGTTGGATCCGCCTCCCTGGGCATCAAAACGCTCGGAGAAAGTAGCTTCACGTACATCGCGGGATTTGGTCGTACGGAAGCGTAAACCCTCCATTAACTGTAATTCAAGTCCAATTTTCCATGAATCAGAAGAGCCACTGAGGTTGTAGTCTGAACGACGGAATGCTGCCGATCCACCAAGAGACTGTGCGCCAGAAGCGGATTCCCAGATGGGCGCCTGCACTTCACCAAACCATTCCCACACATTAAACCCACCACTGATGGAAGGGATTGTAGAGAACTGATGCAGGTTTGGACTACCACCTGTGTAGCCAGGTGGTATGCCCCGAATACCCAGATCAGGAGCGTTCAATGGTGGCCCAAGGGCATCCACTGATTCAGGCAGCGCCTGGTCAGAGAAACTTGACTCACGCCAGGTCAGACCAAAGGCGCCAGACACGGGACCATAGCCCCAGCCTTCATACAATTCCCCTGTAGTAATGATTTCCGCGAAATCCTGTTCTACAACACCATCGCCTTTCTTGAGGGTGCCAACATAATCAATGGCTTCCTGGCTGATATTGCCGAAGCCCATGACGTTGAAGGGCACGCAGCCGCTGATCGTATCGTCCAGACCGACCGGTGAGGCCAGCGGTGAAGGATTCGCAAGTTGCTCCTCGCGTGAATTAACCTTACCTGAAGCCAGACCTGCCGCATTTAACTGTGCAACGGTGGGCTGGTATTGGGGCAGGTTTACCCGGCACACAATAGCTCCGGTGACTGGATCACGCACGGCGTCCATGGCAAGAAACACCCGGTCAACACGAAAGTGATTGATAGAATCCGGTTTACGCTTGGATTCCCCGGCAGAATAACTGCCGGAAAGATCCCAGTCCCAGGGTAATACCGCTTCAAAACCAACCGTGTAGGTTTCGGTTTGGCCTACGGCGTGATCGCGACCATCGATACCAATGTCGGCTTGATTCAGGAAAGCACCGTCACGGGACATCACAAATTCTGTCCTGCCCGCTGCAACCAGGGTGTCCCGCACATAATCGGGAACATAAGCATTATCCACGGCAATTCTGGGTGCCCAGATGCTGCGCAGGCTGATGCCGGTGGTGGTAGCTCTGTTGTCATCACGGTTGGATTCAGCACGACCCACACTGGCCTGGACATAGGCTGAAAAAGTATCAGTGAACTGGTATTGCGCCGCCACGAACATGGAGCGGGAAATTACTTCCTGTCCACTACCAGGGCCTGCATAGGCTTTATGTGCCAATTCTGCTTCAGGACCACCAGAAGTACTGTTTGTTGTGCCACGACCATTGCCTGTGACAGTGCCATTGATGAAAGGTCTGACCTGGGTGCCTTCACGGTTAAACACCATTTCGTCCAGCACAGTCCCGGTTCCGGAGATCATGCCATAGACATGACGGTCGGTCGGGGCAATCCAGGGCATGGTTATACGGGCAGGCCCATTGGGGTCGGGGTTTGTCACATGGCCCCAGCGTTGGTACCAGTCTGAGTCCAGATCCTCTGGATCCCGCTCAATTTGTTCGATATATCGGGCATCGAGTGAGCCGATGATGTTCAGGCGCTCACCAATCTGAAAGCCGCCCGCAATACTGGCGTTGTAACGTACACCATCGCCATATTCGAGGATGCCGGTACCTGTACTGATTTTCAGACCTTCAAACTCACGGTCAAGAATAAAGTTGGTAACACCACCCAGGGCGTCAGCGCCGTAAGCAGCAGAAGCACCACCGGTAACGATGTCGACGGTACGAACCAGACCTGTCGGGAAGGTGTCAACATTCACTGCACCGTTCTTGTCAGCCGGTGCCATTCTGGCACCATCGAGCAACACCAGGGTTCTGTTTTCACCAAGGCTGCGCATGTTGAGGAAGCTGCCTGCGGCAGATCCCACCAGGGTTCCACCGCCGCTGTCCTGCACGGTTCTGGTAGAGAAAAACTGGGGAAGAGCGTCAAGTTGTTGCGCCACTGTACCGCCAGGTTCGAAACTGGATAACTCATCTGGAGTGATTACTGTTACTGGTGTCGGTGCTGCCATACCGTCCGTTTGACGAATACGGGAACCCGTTACTGTGATTTCTTCCAAAGCTGGTTGATCTTGCGCCAACGCAGATGGATTCTGGATCAGGGCCGTTGTGATAGCGGCTAAAGATAGTACGAGAGATTTCTTATGCAACTTCAAAACTGATCGAGCCATTTTTCTTCCCCTTTTGCTTTTATTAATAAATTTTCTTTATAAAAAATTGACCTTTTTTTATTTAATGACTGTTTGCCTGACAGTAATGCCAGGGTGTTGCGGTAAAGTTTTTTTTGACCAGGTTGATAATAAAAACCCCCTTTTAAAAAAAGCTATATGGCACTTATTGTTAAAATGTCTTAACGATAGTATTGGAAAATCTTGATCTTACCAAGCGGAAAATTACATTTAGGGAAGAAAATAAATGAAGATAAAAATTACTTGTTTTTAGAACAAATATTTATTATTTAATTCGCCAATACTTGTTGATAAGGCAATTAATATTTATTAAAGGAAAAGCCGAGAAATTGATTTATATGGTCAGACAAGAAATTGAGTTATAAAAATTTCTTGATTCCAAAAGTTATAGCAGGTTAATCCAATTCACTTCACACTCACCTTGAGCGGATGCCACATAGGCAGAGTCGCCCGTAATAGTGACAGATAAGTCCATGGTACGTTCCACAAGAGTAGCCAGGGCCTGGATTTCTTCCCAATGAAATTGCGTGACGGTTAATTTCTTCAGCTGACTAAAGCCCGCCTGGTTCTGCGCCCACCACACATCCGCCTTGGAATTAAAACAATAGACTTTCACCTGACGTGCAATGTGACTGGCTTTTTTAATGCGCTCGACTGCAGGCTCGCCAACATCTATCCATAAAGTCAGTGAATCATCCATTTCTCGTTGCCAGATGTCTGGTTCTTCCGGAGAACTGATACCCTTGGTAAACACGAGATTTTCCCGGGCATTAATACAATAGGCGATAACTCTGACCATCATGCGCTCCAGTGTTTCAGAGGGGTGTTGGGCAATGGTCAGGTTCAGGGTGTCATAATAATTGCGATTGACATCTGAAAGGGCAATGCGGGATTTGTAAATGGTGGGTTTGAGTGCCACTGTCAGGAAGCTTTATCTGGTTCAGTGATGCTATCCTGAGAAATATCTGCTTCACGAAAAATCGTCTTCAGACCGGATAAAAAATCCTGTAATACCTCGTCGCTGCAAACCCTGAAATGCCTGTTATCAGGTTTGCGAAAAAAAGCGCCGAGCTCATGCTTGCCAAGCTGGCAATTTGCCAGTGACAGGACGGATAAAATATCGTCGGCTTTCAGGTCAAAGGCAATTCTCAGTTTTTTGAAAATAATATTATTGTTTAGCTGTGTTTCCGGGGCAGGTTGTTCACCTTCTCTTTTACCACGCCGTTCTATAATGAAGCCATTCAGAAAAGCGGCTAACTTGGTGTCTGTACATGCCGTGAAACCAGGATCTTCATCTTCCTTTAACAGCGCCTCCATTTGATCCGGCGTAACCTGCTGCTCTGCCAACGCAAAAATGGTGATCATTGCTGTTTCATCAAGATCCTGTATGTCGCGGAGCTGGCGCAGGCAATCGTTATTGGTCATGTTGTTGCTCCATGGATCCCAGCTGTATGCTAAGTTTCTCGTCGCCAAATTCAATCAGGTCACCAGAGACGATTTTTTTCCTTTTTTGGGTTTCAACAACGCCATTTAACAGTACCATGCCATCAGCAATGCATTTACGTGCTTCACCGCCACTGCCAACCAGGCCTTCAAATTTCAATATCTTGTAGAGCTCAACAGGTTCTTGGTTGAGCACTACAATACGTTGGTCAGTACCTGAGCTATTGTTCACTTCAGGCTGTTGCGTTGCTTTCTCTTTAACTGGTTCTTTTTTAGTGGGAGCAGGGGCCGTTTCCTGCAATAAGCGAATACCGTCGTCTTCTATGCTGATAATCCGCTGCCGGTACAGATTACCAATGGCTTTTTTAAAAGCGCCTTTACTCATTCCCAGCACTTTTACAATGAGTTGTGGATCGGACTTGTCGTGAAAGGGGGCAAAGCCTTCATGCGTATTCAGAAATTCCTTTATAAGCTCTGCATTTTTATCTCGCGTTTCCTGTCCTGCCTGCAGGGTCAAATCAATTTTCCCGTCAGGCCGCGCATGCTTGATATAACCCTTGATACTTTGTCCGAAGCTCAATTTTTGAAACACCTCATCTTTGTAAAGCACACCCCAATGGCTGTGGTTAATAATGGCCTTGTAACCCAGGTCAGTTGAGTTGGCGATAATCAGATTAACCGGTTGGCCTGCCTTGAACGTATGCGGCTTGTAATCATCAAGGACTTTATCAATTTTGGATGTGGCAGTAATACGACCCTGAATTTTATCCAGGTATAAATAGACCAGGTAGGAATGCCCCTCCTGCATTGGTCGATGCTGTTCTGCAAAAGGTACCAGCACATCTTTTTCCAGCCCCCAGTCCAGAAAGGCGCCCACTACAGTGTTTGCCGCAACCTTTAAATAGGCAAATTCCCCAACGCAGGCTTTGGGTTTTTCAGTAGTGGTGACAGGTTTGTCGTCAGTATCGAGATAAAGAAATACCTCCACGGAATCGCCCACCTGGAGATTCTCGGGGGCGTTTTTTGTGGGCAGCAGCACACCACCAGGTTCTTCGGTGTCCAGAATGAAACCGTCCTCGGTGATCTGTGTTACAGATAAAGTGTGAAATTCACCGATCTCAGGCATCTACAAGTCTATTTGTTGGTTAACTGGAGCGTAGTGGGGGGGGCAATTGTACAGTATGTGAACTAGGGAAATAGGTGGAAATAGGTGTCAGAGTAATGAAATATGACTCTGACACCTATTTCCACCACTCACTGGCGCTTCATCACCACCGATGGCTACTGGACTCCAGGCAATCAACATGGCAAAAGCTACGGGGAGTACGTCAACTGTTTTATTCATTGCATCACCTACAAGCCAGGACAAGAAACATCAATCCGCGGGTATTTTAGCCCTTTCCTGTTCCGCAAGTCTGGCTGGGCCTAGTAGCCCTTGATTACGGGCAATTGTGTATAGTAACAATAAACAGGTATTCCAGCCTCGTCGAGTTACCTCTGAAAGATTCCAATATTTGCGGTGCTAGAGGCAGAGCCTGATCTTACCAGATGAAATGCACGGTTTTTCTACGTCTATTCAAGGAGCAGGATGGTGGGGTGTTTTTGGGGTTATTCCAGGGTGGCGAGAGGCTGCTTTCGGCCAAAAGCGGAACTATTAAATTAATTTTTTTCAATTTGTGCATCGATTTTATTAACAAAATCCTCGTAACCTCGATCTAATATGGCTGTTTTTACTCTATCCCAACAATCTTTATGTCTTTCCGTTCTTATTATTGTTAGAAGCCCACTTATAATCGCATCTGCTTCAAAATTTAAACTTAATGCATCCATTCGGACAAATACATTAAATCTTCCCCAGATGTCATAGGCACAAAATAAATTATAATTTGCAGTTTCTTCTTCAGTTAAAGGTTGGCCAGTATTTGCCTTTTCCAAAGCAACTAATACATCTGGATGATCTAACAAGAATAGTCTTGTATCGTTGAAAAAGTCTGTTGAGGCAGCTCTTGACTCAACAAGATTTAAAGTGTTTTGCAGCTCTATATTCTCTTGATTTTGGTCTATCTCAATTGCCAGAAAAAAATACCTGCAATTACGCCCAGATTAGCAGCTAGCATTAACCATTTATTGAGACTATCAAGATTCATTTTTAATCAGGTTTCGGCCAGAAGCGGAATAAAGCCCATAAAGTTCTATTTTCGCTAGTTAAATATTATTAGTTTGAAGTTCTAAAGAATTTTCGAATATCTTCATATTCGCGGACACTTGCTGGGCCTTGAAAAGTAATGCACAGCGAAATTAATGCCCCCATTATCGGGAGTACCCATATCAAACCTATTTCAGCTACTTTTTCATATCCGAGCCTGTGATGGTCGTGGAATACATGCCTTGAAACTGCGATGTTTAATAATACTGTGAGAATAAGTAACGTATATAAAATCATTATATTTTCCTTGTTCTAAATATTCATTCACTCAATCTGAGGATAGTTTTACCCCAAAAACATAGCTTTTAACAATCTTTAACGGCATTTAGGCTCAGAGGCTGCTTTGGGTCGGAAGCCGACCTTAGTGAAACCCTTTATTTATCAGCTTCTGAACGGTTGTTTTTGCTTGAGATCACAGCCGAGAGCGGACATTACTGATTTTTATAGTATATTCTTTCCTTCCTCCTTAAGTTCACCCAATTATTTCGAAATGAGGCTGCTCGCATGAAAAATCTCATTACAAAAATAGCGGCATTGTTTGCCTGCGTTACTTCCGTGTACACAGCGTTTCCTGTTGCGGCTCATCACAGTAATTCCGCCTACCAGGTGGATGAAATCATTACATTGGTTGGGACAGTCAAGGACTGGCGCTGGTCCAATCCCCATACCTGGCTAACGCTTGTTGTTGAGACAGAAAATGGCGAAGTGGAGTGGCTGGTGGAAGGCCGTGCGCCTGGCATTTTGCGTCGCGCTGGATGGGATAGAGAAATATTGCAACCCGGTGAAAAGGTGACTGTGCATGCCAGTCCTTCCAAGGATGGCAGCCTGGTAGGCATTATTGCGCGTGTCACCATGGCGGATGGCTCCGTGCTCAGCAATGCCCCGGCTTTTACAGGGACAAGTTCAGTGCCCGCTCCGACAGTTGTTGTAGCACCACCCAGCGCCATACCGGATTTCACCGGAGTGTATTACCCCTATCGTCCAGGTCCGGCGGCGCCACCCCCGCAAGCGCGTCGTTCTAATCAGCCTTTGCCTGCGCCAACGCGTTCTTCACCTACATCAGATGGTTCACAAGGCCGCGGTCCCAACGACCCAAAACTGACGCCAGAATATCTGGCGAAATGGGAAGAGATTGCCGCATCACGCATCAGCGGTTCCTACGAATACGATAACATTGCCAACTGCCTGCCGCCCGGGATGCCCGCCATGATGGGCATGGGTTACGGTATGGAAGTGATGCAAAATGCACAGCGCATCACCTTTTTAAGTGAGCACCAGGATGCCTTGCGCCGTGTTTATCTTGATGGGCGTGAGCCTTCTGAAGAAGTATTGAATGATCCCACCTACGCGGGCTATTCAACAGGACACTGGGAAGGTGACACGCTGGTGATCGACACTGTGGCCTTAACCGACAAATCCTTCATTGATAGCGCTTCGCCTCACAGCGATCAGATGACAATCCATGAACGCATGCGTTTCATCGAGCCGGGCATACTCGAGGATCACATTACCGTCACTGATCCATTGGCCCTGGAAGAGCCCTGGGAAATTACGCGTCGCTACCAGAAGGCGATCTATCCCAATGATGAGTTGCGTGAATTTGCCTGCGCGGAAGGTTTGCGGGATGGCCCGGAGTAACCAGGGGTAAATGGTGCCAGAGCCAATCCAAACACAGACTTCGCTGGGTTGGAAACCTTTCTTTCAGCAGCAAATAGATTTTGACGAGCTGGAAACCACAAGGCCTGCGCGCATCTCTGCTGTGCATAAATCCAGCCTTGCACTTGTCCATGAAGAAGGTTCACTCGATCTACCCCGTGCTTTATTCAATCAACTTCCCGAGATCACTGTCGGTGATTGGCTGCTGCTCGATACTGCCTTGGAAAGACCACTCAGGTTGCTGGAACGTAACAGCCTGATTCAGCGTAAAGCCCCCGGTGAGCAGAATACTGTGCAATTGATGGCAGCCAACGTGGATGTGCTGTTGATTGTCAGCAGCTGTAACCAGGATTTTAATCCGTCCCGACTGGAACGTTACCTGGCCCTGGCCTTTGAGTCGGGGTTGCTGCCGGTAGTGGTGCTAACAAAAATTGATCTTTGTGATGATCCCGATGTTTTTCAGGAACCACTGAAATCATTACATGCGGGTTTACAAACCGAGATGGTGAATGCACTGGATGTGGCAACGCTGGATGGCATCAAAGCCTTATGCACAAGGGGTACAACGCTGGCGATGGTGGGCTCTTCCGGGGTGGGAAAATCATCCCTCGCCAATGCGCTTGGTGTGGTAACACAGGCGACGGCCGCCATCAGGGAAAATGATGCCAAGGGCAGGCACACCACCACGGTGCGCTCCCTGCACAGCATTGTGAATGACAGCATCCTTATTGACATGCCCGGCATGCGGGAAATCCAGTTAACCGGCTGTGAAAGCGGGGTAGAGGAATTGTTTGAAGAATTCCGCGAACTCGGCGAATGCCGGTTTCAGGATTGCAGTCATACTACAGAACCCGGGTGTGTCTTGCTGGAAGCTGTTGCCGATGGCACAGTCAGCCAGCGCCGGCTGGACAGTTATCACAAGTTGATGCGTGAGCAGCGCCATAATGCTGAAAGCCTGGCAGAGAAACATGAACGCATGCGCAAAACCGGCAAGCTGTATAAAACCATCATTAGTGAAAAGCGTCGTACCAGGCAAAATAATTAAGTATATTGGTGACTGCGAGTAACTTGTCTGTTTTTAAAAACGCAAGTTTTGCCAGTTTCTATGTATCAGTTATCAGGAGTCCTAGGTCATGGCGCTAAATCCCCAACTCATCAATGAAATTCATCTCCTGATGTTGTTTGATCCGGAAAATCCCCAGGAAGGTATCAAGGTGCACAAGGATGCGGATCCGGCCAAAATTGAGGCGGCAAAACGCTTGTACGAACTGGGGATTATTACCTTGAATGATGGGGGTTACCTGACTCCCCGTGGACAGGAAGCCGCCGAACATGCTGAGGCCCTGGTGAGTTTGTTACAGGCCAGGTTGCATTAATAAAACCGATATGGGGACAGAGCCCATTTTATCCGGGCTCATTTAACATAGAAAAATACAATGACACATAAACAGGAGTTTCGGAGTGAATCATCATCTGTACAAAATATTTGATTGGCGGTCATTAGCTGGTTGTGCTTTGACTTTAATTTTTCTGGCTGGATGCAGCCAGGAAAATATGGATACCACAGATATGGCAGAACAGGAGAGTCTGCCTGCTGCGTCTAGTGCCCGGCAAGGGCTTGAAGTGCAGGCCAATGATGAACAAAACGACGACTTCGACTATGAAGCAGACCGCTTTGCCGACATCCGGATCATGCGTTACAGAATTCCAGGATGGGACAGTTTTACCCTGCAGCAAAAAACTCTCCTGTATTACCTGTCCCAGGCAGGTATGGCAGGTCGTGACATCTTGTGGGATCAGAACTACAAACACAACCTGCGTATACGCAAGATTAACGAAGCCATAGTGAAGCAGTATCCCGGTGACCGCAGCACAGATGAGTTTGCTGCCTTCATGACCTGGGCGAAACAGGTGTGGTTTGCCAACGGCATTCATCACCATTATTCCAACAATAAGTTTACCCCGAGGTTTTCGGCAGAATATTTTGCCACATTGCTCAATGACACAGCAGGTATGGCAGATTTACCTTTGGATGAAGACCAGAGTCTGGCTGATCTGCTTGATTTGCTAAGGCCTGTGATCTTCGATCCGACAGTGGATGCCAAAAAAGTAAATACAGCACCTGATGTCGACAAACTGGTCACTTCGGCAACGAATTTTTATGACGGTGTCACCGAAGCTGAAGCCATGGCTTTCTATGCAGCTAAAGTTGACAGGAATGATACCCGACCCATGTCCTGGGGGCTTAATTCCCAGCTGACCAAAAATGAAGACGGGGAAGTTGTGGAACGGGTCTGGAAAGTGGGCGGCATGTATGGTGAAGCCCTGGAGCAAGTGGTTGTCTGGCTGGAGCGCGCTATAACCGTCGCTGAAACCGATGCACAACGCACAGCCCTGGAACTATTGGTTGAATATTATCGCAGCGGCGATCTGGCGGATTTTGATGAATACAATATCGCCTGGGTTGCAGATACGGAATCTCCCATTGATGTGATCAATGGTTTTATCGAGGTGTATAACGATCCCCTGGGATATCGCGGTTCTTTCGAATCGGTGGTGTCGATTCGGGACGAGGAGGCTACTCGTCGCATCGGTACAATCGGGCAGTATGCCCAGCGCTTCGAAGACAATTCGCCCATCATGGATGAACATAAAAAGACCGAAGTCATTGGTATTACCGGCAAGGCAATTACCGTTGTTTCGGAAACCGGAGATGCATCGCCAAGTACACCTGTTGGAATCAACTTGCCCAATTCCAGCTGGATCCGGGAAATGTATGGGTCCAAGTCGGTAAGCCTGTCCAATATCACGGATGCCTACAATGCTTCGGAATCCGGGGCACTGGAGGAGTTCGCCTATTCACAGGAAGAAATCGATCGCGGCAGGGAATATGCGGAACTGGGCGGGCACTTGTCTACCGATATGCATGAAGTCATCGGCCACGCCTCCGGTAAACTCAATCCCGGCGTGGGCACTACCAATGAAACCCTGAAGCAATATGCCAGCACCATGGAAGAGGGACGTGCAGACCTTGTCGGGCTATATTACATGATGGATCCCTTCCTGGTGGAGATCGGCGTTATGCCCAACCTGGATGTTGGCCGTTCCCGTTACGACAGTTATATTCGCAATGGCATGATGACCCAGCTATACCGCATCGAGCCCGGCGACCTGATTGAGGAAGCGCATATGCGCAACCGCGCCGAAATTGCCCACTGGGTTTTTGAGCATGGCAGCGAGGAAAACGTCATCGAACGGGTTGTGCGTGACGGAAAAACCTATTTTGTGATCAACGATTACCTGAGACTGAGAGAACTGTTCGGTGAACTGCTGCGCGAGCATCAGCGCATCAAGTCGGAAGGTGATTTTGCCGCTGCCCAGTTTCTGATCGAAACTTACGGTACACAGGTAGACCCGGAACTGCATGCGGAAGTTCTGGAACGCTATGCGACTTTAAACGTGGCACCGTATTCCGGTTTTATCAACCCGAAGCTTGTCCCGGTGATGGAAAATGGCGAGATTGTGGATATACAGGTGCAATACCCGGATGATTTTGTCGCACAGATGCTGGAATACGGAGAAGAGTATGGGTTCCTGGGACATGTGAATTAATAGTTTTCATTACCTGAAAAGGGGACGCAGAGATTAAAAAATCTCCGCGTCCCTTTTTTTATGCAGTTTCAGGCTTTTGTGCCAGAGTCCAAATTTGCCACCTTGCCAGGTCAGTAAGCGAAAAAAAGAAGGCAAGTGTCACCAGGTTCAAGCCTCCCATACTTGTGAAACGAAAGGATTGAACAATTTCAACGGTGTCCGTCACGTAAACCACACGATATTGAGCCGACAGTGTGACTATTTCCACCATGCATATATTTTTGATAAATAAATATCATAAAAAAACCCGCATGAAGCGGGCTTTTTTAATGATGATTAATGCTTTTAACTGATCATCACTGTTCTGGGGAACTGTGCATAATTTTCCCAGCGTGTCGGTTTCTCCGGCATCTCATCAGCAGTTGCCTGCACGGCCCCGGTGACATCTGTCACCCGAGACACGATGGTGTGCTCCCCACGTGAGGCATTGCGCCAGGTGTAGTTGAACAGTTTCCAGGAGTATTTTTTGTTGGCCGGATCCAGTTCGGCTCTCTGCCAGGGGCCGCCATCAATACTGACTTCCACGCTACGCAGCGGTGTACCGTCGTTAAGCACGAAGCCCAGAATGTTATGGTCGTTACCGGTTTTGGTGACGCGGATGATGGAGGATTTCAATTGTATCCGTGTGACCGAGCGTTCTTCCCAGCGTTCTTCACCGCCGATATTGCGTTTGCTCAGGGTGACATAGTCACGGCCCATGAAGCGGCCCATGTAGCGGCTATCCTGGACGTGAATCTGGCTCAGCCATTTCACGTTGGACACACCATACCAGCCGGGGACAACCAGACGCAGGGGAGCGCCATGGAACAGGGGCAGTGGTTCGCCGTTCATCTCGTAGGCAAGGATCACGTCTGCATTTTCCGCATCATCAATGTGCATGCTGCGACCAAAGGCCATCTCAACTTCCAGATCCGAGTCGACACGGGTTTTTTCCATGCCCTTGTCGGCACCATAAAACACCACTTCAATACCATCGCGGTCCAGGCCGGCTTCTTCAAGCAGGTCTACCAGGCGTACGCCACCCCAACGGGCGTTACCAATCAGGCCCTGGAACAGGCGTGGTGAATTACCACCGCACTCAAAACCGGCATCGATTTCATATTTCTGGCGGCTTTTCAGATCATCCAGGGACAGGGACAAGATGTTGTTGACCAGGCCAGTGACATTCAGGCGGAAGTTATTGTTGGCGATATCCGGCTGGTTGTAATGCTGGATGACGTAGAAGTTTTCATTCGGTGTGTAGAAGCTGTCGATTTTTGATGTGTCCTGGTAGTGGATACCTCCGGCCTGTTTGGGGGGGACCGTATAGCCATCAGGCATGTCAGTAAAAGGCACTACTTGCTCACCCTGACCCAGCGCAATCTCTGACCAGAAGGGCATGCCCGCAGTGGCAGCATAGCCGCCCACAGCAACGCCGTTTTTCAGGAGTGTGCGCCGGGTGTTGTCGGGGTTGGTGTTCTTATTATTAATAGTAGTATCTTTATTCTCTGAATCCGACATGGTTTTCCTCGTAACTGTGTGTCATTTTGACCCTGATTATTCCCTCCGCCACGGGATTAGTCAATTTGTCTTCCTTTCCTGCTCATACCATGGCTTGAAGTAGCTCCCTGACTGTCATAGTCTCTCCCTCTCGGGTCGGTTCTGGCCTGCTTAGGGGGCGTTATGACAAAACAAATTCACATATTGGTACTGATTGCCGTGCTTTCCTTGCTTGGGGCCTGTTCCCAGGAGCCCATGACAGCTTCAAATGCATCCGGCATCCTGACTGTGGAGCACTATGTTCCGGTGGTGTCCCGGGTTACGTCCATGACTGGCTCTGTATCCCAGGTGTACGTGCGGGAACGGGTTGCGGCAGAGACCATTGCCTCGGATGACCTGTCTGGTCAGGTTGTTCTCTTTATACATGGGGCTGGCACGCCAGCTGAAGTGGCTTTCGATGTACCGGTTCCCGGTTTCAGCTGGATGGCCTATCTGGCAGAGCGGGGCATGGATGTGTTCTCCATGGATATGACCGGTTACGGCCGCTCAACCCGGCCACTGGTGATGAACGATCGTTGTAATTTGTCCGGGGAACAACAGGAAGCCCTGTTTGGAAACAGTTGCGTGCCCAGTTATGCCTTTGCCACAACATCCATGGAATCAGACTGGCACGATATTGACGGTGTGGTTAATTACCTGCGCAATCTTCGTGGAGTCGAAACCGTACATTTAGTCGCCTGGTCCCAGGGTGGACCCAGATCTGGCGGTTATGCTGCGCAAAATCCGGACAAGGTTGGCAATCTGGTGATGCTGGCACCTGCCTACCGAAGCAATGTTCCGGCGACCAAAGAAGCAGCTGATTTTTCCGGTGCGGCCATGACCAAGCAATCCAATGAGGATTTTGTCAACAACTGGAATCGTCAGGTGGGTTGTGATGATCAATATACAGCAGCGGTAAGTGCTGCCGTGTGGTCAGAAATGCTGGCTTCTGATCCTGTGGGTGCCACCTGGGGCAGTGGCGTGCGCCGGGCACCCAGGGCAGTGACCTTTGGTTGGGGAGCCGACGTTGTTGGCAGTACCGAGGCACCCTTGATGATGGTTGCGGGCACTCAGGATGCCCAGGTAAGACCGGAACTGGTCAAGAATTTATACGCCGATTACGGTGGGCCGAAGCTGTACCTGGAATTGTCCTGTTCTTCCCACAACGCCATGTGGGAAAGCGATGCACGGGAATTATTCGAAGCCAGTTACCAGTGGTTGAACACCACTTCCTATAATGGACAAGGCAGCGGCATGCTGACCCTTCCTTAATTTATTTGTAGATAAAAGAAAGAGGAACCGAGATGAAGTTAGAAGGTGGATGTTATTGCGGTAATGTACGTTATGAAATAGACGGCGATATCGCTTTTAAAGGCGAATGTTGCTGTCGGGAATGTCAGTACATCAGTGGGGGCAACCCTAACATTGTGATGGGCATTCCTGGCCCCATGTTTTCCTATAGCAAGGGCAAGCCCAAACAATATACAAGAGATGATCTCGAAAACCCCGTTACCCGGGATTTCTGCGCTGACTGTGGTACCCATCTGCTTACCTGGGCTCCGGCCGCAGCGGGAGTTGCCATCGTCAAGGTAGGGACGCTGGATGAGCCCTCGGTGTTTGATAAACCAGACCACGTTATCTGGATAGGTGAGGCCCAGGCTTTTCACCATATCCCTGAAGGCGTACCCACGTTTGCGGGCTTCCCGCCACGGGATTGACAACCCGAATGTAAATAGCTGAAAGTAAAACCCAGGAGCAGGATTCAGGAGCGCGAAATGAAAGCCTTTAAACTCATCATTGTTTTGCACGCATTTGGCATTGCAGGGTTTGCAGGAAATACAGGGGCGGCAGAGGCCGATCCCTATGCCAACCCGCCAACGCCGGCCTTTGAAGGGCAAACGGGGGCACCAGCCCCGGCAATTGCCTCGTCCTATCAGGTTGAAGTAGTGGCTACAGGCCTGGTCAAACCGCGCTCTCTGGTAGCACTGCCGGACGGCAATTTACTGGTGGCCGATGGCCGGGGTGATGTCAGAATAATCAGTCCGGAGTCGGGCCTGTCAGATCCTCTACCGGGAATGCCGGCGGTTCGTTCTGTCGATGACAGAGGCTTCATGGATATCACACTGGCTTCTGATTTTTCCGAATCGCGCCTGGTCTACCTGGGCTATGCAGCACCACCGGAAGGTGAACGAGGCGGTCCCGTAAGTGCTGCAGAGCGAACCCGCGCTGCCCGGCAAGGGGAGGTGTTCCAGATTGATCAAATTGCCCGGGCCAGGTTGGCGGCAGACAATTCACGCCTGGAAAATGTCGACGTTATTGCCGAACTGCCCTCAAGACGCCTGTTTTCTGCACCTGATGGCAGCCTGTATTTCAGTACGATGGGTAATGGTGCGCTGCGAGTGGAAGTTCAGAAACTGACTTCGCTTATGGGAAAGATACTGCGCATTAACAGTGATGGCTCCATTCCTGAGGACAATCCCTTCTACGGCCGCTCCATGGTGCGCCAGGAAATTTTTTCCTGGGGACATCGGGACCCTGATGGCATCATGTTGCATCCGGAGACAGGCGGGTTATGGACCATTGAACACGGTCCCATGGGTGGCGATGAACTGAACCGTATCAAGCCCGGCACCAATTACGGCTGGCCAATGGTTACTTACGGTAAAAATTATGACGGGACTGAAATTGGTCCTTCCGCAAGAACCAGCGTTGAACAACCCCTGTATTACTGGTTTCCTTCACCGGCACCTTCAGGGTTGATGATGTATACCGGGGAGATGTTTCCCCAGTGGCGGGGCGATGTATTTGTCGGCACCATGAGTCCCACCGAGGGAAAATATCTGGTGCGACTGGAAATGGGCGGTGAGGATGGCACCCAGGTACTTGAGGAGGAGCATTTGCTGGTGGACCATGACAGGCGTGTAAGAGCTATGGTGCAAGGTGTCGATGGTGCCCTGTACGTGCTTACCGACTCTGAAAATGATGATGATCTGAACCGGCATTTTCCGGGCGAAGTTCTCAAACTGACTCCGCCATGATCAGACGGAACTAATTTTTTATTTATGTTTGCTTATACCTCAACTACTCACTCGCATGATGTGCCGGATAACTTCATTTACCTGACGGAAGTGATTCCCAATATCCGTTTCGATCTGCGTTACTACTCGGACGACAATTTTGTTGGCCAGCCTGTTCCCGGTTATGAAAGTAATGTCATGATCCTGACATTGCAGGCAGCCATGGCCCTGAAGAAAGTGCAGCAGGATTTATCCTACGGTAATTTTTCCCTGAAAGTCTTTGATGGCTACCGGCCACAAAACGCCGTGGATTATTTTGTGCGCTGGGCTGCAGATATTGAAGATGAGCGGATGAAAGAGGCGTATTACCCCAATGTGGAAAAACATGAATTGTTTCCAAGGGGTTTTCTTGTAGAACAATCCAGCCATTCCCGAGGCAGCACGGTTGATCTCACCATCATTTCCAACGAAGACGGCAGTGAACTGGATATGGGGACGCCCTTTGATTTGTTCGACCAGAAGTCATGGCCCAGCGATACCACGGTAAGCAAAGAGCAGCGAGCCAACCGAATGTTACTGCGCTCAGTGATGAGCAAGCATGGCTTCATGGGTCTGGAAGAAGAGTGGTGGCACTTCACACTGCGTGATGAACCTTATCCAGATACCTATTTTGATTTTCCTGTTAAATAGTACCTGTCTCCAATATGGAATTTAGCAAAGAAGAAAAAGTCGCCATCGTGAGCAAAATCCAGGCCTGGTTCAGTGATGAACTGGGGCAGGAGATTGGACAGTTTGATGCGGAATTCCTGCTTGATTTCATGGGTGAGGAGGTCGGCAAGTATTTCTACAACCGCGGCCTCTATGATGCCCAGGCCATCCTGGAAGGACGTATGGAAGCCATCACCGAAGCGATAGCCGAGCTGGAAAAATAAGGGGACAGTGACTTAATTTCACAAGACATCCGGAAACAGTTTGGATTTTGAAGTCACTACACCTGAATTTTATTAACCACTGGTAATTAAAGTCACTGTCCCGCTAAATTCTGGACTCCCTGTTATCTACCGTTTATTCTTTCTGTACGTTTCCTGCCCAGAGATTTCGATATGAGATTATTCCCCAAAGTCATACTTGTTCTTGCCGCGGCCGCGCAGTTCACAAGCCCTGTTATTGCCCATCACAGCCAGGCCATGTTTGACACCTCCCGGGAAATCCTCATTGTAGGGACGGTCAGCCGGTTTGACTGGGTAAACCCGCACATGTACCTGATCGTGGAGACCATTGGCCCGGACGGCGAACCGGCACTGGTCGAAGGTGAAGGCCTTGCGATTACCCAGGCGCTTGTCGATGGTCTTGATCGTGACGCACTGCAACCCGGCACACCGGTCGTCATGCGTGCAAATCCCAATCAGGGTGGCTGGGGCAAGCAGGTACGCATTCTCGATGTGACCACAGAGGATGGCGAGATTCACCCCTTCTATAAGGAGAGTAACCGCAATCGCAGGCTGAGCCCTGCTCAATCCCTTAGCGGCAACTGGGCACCTTCACGGGCGGGAGTCGGTGCCGGTTTTGGTGCTTTGGCGCGCTTCCCGATAACCCCGGCAGGGCGTGCTACCCAGGCAGAGATGGCTGACGATGGACTCTGCCTGGTTGAACCCGTGCCTTTCCTCGCCATACTCGACGAATTGCGCTCGATCGAGATTGGCACAGACGAGGTGGTGATACATTTTGAAAACTCTGGCGACCATGTATATCGCACGGTCCATATGGATGCTGAGCATCCGGCCGACGTGGAACCTTCGCATCACGGGCATTCAATCGGCTGGTGGGAAGGCGATACACTGGTAATCGATACGATCGCCTACGAGCCCAACTCCTCCGGCCTCGGCGGCAGCGTGCCTTCCAGCCTTGGCAAGCACACGGTAGAGAGACTGGCGCTCACAGAGGAACGTACCCGGCTGCGCTATGAAATCATTGTAGAAGATCCGGTGTATCTCACCGAGCCTGCCACCCTGTCGCAGCAGTGGGATCATCGTCCCGATCTGGATTTCTCACCACCAGGCGTAATTTGCGACGATGAGGTTGCTGCGCGGTATATCCCTCACGTTCCGGAGTAAAAAAAGAAGACACTTTAAATTCAATGCAAGGGACAGAAATGTTTTACTGAGAAATAATTCTGCCTCCTGGCACATGATTGTATGGAGTTGTCCACAATACAAGGGGCATTCCAGAAAGCAGGCCTTTCATAGTCCAAAAAAGTGACATTTATCGATAGACTAATCCCGAAGCAAAGGTGACACTGAGCAATATCTGGAATTAAAGGTGTTTTGCAGCTATATCTTGTCTGGACAGGTTATAGAAGTATTTTGGAATGTCCTTTATAGTTCTGATGAAACGTTGCATATTTCTCAGCCTGCGCCACAGGAATCCCGAATGAAAATAAGATTACCTTCACTGCAATCCGCGCTCGTAATTATCGGCACATTTTTTTTCATGGGAGCCGGATCGGTTTATGCCCAGCTTCGTGTAATTAGCGCTAATCCAGTCGAGGAAGGTATTGTTGAGCTTGCCGAAGAGTTTGAACGTGCCACTGGAAACGTTGTTGCCGTTGAAGTGATGGGCAGCACTGCAATCAATCAGCTGCTGGCGTCGAATGATGCTGCAGATATTATCGTGGGAACGACGGCCGCTATGGATCAGGCAGTGAATGACGGTCATGCCCTGGAGAAGACTTATGTGGCGCGTGTCGGCATCGGTATTATCGTCAGGGAGGGGGCACCTATTCCTGATATATCCACTGTTGATGCGCTACGACAGGCGGCTCTTGATGCCAATGGTGTGATTTACAACACTGCTGGATCGGGCCAGTCCGTGGACAGGATGTTCATCGGGTTGGGTATTGGCGAGCAGGTCACCCCCAAAAGCGCCAGACCTGGCAACGCTGCCCAGACCATGAACCGGATGATGGCGGGGCAGGGGATGGAGATTGGCTTTGGCCTGTTATCGGAAATCCGGCCCTACGAAGGCAACGGCATCGAGTTGATCGGACGCCTGCCCGAGGAACTACAAAGCTACCTCACCTACGAGGGAATTGTTCTGGCTCGCTCGGGAGCGCCTGAAGTTGCGAGGGAGTTTCTGCAATTCCTGACGACCGATGAGGCGCGGGAAACCTTTGCAGCAACAGGCGTGGATTAAGGGTAATCGCTCTGGATTTATTCCAGTCCGAGGAAGCGGGCCGGATTGCGCCTGGTCATCACATCGATCTCATCCTGGCTGAATCCTGACTCTGCCAATATCGTCAAGGCCATTTCGAAGGCGCGAGCGTAATCCACTCTGTTAGGCTGACCGAGATCGGTAGTCAGCACGATGTTATCCGGACCAAGTTCCCGCATATCGGCAAGCTTTTGTGGACCGAAATCGATCACGGGATTTACCATGTCTACAACTGCTGGGCCACCACCATCCAGGCCATCACCACTCAGGACCACTTCAATGTACGCACCCAGGCGGATCATTTCCTTCATGTCCGCCATGGACACAGGCATGCCACTGTGGTTTGGGTGTTGCACATAAATTTGCTCGACCCCTGCTTCACGCGCTTCCCGAATCAGTAGCAACGTTTCCTCAGGACTCAGGTGCCCGGTGGACAGCCCAAGATTATGCTCCGCCATGATGTCCAGCACTTCATACACTTCAGGTATCAGTTCACCATTGCGTGTTACCACAACGGCATCGTCGGGATTCCGATTGCGGTACTCCGCATCTATGGTTGGCATGTAGACGACCCGGCCGTGATCGCCACGTGACAGGGCCATGGCCTCTACCGCCACCGGGTTAATGCCGCCAACAGCACGGTTTAGTACGATACCGCCATACAACTCAACTCCCGGGACCATCTGGGAGACCAGGTAAGCCCATGACGCGGTTTCCGTATGATGCTCCTTGAAGACAATGCCGCGCATCCCGTAAATCTTGGCGAGCTGGGCAGCTTCGATTGCATCAAAGGCGCGGTTGAAGTTGAGCATCCCTGTCTCAGGCCCTACATGCGCATGGAGATCGATGATGCCTTCGAGCGAAGGTGCCTCGTCTGGCTGTGCTGTTAATTCAATAGAAATAGTGCTCAACGACACCAGTAGTGTCCAAGTTAACAACATGCGTAATTTCATGGTTTGTACCCCTTTTTGTTCTTCTGTTTGTGCCTTTATTGAACTTTTTATTGAAGAACGGCTGCCCCGGCCCGCGCAGCAATCCCGTCCTGTTCACCACTGCCGCCAGAGATACCGATACCGCCGATCAACTCACCGTCCACGATAATGGGAATCCCGCCATCCAGAGGAACAGCGCCGCGCAGATTCAACAGCCGGATTCCCTGGCCACCTTGGGCTACGCCGTCCTCAAATACTTTTGTCGGGCGTCTGAATAAAGCTGCCGAGCGCGCCTTGTCGATTGCCACTTCAACGCTGCCTGTCTGTGTTCCGTCCATTTTCTCGAAGTAAACCAGATGTCCACCCGTATCAACAATGGCGATTGCCATCATCCATCTGTTTGCTTCCGCCACTTCAACTGCGGCGGCCGTCACGTTTTTTGCATCGGACAAGCCGATGGGGCGTCCGTAAGGAATTTGAGGTGGTGGGGCAAAGTCTTCCTGTCCCAGCACAACCAAAGGGGGGACCAGATTCATCACAAATCCGCAAAGCAGTGGTAACAATAGTCGTCTTGTCGTCATCGTCTTGAAGCTCCTTAAGTACAGGAAGAATAAACAGCAAATCCTGAGGCGTCCACCCTGAAGTTAAATACTACTATTTTTTAGCGTAATTGCCGGGAAAAGCCCTGATTTCTGCCACTGTAAAAGTGAAAGTCCTGCGGCTTTTCATCGAGCCCCTGCTTTTTTGCTGAGGAAATTACGGATTGTTGGCCACAGGAAGGTAATAATCGCCACGGCAATAATAAACAGGGCCAGGGGGCGTGTAACAAAGCCCATGATGCTCCCGTCACCAACAATGATCTGTCTGCGCAGCGACGTTTCAACGAGGTCACCCAGAATAAGTCCCAGTATCAGGGCAGCGCTTGAGTAATTGAACTTGTCAAAGAAATAACCAATAAGGCTGAAAATGAACATGATCAATACATCGTAGAAGCTGTTCTTCAATGAGTATGCCCCAACCAGGCCCAGTGCCACGATAAAGGTTCCCAGCAGTGGATAGGGCAATTTGAGAATGTGGGCAAACTGGCTGGTGACGAAGCGACCACCAAGAAAAAGCAGAAGTGCCGAAGCAGTCATTGCCAGAAAGATGGCATTGAGCATGATCGGCTGTTCCCTGATAAGCAGCGGCCCCGGGGTCAGGCCAATAATCAGGAAGGCGGCCATGATGACAGCTGCAACAGGGCTGCCGGGAATACCAAGCACCATGGTGGGCACCATGGAACCTCCAATAGCGGCATTATTGGCGGCTTCAGGAGCGATAATGCCGCGAGGATTGCCCTCGCCATAATTGGGCTTCTCGTCTTTGTGACGTCCGGATGCCTCGCCGTAGGCAATCAGGCTGGCAATGGAGCCACCAGCTGCAGGAATAATGCCGATAAGGGTGCCAAGGATTGAGCCTTTGATGAAGGTGTCCCACATCGTTGCCATTTCCTTGAAGGACATCAGTTTCATCGCAATTTTTCCTTCTACGCGCAGGGAATTGTCGCGCCGAAAGTACCTCTCGATGTTTCTGTAAACCTCGGCAATGGCAAAAGTGCCAATCATGACAGAAATATAATTGATCCCGTTTAGCAGGAAGGGTTGTCCGAAGGCGAAGCGTTCCATGCCATTAATGCTGTCGATACCAATGGTTGAAACCATCATCCCGAGCAGCACTGACAGAATGGCTTTCATCTGATTACTGGCCCCGATGCTGGTTATGCATGCCAGGCCAATCAGGCCCAGACCAAAATACTCGGCGCTTTGAAAGGACAGGGCGGCACTGGCCAAAAGCGGGGCAGCAAGCAGCATGATAAATGCAGAGAATATGGCGCCGAAAGCAGAAGCGGTGACTGCCAGTCCCAGGGCTTTACCGGCCATCCCGTTCTGGGCCATGGGATAGCCGTCAAAGGTGGTGGCAATGGCTTCAGGAGTACCCGGGGTCTTGAGCAGGATAGCGGAAATCGAACCACCGGTTGCACCACCCAGATAGACAGTGACAAGAAGCACTATGGCGGTGATCGGTTCCATGGCATAAGTGAAAGGCAGGCAGAGGATTATGGCCATTGACGAGCTCAGGCCAGGCAAAGAGCCGCAGATGATGCCGAACAGGGTACCGATGACAATCAATGAAAGCGTCAACGGATTAAACACTTCAGCAAAGGATTGGAGGATGATTTCCATAGCTTGATCCTGTTACGGTCAGTAGACCAGGTAACTCAATTCCTGGAACACACCAATGCCGCGTGGCAACGGAACGTAAAATACACTACCGAAAACACCGACCAGAAGGATCGCACCAACCAGGGAAAACACTGTCAGTAATTGCCACTTGCTGTAACCAAAAGAAGCCGGGGCGATAAAAAGGTAAAGCAGGGTGCTAAGGGCAAAACCGAGGATATTTAGCAGGGCGATGTAAGCGGCCAAAAGCAAAATATTCACCAGCAGCAGGCGGCCTTCAGGAAGGCCCGGATTAAACAGTGGCAGATCGACGGCTTTTTTTTCCTTGACGGTATTGATCAGTATGAACAGTAAGACCAGCAAGCCAAGCATGCCGATAAATTGGGGAAAGCCACTGGCTCCCAGGACATCCAGGGTGTCATTGAGATTTGGCAGTTGCATCACAGTGAAGAGATAAAAAGCGATGAACAAGCCCAGAATGAGGGTGAAAATAATTTCGACTGCCATGAAAAGAACCTTTTGTCGGGATCAGGACTATTTGCTTATCGTTGATTGACCATTCCCAGCTCATTGAAAATGGTTGAGAAATTTTCAAATTCCATGTCCCAGGCCTTGCTGAACATGTCGGCGTCCATGTAACCGGGAACCAGGTTTGTCATTTCTCTTTCCTCCATTTCCTTGTATTGGGGATCGGCATAGGCTTTCTGGAAAGCCTCTATCAGGAGCTGCCTGATTTCAGGAGGCGTGCCTTTCCTGATGGAGAAGCCGCGCCAGGAACCCTGGGTAAAGTTGATACCCTTTTCAAGCGAAGCTGGAACATCCCGTAACTCTGGTACATCAAGGCGGGTTTCATTGAGCACCACCAGAGGCCTCACATCACCACTGGAAACCAGGCCCATGAAGGAAATGAGCTTGTCCTGATAGATGTCCAGTTCACCACCGAGGACAGCTGCTTTTAATTCTGCACCGGATTTATAAGGCACGTAGGTCCATTGAATGTCAGCAGCTCTGGCAAAACCGCTGGCAATATAGTTATCGAGGCCGCCTGGAGACAAACCTCCGATCTTCAGGCTGCCGGGGTTTTCTCTGGCAAAGGCAAGCAGATCGTCGAGAGATTGGTGTGGACTGTTGGCGGCAACACCGAACAACACGATGTCGTTTTGTACTTTTAGCAGTGGTTCAAATTCTGAGCGAAACTTGACCGAACTTTTGTTCTGGGCTTCGACGATTAACAATGAGGGCGTAATTTCCAGAATGGTGTAACCATCGGCTGGCGCATTCACTGCATAGAGCAAGCCTTCAATAGTACCGGCGCCACTTTTGTTGATTGCCACCAGTGATGTGCCCAGGTAATCGGAGACAATCTGGGCATACTGACGGGCGAAAATATCACTGGCACCGCCGGTGCCAAAGGGTATGACTACTTCAAGGGGATGTCTGGGGAAGTCTGGCGAAGATTCCCTGGCAAGCGATACAGACTGGTGTTCAGTGATAAAGGCAATGGCAACCAGAATAGATACTACGATGGCCATAGAAATGAATCTGTTGTGTTTCATTTTCCCTGTATTCCGCTCGCAATATTTAATTTCACACTGTTCCCGGATTGAGCCTGGATTTATTGCACTACACTTTCTGATTTCGGACTCGCTGACACTTTATTAACCAGAGAGTCATAGTCGATCTTGGATTACTGCTTTTGGCTAATGCTATCATACCAGCCAACCTACTGATCTGACCGATCTAGTCCATGAGAGCCTGCAAACGATGAGTCAAAAAGCAATTCCCTGCATGCTCATGCGTGGTGGCAGTTCCAAAGGTCCCTATCTGAACATGGCAGACCTGCCAGGCGATATTCAGGAACGTGACCGCATCCTGCTCGGGATCATGGGCTCTCCAGATCCCAGGCAGATTGATGGCCTGGGCGGGGCAGAATTTTTGACCAGCAAGCTTGCCATGGTGGGTGTTTCCGACAGAGCGGGTATAGACGTTGACTACCTGTTTGCCCAGGTGGACATAAACAATCCCATCGTCGATACCGGCCCTCCCTGCGGCAACATGCTGGCTGGTGTTGGGCCCTACGCCATCGAAACCGGACTGGTCAAGGCAAGCGATCCCGTCACTTGCGTGATGATATTCAACGTCAATACCAATGCCAGCATAGAAGCGGTCATCCAGACTCCCGGGGGAAAGGTTAACTATGAAGGGGAAACCAGCATTGATGGCGTGCCAGGTGCTTCTGCGCCGGTCGTGCTCAATTTTTCCAACGTGGCTGGCGGCAAGACGGGTTCGTTGCTTCCCACAGGGAAAGTCATCGACACCATTGATGGTATTGCTGTCAGTTGTATTGACGCGTCCATGCCTATGGTCATTATGACTGCCGAAAGCCTGGGGCTACGCGGCGATGAGGATGCGGATTTCTTCAAGTCGGCAACGGCACTGATGCGCAGGATTGAATCCATTCGCAAAATTTGCGGTGAAAAAATGGGTCTTGGTGATGTCAGTGAATCGGTGATACCGAAGGTGGGGATAGTGTCGCAAGCAGCCTTGGGTGGAACGATACGCTCCAGGTATTTAACGCCGCACACCTTGCACGCGGCACATGCGGTTACCGGAGGAATTTGTGTGGCAACTGCTGCCTGTATGCCCGGAACGGTAGCGCAGGAAGTCGTCAATGTTTCTGACGCTACGATTCAGGAGATTGTTATCGAACATATCGCCGGCACACTGAACGTGCGGCTGGAAACCGAAGCAGGGGATCAAGGCTGGACAGTCACCAAAGCTGGCGTTGTGCGTACCGCACGCAAACTCATGAGCGGTATGGTCTATGTGCAGGTATAACGGAAACTGGACAACTGCATGTTTCGTGTTCGACAAGTCAGTACTTTGTTAACTTCCTGCAACTGATCTTCCTCAACTAATTTTTCTCAATTAATTTCTTTCAAGTACGACAACATCCTGGATACTGCCGCCCGGAGTCAGGCCGCTGGGTACAGAGGTCGGGATACTCCTGTCAAAATTGCTATCAGTAAGCGCTTCCATGAAAGCGATGATGTCTGCCATTTCACTGTCACTCATGCTGAGTACTGTAGTGAAGGTTGAATCCAGCCCAACCATCACCGGGTCATTACTGCTTTCTCCAGGATTGGCGACGTTGGGGTTTTCGGATTGACCCTGGTTATAAAACTGCATCACATCCAGCAGGGTTGGTTTGGTGCCGTTGTGCATATAGGGCGCTGTGAGACCGATATTACGCAGCGTCGGCGTGCGGAAGTTGAATCTACCGGCGCCTGGATCCGGCTGATCCAGTGCCGGGTGTTCAGGCACCCCTTCAGTATGCAGATCATAATCAGAAAACATCAGGCCGCCATGACAGCCGCCGCAACCAACACGATTGAAGGCCTCAAGTCCGCGCTGCTGCTGAGCGCCAAAGGCGCCTCTGTTGCCGGCCAGGAATTGATCATAGGGACTGTTTATCGCAATCAGGGTCTTCTCATAGGCAGCAATGGCTTCACCCAATCGGGTTGATGTAATGGCTGACCCGGCGCCGAAAGCCTCATCAAAAAGCTGTCGATACGTGGGAATTTCCTCGAGCCGGGACACTACAACAGCAAGAATGGCTTCCTTCGTGTAGTCAGGTCCGCGCATCTCCTCAAATTCCTTGATCGGCTCAAGCGCCTGCAGGGCCAGACTGCGCACTCGGTTATCCCAGAACATCGGCGCCCGTTCGCCGGTGTTCTGTCGCGACAGCCCGGGTCCGGTACCGCCACCCACACCGCCATTACTGACGCCATTGAGCGCGGTATTAAGAACTGTAGGGGAATTACGTCTGACATTGGGAATCATCGCGTTGCTGGTGTCGACCCGGGCAGGGCCAAGGCCGATGGCGCCCGTACCGCGAGAGAGTTCACGTCCATCGGTATAGGCAAAATCAGGATGATGACAGGTAGCACAGGCAGTATCGCGGCTTCCTGAAAGAATGGGATCCCAGAACAGCAGGCGTCCGAGCACTTCAATGGTTTTGTGGGAAGAGGCGTAGGAGTCTGCGAGGCTTGCCTCAGCCTGGTCGGCAGGTTCAGTCTGGGCCCACGCAGTAACAGCAACGATAACAAGCAAACTTGAAAAAGTTATCCCGTACTTTTGTGAGCGGTGCACGCTGGGCATTTTTGAATATCCGGTTCGCCAGACAACCTCACCTGTCAAATTGAAAACAGGAAGGTTGCCATGACTGCGATTAGTTGCGCGGCTTCAGCATGAGGTCTTAATTTCAGCCAGCTTGCCGGGTTACTATTTTTCCCAGCGCCTGGCTGCCAAAGTCGTCATGGCATACTTGTTGGGATACAAGGCGCCAACCGCCGCTTTGCGGGCAGAGCGCGCCGGATACCAGACCACGCCGTCGGCCGCTATCCTGAACTTGGGAAAGTCAGAAAATTGCGGGGTTGGATAATAGGTCCACTCTTCGGTGTTTGGTTCGAAATGAATAAACGTTCCGCCCTGACCGCCATCGGAAACCCAAAGCGTGTCATCCGGATCCACCCAGGTGTCATAGGGCTGGGCAGAAAACATCGGGATATCGTATTCCTTGATGTTTCCGGTCGCCGTGTCGAGTTTGGCAAGCTTGCCGCCACTGAATATTCCGAACCAGATAGTGGATGCCGTTGAGTCCACACCAAGGCGTCTAACATTACAGGTATCTCCCTGAGTGGGGGAGAAGTACTGGGACCATTCTTCTGTGGCCGGATCAAACATGGACACACCACAGCCCCGGCTCAAGCCGGTCCAGATCTTGTCGTTGACATCAACAAGCAGCCCGTAGGGACGGGAATCTGCTTTTGGTTCCATATACAGCGTAATTTCTTCGCTTTCCCTGTTCCATACGCCAATGCCATCGTAATCGCTCTCCACCCCGTCAAGAATAAAATCCCGGGTAGAGAACCAGACATTATGACTGGAATCCAGATAAGGAGTATGGCCACGGCCGACGACGGTTTCATCCCCGCCATTCATGTTGTAACGGGTCATTTCACCGCTTTCAGGGTTCAGACGGCCCAGATGGAAGCCATCGGTTTCGGCCCACCAGACATCGCCAAATTCATCGATCATCAAACCATGGGGATCACCTTCCGGATCAGGCAGCACGTAATCGGTGACGACTCCAGTGCGGGGATCCAGCTTGCCAATGCGGTTCGGACTTTCGCGTTCCGTAAACCAGACATTGCCATTGGCATCGATATCGGTCTCCTGGGCACGGCGGTTGGTATTGCCCGCATCAAGAACCGGATCCAGGGGCAGGTAATATTCTATGTACTGGGCCAGGCTCAGGGCTTCTTCATCTAGCGGAAAGTCAGCCGGGACCGCTCTGGGAGTCGTGTCCAGTCCGAAATTGCTGCCAAGATAACTACCAATGTCACTTTTCTGCTGCTCATCAAAGGTGCCTTCCCGGATAAATCCCGCGGCAGTCATACGGTCTACTACCCCGTCCCAATACACGCCGGGCAGATTTTTTTGGCCAAAAAAGGTCGGGTTGTGACAACTAAGACAGGTGCCGACGACCTCTTCATGTCCGGGACCTTCCGGAAACAATTCCTCGAAGGTGACGAAAGTTGTGCCTGCTGTGCCAAACAGCTCTTCCTGGGCTGCAGTTGCAGCACCTTCTACCAGGGAAAAGTTGGCGACCAGCTTCGAGCCAGGCTGGACTTCGACTGTTTGGGTCGGGGCATATAAGCCAAATTTGCGGATACTGACTTCGTATGTACCCGGCATCATGTTGACCGCTTCATATCTGCCATTGGCCGTGTACACCATATAGAGAAAATTTTTGTCGATATTCATGGCATAAACCTGGGCTCCTTGAAACGGCACTGTTGATTCGACCATGCCCGACAGAGAGCCCGTACCTGCAATGGGTGTATAGGCTGGTTCAGACATAGTGCCGGTTGCAGTACTTGCCGCTGCACTGGCCATGTCCGCTGCGGGAGCCGCTGTATCATTTGCTCCACCACATCCGGTCAGGATGGTGACAGCCAGTAAAGTGAGTAAGTGTGAAATTTTCATGCTGGTTTCTCCAATAATCCGGATGATCTATCCTTAAGGTGCGTTGCAGGCGAAACTGGATGCAACATCACTGTCTCCACCTGTGAAAGTAGCGACCTGGGGGTAGGGACACAATGCCCGCGTTCTGGGCCTGCCCTGTTCGTTAACGCCTTCAATAATAATGCGTTCCGGTGCTACGCCGGTATCGACCCAGCGTTTTAATTCAGCACCTACATCAAACTCACCAAGGGCGCCTTCCCATCCGCAATGCTCCTTGTTGGGTACCATGAACAGACGCACCGATTCCCGGGCGCTTATGGAACCTATCGTATTCACCACATTGTTGTAGTAATCGATGGCAAGATCAGGCGGGATATACGTATCGTTCCAGCCTTCCCATAACAGAAGCTTGCCGCCGCGTGCCACAAATTCACTGATATCCGGACTCAGGGCATTAACGACAAGATTTTCTTCCCTGTCGGCAAGGGCCACATCGGTGGCGTAGTTGACAGGATGGTCCTTGGAATTCCAGTTCTCGTCCTTGAAGACAAAGTACTTGAAGAAGTTCTCGGATAACCTGAAAGGCGCGTCACCGGTTGTGGTGCGGGTCCAGGTTATCTCACTACCGGGTTGTGGCCCTGGAAAAATCTGTTGATGGGTGAGGGGGTTGGTTGCGCCGGCATAGATCTTGCGCACAGCTGTTACCTGTGGGGCAGTAAGACAGGATGCGCCATTAGTGCCGGCCGGACATTGAATTGATGCCGGATCGAATTTACACAACTTCGGATTCTCGAGTACGCCATCGGGGACTCTGTCGAGTACGTCGCACTGCTGAATCACGGCCTCATGAAGCACGGCATATTTTTCCGGTGAAATGTAGCTGGCCTCGTTCAGATGTGTGGCGTCCCAGTTCCACATCTGATGAAAGATGTGGTGCGTTTTGTCGGACATACCCGTGATCGCTACGGCGTCATAGTCTCCAGGGTAACGCTGTATCGCATTCTGGGCAGTGACAGCGCCGCCGCCGCAGCCGTTGATAAAGGAGAAATCGGGTCCTTTACCATAGTAGGCGTTCATGATGGCTTTGGCTTTCACTGGCACTTCATGGCCTGAGCGGTAGCCGAAATCAATGACTTTTTCCGGCTCTGTCAGCGCATAGCTCGAGTCGCCCTGATGTCCGGTGTCACTGCCTGCCGTGGCATAACCTGCACGCAGCGAGGTGGACAGATCGCCAAAGGGTATCGCCCCGCCAATACCGGAGCTGCCGCGTCCTTCAAAAATGCCATTCCAGTCATTCGCAGGTAGCCAGACTTCCATTCTAATATCGGACTGTGGAGTCGGCTTGACCGTGGCTTCCACCCGACAAAATGCCGGCAGTCCGCCAATGTCATCCTGGCGAAACTCACCTGCATTGTAGTGTCGGGCAGCATTGATCTCGGTATAAGGCAGTGACAACCCGGTCAGGTTTTCACAAGCTGACACAGTCCGGGCATCCTGCGCTCCTGCAAAAGCGGATGCTGTTAGTGACGTTGCTAGTACAAGGTAACTAGGCAGGCCTGGTTTCATGATTTTCCCCTCTCAGATGCAATCAGAACCAGAAAATGGCACGCAAGTCGCTTGTAGTCACTTCAACTTGCGATTCTGAATAATTTATCTGAAGTTTATATGTTGTTAAATTTATTATGTTTTTAAACAATTACCTGGCTGACTGCCAGTGCAGATTCACAACCAACTGTTCCCGAAAAACAGCCACCTGTAAAATATATATCATTCTGCCCTAACAGGTGAACTCAAATAAAAAATACAATTGGCTCCCGGTACTATTTCAAGGTCGGGGCAAATACCATACCTAGCCCATGATATAAAAGCCATTTCATTTGTAATGGCCTTCATGGTTCAAGTAGTATTGAGGGGCCGTCACCTATTATTCAAGGACCGTCACCCAGTATTCAAACAGTATTCAAAGACTGTCACCCTTCGGGAGAGAGAAACATGAAACGTCTATCCATAGCAGTTACTGCACTATTAGCTTATCTATTAATCACTCCAGCGACCCTGCTGGCTCATCATTCAGTCGGTGGTACCTTCGACGCAGAGAAACCTGTCTCTGTCGAGGGCGTTGTAACCAAGGTTGAATGGTTTAATCCCCACATCTGGATCTATGTCTCGGTAACAGCAGCGGACGGCTCCAATGCTGAGTATCAATGCGAGGGTTCCAGCCCCAATTCCCTGCGCAGACGTGGTTGGAGCAAGGACTCATTGAAACAGGGAGATAACATAGCTGTGGAAGGTATTCTTTCCCGCAGTGATCCTTACAGTTGTTATGCCCAGGTGGTCAGACTTGAGGATGGCACCCGGTTGTTCTCCGGCAGTGCCTCAGAGTTAAGATGAGAATGACTAATCAACACACCAGCTTGATTAAAGCCGTAATCCCGTTATTGCTGGTATTACTAAGCACTGGCGTGACGGCAGCTTCTTCCGGTGATATTCCCCGTCTGGCTGATGGCAAGCCGGATTTTAATGGCATCTGGGATCGACCCAGAGTGGGCAACATGACCCAGGATGTTATAGGAAGCTGCGGCTCAGGCAGTGAGGGTTGCAGTTCCATCTCTTCCGGGCCCATGAAGTTCACCGCCGAAGGGCTTGCAGTCCATACCGGACCAAAGATTGATTACCCCGCCCGCTGTCTGCCATGGGGATATACACGTGCCTACCATACGACTTACCCGATAATGTATGTCCAGACCCCTGATGTGTTCGCTATTCTTTTTGAATCAAACAATATTTTTCACATCGTACCCACAGATGGCAGGGAGCATCCTGAGGAAGTAGAGCTCACCTGGATGGGCAAGTCAGTTGGCAGGTATGAGGGGGACACGTTGGTCATCGATAGCCGGGGCTTCAATGGGCTTTCCTGGCTGGATAATGGTGGCGAACATCCTGCCAGTACCGAGATGCGTATGGAAGAGCGGATTCGCCACCTCGACGCTGACAGGCTTGAATACATCATCACCATTACAGATCCCAGGTATTATGAAGAACCAATCGTGAACACCCGGGTGTTTGTGCGTATGGACCCACAAACCGAACTGTATGAATACTGGTGCATGGAAAACAACAAGGTGTTATTGGAAGGACTCCTGCCAGATACCGTCACATCAGAGGAATAAAGTCATGGGCCACATTCGTTCAATTTTCTCCCTGGAACGTCGGGCCCTTCTGATTCAATTTCTACTGTTGATTCTTGTTGCCGGGTCTTTACCCGTGAGTGTACAGGCCCAGGAAAGCAATCCGTATCTACAGCGAGGCGCATTTCCCGTCCATATCCTGGATGCAATGACGCTGCATGATGCACAGCGCAATACTGACGTTTCTGTGCGTGTCTATTACCCTGAAGGTGACGGCCCATTTCCTGTGCTGGGCTTTTCCCACAGTGTCCGCGGCAGCAAGGATATGTTCAGTGAGATTTCCATCCACTGGGCCAGTCATGGTTATGTCGTCGTGCATCCCCAACACAATGATGAAGGCGTGCAAATGACGAGCGCCGGCATGCATCCCCCGGAAGACAAAATCCGCAACCGCTTGCGGGATATTGTTGCGGTTTTCGATGGCCTTGATCAGGTTCAATCCAGACTACCGGCACTGGCCGGTAAACTTGATAGCGACAGGCTTGCGGTAGCTGGCCATTCCTATGGTTCCTTTATCTCTATGATCTCAGGTGGCGTGACCATCGATATAGGCGAGACCATGAATGCCGATATCGGTGATGCCCGGGTTCGCTGTATTGTTTCTCTCTCGCCATCCGGCCCGGGAGATTATGGGATGAACGAGGGTAGCTGGCGCAACCTGAATAAACCGGCCCTGTTTTTCAATGGCACGAATGACATGCGGGCAGGCCGGGCAGACGACTGGCGTATGCAGCCTTACCAACGCAGTCCGGTTGGCAACAAATACGAAGTGATCATTGAAGGTGCTGAGCATTTTTCTTACGGAGGTGATTCTGGCGGTAATGCCACGCCATTCGTAAAGGCAGCTTCAACGGCATTCTGGGATGCCTGTTTGCATGATGCTGAAACAGGCAGGGGCTTTCTGCGCAGTGATTTCAACAACTTTGCCGGAGACGCCGCCGCTATTACCTACAAATAAATCACCGATTAACAGTCTCGATAGCCAGTTTGTAACCGATCTGTTAGAAATGTTGTTTCCAGATCAGGATTAAGGATCGTAAGCGCAAAACCCAAATTCAACTATTAACCTTCTATCATTAACCTTCTAAGAAAATGAAAAAATCTGACTCTATCAAACCAGCCACAGCAACTGCTCTGAACCGTCGTGCCTTCATCAAACTCAGTGGTATCGCTGGTGGAGGATTGGTTCTGGGGTTTTCTCTAAGCCAATCAGACCACGTTCTGGCCCAGGGAAGTTTGTCAGACCTGCAAACTGATTACGTGCAGATTCGCCCGGACGGCAAGATCATTCTCATGGCCACCCAACCGGAAGTGGGGCAGGGTGTGAAAACAGCTTTTCCCATGTTGATTGCCGAAGAACTGGATGCAAGCTGGGATGATGTTGAAATCCTGCAGTCTGAAATTGATGATAGTCGCTATGGCACCCAGTCTGCTGGCGGATCACGCGGCACGCCAAGAGTATGGCTTCCCTTGCGCCAGGCTGGAGCTGCAGCCAGAGCAATGTTGGTCAGTGCAGCAGCCATCAGTCTGGAAGTAGATGCTTCCGAATTGCGTACACAGGACAGCAGGGTCTTCCATGATGCCAGCGGTCGCAGCCTTGGCTATGGTGAATTAAGCAACCTGGCTGCGACGATGCCGGTTCCCGACCCTGCTGCTTTACAACTCAAGGACCGTGACCAATGGCGTCTCATTGGCCAGTCAGTGAGTGGCGTCGACAACACCAACATTGTCACCGGCAAACCTCTTTATGGCATGGACCATCAACAGCCCGATATGCTGTATGCCAATTTTGTCAAAAGCCCGAGATTAGGAGCGACGGCAGAGTTGGCCAATCTGGATTACGTCAAAACTCTGCCCGGCGTGGTGGATGCCTTCATTATGGAAGGCCAGGGCAATCCCAATGATTACACCAGAACAGTACCCACTATTCACTCCGGTGTGGTCATCGTGGCGCGCTCGACATGGAGTGCCATGAAAGCGGCCAGACAGTTGGAAATCCGCTGGGACTATAGCAGCGCGGCATCCGACAGCTGGGATGAGCATATGGCAAATGCCAAAGCCATGGCGAACGATCAGGGCCCGGAGACTCATACCGACAAGGGTAGTGTGGATGAGGTTTTTTCAGGTGCCGAAACCATTACAGAAGGTTTTTATACTTACCCCTTTCTGTCCCATGCAAACCTGGAACCCCAAAACTGTACTGCCAGGGTCAGCGAGGAGGGTATCGAGCTATGGGCGCCAACCCAAACGCCACAGCGTGCCCTTACCGAATTGGCGACATACTTTGCTATCCCCGAAGCGAATATTAATTTGCACCAGCTACGTGCTGGCGGTGGCTTCGGACGCCGACTAGCCAATGACTATGTCATAGAAGCTGCCGCAATCGCATCCCGCTATGATGTCCCGGTGAAGGCATTCTGGACCCGCGAAGATGATATGGGTTTCGACTTCTACCGGCCGGGTGGCTTTCACTCGTTCCGGGCGGCGCTTGATGCCGATGGCAAGCTGGCGGCCTGGCAGGATCATTTCATTACCTTTGCCCGGCCGGGATCCACGACACCCCTGCGGGCTGCCGACATGCCCGCTCAGGAATTCCCCATCAGCGTGCTCGACAACGTGTTGATTACACAATCCACCCTGGATTCCAAGATGCCAGCTGGCCCGATGCGAGCCCCGCGCTCCAACGCCATTGCTTTTGCCGTGGAATCCTTCCTGCATGAATGTGCGGTGGCTGCGAACCGCGATCACCTGGAATTTCTGCTGGAGGTCATGGGCGAGCCGCGCTGGCTGGACCCTGGCAACATCAACTCACTGAATACTGAACGTGCCGCCAATGTCATTCGCCTGGCTGCAGAACAAGCCGGTTGGGGCAGACCAATGCCCGCAGGCAAGGGTCTGGGTCTGGCCTTTCATTTCAGCCATGCCGGGCATTTTGCGCAGGTGGCTGAAGTGACTGTGAGTAGTGATAAAAAAGTCACCGTAGACAAGGTCACGGTAGCCGGTGATATCGGCCCAATCATCAACACCAGCAGTGCCAGGAATCAGGTTGAAGGCTGCGTGATTGATGCCATCAGTTGTCTTTACGGGCTGGAAATTACTTTTACCGATGGGCGGGTCAACCAACAAAATTTCCATCAATATCCTCTGGGAAGAATGGGTATAACGCCGGCAATTGATATTCACTGGGTTGAATCTGACTACAGTCCGACGGGGCTGGGTGAGCCTGCTTATCCCCCGACCATCCCGGCCGTAACCAATGCGATATTTGCTGCCACCGGGCACAGGATAAGAACTTTGCCAATTAATAAAGAAGGCTATACTGCCTGACATCCGAAAAACAGTCATACAACACAAGGGGACAATCATGAAGACTACCTTATTTGCAATTAGCTTATGGGTATCCCTGGTATCCACTACTCTTGCGCAATCGGCACCCACCAACGACAACTATGTAGTGGACACCGATTGGGTCCAGCTTCCTGCGGGTATGACATGGGACGCATCCACTTCAAATGTGGCGGTTGACGGCAAGGGCCAGGTGTTGGTGTTTATTCGTGCCGCGCCATATTTTCGTGTGTTCAATCGCGATGGCAGTTTCGTCAAAGCCTGGGGTGACGCCGACCTTTTTGACCAGCCCCACAGCGCTATTTTCGATGAGGCCGGAGATATCTGGACCACCGATTCAAATGGTCACGTCGTGCACAAGTTCACTGCTGATGGAACACTCCTGATGACTCTCGGCAAACGGGGCGTGACCGGTGATAATTCCTCAACCGACAGCTTCAATCGACCAAACGCAGTCGCCATTGCAGACAACGGCGATATTTATGTTTCTGACGGGTACGAAAACGCCCGTATCGTTCATTTCACCAGCGACGGTAAGTTTGTCCGCATTATCGGAGGGGTCCAGGGTTCTGAACCCGGGCAACTCCAGGTTGTCCATGGTGTGGTGATCGATTCGAACGGTAGAATTCTGGTCAACGACAGTGATAACCAACGGGTTTCTGTGTTTGACAGTAACGGCAATTTTGTCGAAACCTGGCCCGTACCTTCACGGGGAAATAGTGTTATCACAGCAGATGATACGGTGTACGTAAGCGATGTAAATGCAGGATCAGTTGCCGTCGTCAAGAACGGCAAGTTGATTGATACGATTCCTGTACCAGGTCGACCCCACGGACTGGCCCTGGACAGTGATGGCACTATCTATGTGTCGGATTCAGCAAATCGCGTCGTGATGAAAATTACTCCGAAGAAATAATCAGAGCTTTCTTAAGCTTCCGAGATCACAAACACTGAATTTCTGATTAATTCCGGAGGAATCCGGTCTTTAATTTGTTCATGCAGTTCTGGAAGTTTTGACCAGTGCAGGCCTTGTTGAAAATGATGGGCCGTATGATAGCCAAGATTGCCAGTCGCGATGTTGAAGAGTCGGTTGATATTATTATAGGACGCCAGGTACTGATCATCAGTATCCAGTCCGGAATGATGATCGTAGGTTACCCAGGCCGTGAAGAAGAGGCTGATTACCATGTGTATCACAAAGACAAGCATGGCCGGTACAAAGTTGAACCAACACAACGCAATCAGCACTGCCAGGGTAAGCAGGGTATAGAGTACAAACTCTCGCTGAACCCGGGGGAATTTCTTACCCACTTTGAAGCCCCTGTAATACGCCGTACCTGCAATCGACAAGGTATATTCCAGGGCGCTCATCGCTTTACCATCCTTACGTTGCCAGGCACTTTCATCACTGCTTTGATCCAGAAAATTTCTGTGGTGACCCAGAACATGATGCAATACCCAAAGATTAGTCGTGGCACCGGTATGCAGGGCGTAAAAAAATTCCAGCAAGCGATTGAGCGGCTTCCAGTAGAAAGTGGGCGTATGTTGATGATGATGATTCCAGGCACAAATAAGCCCCCGCGGAATTATCATAATGACCAGATACAGTAACAGCCACTTGATATTATCAACCATGAAATAGATGGAGAAGTCGAGCGCGCTAAAGAGAAGGACAAGGAATACAGGCAGGCGATCAGCGGCAAATCTAAACATAAATTACATCGACTTAGAAAAGCCCCTGATTTTGAAATTTAGTTATTCTTTTTTTCTTGAAACATATACATAAACATCAGGGATTATAGAGGATGGGATAGTATTCACAAGCGCACAGGGCAATCATCTGTCCCTGTGTCTAAAATTCCAGATTTCCCTTCAGATAAGCCATGACGCTGCCCGGCAAGACATCCAGGTTATACCCCCCTTCCAGCACAGAAAGCAGTTTGCCGCCGCAATGCTCATTCGCGACCGATTTCAGGGTTTTTCCCAGCCATTGGTAGGTTTCATCGGTGAAGGCTAACCCCGCCAGGGGGTCCTGGGCATGGGCATCAAATCCAGCTGAGACCAATAACAACTGCGGCCGCCAGGCATTTAGTGCTGGCAACACTTCTTCGTTGAAAATATCCATGTAAGTGGTATGTCCTGTGCCTCCTTGCAGTGGGATATTCAGAATATTGTTATTCAGGTTTTCTGAAGTGAAACCTGTACCGGGGTACAGGGGACTTTGGTGGGTGGATATATAGAAGATACCGTCGCGACCAGTCATGATGTCCTGGGTGCCATTACCGTGATGGACATCGAAATCCACAATAGCGACACGTTCCAGGTTGTATTGGGACTGGGCATGAAGCGCCGCAATAGCGACATGATTGAACAAACAAAAACCCATGGCATGGCCTGGTGTGGCGTGATGCCCGGGAGGGCGGGTAGCGCAAAACACAGTTTCAGTTGCACCTGCCATCAGGTCATCAGCACCCTGACAGGCCGCACCTACTGCGCGCAGTGCAGCATTCAATGATCCCGGGGACATGCGCGTGTCGGCATCCAGAGCGGCCTCGCCTTCCTCTGGAGCAGTTTCTTTTATCCGATCAAGGTGAAACTGATCATGAGCGAGAAGGATTTGTGCTTCTGTGCCTAAGGGAGCATCTACAAATTGCAGTGCCTGGTTGACCTCACTGGGTCCCAGTGCATTAAGTATCCTGGCAAGACGTTGGGGGTTTTCCGGATGACCTGCGCCAGGACTATGCTGTAAACAGTCGTCGTGAGTAATAAACTCGATAGTCATAATGTGAAATAGTAAATATTGAACACCATCTCAGGATTATGACATTTAACACCTTGGCCTGGAAATTATTCAGCGCTCAGATTGGCCCTGGCTGCCTCGTGCATAAATTTCCCCAGTCCAGAGCAGTCCTTATCAATGTTTTCCACGAAACGCTCATCGGCACTGGTCATTTCAGTGAGGATGACATGAAATTCTTTTGAGCAGGGATAGTGCCACTTGTCGATCAACAAGCGCTGTTGATCAATGATCTCTTTTACGCGTGGATCATCGACTTTCGCGCCCTCATTGAATAATGCCGCCGTTTTTTCATACAGCGCATCCCTTTCTTCCTTCATCTTTTCCCAGTCATCCCGCGTATAGGTTTTGGCCCGGCGCATGGATTCCTTGTGCTGGTCGGTATGCCCCCAGCGCCGTTCTTCCTCTGCCATCATGTCCTCGTCAACTTCAGGAAAGACGTCAAACATTTCTTTCAGGCTCATGGCGGTATTCTCCTCTCTGCCAGTAATGGTTTTCTCAATCAGGCTGATAACATTCGTGAGCTTGTCCTGTTTCTCTTCAAGCATCGTTCTCTGTTTTTTCATGGCCTGTAAATCATCAAAATCAGGGGCTGTCATCAAAAGGTGAATATCTTCCAGCGAAAACTCCAGTTCCCGGTAGAACAGGATCTGCTGAAGTCGCACCATGTCTTCCATGGTATACAGCCGGTACCCGAAATCAGAACGTCCTGAAGGCTCAAGCAAACCAATGGCATCGTAATGATGTAAGGTTTTAATGCTTACCTTCGCCATTTTGGCAACTTCACCGATTTTATAAGTCATAGCAGTCTCTATGCAGATAATGCCGGGTAGTCTAAAGCCTGACCCTCGAGGAGGGTCAACAGGTATTGTGAATAAAATTTGCTACTGTGTTTCGACCCTTCTATGATTCTCTTAAATTCTTAACCAGAACCATGTTTATGCAAGGTATTATTGAGTTTCTTTCCCATCGATTGTTCACCTTCAATGATCAAGATTATACAGTCGGACAGCTGTTGATGTTCCCGCTGTTGATTTTGCTTATCTGGCTTGTCTTCAGACAAATCTATTTGTTCATGACCAGGCGTCTGGAAAAGAGTGAAATACCTCCTGACATGCAGCTGTTGATACAGCGTCTTTACGTCATTGTCGTTCTGATCGTGGCAACCTTACTGATTCTGGATCTACTGCAGGTCCCGCTTGGCGCTTTTGCCTTCATTTCAGGGGCAATTGCTATCGGTGTTGGTTTCGGCGCACAAAATATTATTAATAATTTTATTTCCGGCTGGATCCTCATGTGGGAGCGCCCCATCAGGATTGGTGATTTTCTGGAAATCGGTGACGCGAAAGGCACGGTTGAAACGATTAATACCCGGTCTACCCGGATTCGGCGCACTGATGGGGTCCACATGTTGGTGCCAAACAGTCATTTGCTTGAGAACACCGTGGTGAACTGGACACTAATTGACAAGAAAACCCGCTGCATAGTCAGGGTAGGAGTTGCCTATGGCTCGCCTGTCAAAGAAGTGGCTGAATTAATTATGCGTGCAACTGATGATCATCCTGAAACTCTGGATGAGCCGAAACCGCTGGTCGTTTTTGAAGACTTTGGTGATAACGCCCTGATATTCGATTCCTACTTCTGGATACATGCCGTAGGTGAGCGTGATCTGCGCGTGATCAAGTCAGATATCCGCTTCAAAATTGAAGAGTTATTTAATGAAGCCGGCATCGTCATCGCCTTCCCGCAACGAGATGTTCACATGGATGGTGAGCTTCGTCTTATTGGTGGGGACATCAATCCCGCATCCTGAAGGTTGTTTTAGAACTTTAAACGAGCTGCATGTTCGTTAGCCGGGAATAGCTAAAGCCATTTTCTTGTTCGAAAATAAATAACAATACCCGCCACAATGACTCCCATCCCGCCTGCAACCAGGGCAAAGGCCATAGGCTCCTCCATGCCGGGTAAACCGGCTACGTTCATGCCAAACATGCCGGTGATAAATGAAATAGGCAGGAAAATAGCGGCAACAATGGAAAGCACATACATGCGTGCATTTTGTTCCTGTGCTATGCGGTTCATTAATTCTTCCTGAAGCACCAGGCAGCGTTCCCGCACCAGATCCAGATCTTCCACGTAGCGAATAATGCGATCTGTTTGTTCGTGTAAATCATAGACCAGGTTCTCGTCCAGAGATTCACGGCTTTGGCGGTAAAAGGAATCAAGAGCTTCGCGTTGGGGTGCCAGGTAGCGTCTGACCATGGCGGCCTGTCGGCGCAAAGATGATACTTCTTTGCGTACATCATTGGGATTGGAGGTCTCAATCGTGTCCTCGTGCGTGCCAACTTTTTCTTCAATCGCATCTACGTATTCGGAAATCCGATCGGCCAGTCGTTCAATAATGGTTATGAAAAGTTCCTGGGTATTATTTGGACCTTTGCCTGCTTCCAGGTCATGGCGAATATCCTGAATGGAAAAAACACGACGTTGCCTGATAGTAATCAGACGATCCTTTTCTATCCAGACCCTGAGAGAGACCATGTCGTCGGGGTCGTCACCAGGATTCAGATTAACTGCACGCAGGAAAATAACAAAACCTTCCTTTTCTGCAATGGTGCGGGGACGAGTACTGGAACGGACCAGGCTTTCAGTTACATTGGATGACAGGCCCAGAGATTGGAGTGTAGCGGCACAATCATTCTCCGAGTAGTCCAGGTGAATCCAGGTTTGCTTCTGGCTGGAAGAAGTATCCGTGATGGATGTGCTTGAGCCATCGCCGTTCAGGGTCACACCATGGACAAAGCACTTGGCTTCAGTATTCATTGTTGTCTCCATAGTGTCGCTTATGTTTCAGTGTGGCTGCTACTCAATTTCAGACAAAAAGCGCTTCAGGCTTTCAATATACAATTCCGGCTCAGTTTCCTGAACACGCTCCCGCAGGGTTTCCACGGTATCGTCCGGTAACACATCCACTTGTGACTGGCCCATCACCGGGCCTTCGTCATAATCTTCAGTGACAATATGCACCGTCGCCCCTGATTCGGCATCACCCGCTTCCAGAACCGCCGCATGTACATGATCACCATACATCCCCACGCCACCATACAGAGGCAGCAGGGCCGGGTGGATATTCAATATTCGGTTTTCAAAAGCTGTCAGTGTTTCAAAGCCGATTATTTTCATGTACCCCGAGCAGACCACAACATCGGTGTTTGCTTCCTTCAGTAAAGTCATTATCGCCAAATCTTCTGCCTTTGGATCAGGGTGAGTCTTGGAGGAAATATGAAACACGGGAAACTGAACTGCCTTGCACCAGATTTGAATATCAGAATCCGCATTGTTGGTTATCAGGATGCCCGGCTCGGCATCCAGTTCGCTACTTGCCATGGCTTGTATTATTGCCCTGGCGGAAGAGCCACCATGGGATGCTAGAAAACTGATTATCATGAACGACCTATTATCCTGTTAAACTTTTCTTTTTAGCTAATCCTGCAACAAGTCCTGTGGTCAAAGCTATCCCCGTCAGGATCAGCCCGGCACTGATGAACATATTAAGCGTAATGACTTCGTTGAGAAATAAATAGCCCCACAACATGCCAAATACCGGAATCATGTAGGTAACGATAACTGTGCGCGCCACTCCGATATGCTTTAACAGGTAAAAATACAGGATGAAGGCAAGGCTTGTACACATCAGACCGAGGATGACCGCATTAATCCAGCCACCTGTGCTAATGGCCTGGTCGGGCCAGAGTACGATGGCTGGTGGGATAAGGAACAGCGCGGCAAAGACCTGGCATCCAGTGGCCTGGGCAATGGGTGGGGCACCCACGACATACTTGCGTGCGTAGTTGCCGGTCAGGGCATAAAAAAAAGCGGCTCCCAGACCTGCCAGAACGGGCAGGTAAATAATTTCTGCCGAAATAGACTGGGTATCGCTAATCATGAATACCACGCCGATAAAACTTAAACCAATGCCGAGAATAGCCGGAATAGACAGGTATTCCTTTAACCAGACCCAGGCGATAGCCGCACTCAGGATGGGGGTCAGGGCATTGAGAATTGAGGCAAAACCTGCGGTTGAAAACTGGGTGGCAAGGGTGATCAGGGTAAAGGGCAGGGCTGTGCTGATCAAACCGAGGACTACAAAATGCTTCCAGTGCGTTTTAAAAAAGCCCCATTGGCCATACATGAACATGAGGGGGAGGAGTGTTAAGGCCGCAATGGATGAGCGCACGGCACTGAGCGGGATGGCACCAAATTCTTCTACGGAGATGCGGGCAAACAGAAAAGATGAGCCCCAGATGGCGGCCAGGATCACCAGAACAATGAAATATTTGATTTTCAAATGCGAAACTTCTTAACGGTAAAGGTTTTCCTTTCCAAATTTTATTTCCAGCGCCTGTCTTACTTTCCTTGGCAGACTACGAACTACGAGTGTATAGGAATTATCCATCATGCGCTCGATCTCACCTCGGGGCAATTGCCCCTCCAGTTCGAGAGTGTTCCAGTGCTTCTTGTTCATGTGATAGCCAGGGGTGACTTCAGGAAACAGATCTCTCAGCATCAGCGCTTCGTCGGGATCGCATTTCAGGTTGGAGAAGGCTTTGCCATCGCTTTCTACCAGGGTCGCGAACATTTTTTTGTGAATTTTGAAAACGGCCACTTCAGGCCCAAAGGGGTAGTCAAGATCCACATCCGGCAGGCTAAGAAAATATTCCCTGGCTTGAGTATATGTCATGATAGGGTTAGTGATGACAAGCGTGGTTTGGTTGTCAGTGTTATTTAAAACAAAGTTGAAAAGTAGCATGAACCTGCAAGACAGAGCCAGTTTCTACCAGAAGCTTCACATGGGCATGAAGTCGGGATTAACCCTGCGGCAGGTCGTGGATGCGCAATTACTGCCGTCTTCCTCCGCCGAGGCCGGTGTCATTTTGCAGCGGGAGCTCAATAAGGGCAGCTCCATTGCCAAGGCCTTTACAGCGGCATCCCTGGTTACTCCCTGGGAAGCTGAATTAATACACATTGGCGAAACCAGCGGCAGGCTTGAAGCAGTCCTGGCCAGGCTGGATGAATTTTGCTCGGCAAAAGTGGCGCAGTATTCTCACATCAAAGGCAAACTGGTGACGCCCATGCTGACTTTGATTGCCGCGATTATTCTGTTGCCCATTCCAGCTGTAGCGAATGGCAGTTTGACCCTGATTGCCTATAGCGTGCAGGCTGGGATCAGTTTATTACTTATCAGATTCTTTTTCCGCGCCTTGCTTTTAAAATCCTTTGAGCGCGCTGAAATTGGTGCATTCAATGCCTGGCTGATGCGCAGTCTGCGCTTTGTTGGAGACGAGCATTTTCTCAGGCAGTTATTTGAAGTGTCGTATCTGGATCTGTTAACGCTGTGTCTGGAAAGCGGTATGGATGCCGTGAATGCGCTAAAGCTCATGCAGCGGTGTTTTCCTAACAAAAAATTCCGGCAGCAGCATGCTTTTGCGATCAGCAAGATCAGTAAAAGTGGCGCCAGTCTTAGCGAAACACTCAACCAATTTGAAATACTGAAAAGCGTTGAAGTGAATTCCTTTCTGGTTGCCAGTGAAGCCAGCGGCACGTTGCACAGTGCCATGCGTGACTTCATCCAGCGCAAGCAGCAGGAAATGGATGCTACGGTGAATAAGCTTTTGCAGCGGCTGGCTGGCGCAATCTATGCCGCTGTTCTTGTCTATGCGGTGTTCAGGATATTGCCCTTGCTGATGGTGGCAGTCATGCCCAGTATCTAGAACAAACTAGTTGCTGTAATCAACCAGCATCGCTGCCCCGAATACACCAGCACTGTCCCCAAGTGCAGGTTTCAGGAGCCGACCATGGAAGCCATGGTTAAAAATGTGCTTGTTGATTTCGTCGAGGCAGCGCTCTTCATATAAAGCATCAATATTGCCCACACCACCACCGATAATGACCGCATCAGGATCCAGGACATTGAGGATCTGGCACAAAGCCCGGGCAAAATGCCTTATCAGGTGGTTGATCACCTGTTCTGCATGGGGATCACTGCTTTCCCGTGCGGCTATTTCTTTCAGGGGCAGGGATTGTCCACTCAGCTGCAAGTAGATATTTTCCAGAACAGGGCCTGATATATAGGTTTCTACGCAGCCACTGGCGCCGCAGTAGCAGGGTGGTCCTTCAGGATCCAGTTGGATATGTCCCCATTCCCCGCCAATGCCATGATTGCCACCGATGACCTTGCCGTCGATAACAATACCGCCACCGACTCCTGTTCCCAGGATGATGCCAAAGATGACTTCAGCATGGGGAAATTCTTCAGGGATGACCCCAAGGTGGGTTTCCGCCAGGGCAAAACAATTGGCATCGTTGGCGAGCACGAGCTCCAGCTGGAGCAGTTTTTCCAGGTCGCGTTTGAGCGGGGTGTTATTCAGACAGGTCGTGTTGCTGTTTTTCACCAGACCGGTAACGGGATCCAGTGTGCCCGGCATGGCTATGCCAATGCGTTCGGGCCAGATATTCAGTTCCTTGCTGGTGGCATTGATCAGTTTTTTGACTTGATTGAGGATATGGGCACGGCCTTTCTCCCTTTGTGTCTCTATCCGTTGCCTGGCAAGCACCTCATGGGAAAAGGGATCCATTATCAGGATTTCAATCTTGGTCCCTCCCAGATCTATTCCCCACAGTGGCTCGGCAGCCATGTCTCTTTTCCTGTCTGATGCTCGGTTTCGAACATTGTAGGAGAGCAGTCTCTGGTGAACAACTGCATCTTTACTTTAATCGGGTCAAAAACAGCTCCTGCATTGAAATGAGAGGGACTTTAGTCGCGAATATTATTGAGCATGTTAGAATCACGGGCTTTTTATAAAACCGGGAAAATAGTATGTCTGAAGAATTTACCACCAAAGATGAACACGCCAGTTATGGCATAGGCCGACAAGTCGGCGAGCAATTGGCCAAGCAGCCTTTCGAGGGCATGTCCATCAAAGCCGTTGTTGCGGGGATTTCAGATGTACTGGAAGGCAAGCCCAGCCAAATTGATGAAGCTGATATCAAATCCGCCATTGAAGAATTGAATCAACGCTTGATGAAACAACAAAATGAAAATGCTGGTAAACAGGCGGGACAAGGCGAGCAGTTTCTGGAAGAAAATGCCAAGCGAGCAGAAGTTACTGTCACAGACAGTGGCCTGCAATACGAAATCCTGGAATCCGGCGAAGGTGAAACACCCTCTGCCTCTTCAACAGTTCGGGTGCACTACCACGGTACTTTAATTGACGGCACTGTTTTTGACAGTTCAGTTGATCGAGGTGAACCTATAGAATTTCCTGTAGGCGGTGTGATTGCTGGCTGGACCGAAGCCTTACAGTTGATGAAAGAAGGTGATAAATGGAATCTCTATATTCCGCATCAACTCGCCTACGGTGCCAATGGTGCTGGCGGGGCTATTGGGCCTTACCAGGCTCTGATTTTTGAAGTGGAATTAATCGCGGTTACCTAGAGGTTCCCTATAAGTGGCAACTGTCCTTCCATTTGCAGGAATGCGGCCACCAGGCAAACTGGCCGAACAGGTTGCCGCGCCACCCTACGATGTCATCTCGAGCGGTGAAGCCAGGCAACTGGCCGAAAATAACCCGCTGAGTTTTCTGCACATCAACAAACCTGAAATTGACCTGCCCGAGGATGTAGATGTTCATAGCGATGCTGTCTATGAACAGGGCAGGCAAAACATGGAACGTTTTCTGGCTGAAGGAATCTTTACCAGGGACGCACATCCTGCTTTCTATTTATACCGGCAAGCCCTTGAGCAGGATGGACAGGTCTTGCATGCCCAGACAGGAATTGTCGGACTGGTCAGTGCTGATGAGTATGAAAAGGACATCATCAGAAAGCATGAACTGACCCGCCCGGAGAAGGAAAATGACCGGGTCAAACATATGCAGGCAGTACAGGCGCAGACCGGGCCGGTTTTTTTAACCTATCGGACAGAAGAAAAAATAGAAAGGCTTGTTGCAGAACACTGCAGGGCAAGCCCGGAATTTGATTTCACTTCTGATAATGTCAGGCATCAGCTATGGCCTTTGACGGACAAGGATTTACTGAATGAAATCAGCAGTCTGTTTGCAACAGTACCCACCTTGTTTATTGCTGATGGTCACCATCGCTCTGCAGCAGCTGTGCGGTATCGGGACTATTGCCGCGAGCAAAACACCCAACATACCGGCAATGAAGCCTATAATTTTTTCATGGCCGTACTCTTTCCACATGACCAGCTGAATATCCTGGGCTATCACCGGGTTGTTCGTGATCTTGGTGGTATGGATGCCCAGGCATTTCTTGATGCGCTGGCTGAGCACTATGAAATCAAACCCAACAAGACTGAAGCCATGCCAACAACGCATGGGCAGTTTGGCCTGTACCTGGACGGGCAGTGGTATCGTCTTACTCTGAAAAACCCGGCTGCGTTACACTCTAATACAGTCAGTGCCCTGGATGTTTCCATCCTGCAGGACACAGTGTTTTCTCCTTTACTGGATATTAAGGATGTCAGAGTCGATCCGCGGGTCGATTTTATCGGCGGTATTCGTGGCCAGGGTGCGTTGGAGCAAGCGGTGGACAGTGGCGAATTTGCTGCAGCTTTTGCCTGCTATCCCATCAGTGTTGAACAGCTCATGACCATTTCCGGGCAGGGTGAACTGATGCCACCGAAGACGACCTGGTTTGAACCAAAGCTTAAATCGGGACTCGTTATTCATTATCTCGCATGACGCGAGAGCCGCAAGCCACGAGTTACAAATGAACAGTCACAAGTCTCAAGTTACAAGTCACAAGTCTCAAGGTACGACACGTTGACTTGATAGATCTTTACTTAATGCAAATAGTTGTTAATTCAGGTAACTTTTTTAACAGATTGTCCTTTTCAAGACCTGATCGAAATTATTTTGATTAGGTTGACGAGTCGTACCTTGAGACTTGTGACTTGCGACCAGGAATTTACGACTTGTGACTTTTTTATAGTTTCTTTAAACGATGAATACAGATAAACCCAAAAAGGATAGCTCGGCATCGATTAAAGATGCGCTGGTACCACTTTGTTTTTTGATTCTTGGCCTGACACTGTCAGTGCGGTTTTTTGGGGAAGATTCGTCCTATGGTCCGAATCAGATAGTGTTGTTGTTATCCGGTTGTGTGGCCTTGCTGATGGGGATGAAAAACGGCATGACCTGGGATGCCATGGAGCAAGGCATCTACAAAAACATGACAGTGGTGTTTGCACCAAGCTTTATCCTGCTGGCGGTGGGCATCATGATTGCTACCTGGATTGCCGGTGGTGTGGTGCCAACCATGATTTATTACGGCCTGACGCTGCTTAATCCGGGTATATTTTATGCGGCTGTGTGCCTGGTCTGTGCCATTGTCTCCCTGAGTATTGGCAGCTCCTGGACCACAGCAGCCAGTGTCGGCGTTGCCATGATAGGCACCGCCGCCGGTCTTGGGCTTTCCCCGGCAATTTGCGCCGGTGCCATAATTTCCGGTGCCTACTTTGGTGACAAGATGTCACCCCTGTCGGATACCACCAACCTGGCACCCGCCGTGGCAGGCGTTGATCTGTTTTCACATATTCGCCACATGACCTGGTCAACCTTCCCGGCTCTTGGGATTGCACTGCTCATGTTTACTATTCTTGGGCTGACTGCCGAGCCTTCCTCAGATGTTAATGATCTGGGAAACACCCTGGTACTGCTTCAGGCCAATTTTGCTATTGGCTGGTTTTTTCTGCTGCCCTTGCTGGTGTTGCTGTTCATGGCCTGGAAAAAAGTACCAGCGATGCCGGCAATCATGATTTCAGCCTTGCTTGGCCTGATATTGGCTTTGCTGTTCCAGCCAGATCTGGATCCCGGCAACAGCCAATTCCGGGCTGCCTGGACCATTATGTTTGCCGGCTATACAGCAGGCACCGGCGATATGATTCTTGATGATTTGTTGAGTGGTGGCGGCGCAGCCAATATGATGAACACTATCTGGTTGATGCTTTGCGCCATCTTTTTTGGAGGTGCCATGGAGCAGACGGGCATGCTGACATCCCTGGTTAAAGCCATTATGAAAAGGGCAAAGAGCACAGCATCAATAATATTTTCAACAGTAATGACCTGTATTGGCGCCAATATCATTGCCGCTGACCAATACATGGCCATCGTGGTGCCCGGCAGGATGTACAAGGTGGCCTTCCAGCATCATAACCTTGCACCTGTTAATCTGAGCAGGGTGATTGAAGATGCAGGAACTGTTACTTCTGCCCTGGTGCCCTGGAATACCTGTGGTGCATTTATGGCAGCATCACTGGGCGTGCCGACCATAGTGTACTTGCCTTATTGTTTTTTTAATCTGCTAATGCCAATAATTTCCACATTCTATGGCATTATTAATTTCAAGATACTTCCACTTGATGAGTCTTTGCAGGAAATTCCAGCGCTATGAGTGAAAAAGAACCGCAACAAGCAGAAACTAAAGTTTCACCTTCTGCCGTCGCTTTACCCAAGGCAGAGTGGGATTCCCCCATGCTGGAGCTGGCCCAGAGCCAGTTTCTGAAAGCTGCTGAAATAATGGGGCTGGACGAGAATATTCGTGATCGCCTGCTGTTTCCCCAGCGCACCATGATTGTCAGCTTCCCCTGTCGAATGGATGAATACTCTGAAGTGGAAACAGTATTTGGCTACCGGGTACAGCATGTGCTGACCATGGGGCCTACCAAGGGCGGTATTCGCTACCACGAAGATGTAAACCTGGGTGAAGTTTCCGCCCTGGCCATGTGGATGACCTGGAAATGCTCCCTCATGCATTTACCCTTTGGTGGTGCCAAGGGGGGTGTAAGAATAAACCCCCTGAATATGAGTCGCCCTGAATTACAGCGTTTAACCCGACGCTACACCATGGAAATTCACAGCATGATTGGCCCGGACAAGGATATTCCAGCGCCTGATATGGGCACCAATGCCCAGGTCATGGCCTGGATCATGGATACCTACAGCCAGCAGGCCGGTTATGCCGTTCCCGAGATTGTTACCGGTAAACCCGTTGTGCTGGGCGGCTCTTACGGACGAGAAGAAGCCACCGGCAGGGGATTGGTTTACCTCATCGCAGAAGCTGCAAACCATCTGGGCATGAACCTGAAACAATCCACCGCAATAATCCAGGGCTACGGTAACGTGGGCCGAAATGCGGCGCATTTTCTCGATGAGCTGGGTGTGTCCGTGCTGGCAGTCAGTGATGTCAATTGCGGGATATATAATAGTAAAGGCCTGAATCTGAAGGCCGTCGATAAATGGATACACGAGCATGGCACGCTGCAGGGCTATCCCGAAGCGGATGAAGTCAATAACCAGGAATTACTGGAACTGGAATGCGATATCCTGGCGCCCTGTGCGCTACAAAACCAGATCACAGAGGCCAATGCGCCCTATATCAAGTGCAAACTTCTGGCAGAAGGCGCCAATGGTCCCACTTCGCTTGAAGCGGATTATTTACTAAGAGAAGAGGGAGTTTTTGTGCTTCCGGATATTCTGGGCAATGCCGGTGGTGTCACGGTATCCTATTTTGAGTGGGTGCAGAACACCCAGGAATTTGCCTGGACCATGGAAGAAGTGAATGATCGACTGCACAAGATCATGGTTGGTGCTTTCCAGCGCACGCTATTGCGCAGCCAAAAAGATGGAACAGATATGCGCACGGCAGCAATGATTGAAGGTATTTCCCGTGTCGCTGAGGCCAAACTGTTAAGGGGAGTTTTTCCCTGAATAAAAAAAGGAAGCCAGTTGGCTTCCTTTTTTTAATGATGTTTTATTCCTGCTCACATAGCAGAACAATCGCTTAGCGGATGGCTAAAGGATCTTTACTTGAAGAGATGCCTTGCTCCAGCCATTTTTCCCAGCGGCCTCGGCTTTCAGGGTCGCGTGTACCACAACCGCCATCAGCTGGAGTGACGTAGGAATCATCTTCCAGCTGTATCCAGCACATGGCACCACCCGGACGACCGTCCACTAGTGGGCTGAACATAACCGTGACTTCGTCACCCGGCTGGAAGGTACGACCAGTAATGCCGTTACGAATCAGTGAAGGGGGTGCACCACCTTCAAAACCCCATTCAACGACTTCCCCGTTTTCTCCCTCAACATTGATGTAAAGCCAGGCATGGGGATTGTTGAATGCCCAGCGCACAACGGTGCCGGTGAAGGCCATTTCTGTTTCACGGTCGAACATGGAAAAGCTGTGGTGCGCCTGGGCTGCGCCAGATACAAGATAAAAGATACAAGTTAAAAGCAAAGCCTTGCAGCTCAAAGTTAGTTTCATGGTTCTAATGCCTCGTTGAATATTTATATTTTGTAGTGTGCTTGACATAGTTAATCCAAAAATTCAGCCTTACCTTGTACCTTGTACCTTGTACCTTGTCTCTTATTGGTTTTGTAGTACGGGATCATCAAAGGGATCAGGTGTTTGGCCTGGCAGTTCTGAAAACAGGGTTGCAGCACGGGGATCCTTGTAGCCTGCTTCACCGGGCAGGTAAAAATTGGTCAGGCCGTTTTCATCCAGGTAGGAGTTGCTGCTGGCATCGCATTCCCAATGTTGAACGCGGTAGCCGATTTCATCCAGGTCAGTTGCCTGGCGGAAAGCGTACACAAAATTAATCGGTTTCAAAAAGGCGTGTTTGTCATACATGGTCACCTGAACCACCAGTCTTGGGAAGTCTTCAAATTCTTTAAACTCCCAGGTCTCCACCAGTTCCAGCTCATTACTGGTCATGGGGGACCAGCGCGTGAAATCCGCTGGTCTCACATATTTGGTGTGGGTAATCAGTTTATCGCCATCCCAGAAGCCAATGGTGTCGCCATACCAGGAATGGGAACCATTCATCTCGGCGAGATTAGTATGTTCCTTGCCGATATAAATACGACGAATACTGTTGGCGAAATCGTTGATGAAGTAGGACTGGTGGGGCATGTTGATGAATTCGTGATTGTAAGGCTCAAGCAACCAGCGTGGCATTCCGGCTGGCTCGCAGTGGGTGAGGCGGTCGTAACCCACCTGGCCTTCTTCTTGCTGCTGGCGCCAGCGTTCCTTGTAGGCGGTCTCATAGGCAGGGGTCAATACACCTTCTTTGACAGTGCCTCCACGCAAGCCGCCATCAACGAAGGCGTCCATATGGTTATTACCGGAGGTGTACCACAAACCATCCCAGCGTGGCACCGAATCCCAGGTATGCTGCGTGCCGCCATTGGCCCTGTCCAGCAGGTACTGGTAATGCTCATCGGAGGTGGCAAATTCGCGGTCGGGAGGAATAACCTCCAGTACCTGGCCGGTAAAACCGTTGATTTGGGCAAATGAGCCTGTTGCAGCAAGGCAGAGACTTATACAGGCAAAAACCTGGCGTAGATTTGGATGTAACAATGTTATTCCCCCAATGCTTGGTGCTTGTTTTCGATCTTATAAATAGTGCTTGTTTTCGATCTTATAAATAGTGCTTGTTTTCGATCCTGGAATAGACAGCTTTAACAGGAAACCAAGGGTAAACAGGATGTCAGCGGGTGTCCAGCCTCGAATTATGGATACAATCGCATTTCTGACCTGGGCGCAATCCCTGACTTCTTAAGCGCCTGGGCATCATGTAGTATTAATCCGGAATTCAAAGATTGCCGAGCCGTTGACAATGCTCAGAACCTTATTTGCTGTTTGTTTCGCTAATATCTCGCTGTTCACGCCAGTTTTGGCTGCAGAACTGAGTATTGCTGTAGCGGCTAATTTTGCAGGCCCCCTGCAGGCCATTACCGAGGCCTTTGAAGCAGATAGCGGGCATCAGATTACTGTTTCACCTGGCTCATCCGGCAGGCTTTATGCCCAGATTATCAATGGCGCGCCCTACGATATCTTTTTCTCCGCAGACCAGGAAAAACCGCAGCTATTAATAGAAGCAGGATTGGCGGACCCGGAAAGCCGCGTTACTTATGCAGAGGGCTCCCTGGTTCTGTGGAGTTACAGTGAAGACATTGAGCCTCTGGATGCGCTGAGAAATATAGCAATAGAAAATCTTGCTATCGCCAATCCCCGCCTGGCTCCCTATGGACAGGCAGCCATGGAGGTTTTGTTAAAGTTTGAGATTAGTGATGAATATGAAAGCAGATTGGTATTAGGAGAAAATATTAATCAGGTTTTCCAGTTTGTTACTACCGGTAATGCTGATGCCGGCTTTATCGCACTGTCGCAATTGTCATCAAGTGAAGAACTCCCAAAGGGTAGAGGGTGGATAGTGCCACCGAATCTGCATGAACCGATTCGTCAGGATGCGGTGATAATTAGAAGTTCCAAAAATAGTGGTGTAGCTGAAGATTTTATGTCCTTCATGCAAAGTAATGCAGGCAAGGAAATGATTTCCCGATTTGGTTATAAAGCTGACTAACAGGTAAAAATCGTTATAATCGCTTTTCTTTCGGGCATTAGCTCAGTTGGGTGAGGTGAGCGATTATGGAGCGGCAGCTCCATGCGAAGCCGAACGCCGGCAATCTGTGATTGTCGGCAGGAATGCGCACCGGGCCCGCAGGGCCTGCTCAACTAAATTACAGTTATAGCTGAAGTAGATAGGTACAGTAAAAAAAATTTGGGGCATTAGCTCAGTTGGTAGAGCACCGGACTCTTAATCCGATGGTCGTAGGTTCGATCCCTACATGCCCCACCAAATAAAAAACCAGGCTGTAGTCTGGTTTTTTTATGAACGTCTTCTTTGGTTGCGAGCAGACGTTCGGTACAAATCTTGTTAAAGGTTGTTCTTAGGTTCACTTTTGGGGTAAAACCTGACATTCAATATTCAATTCCAAATTGCTGAGGGATGACTGTGAAGGAAAAACTACAACAATATGCTCTGGTTGCAGAAATCATATCGGCGATAGCTATCTTTTATCTCTAGTTTTTGTTGGTTTTCAAATAGCAGATGGAAATCGTGAGGCGAATGCAGCAACTTTTCAAGCTTCTTTAGATACTGAAATGTATTTTCAGACACAAATTCTTAGTCATGCAGATATTTGGGATAAAATGACTAAAGGAGAAGCTCTCGCTGAAGGAGCCGAACTAAGGAGGGCTTTAATCTTATATAACATGATGATGACGTTAAACGAAAATCGACTTGAACAATACAATTCAGGATATTTGGATGTCGAACCTGCGATTCTTGTCAACGAAACCACCGGTTGGCCAATTTTTGAAATCTGGGTGAATTCTACGGGAGCCAATAGTCGCTCTTCAGAGTTTATGGAGTTTGTATACTCTATCCGAAATAACAGTGTCGAATGACTGATTCTTATCAAATCAAGGGGTCAGAGTTCTTGATCCTAAATCAAGGGGTCGAATCAAGGGGTCAGTAAATCAAGGGGTCAGAGTTCTTGATTCTTAACATCCGGAATCAAGAACTCTGACCCCTTGATTCCTTTAAACTCAAGCGGTGCAAGTAAGATCAGAATCTAGCAAACAGGCTTTTCACGCCACAGCAATCAAGATACTCTTGGAGACACAAAGGTGACGGGTTAACTCTTTTTTAGAACTACTATCGCCTTTATCCAATACTATGCAGGGGAAGCAGGATGAACAATCGAAAACTCATGGGATTAAAAGTCGCAGGTTTTCTGTGTCTTGGCCTGACCATGGTTGAGGCTTCTGCCCAGTTTTTAGTGGGGCGGACGGCTTCTCCACCGGATATCAGCGGGGAATGGTTGCTTGAACTCAATGAAGATGCGGGTTCAGGTGGCGTGCAACCCAATCCGGATGATTATCTCGGGGTTCCCTTTAACGAAGCCGGCCGCCTGCGCTCGGATACCACTGCTGAATCCTTGTGGGGTACGCCCCAGTTTCAATGTCGCCCGCATTCGGCGCCGCATCAGTGGCGTGGTCTTGGTGGTGCCAGAATACTCAGTGAACTGGATCCCCTGGATCGCAGTGTGCGTGCCTATCATGTGCAGTTCTGGCGCTCACTGGACCGACCCATTTTTATGGATGGCCGTGAACATCCTCCAGCCTGGGCGCCGCACACCTGGACCGGGTTTTCCACCGGGCACTGGGAAGGCAATACCCTGGTGGTAAAAACCACGCATCTAAAAGACGGCTTTTTACGCCGCGGTGGACCCCAAACCAGCGATATGCTGACCATGAGTGAGTACCTGACGCGTCATGACGATATTCTGTCCATTGTTCAGGTCACTGATGATCCGGTCTACATGGATGAACCCTTTGTGCAGTCACAGACCTATCTGGATCACCCGGTATCACGCGTGAATATGGAAATCTGCAATGCAGGTACCTTTGCTGAATCCGGGGGAACCAACCCGCATTTCGTGCCGCACCTGTTACCGGACCGGGAGTTGTTTATTAATGAATGGTTACCTGAGGAAAGCTGGGTCCCCTATGAGGCTATCAGGGGCGGCGTAAAAACCGTTTATCCTGAGTATCGTGGTGTGCTGAACGGATCAATCAGTGTTGATGATCTTAGAGTGCCTTCCTCTGTGTCTGAACGCTCTGCCCGGGATCGAATTGCAGCACAAAGCCCGGAAGATAGTGAAGTGCATATTTTGCCGGTGCAGGGAAATATCTACATGCTCATCGCAGACGGACGCAATATCACGGTATCGGTCGGCGGAGAGGGCATGCTGATGGTAAATACCGGGCCGGAAGCCATGTCAGATAAAATTATAGAACAACTGAATTTACTGAACAGCCAGACGATGGCTGCGCAACGTAATAACTGTTTTGGTATGGCCTGTCCGGGCACACCCAGTGGCTGGTCCAGTCCTTATATGAATACGATTATCAGCTCGCCTGCGCCGGCACGACCCTTGAATTACATATTTAATACCAATGCGGCTCCCGAGAATGTTGGCGGCAATGCCGCAATAGCTGCTATCGGTGATGATGGCAGGAATGGGGTTGCCAAAATAATTGCCCATGAAAATGCCCTGATTGCGATGTCGGGTCCAACTGATGATCCCTGGTCTACAGAAGCTGAATTCTGGCCTGGCGAATCCTTTTACAGTGAACTCTATAAGCTGACCTCCTATTTCAATGGCGAAGCCGTACTTGCCTATCACGAACCGGCTGCTACCACTGATGGCGATACCATCGTCTATTTCCGGCACTCTGAAGTCATCAGTGCCGGAGATATTTATTCCACAGTGAGTTATCCAAGGATACATCTTGAGCGTGGCGGCAGTGTTCAGGGCGTTATTGACGGTCTGAATCATATTCTGGATTTAGCAGTTGGAGAATATCGCTCACAGGGCGGCACCTGGATTATTCCTGGCCGAGGCCGCTTGTCAGATACCGCCGACGTGGCGTCCTATAGAAATATGGTACAGATCATCAGTGACCGGGTGCAGGACCTGATTGATAAGGGCATGACACTGGCACAGGTTCAGGCCGCCAGGCCAACAATGGATTTTGATCCACGCTATGGCAGTGACAGCGGTGACTGGACCACGCAGATGTTTGTGGCTGCGGTGTATCAAAGTCTCACGCAGTAATACTTCGAACCAGATTGAACAACACGTATGTTGAAAAACGAACAGGAGTAATCAGAATGAAAGCGAAACTATTATTGGCAAGCTTTTTGATCACAGCCTTACTGACACCGATGACCAGTGTTGGCCATCATTCCTATGCCGCAACCTATGATGTGAATCAGGCGGTAACCCTTGAAGGAGAACTGGTAAGGTTTCAGTTACGCGCGCCGCATTCCTATGTCTACATGCAGACAGAAGATGAAAACGGGGAAGTGCAGCGCTGGACGGTGGAATGGAGTGCCCCCAGCAATTTAACGCGACAGGGTATTTCCCGGGATTCACTGCGCAACGGTGACGAAGTAATTCTCACGGTCAGACCTTCACGGGTACGGGGAGAATTCAGAGCGCTCATGCTGACTCTGGAAAGACCTTCCGATGGTCTGACATGGGGCAGAAATCCCGATGAAGTTGTCGATTAGTAGATTAGTAGATTAAAAGCAGAATTCAGGAAGTAGTCCGATGATGAAAAGATTTTCAACGTTTGCTTTGGTAATGCTGTTTGCCTTTACTGGTACTGTGATGGCGCAGCCAGGCGGGCGGCAACAGGGCAGTGCCCGTGACAACGCACCGGTGGACTTTACCGGCTACTGGGTTTCAGTGATCAATGAAGACTGGCGCTTTAGGATGGTAATTCCGGATGCCGGTTTTTTCACGGGCTTGCCGCTAAATGCTGAAGGCAGGCGCGTTGGCAATACCTGGGATCCGGACATAGATAGCGCCAGTGGTCTGGCCTGTCTTGGCTTCGGGGCGCCAGCTATCATGCGCTTGCCTGGTCGCTTCAATATCAGCTGGGAAGACGACAATACACTGAAAATTGAGACTGATTTCGGCAATCAGACCCGGCTCTTGCATTTTAACGACACCGCCCCCGGAGCACCTTCATTGCAGGGTT